>Ga0182024_10010655_pt1 | contig 18697 bp, 17 predicted proteins | sample P32metaG_FD_120480 | JGI IMG/M metagenome (GOLD analysis project Ga0182024, IMG submission 120480) | Permafrost microbial communities from Stordalen Mire, Sweden - P3-2 metaG (Illumina Assembly) | ecosystem: Environmental > Terrestrial > Soil > Wetlands > Permafrost | place: Sweden: Stordalen... | reverse complement strand
CATCTCGCGTGCGCCGTTTTCCAGAAGGCGCTCGTTTACCAGCGTCGCTTCCGGGCGGCCCGAGCCGCGATAGGCGTCGACCGGAACGGTGTTGGTGTAGACGCAGCGCACCCGCAGCCACAGCGCCGGCGTCCGGTAAAGCCCGGTGATCGTCTGCGGGTAGGAGTTGCCTGGAATGCTCGGCGCGAACATGCTGATATAGGCGCCGAGCGCGGCGATGGTGTCGACTTCGAGTGCAAGGATGAGGCCGTCGGCATCGAACGCCATGCGCGCCTTGGTGACGTGGTCGCGGCCTTGGGTGTCCGACAGCAGCGTCTCGGAGCGCGTCGAGGTCCACTTCATCGGCCGGCCGAACGCGCGCGCCATCCAGGCCACAACGGACGTTTCCGGCATCAACCCGCCGCGGGCGCCGAAGCCGCCGCCCACGTCGGGCGCAATGACCCGGAGCTTGTGTTCGGGGATATGCAGCGTGTGATGGCAGATCCACTGCTTGAGCATGTGCGGCTGCTGATGCGTCGCCCACACCACGCTTTCACCTATAACCGGGGCGTGCGTGGCGACGACGGCGCGTGGCTCCATTGGCATGCCGGCGACGCGCTGGCTGACCAGTGTCAATGATGTGACATGAGCGGCCCGCGCAAAGGCGTCGTCGGCCGCGGCGCGATCGCCGCGTATCACTTCGTTGACGAGGTTGGTGCCGAGCGTCTCATGCAGAATCGGCGCGTCGGGGTCGAGCGCCCTGGCGGTGTCGCTGACCGCGGGCAGGGCTTCGTATTCCACCTCGACGGCGTCGGCAGCATCGAGCGCGGCATATCGCGTTTCCGCCACCACGGCGGCGACGATCTCGCCGACATAGCGGACCGTGCCGGCGGCGAGGCTCTGGCGCAGCGCTTCATTCATCGGCCGGCCGTCGCTGAACGGCATCGGGTGCAGGCATGGAATCTTGCCGTGTCCGGCCGCCGTCCAGTCCGCCGCCGTGAGCACGCGCAGGACGTCCGGCATGTCCCGCGCCTGCTCGGTCGCGATGCGCCGGATGCGTGCGTGCGCATGCGGCGTTCGCACAAAGGCCACATGGGCCATATCGGGAAACTTCAGGTCGTCAACGAACTGGCCACGCCCGGTGATGAACTTGGCGTCCTCACGACGCCGCAGCGGCTTTCCAACGTACATGCAGTTTTTCTGTCTCAGCGAGGGACGAGAAATCAAGCGACCCAGTGTGTGAGGGTCACGCGAACAGATAATCGAGCCGAGCCGCCCCCGGCGCAATCCTGCGATTCCGCCAGATGATATCTGAATTCGGCAAATTGCATTCGCGATGTTGCTTTCGTCCGCGGGCGGCCTAACCTGACCGCGCAGGTGCGGCAGCCGGAGCGGATGGAACTGGAATGAACACGCTGGACAGCATTATCGACGACCTGGTGGTCGCTAATCGGATTCTGGCCGCTGAGGAAATCGTCGATGCATTCGGCCATATCAGCGTCCGGCATCCGGAGCGGCCCGATCGTTATTTCCTGTCACGCTCGCGGGCGCCGCAATGCGTCGAGCCCGACGACATCATGGAGTTCAGCCTTGACGGCGAGGCCATCGACGCGCGGAGCCGCGCACCGTACTTCGAGCGCTTCATCCACGGCGGCATCTATCTCGCATGGCCGGAAGCGCGCTCGGTCGTTCACAGCCACAGCCGAGCGGTCATCCCGTTCAGCGTCAGCCACGAGCCCATCCGGCCGCTGATGCAGAACTGCGCGTCGATCGGCCATGCTGTTCCGGTGTGGGATTCGCGCAGCAAATTCGGCGATACCGACCTGATGGTCACCAACATGGAAATGGCACGCGACCTGGCCCAAGCCATCGGCCGCAACCCGACGGCACTGATGCGCGGACACGGCTCTGTTGCGGTCGGACCGTCGATCCGCCGCGCCGTGTTCAACGCGATCAAACTTCAGGAGAGCGCCATCTTTCAGAAAGACGTCGCCCAGTTCGACAAGGTGATCTACCTCTCGCCCGGCGAAATAGAAAAGTGCCGGCACCTCCTCGATGTTGCGGACCGAAAGCCGCTCGGCGGTATCGACCGCGCCTGGGAATACTGGTGCGCGCGCGCGGGCATGACTTTTCGTCCGCGGTCCGATTGAGTGGCGGTCGAGACAGCGTGCTAAGCCAAGGAGCATAAATCATGATAATTCAGACTGCATCGGGAGGGCAGGCGCGTCTTGCAATATTAATGCACGAGCACACCGCGCTGTCCGGCCAGTTCGCCCGCGCATTCGGCAACGATCGTTTCGAGGCAATCTGGCCCAACGATCTGATGTTCTACATCATCGGCAATCACGATGCCGGCTGGGCCGAGTTCGACCGCAATCCGGTGACCGACGAAGCCACCGGCTTTCCCTACAATCTCGTGGAAACCCCGGCGAAATACATCACCGAGACCAGCCGGGGCTCGCCAGATTTCAACGAGCGACATCATCCATACTGCGGGCTGATGTCGAGCATGCACAGTTGGGGCCTGTATAACGGCCGCTACGGGCTCTCCAATATGGTTCTGATCGACAAGATTCCGCCGAGCGAGCGGCCGATCGCGCAGCGCATGCTCGATGCCGAGCTCGAGCGCCAGAAGCGGCTCAAGGAGAAGGTCACCAAAATGCCGGAAGCCACCGACTGGATAGGCGAAAAACACCTATTTCAGAACTACAAACAGCTACAATTCTGCGACACCTTGGCGCTTTATTTCAACCGCATCCACCCGAGCGAGCGGACGGCGCTGCCGTTCGAGCACGTGCCCATCAATGCCGAAGAAGACGTGACCGTCACCGTCACGCCGCGCGACAGAGGTGTTTACGCGCTGTCGCCATACCCGTTTGCCGTCAGCGCGGAATTCGCCTTTGCGGGCCGGCCCATCAGTGCGGGACAGGATCGCCAGGCGGGTGGCTGGCAGTCCGTGCTGCAGCGATCGCCGACCCAATGGGAGTGCTTTCGGCTGGTGCCGGCCTGAGCGCGCGGACTATGCCTCATGTCTCATGATGAAGTCGCGCCACACCGGGGCGATGCGCGCGCCCTGGAGATCGGCAACCTTGGGATACGGCACCGTGCCGAAAATTCCGTTCCATTCCTCGGCGCTGATCACCGGGGCATGAAATTCGCAATTCGGCAGCAAGCTATGAATCTTTCGTGCCGCATCGCTGGGGTGGATCGGATCGGCGCCAGCCGTCACCGTTGCCGGCAGCTTTATCGACGCCCATTCTTGGTCGGTCGCGCGGCAGCCTGCGACGGCGAGGTCGGCGCTGGTGTTGAAGAAGGCTTCCCAATACGCCATCTGGCGGATGAAGTGCAGCGGCGCCATGGCCAGCAGCCGGTCGCGATTGCCGGGATTCTGCTCATACGCGTCGATACCAACCGGCTGATCGGCCGCCGCGTCGCGGCCGGCCGGAAAATTCAGGTCGACGACACCTTGCATACCGCGCCGGATGGCGGCGCGGATGAATGGCCGGAACATCGTGCGCGGCAGGTGATTGACCGGGCCGTCGCCGCCGGACGGCCATGCCAGCATCAGACCTTTCACCAATGCGGGATACTTGAGACACAACAGCGGCGACGTGCGGCAGCCGGCATATTCGCCGACATAGCAAGGTGCGATGCCAAGAAAACGAATGAGCGTTGCGAGATCGTCCGACCAGATATCGGCCTCCGATTGGTCGCCCTCAATGACGATCGTCGACTTGCCGTCGGTGTTGCGCCTGTCCCAGGTAATGACGCGAAAATCCTTGGCGAGTTCGGTGGCGACGACGCGATGCACGTAACCGCCCCACATGCCGCCCGGGGTGAGCACGACCGGTATGCCGCTGCCGCGCTGTTCGTAATGGATCGTGCCGCCAGGGATGTCGAGCGTGGGCATAAGCGAATTCCGTTGTGAATGTTTTGTTTGAACGAGCGGGTGCGCAGCTAGGAGACAAACGCGCCGCGAGTCAACATTTCTCCGGTTGCATGAATCAAATCCAAACAGAACAGCGCGACCCAGAAACAACCGATTGGAGGAAGCTGTGGCTTTAACGCTGATCTATCACACGTTGGAAGACACGGTGCAGCCGGCGCATACCGCGCTCGTCGTCATCGATGTGCAGAACGATTTTCGCCTGCCATCCTATGAGGCAATGATCGCTCGTCTGCGAAAGCTTATTGCCGCCGCCAGGCAATCCGGCGTGTTCGTGGTTTACATTCAGAACTCGGTGGTGCCCGGATTGAGCAACTCGGCGTCGGAAATTGCCCGCCGGCAGAAGCTCGGTCTCACCATCGACACCACGATTATCGGCAGCGAGGGCGAAAAAATCGTGCCCGAACTCAGCCCGCAGGCCGGCGACCCGGTGATCCGCAAGCACCGGCTCAATGCCTTTGCGGGAACCGATCTGCAAATGCTGCTGCAGATCCGTGGCATTGAGACGCTGATTATCACCGGAGTCGCGACGCATGGCTGCGTCACCGGAACGTCGTACGCCGCGCAGGGTCTGAATTATTACGTGGTCCTTGCGGAGGATTGCGTGGCCTCCTGGGCGGCCGACCTGCATGAGGCTGCGCTGCACGTGCTGCGCAAGACGATGAATTACGCCACCCCGTCCGATATGCTCACGCAAATCTGGCTCGCGGGCGGCGCGCAGGGCGAACATGGCCAAAGCGGAAGTTCGTTGAGCGCGGTGGGCTGAGTTCGCCCGCGGCGGCCGCTCCGGCCGAAGGCTGACGCAATTGGCTTTTGGAGCGCTCGTGAAGCAATCGACTGGAGACCGGAAATCGAAGCGCAGCCTGTCCTTCTGGCTTTTCTCGACCGATGTCGAGGGTTTGCAAACTGCGGGCATGAGCCTAGCGGTCCTTCTGGTGTTTCTGGCTGCCTGGCAATGGCTGCCGGCTGTCGCCGGTATCCCGCGCTACATCCTGCCGCCACCGTCGCAGGTCTGGGACGCATTCCTGTCCGTGCTGGAGACGGAACGGCTGGTGTTTCACACCGGCATCACCGCCGCCGAGGTCGTTTCTGGCTTTGCCATCGGCACGCTGCTCGGTGCTGCAATCGGTTTCGTGCTCGGCCTTGCACCGCGCGCAGAGATGGTGCTCTCGCCGTACATCCTGGCACTGCAGATCGCGCCTAAAGTCGCCTTTGCGCCGTTGTTCGTCATGTGGCTCGGCTTCACGGTCTATCCCAAGATCGTCGTCGCCGTGCTGATCGTGTTCTTTCCGGTGATGGTCAATGTGCTCAGCGCGATCCGGACCATCGACCCCGACATGGTGCACCTGGCCCGCTCATTCAGCGCCAGTCGCTGGCAGATTTTCCGCATGGTGCAATTACCGGCGACCATGCCTCCGCTGTTCGCGGGACTGCGAATTGCCGCCACGCTTGCGGTGATCGGCGTCGTCGTCGGCGAGATGGTTGGCGGTAACAAAGGTCTGGGCTATCTTCTGATGCTCGGTCAGGGTCGCGGCGACACCGCGACAGTCTTCGTCGCAATCATCATGCTCACCGTGATCGGGATCATCGGATACTCCGCCGTGGTCGCCCTCGAACGGCGCGTGCTGCATTACTTGCCGCGCGCCCAATACGCCGCCGTGTGATTTCGCGATCATGCCTTTCGATCCTGAATTCCGGCCAGTGAGCGGCTTTGCGCTTCCGGCATGCAAAAGACCCATGATAGATTTGCGTCAGATCATATGCGGCCGAGCCGAGCGCACGGCTTGCGGTTCCAGCCAAGCAAAAGAGCTATCATGACCGACATCGCAGCCGATCTGACCGAAGAGCGGCGCACCACCGACTTCGACGACCTCGTTCACACCGGTCCGGATACTCTCGCCGGGCGCTACCTGCGTTCGATGTGGCAGCCGGTCTATCATGGCGTCGACCTTGTCGCCGGGCAGGCGAAGCCGTTGAAGATTTTGGGCCAGCGTTTCACGCTCTACCGCGGCGAGACCGGAACGCCGCATCTGATCGATCCAGATTGCCGCCACCGCGGTACGACATTGTCAGCCGGCCACGTCGAAGGCGACGCCATCCGCTGCTTCTATCACGGCTGGAAATACGACTGCGACGGGCAGTGCATTGAGCAGCCGCCGGAACAATCGCGGTTTGCCGGCAAGGTCCGGCTGCGCTCCTATCCGGTGCGCGAATATCTCGGCCTGATCTTCGCCTATCTGGGCGACGGCAAGCCGCCGGAATTTCCGCTTCATCCGGAGTTCGCGCATTTTGACGGTCTGCTGGAGATCGATTCCTACCAGCGCCGCTGCAACTATTTTCAGAACCTCGACAATGCGCTTGACCATTGCCATCTCGGCTTCGTCCACGGCTCGGCGGCGGCTACCGTCGGCGATGTGCTCGGCCGCTCGATCAAGGTGAAGGAGAGCGACTGGGGTGTAACTCTGACCTTCAGCCGCGAGTCCGACGGCAAGCTTTTCGTCTCGCAGTTCGGCATGCCCAATATGCTGCAACTGGCGACGCTGCCGGTCGATCCCGAGATCGGCTGGCTGGAATCGATCTTTTGGTGGGTGCCGATCGATGACGAGTCTCACCTGCAGTTCAGCCTGCATCGCGTGCCGGCGACGGGCGACACCGCCAAGCGCGCCCATGAGCGACGCCAGGCCCGCCGCCAGGAGATCGACCTCGCCCACCAGGACATTGCCGAGGAAATCCTCGGCGGCCGGATGCGGCTTGCCGACGTCGATCCGAAACGCTGCGACGTGATCCGGCTGCAGGACGACGTCGCGCTGGTGGGGCAGGGCCGCATTGTCGACCGGCGGCACGATCTCCTCGGCACCTCGGACGTCGGTGTCGCGATGGTGCGACGGACTTGGCAGCGCGAATTGCGCGCCTTCGCCGGCGGGCGGCCGCAGAAGGCATGGCGCAAGACGCCGGCGGTTCGGCCCGCGGTCTGGGGCCTTGGTGCCGATCCGAACCAGGCGACCGATACCGCGGCGGCGCCGCAAATCGTCGACGTGCGGCCTTTCGTCGAGATCGGTGTGCAGATGAAAGAACTCGGCGTCGCGTTTGCCGAACCTGGCGGCCGTTGACCGTCGTCCCATCGCAACGTCGACGGAGGATGCAGAAATGCGCATGATCCTGTGGCTATGCGTTGCTTTGAGCGTATTCGCGTGCGCCACCGGCGAGCTTCCGGCGCAGCCGCTCGAGGACGTCAACTATCTGATGCCGGCGCCGCCGACGCTGCCCTCCTTCATTCCTTGGATCCTGGCGCAGCAGCGCCATTATTATGAGCAGGAGGGGCTGAAGGTCACGTTTCAGACGGTGAAGGGCGGCGTCGATGTCGCGGTCCAGGTCGGCGTCGGCAACGCTCCGGTCGGCGGCGGTATCGGCGAGACCACCATCATCACCCGGCCGCAAGGCATTCCCTCCAAAGTCGTTGCTGTGCTCGGCGGCGGCGCCTTCACCCAGCTCGTCGTCCACCCCGATGAGGGTATTACCGGACCGAAGGACCTCAAGGGCAAGACCGTCACGGTGCTGGCCTATGAGGACACCTCCTACTACTCGCTGCTCGGCATGTTGGCGTCGGTCGGCTTGACCAAGAACGACCTCGATATTCAGGCCGCGGGTCCAGCCGGTATCTGGCAGGTCTTCGCCGCCGGCAAGGCGCAGGCGATGGCCAGCACGGTGAACTGGGCGCTCGACGCCCGCAATGCCGGCGCGAAGATAAAAATCTACCGGAGCGATCTGTTCTTCCCGAGCATGGCGCAATCCATCATCGCGTCGGACGCGATGATCCGCCAACGGCCCGAATTGGTACGCAAGCTGGTCCGTGCCACGCTTCGTGGTCTGAACGACGTAATGAAGGAAGGCGGCGCGGTCGTGCCGGATTACGTCGCCGCCGTGCCGGCGATGAAGGGCAAGGAAGACTTTGTCCGCGAGGTGATCGATTTGTACAACGAATATACCTACAGCGGTCAAAAAGTGCTCGGTGCGATGGATCCGCAACGGCTTAAGACCGTGCAGGATTTCTATGTCGCGCAGAAGATCGTGCCCAAGGAATCGCCGCTCGACGATCTCTATACCAACCAATTCGTGCAGTAGCGGCGCCCGAACTGAATTTGGCATCAGACAACGGGCCGTACCTCCGGCAAGGGCAATTCCTGGAATAAAGCGGCGGCGGCAAAACGCCGTCATTATGACTCAGGCCGGCCGTGCTCCCAGATAATGCTGCTTGACTGTTTCAGGCTTTAATTCTCCGCGCTCCAGTTTGCGCACGATCCGCCCGCCGGCCATCACGTAGGCGTAATCGCAAATATGAGCGACGTGGTGAATGTCCTGCTCGATGATCAGCAGAGTGAGGCTGGTCTGCTGCCGGAGCTGCCGCAGCACCCGGTAAAGCTCGCCGACGACGCGCGGGGACAGCCCGATCGAAGGCTCGTCGAGAATCAGAAGCGCCGGGCATGCCATCAGCGCCCGGCCGAGCGCCAGCATCTGCTGCTCGCCGCCCGAGAGCGAGGAGCTCATTTGCCGCGGCCGCTCCCGCAGGCGAGGAAACAGGTCGAGCACGAACTTCAGCCGCTCCCTGCGTTGCCGGCGTGCGCGCGCGAACATCGAGCCTGCGATGAGGTTGTCATGCACCGAGAGTTCGTTGAACAAGCCGCGGCCCTCCGGGACGTGAGAAACGCCACGGCGGACGATTTCGTGCGCGCCAAGCTCGGTCAGCGCGACGTCCCGATCGGCCAGTCGCGCCCGAATCTGCCCTTGCGCAACTTTGACCAAGCCCGAGATCGCCCTTACCAGCGTGGTCTTGCCGGCTCCGTTAGGGCCGACCAGCGCCACCGTGGAGCCGCTCGCAACGGTCAATGAGGCGCCGTCGACCACACAGGCCTTGCCGAGAAAAACGGTCAGGTCGCGGACGTCAAGCATCGGCGTCGAGTTCAGTGCCGAGATAAGACGTGAGCACCCGTTCGTCCGCCTGGACGGCGGCCGGCGGTCCGGCTGCGATGACCTCGCCGGCATCGAGCGCGATTACCTGCGAGACCAAGCCAAACATCGCTTCCAGCCGGTGCTCGATCATGATGATTGTCAGGCCTGCTTGGTTGAGCCCTTTGAGGATGGCCAAGGCGTTGGCGATTTCCTCTTCGCCCAGTCCGGCCAGCGGCTCGTCAAGAAGCAGCAATGCCGGGTCGGTGGCCAGCGCTCGGGCGACATCGAGCCGCCGGAGCTCGCTGGCGCTGAGCTCGCGGGCATGATGGCTGCCATGGGCCGCCAGTCCCATTTGCTCGAGCAGGGCCAGCGCGCGGCGGCGAGCGGAGCGTCCATCGTGGCGCAGCATGGCGGCGACCAGCACATTCTCGAACACCGACATCTGCCCCAAGGTCTCTACCATCTGGAAGGTCCGTGCGACACCCAGGACACAGCGCTCATGCGCAGGCCGCCGGGTGACGTCCTCGCCCTTGAAATAGACGCGGCCGATGGATGGCCGTTGCGCGCCCGAAATGATCTCGAACAGCGTCGACTTGCCGGATCCGTTCGGTCCGATAATCCCGATCGAAGCGCCCGCCGGGACGGTGAACGAAACGTTGTTCAAAGCCTGCAATCCGCCGAAGCGGCGCCCGACGCCTTCGACGCGAAGAATGTCGCCGGTCACGCTACCGCCTCATGCCGCGGCTTCCAACGACGGAGCAGTGCCGCGGTGTAACCCGTGATGCCGCGCGGCGCCAGCAGCACCACAAGGATGAGCGCGGCGCCGAACACCACCTGATCGAGCCCGGCGCCGAAATCCGACAATACGGGACGCAGCAATTGGATGATCGTCGACATGAGAACGGCGCCGATCAGCGGCCCGAAAGCGGAGCCGAGTCCTCCGACCATCGCGTAGATCGGGATCTCGAGCGACTTGAAAATGCTGAAGGCGCTGTCTGGATCGACGAACAATGTGTATTGGGCGACCAGTACGCCGCCGGGGGCTGAAAGCGCGCCGCTGATGATCGTCACCATCAGCTTGTAGCGGAAGGTCGGGATGCCGATCGCTTCGGCGACGCGCTCGTTCTCGCGCAAGGCGATGAGCCGGTGGCCGAACTTGCTGTGGCGTATGAGAATGCACAGGCCAACAATGGCAGCGACCATCGACAGCGCGAGAAGCAAATAGCCGCGCCCGGTTGCAAACTGCATCTGTGTCAAGCCGGGTCGCAACGGAATGCTGATGCCGCGCATGCCCTGCGTGATGTCGAGGCTGAAGGCGAGCACGAAGGCGAGCTGGGCCAGCACCATGGTCAGCAGCGCCAGCGCCGCATGGCTCAGACGCGAGCGGTAGCTCACAAGGCCGACGACCGCCGCCAGTGCGCCGGACAGGAGCATGGCGAGTGGCAGCCCAAGCCACGGCGATAGGCCGCTGCGCACCTGCAGCAGCGTCGAGACGTAGGCGCCCAAGCCGACGAATGTGATGTGGCCGAGTGAGAACAGCCCGGTGAAGCCTCCCATCAAATTCCAGGCAGACGCGATGCAGGCCACGGCCAGCATCTGCACGAGGACCTGCAACTGATATTCGCTCAACGCGTACGGCCCAACAATGGCGGTAGCTCCGACCAGCGCTGCAAGAATGCCGAGCGAACGCCACAGCGGCTTCATCGGGGCCGCCTCACGCACGCACCGCGCCGGTCGAAAACAGACCCTGCGGCCGCAGCAGCAGGACGGCGATGACCATGCACAGCACTACCGAGGAAGCGACGCCGTCGGACAAATACAGGACAGCCACGGACTGGGTGACGCCGAGGATCAGGGCGCCGACCAGCGCGCCCGCGTAGTTGCCAAGGCCGCCAAGGATGACGACCAGGAGCGCCGTCAAGGTGTATTGCCCGCCGGTAATCGGCGAGAACGGGTAGGCTGGAACCAGCAGCGTCGCGGCCAGTCCGGCGCAGCCGGAACTGATTGAGAAGGCGACAATGAATACGTGCTGGACATTGATGCCGACGAGCGGCGCACTGCCCGGCCGCGCCGCCACGGCGCGCAGCGCCAGACCCATTTCCGTCCTGCGCAGGAACAGGAACAGCAGAACGGTCGCGACGACACTGCCGATCGCGCCGATAAGCAGCGGAACCGAGACGATGACGATCGGCGCGAGCTTTATGCTCATGAATTGATAAGCGGAGCTCAGCCCTCGGACATTGCCGGTCAGAAAGAAGACGACCAGGTTTTGCAGCACCAGCAACAGGCCGACCGTGAGCACGATCGGACTGTTTTCGTCGCCGCGGCGCAGCACCGGGCCGACCAAGCCGGCGTAAACGGCAGCGCCCAGGAGCCCGAGCGCGGGTATGGTGACGACCCAGCTTAGATACGGGTCCATACCTGTCGCGACCACGATGCCGTACGCGAGGTACATCCCGAGCATCACGAACTCGCCATGCGCCAGGTTCAACACCCGCATGACGCCGAAGATCATGGTCAAGCCGGTGGCGACCAGCGCGTAGATGCAGCCGAGCAGAAGGCCGCTCACGATGCCCTGCGGGATCAGGGAAAAATCCACGTCGCGGGCTCCGTCCGGGCGGTTAGCGGCTCCGCAGCTTGTCGAATTGGCTGAAATCGGGCGCGGTCGTGGCAACGTTGTCCGGCCACACGGTGACCAGTTGCCCGTTGCGGACCTGAAGCAGCAGCACCGGTGTATCCACGTTCACGCCCGCCTCGTTGAAGCGGATGGTCTCCTGCGGCAGAACCACGTTGTCGCGCATCTGCAGCGTTGAAAAGGCTTGGCGAATCGCCTCCGGATCGCGCGATCCTGCCTTTTCCAGCGCCGCTTTCACAACATAAGCCGATTGATAGCTGAAGAAGCCGTTGTTCTCGGGCGGCACATTATATTTAGCTTGGTAGCTCCGCACGAAGTTTTGCACCGCGTCGGCGGTCAGGTCGGCGTTGGTCTGCGACAGCGTAAGCGCTCCATTGGCCGCGGCGCCGACTGCTTTCATGAAGGCCGGTGAGCCGATCCCAGAGGTGATGCCGATGAACGGCACGTCCTCCATGCCGAGCTGCCGCCGCGTGTTCCAGATCAGGATACTGTCGCCAATGTACCCGATATGCAGAACCACGTCCGGCTTGGCCGAGCGGATGCGGGTCAGCAGCGAGGATACATCGCTGGTCGAGGCCGGATACTCGACCTGCTCCGCGATCTCGTAGCCGGCGTCCTTCGCCATCGGGAGGAGATCTTTGGCGACGCTCGAACCGAGCGCCGAGTTCTCGTTGAGCACGACCACGCGTTTGACCGCAATGTTGCGGTTCGCCTTCAGGTAGTTGAGCAGATTGACGTAGCCGCGCGCGTAATCGACCGCCCGCGCCGAGAGGATGAAGGTGTAGCGAAAGCCGCGCTCGCTGAGTTCGTCGGCCGTGGCGATCGAGATCAGGTGGGGCACCTTGAGCCGCTCCGCCATCTGCGTGGCGGTCAGTTCGGCGCCGCTGACGCCGCCCCCGATCACGGTCACGACATGCTCCTGCTGGATCAGGCGCTGTTCCTCGGAGCCGGAGAGACTGGGGCTAGCCTGGTTGTCGGCCCAGCGCAGTTCGAGAGGCGCGCCACCGAGACTCTTGATGCCGCCAGCGGTATTGATCTGATCGACCGCGAGCCTGACGCTCGGCTCCAGCAGCGCTCCCATTAACGCCAGCGGACCGGTGCGCGGAATGTTGACGCCGACCAGAACCGGCTCGGGCGCTCCCTGCGCCACGGCCGTCGCCGCCGATAAGAGCAGCGCTGCAGCCACGGAGCCGAACATGCGCCATCCGAGCGCCCTGCGGTGGTTGTTGCTTGGCATGAATGGCCCCTCTATTTGTCGACGCCAACAGCGTCGCGGTGGATCATCAACTCTTCACGCTGTGCGCGTCGGCTTCCGGCGCCGCCGCAGTCGCCTGGACGCGCGCGGCGAAGTTGCGCCCAAATTCTTCCCAGATCCGGTCAGCCTTTGTCTTGATGATGCTGAGGCCGAAGGTGCCGAGCCGGCCCAGCACGTCGACCTTGCTTTTAATGGTCAGCTCGGTCGTGTCATGGCCTTTGGCGGTGAGGAAGACTTCGCTCCACTGCTTGAACGAGTTGGCGACCATGGAGTCTGCGCCACTGCCTTCGCTGCGCAGATATGTCGGCGGACGGGTTTCGACGACGTTCAAGTTCACCTTGAAACGCGCGCTGATGAAGGACACCTTGACGCGGACGTGCACCACGAATTCGGTGGCGCCGATCGTTTCCACGGACTCCGTTCCGGGCATGCACTCGGCCATCAATTTCGGGTCGAATAGCATTGCCCAGACGCGTTCAATCGGTGCCTGGATCGTTTTGGTGTTTTCAAACAGCATTCATCTTTTCCGCAGCGGCGAGAATCGAATCGACGATGCCCTGGTAGCCTGTGCATCGACAGAGATTGCCCGATAAACCAGCGCGGACTTCCTGGGCGGTTGGCCGCGGCGTGCGGGCGAGCAGGGCCTTCGTCATCATAATGAAGCCGGGGGTGCAATAGCCGCACTGCAGCCCGCCATGCTCCAGGAAAGCCTGCTGGATCGGATGCAACGAGCCGTTGATGCCATGCAGGCCTTCAATGGTCTCGACCTGGCGGCTGCGCACCTGCAGGGCCAGCAGCAAGCACGACTTGACCGCCTTGCCGTCGACCAGAACTGTGCAAGCGCCGCAGACGCCGGTTTCGCAACCGCGTTTGGTGCCGGTCAGGTTCAAATCATCGCGGAGGAGATCGGCCAGGAGACGCCGGGCCGGCGCATCGATCTCGTGCTCCTCGCCGTTCACGGTCAGCTTGATGCTGTGACTGCTCATGGCGCGCCGTCCGCCGTCACGCCAAGGCAGGCAGCCAGCGTGCGGCAGGTCACTATTTGAGCCATGTCGCGCCGGTACTCGGCGGCGCCGCGGTGGTCGGAGACCGTAACGATGTCAGCGGCGGCGAGGCGGGCTGCTTCCTCGATGACGTCCTGCGTAATGCTCTTGCCGGCTAGAAATTCTTCCGCGCTGCGCACGCGGGTGGGTATTGGCGTGGACGCGCCAATCACGATGCGTGCATTGACACATATGCCGGCGGTGCGCCGGACCACGACGGCGACACCGACCAGGGGCCGGTGCTCAGCCGGAGTGCGCATAAACCGCGTATACGCGCCGACCGCGTCCGCCGCCAAAGGCGGGACCTGAATTTCGGTTAGCACCTCACCGGGGCGAAGGGCTGTCTCGTAATAGTCGGTGAAGAACGCGTCGAGCGCGATGACCCGCTCACCATCGGCGCCAAGCACCTTGACGCGCGCCTCAAGCGCCATCAGGCAGGTCGCGGGGTCGGTGGCGGGATCGGCATAGCAGAGGTTGCCGCCCAAAGTGCCCATGTTGCGGATCTGCGGATTGGCGACACGGGCAGCCATCACAGCAAGGATCGGATAGCGGGCGATCACGACAGGAGCGTCGGCGAGCTCGCCATGGCGGACGAGCGGCCCGATCCGCAGGCCGTTACGCTCGTCGAAGTCGATACGGTCGAGACCGTGCACGCCGCCGATATAAATCAGGTGCGAAGGCGAGAGCATGCGCTGACGCATCGCCAACAACAGGGCCGTGCCGCCGGCGAACAGCCGGCTGTTCTCGCCGCAGTCAAGGAGCATCCGGCTGGCTTCGCGGGGCGACGTGGGTTCGAGAAAATCAAAGTTACGCACCGCGTTTCCCTTCGGTGCGTTGTGCGCGCAGTGCCGCCAGCACCTTTTCGGGAGTGATTGGCAGGGAGTTGATGCGCACGCCGGTGGCGTCTTGTATGGCATTGGCGATGGCGCCGGGCGGCGGCAGGATCGCCGTCTCGCTCGCTCCCTTCGCACCATAGGGTCCGTTAGGATCGTTCGATTCGACAATTCCACTCCGCAGGCGCGGAACCGAATCCGCTGTCGGAATCGTATAGTCGGCAAAATTGCCGTTCACGAGGCGGCCTTCGTCGAATTGCAAATTCTCATAGAGCGCCCAGCCGATTCCCTGCACGACCGCCCCATTCGTCTGTCCGTGTACGGCCATCGGATTGATAGCCCTGCCGCAATCGTCGGCAGTATAGCTGTCGAGCAACCGCACCTGCCCGGTCTCGGTGTCCACCTCGACTTCGACGGCCTGCGCCGCAAACGAATAGGCGGGAGCTACATTGCCATAGTTGTTCTTATCCGACATCACGGTAGGGGGATCGTAGGTCACCCGCGCCGACACCGCCTCGCCGCCGGCGCGAAAAATATGAGCGCGCGCCGCTTCCGCGACGGTGATGCCGTGATCGGATCCGATGACCTGGATCAGGCCGTTCTCGATCGTCAGGTCGCCGGGCGACGCCTCGAGCTTTTCGGCCGCCGCCGACAATAGTTTCTCGCGCACCGCGCGGGCCGCGCGCACCACCGCGTTGCCGGCGATGATGGTGACTCGCGAGGCGATGGCGCCGTAACAGAATGGCGCCACGTCCGTATCCGGATTGATGATGTTGATGTGCTCGATCGGGATGCCGAGCTCGTTGGCGCAGATTTGCACGAGCACCGTGCTGGAGCCTTGGCCGACATCCGACTCGCCGGTGATCAACGTGGCGCCGCCGTCCTCGTTGATCTTGATGTCGATGGTGGAGCCGTCCCAGTTCTGAATTTCGCGGTTGCCGCTCACATGAATGCCGGCTGCGATGCCGACACCGCGCTTTCGCACAGCGTCGCCACGCTGGCGCTTGTACTTGCCGGTCCAGCCGATCGCCTTGCGCGCGCGCTGCAGGCACTCGGTCAGGCCGCTGCTGCCGATCTGCCAACCGTGGATGCTGGTGTCGCCGCTCTGGATTGCGTTGCGAAGATGGAGATCGACCGGGTCCATGCCGATCATTTCAGCCAATACCGTCAGATGGCTGTTCAGCGGAAATCCCATCTGCGGGTTGCCGAACCCCCGGAAAGCGCCGCTCGGGATTTTGTTGGTGAATGCGAGCCGGCCATGGGAGCGCACGTTCTTGAGGCGGTGCATGGAATCGCTGCGCATCGCCGCGACATGCACCATGGCGGGCGCCAGCCCGGTATAGGCGCCATTGTCGGCAACGACGATCGAATCCTTGGCGACGATCTCGCCAGTCCGGGTTACCCCCATCTTCAGCCAGACGCGCGCGGGCAGGCCCGCCGGCGCGGCGAGGAAATCCTCGAGGCGGTTATTGACTAGCCGCACCGGCCGGCCCGCCTTGAGGGCCAGAAAGGCTGCGATCGGCGTGTTAGCGTCTTCCGAGTTCTTCCCGCCAAAGCCGCCGCCCGTAACGGTCTGGATGACGCGGATCTGCGAGATTGGAATGTCGAGGGCCTCGGCGAGACGAGCGCGCGCGACAAATACGCCGGCGGTCGGTGTCCACACCGTGATCCGGCCATTGCCATCGGGTACGGCCAGGGTTCCCATCGGCTCCATATAGCCGGGATACTGATAGGACATTTCATAAGAGGCCTCGTACACGGCGGCCGCGCTGTTGAAACCGGCTTCGACGTCGCCGCGCTCGACGCGGATCTCGTAAGCGAGATTACCGGTGCCGGCGTGGATTTCCGGCGCGCCCGGTTCTAATGCCAGCTGGGGCACCAGCACCGCCGGCAGCTCGTCATATTCGACGCGGATCAATTCGAGAGCATCGAGCGCGGTCGCTTCGTCGACAGCGGCGACCGCGGCCACTTCCTCCCCGGCGAAGCGAACCTTGTCGGCGGCGAGGATGCGGCGCTCTTTCTTGATGAGCCCCCAGCGTCGCTGCGGCGTGTCATCGCCGGTGACCACGACCTTCACGCCGCGCAATGCGCGGCTGCGCGAGGTATCCAGGTGCAGAATGCGCGCGTGCGGATATGGACTGCGAAGCACCTTGCCGTGCAGCATTCCGGCAACTTTGAGATCGCCCACATACTGGGCGCGCCCCACCACCTTCTCGCGGCCGGTGATTTGGGGGATCGATACGCCGATAAGGCCACTGGTCACGGCGGCTAGCGGCGGCCGCCGCCCGACGACGGACTTCCAGGGCGTCTCCGGCGCGGGTGACTCGTGTTCACGTTTGCCAAACTGGTGCCGTCGGGGCTGCTGCTAGTCTACAATTCTAGACACTTTCTATAGGCGCGAATTTCGCGATCGTGCCCTTCTATACTCAAATTCTGTCAAGGCTCCGGCCGGTGCGGTCCCTCTAGTGAGGGGCGCTCCTTCGCCAAAATCTCAGTCGGCGAGGGACAGTTGCGCGTCTTATTTTTGCGGCGCCGCGGATGTCACCTGCTTGCGGCCGCGGAAGCGCTCGGTGGTGATGAACAGGAGGGGTATCAGGAAAATCCCAAAAACGGCAGCCGCTATCATGCCGCCGCGGGGGTGCACACGGCATGGCTCGTGGCGGCGCCGGCGCCATGGGCTATGACCAGCGGGAACAGGCCGAAGATGAATGCAAAGCTTGTCATCATGACGGGGCGGAAGCGGAGCGCCGCGCCGGCGATCGCGGCATCTGCGATGTTCTTGCCGAGCGCGCGCTGCTCGACCGCAAAGGCGACGATCAATATGCCGTTCTTGGCGGCCAGTGCGACCAATGCGACCAAGCCGATCTGCGCGTAGACGTCAAAGCTGAGCCGGGCGATCGTTGCGGCGACAGCTTCCTCGACGACCCCGAGCACTAGCGCTTCCAGCAGGCTGCTTTCACGTTTGCGCTTATGAATGGCGCGGGGAGGGGCCACTTTGAGCTGGATGACTTCCCTGTTCTGGGTAATAGCTTCCCTGTTTTCTCACCCAAAATTCCCTGTTCGATTGCTCAGGGAAACTCGGCCAAAAAGGCTGGAATACCGCGACAACTAAGCAAAGCAGACGATGCGACGGCCCTAAATTCGCAAATTTCCCTGTATTTTTCCCTGTTAGCAGGGAATTTGGGGGCGGAGACTGGTTCGCTGTAGACTGCGTCGTCAGCCAGCCAGTGCGGTCTATGTCGAACTTCCGTATGTCCTAAATGTCCGCGATATTTCCGTACGTTAGCGCCTAAGAGTCAGTCTCTGAGGAATGAAATTTGCCCTGACCGCGCTCTCATTGACGATTTTTGTCGCGTTGTCTCCAATCGCGAATTTTCAATATCCGAAATGTGTTCGCGGAGACCGGGTTCGCATCCGGGGGAGACGAGTTTGCGTGTTTGCGAACGCAGAAATGTCGACCTCGGTTCGGCGCTTTTGCTTTTTGCGCCGCGTTCGCTGCTGCGAGACCGGGTGGCGGAGAGCAAGAAGAAAATCGGTAGAAGGATGTTAGGGGTGTTAGGGCAGAGCCTAGCATCCCCTAGTGGAAAATTGCCTGATCTGTCTGACGGCCGGCTGACCAGCAGCACTCGAGTGGAATGCAGCGCGGCCAAAAAATACTGGGCGCAAAGTGAATTTCTGTAGCGCGCGCCCGGATAACCACAGTCGCGCATCCCACGCGCGCGCGAGGCGGAGCCGAGCGCTGCGAGCCACGGGGTCGCCGCCGACGACCGCCGGATCGCACCAGGATGGCGATGTCTCCGCCGTGTGCTCTTCTAAGATTTTGGTCTGGCGGGATGGTGCTCTTTATCCCTTGGCGCGTGGCTGCCGAGCCGGGTGGCTTCGCCGACGACCGATGATGATGTCGGCTTCGCCTGGTCGGGGCGGCGCCGGGTTAACCAGAGTCGTTGCAGACCCTCATCCGCAGCAAATTTACGGCGATCGATGAGAGTTTTGGCTACCCCGCCTTCGGGAAGGCCACACCGACCATGCAGTCGCGGGTAACGATGGCGGCGAGTTGCT
>Ga0182024_10010654_pt1 | contig 18697 bp, 15 predicted proteins | sample P32metaG_FD_120480 | JGI IMG/M metagenome (GOLD analysis project Ga0182024, IMG submission 120480) | Permafrost microbial communities from Stordalen Mire, Sweden - P3-2 metaG (Illumina Assembly) | ecosystem: Environmental > Terrestrial > Soil > Wetlands > Permafrost | place: Sweden: Stordalen... | reverse complement strand
TCCTGATCGCCGACGAGAGCAACAACCGCGTCATCGAGATCGAGAAAATCTCGAAAAAGGTCGTCTGGCAGTATCCCGCCCAACCAAACACGGCTTTGCTGAACGGGCCGGCTTTTGCAAGCCGTTTGCCCAACGGACATTCGCTGATCACCGACTCAAATAACAACCGCGTCATCGAAGTCGATGCCGCCGAGAACGTCGTGAGCAGTTATTCGACCAACGCCAGGCCGGGAAGCAATGCTAGTCCGCTCCCGACGCGGGCCGTGCGTCTGGCCGACGGCAACACGCTGATCAGCGATCAATTCAATCATCAGGTGATCGAGATCGATTCGCGTATCCCCGCGAATATCGTCTTCTCGCAAGGGAGGCTCAACGTAGCCGGGAGCGGGTTCAACCAGCTCAATGCTCCGTACGACGCCAAAGTCGTCGGCGACTTCACCGGTTTGACCCCGCCTTCGGATCTCGACTATGGTCTAGAGAATGCGACGGTCGCAAGCTTAATGGATGACTGATTCGCCTCGCATCCTGTGATGCCGTGCGGAGCGAGGCGCAGCCTTGCTCCGCCTGCCTCCGAGGAATTGGGCGTCGTGCGCCGACCGGGCCCGCATCGTGCAGTTGATATTCGGGTGAACGCGCGCGACCTCAAGAACGGCTAAAGAGCGATTCGAAATGCTTGTTTTTCCTCGTCTGAGGCGATGAAAAGCCGACGCTGACGCAATCCTGCGATAGTCGCAAGCAGGCTTGCGGGAAATTGCTCCATGCGGGCGTTGTTGACATTGACCGCGTCATTGTACAATTCTCGGCGATGAGCGATCTGCGTCTCCAATTGCATGATTTCGCGTTGAAGTTGCATGAAATTTTCACTCGCGCGAAGCTGCGGGTACTTCTCAGCCGCGATAAAAAGGCGTCCGATCGTAGGCGTGATTTCGCTTTCGCATCGCATTTGCGCAAGGCCGGCACCCATCCCGACGGCTTCGCCGCGTAACTGCGTCAGCCGTTCGAGAACATCTTTCTCGTATCCCATATAGGATTTGACCGCATCTATTAGCTTGTCGAGTTCGTCATGTCGACGTTTGAGAAGTACGTCGATGTTCGCCCATGCGACGTCAACGTTTAGACGTACCTGAACTAGACTATTGTAGAGCGTTATGCCGTTCCAAATAAAGGCAATAAGAGGGAGAATCAGGAGATAGACGGCGATCGTCAGGAACAACGTCATGGGCGGTTTCCTCTCATGATTTTATCGAGCAGGTTCCTCCTAGCTCCCCCAGCCCCCCGTACATCATAATCGTTCCGATAATTATGCAGAGCGGCGCCCCGTAGAGAGCGTACTTAGCGAATGATTGGTATTCCAAAATAAGTTGCCGGCGCGTTCCTGAGAGTACTAGGAAATCATCTCCTGATCCGCTCTTTCCAATAATAAGTGCTCCGTTTGAGGTATCCGTTTCCCTTGCGAAACCGTATACATAAACTGTGGAGTCTTGCTCAAGAAGCGTTTCCTCGACTTTAAAATTTACGTCGTCGAGCAAACCGTGCGATTTCAACATATCATAGCCTGCTTTCGTTTTCGGAGCTGTCCCATAGGCGCTGCCGAAGAAGTGCGTATTGAAGCAGGTTCCGATGGACAGGAAAAAATCGTGGTAAGGATCCAATAGTTTGCTTCCTTCCGGCATGACGACGATGCTTCCGTATTCATCGGTTAAGGTGAATGAAGGTTGCGGCGGATAATAAAAAGTTCCGATTTTTTCCCATATGTCCCTGCGAAATGAAGATATCCGCTTATAGACGACATATTGAAAGAAAAGGCTTTTTTCCTCTGAGAAAAGCGATGAATAGACCTGTGCGCCGTGTGCCGTTCCGTTGACGGAAACCGTTCCGACCGCAATCGCATCGCAGCGAGAGAGCGGCGTATCCAGCACTTTTCGTTGCATGCGATAGACTGGGAAACTAAAAAAGAAAAAAGCAGCGCCCAGAAAAATGCCGGTCATTCCGACGCCGCCTATCTCTCGGCACAGCCAGGTTGCGAGCAAGAGAGGCGCTTGCGATATCATAATGACGGCATACCAGTAAGAACATAGCCCGTCGCGTGAGGAAACGCACAGAGGTGATAGCCTCAGAGTTCTTAGGTCCTTGCGACCGGCTTGTGCCGATCGTCTGAATCTATCCGCATCCTTCGAGGCATTGAGCGCCCTGCGCCGAAAGGGCCCGCATCATGGCAGTTCCGGCAAAGCTTCATTATAGCAAAGAGCATGAATGGGTGCGGGTTGAGGGCGACGTAGGGGTCGTCGGCATCACGGATTATGCCCAGGGCGCCTTGGGGGATATCGTCTTCGTGGAGCTGCCGCGCGTCGGTTCGACGGCGGAACAATTCGGCAATATCGGGGTTGTCGAATCGGTGAAGTCGGTTTCCGATCTCTTCACGCCGGTGGGAGGGGCTATCATCGAGATCAACGCCGCGCTCGACGCGGACCCCGCCCTGCTCAACCGCGAGCCCTACGACGGAGGCTGGTTGTTTAAGGTACGACTAGCAGATCAAGCGCAGGTTGCCAAGCTCCTGACGGCGACCCAATATGAGGAAATCGTCAAGGCGGCCTCCTAACCAGGCTACCAGATCCCTCCCGCAGCGCCCGAAAGTCTTCGAAGCAAGCAAGCATAGCGCGGTTTCCTTCTTGGGGCAAGTTGCTACACTAGAGAAAAGCGCGTCGTATGGGTCGTTTGGAGCGTTCGGCGCTTGTTTTGGGAAGGCAAAACATGCGGATCAAATATGAGGTATCTGCCGGAGGGCTCGTGCTGCGCCGGAGAGGCTTGCTTTGGGAAGCGCTCCTTATCGGGCGCGGGACTCCGCGTGTTTGGTCGTTGCCCAAGGGGCATCTGGAGGGGCGTGAAACGCACGAGCAAGCTGCTTTGCGGGAGGTTCGGGAGGAGACCGGCTGCTGGGCGGAGATCATCCTCAAGCTCTCCGATATCTCGTATTGGTTTTACTTGGACGGGTTCAAACATCGGAAGTCCGTGCATTTTTTCCTCATGCGCTATCTCTCGGGCGATACGGCAGGCCACGATCACGAAGTTGACGAGGCGGCGTGGTTTGAGATGAGAGCGGCGAAAAAAGCCCTGAAGTACGTCAATGAAAAACGTTTGTTCGATCTTGCGATGCCGCATTTGGGGAAAATCGTCGCAGCCGAGTCGCCCGAAAGCGCTTTTCCGGCGTTGGAAGAAGTGCAAGCGAATTGACGGCGCTGTCTGATCGCGACGAGCGCACCTTCTGCGTTTCGCTCGGCGTTTTCGACGGTCCGTTGGATCTTTTACTGAACCTCGTCCGGGACCGGCAGTTGGATATCGCAACCGTTCCTTTGGCGATGCTCGCGCGGCAATATCTCGATTATATCGCTTTATTTGAAGCGCTCGACATCGAAATCGCCGCGGAGTATTTGAGCATCGCGGCGACGTTGGTGTTTCTCAAGTCCAAATCGTTATTGCCTCCGATTCCGGCGGAATTCATCGGGGAGGGGGAAGAGTCGGCGCAGGAAGTTGAGGAGCGTTTACGCCGACGGCTCATCACGTACTCCAAGTATTGCGGCGCGGCTGAAGAGCTGCGCGTGCGTAGGGAAGACGCCGTCGCTTTTTATTACCGCGATGCCGGAGATCCGGGAACGGAGATAGTGCAGCGCTACCGGCTTTCTTCCGAGCGCCTTGTCGCCGCGCTATCGGCTGTGTTGCGCGCGGCAAAGCCGGAAACCCGTACGATCACGCGGCAGCGCGTCTCCGTGTCGGGGAGGATGGAGTCGGTCGCGCGGCGGGTGCGAGCGCAAGGAACCGTGAATTTCGCGGACTTATGTCGCGGACTGGATCGCGAGGGCGTTATCGTTACGTTCTTAGCGATTTTGGAGCTTATTCGACAGCTGCGCATCACGTATAAACAGGACGGGCCGCATGACGTTTTACGTCTGTTGCCGTATGAGGTGATGACGTTTCATGAACACCTTGAAGCAGGATGAAGCATACGCCCCCTTGCAGCGGTCCATTGAGGCGGTGCTTTTCGTCGCCGGCGAGTCGCTTTCCATCGAACGGCTCGTGAAACTAACCGGAGCGTCTCATATCGAGACTGCGACGGCCTTGCAGAATATTGCGCAGGAGTATGCCGATCGCGGCATCGTTTTGCGGGAAGTCGCGGGGGGCTATCGCTTCGCCAGCTCGGCCGCGGCTCGCACCGTCGTCGAAGCGTATTTGGCGCCGCCGAAAACCTCGTTATCGGCGCCTGCGATGGAAACGTTGGCGATCGTCGCCTATTTGCAACCCGTTACTAGATCCGATATCGAAGCGGTGCGAGGAGTGAACGTCGACAGCGTCGTTTCAACCTTGGTTGATCGCGGTTTTATCGCGGAGGCGGGGCGCCGCGAAGTTCCTGGGCGTCCGACGCTTTATAAGACGACGCCGGAGTTTCTTGAATCGTTCGGTTTGCGTTGCGTCGGCGATTTACCGCCGATTGACGTCGATCTTGAAAAATCTCAAATTGAAGAGAAGCACGAAGAACAGGAGCGTGAATGCGTTTAGGATTGCACGTTAGCATGGCGGACGGCGGGGCCGTCGCGTATGCGAAGCGGCTTGGTTGTACGTCGATGCAGGTTTTCACGAGTAGTCCGCAATCATATCGACGCACGCCGATCGATGAAGTCGCGCTTAAGGCTTTTCGCGTTGAGCGCGAGAAAGCTGATCTCGATCCGTGCGTCATTCACACGTCGTATTTGATCAATCTTGCAAGCGATGATCGCGGAAAATGGCATGGTTCGCTCGGGTTGTTGGAACACGATCTGCGCTATGCGGCGGCGGCGGGCATTACGTACGTCAACACGCATTTGGGATCGTACGGAAAGCGACCGCGCGAGGAGGGATTTCCGACGGTTGTCCAAGCATTGGAGCGCGTGCTGGAAAATATCGCGCCGGGCGTTATTTTGGTATTGGAGAATTCCGCGGGGGCGGGGCAGTTGGTAGGCGGTACGATCGAGGAGTTGGGAGAATTTCTTCGCGCGGTCGATCACCCGCAGCTGGGCGTCTGCGTGGATACCGCTCATTCGTGGGCCGCGGGGTATGAGATCAACGCCGCGGAGGGGGTGAAGCGTTTCATTGATCTCATCGAGGAGCATATTGGTCTTGGGCGCTTGCATATGTTCCATTTCAACGATACGCAAATACCTTTGGGCGGGCATAAGGATCGCCATTGGCATATAGGCGAGGGCCTTATCGGATTGGACGGCTTTCGGGCGCTTTTATCTCATTCGGCGGTGCGAGAGAAGACGGCCATCTTGGAAACGCCGGGCGATGAGGAGGATGATGCGCGGAATATGGAGGTTGTCCGGGGGTTGCTGGCGGAGGCGAGATAGACAAAGGCCTACCCGGCTTGGGGTAAGCCTTTGTCGACAACCTTGGTCTCAGTATTAGGGTTTCGCGATGTATCGTAGGTGAGCGCGTTGGGGGAAATCGCCGTCTTTTTCGATACGGCGGAAGGCTTCTTCTCGTATGTGAGTACTGCTGTCGTTACGTTTGGCTATTGCCGCGCCGAGGGCGGCGAAGGCTTCATTGAGTTCGTCTGGACGCGATTCGGCAACCCGGCGTTTGAGTCGCTCGATCTCTTGATCGATGGTCATACTCAACTCGCGCGCAACGTGACCTTCAACTGCCCGGATTCTGGTTATGAGCGCTTCCATATCCTCGACCGTGGGGAGCGCAGCGGGCTTGCGGCCGGGGGTTCCGCGGATTGCGCTGCGAACGACGACGTGGTTGCTGCCGACATGCCCATTGTGCGGGCTGTGCGAGGGAGCGTTAAAGTCCGGGTAAAGGCGAAGGATCGAAGCGATCTTCTGCGGGCCTTTCGGCGACTGCAATCCTTCGGCTAAGTTAGCCTGGATAAGCCGTGCCCGCAATACGGTGTCTTTAATGACCTTGAGGTGGTGGGGATGCGCGTCGCCCGGCGGTCGGCGACCTCCGAAAAAATCGGTGATTTGCGCGTCGGGTAATGCAAGGGCTTGTTCCAACAAACCTTGCCGATCACGTGGTGCCATATTTGGGTACTATTCGCTACGTTTTTGCAGATGCCTTGTAACTGGAAGTAGATATTTGGGTTACGTGCGTTGCGTCTGAAGGTAGTAACTCGCGAACGCCTGGGATATGCGCGGCGCGCAGCTCCTCAAGGAACTCGGGGGCGGCGTTTCCTCTGGTTGGGCGGCCCGAGGCGCTTATCCAGAGGCGTTTTCGAGCCCGCGACGCAGCGTAAGCGAAGGCTCGACGCTCCTCATCAATGTAGCGTTCGCGCGTCTTAAAAGCGTGAAGGGCGTAGGTGAATTTCGCCGTCCGCGCGGCGCGGGCGCCTTGCCCGACGTTTTCCTTCGCGGTCATCCCGATAGAAGGATAGAACACGAATGCGTCCGGCGCATAATAGCGCGGAAAGCCCGAGGCGCGGGCATCGATGAGGAAAACGTGATCGAAAGCGCGTCCCTTGGCCGCCTCAACGGAGAGCAGGCTCATTGCTTGCCGGTTGCGTTGCCGCAGGAAAAGGAGTTCTTCGTCGCCGGCTGCGATTCGTTCTCGGCGTTCGAGGAAATCGCGTAATGAACCCAAAGGTTCGCGAACGGAAAAATCATCGATGTCTTCGATGAAGCGTGCGACGAGGTCGGCTTCGAAGCGCGCGGCGGCATCGCGGGGTTCGCTTGCGAGGAAGGTTTCGCCGAGGATCACGCGGGCGAGGTCCGGGAGGTCGAGCGCGCGTTCGAGCGATTCCCAGCGATGTCGTGCGGCGCGAAACGCGATGAGACGTTCCCGCGCTTGCGGCGGGAGATCGCCGTCGCGGTCGCCCTGCGTTACGTTGCGCCCTAAGCGAAGGTCGCGTCGGCTAGCGGAATTGGACGCGCTCGGTTGGTCGCAAAGCAGCGCGATGCTTGCATCGGAGAGCGCTACCCAAGGCGTTTGGAGCGCGCGTAAGAGATAATCATGGCGGTAAGGGTCGGCGACCGTCCACAGAAGGGCGAGCGCATCGAGAACGGGGCTGAAATCGTGAAGAATCGCATCGCCGCCGATATCGATCGGAACGTTGCGATCAAGCAATGCCGCGATGTACGAGCCGATGCCGCGTACGCTGCGCGCGATTAGGGAGAGTTGCGCGGGTATCGCGCCGCCGGCGATCAATGCGGCGGCGGTATCCGCGACGAACGCGGCCTCGTCTTCAATCGTCGTCGCTCGATAGAGCGCGACGTCGTCGGCCGCGGGTAAACCGCGCGAGCGCGCGTCGATAGCATGGCGGGCAACATTGGTTACTGCTTGCGGAGAGCGGTATTGCTCGCGCAGGGTGAGGGCAATCGCGGCTGAAGAAAGCGCTTTTTCGCCGCGCGCGCCGGCAAAGGTTCGCGTAGCCTCCGATGCGTCGCCGGCGAAGGTTACGCCGTGCATCTCGCGGCCGTAGAGCGCTTGTAAGAAGGAGATTTCGCAAGCGGCAAGATCTTGCGCGTCGTCTATGCAGGCGTTCGCATAGCGCTCTTTGAGTGCTATGCGAACGAGGTCGGATGAGAGAAGAAGCTTGGTCGCGTGCGAGAGCGCATCGGAGATCGTATAGGATGCTTGCGAGGCGAGAAGGTCGCGATAGCGTGCGTATAGGCGGGTAAGAATTTTTGCAAGATCGATTTCACGATCGCGCTGGCGCATCAATTCGTTGCGATCGACGCGCAATGAATCGCGATAAGTCGCCGAGGTACAGGAGACGAGGGCGGGATGCGTAAAATTCGGCGGGTCCGAATAGAACGCGGTTGTGCCGCGTTCGCAAAGCGCTGCGAACGCATCCGGTTCGATTTGCGCGGCGCACAGCTTGCGAAGCAAACGATGCGCGGCGGCGATGAAGCGCTCCGGCGTGCGCAGGCCGGCGATTTCAGGGTCGATCTCGGCCGCAGCGATTTCCGCCCATTCCAATGAGAGCAAATCGGCGGCGACGCGTTCGAAGAGGAGAGTTGCGCGAACGTCGTCGATGAGCGCGGGTTCGTCGCCGGTTTCGCTGTTCGGAACGTGCGCGCGAATTGCTTGGAATGCGATATCGCCGAGGAGCGAAAAGCAGAACCTCTCGCTCGAAGCTTCCTGGAATGCGGATCGCAGCGATGCTAAGGAATCGGTGCTCGGCGCGCAAACAAGCACGCGGCGGTTTCCGGATAGGGAGGATGCGATGCGCGTCGCGCGTGCGACGAGCGCGTGCGTTTTGCCGCTTCCTGCGGGGCCTTCGATAGCGATGAGCGGGCTTTGGTCGGGGAGATCGATCGCCTCTTGCGCGATCGTTTGCTCGGGGCTGCCGGTCGGCGTCATTTGGCAAACCGCGCGGCGGCGCGAGGAGGGCGATCGCGACATGCGTTTTGGTAGGAACACCAAACGCAAGCTTCGGGATCGTTTGCCGCCTTAAAGTGTTTGATAGGATCGTCGGCGAGCGTGCGCGCGAGGTCGATCATCTTCGAGCGGGCGCGCTCAAGTTCATCGATGCCGACGACGCCGATCGGAATATCCTTCTTCGATCGCGGCGCCGCAAGCGGAATAATCTCAAGTTCTATGGGCTGGACGTCCATTGTTGCGTCTTTGAGCGGGACGAGGGCTAGGCGCGTGACGCGATCGCCCTGCGCGGTTCGAACCCAGTAGTAAAACGGGAGTTGGAAATCTAAAAAGTCCGCAATTTTCGTGCGATGTTCGGCGGCGGAAGCGGCAATGGAGCCGGTTTTATAGTCGATGACGGTTACATGGCCGGTCGCGTCGGCACGGTCGAGGCGATCGATATAGCCGATGAAATCGTAGCCTTCCAGCTGCAAGAGCGCCTCGGCTTCCGTGCCGATGACGCTGAACGGTTCCTCCTGCGAGCGCCGAATGAACCAGTCCAGATATCGCGGCGCGGTGCGCCGTGCGCGCCTACGGTGTAATTCGTATTCGACGTTCGTCGCGAAGCCGGAACGAAAACGTTCGAACGCCTCGACAACGCGTTCGTCGAGTTTGCGCGCGAGTTCGTCCGCGGGCGCGGCGTCTGCGCGGGGGTAGGCGATGTGGAATTGCTCCAATGCCCAATGGAACGTCGTGCCGTAAAGCGCAGCGGCGGAGCCTTTTTCTTCAACGGCGGCGCAAACGTATCGGTAAAACCAGCGGCGTTCGCATTCGTTATACATGGTCAAGGCCGAAGCGCTAAAGCGCATGCGTTTGCGCGGAACGGGGAGTTCCGGTTCAGGCTCGCGTCGCGGCAGCGCGGCGATAGTCGGCGCGCCTTTTTCGTGTTCGGCGTCTCTTGCCAGTCGTTCGCATAGGCGCGATATGATTGCAGCTTGCGGCGGTTGCGCGGCGTCGAGGAGCGATAGTTCGCGTTCTAGGGCGCGCAAACCGGCGCGCTCTCGCTCATCGAGGAGTTCGTTTAGGCGAAATATGAGCGCGATCTTTTGTATGAAGGATTGCGCGCAGGCTCCTTGCTCGCGATAGGACGACGCAAGGGCGTCAAGAGCATCGCGAAACCGTCGGGGGGCGGCACGGCGCAGGCCGTCCTCGCCTGCAGCGATCACGAGGGCGCGCGCGTCGGTGCGCGGGATGCCCGCATAGGCGGAGTCGATCAGGCGCGCCGCTCCCGCCTCATTCGGGGCTTGCGCGTAGGCAGCCGCCGTACGAATGAAATCGAGGAGCCTGCGGTTCATTTGGAGCGGAGTTCGCTTAGGCTCTTGCTAATCTTCCCTTTGTGCGTAGGATCATCGTCGGCGTCTCAGGGGCTAGCGGCAGCCTATATGCGTTAGCGGCTTTACGTGCGTTGCGCGCGGCTAGCGATATTGAAACGCATTTGGTGCTATCCGCCGGCGCCCGTCGCACGATCGCGTTGGAAACCGATCACGCGCCCGCGGAGTTTGAGGCGTTGGCCGACGTCACGTACGCGGACGAGGATTTGGGCGCGGCGATATCCAGCGGCTCGTTCCTCACCGACGGGATGTTGGTGATTCCGTGTTCCATCAAGAGCGCATCGGCGATCGCGCATTCTCTGAATGGGAATCTTTTGGTGCGAGCCGCCGACGTCTGCTTGAAGGAACGCCGCACGGTGGTGTTGATCGTTCGCGAGACGCCGTTGCATCTTGGGCATTTACGCACGCTTACGCAGCTTGCCGAAATCGGGGCCGTGGTTCTTCCGCCGATTCCCGCGATGTACGCGCGGCCCGCGAGCGTCGCGGAGATTATCGATCATACGGTCGGCAAGGCGTTGGATCAGCTTGGGGTTTCAAATACGTTGTTTACACGCTGGAAATAAAAGAGAGGGCAAAGGTGGAACGGGGCGACGCGATCGAGATTGAAGAAGCGGATGAAAACCGCATGGATGCCGTATGGCCGATCATCCGGGAGGTCGCAGCAGAAAGCGATACGGATTCGATGCTTCCGACGATCACGTTTGAGGAAGCAAAAAAAATATGGTTTTCCGAATCGCATCGCGTTTTTACGGCGAGTTCAGCGGGGCGCCTCGTCGGAACGTACTGGGTGGCGCCGAATCGATTCGGGCTTGGTTCCCATGTGGCCAATGCCGGATATATGGTGCATCCCGACCAACGCGGTCGCGGCGTCGCAAGCGCGATGCTTGAGCATTCGTTTAACACCGCACGCGCGGAGGGTTATCGCGCCATGCAATTCAATTACGTGGTTTCAACCAACGAAATAGCAGTCCGGCTTTGGAAACGTCACGGTTTCAAGGAAGTAGGGCGCGTTCCGCAGGCGTTTGCGCATGGGCGCGGCGATTTTGTGGACGTGCTTATCATGCATCGGTTCTTGTAAACTTACGCGCAAGAGGCGCTACGCCGCAATAGTTCTTCCTTTGCCGTGAGTCGGGCGTCTTCGGAGATGCTCGTCGCGGCTTTTATGAGCCATTCCAAGTAATCGGTTGGAACGAGATCAATGGGTTGACCGCGATGCTTGCCGAAAGGAAGGCTTCTCAAGACGCGCGGTTCGTTGAGTTTGGCAATAAGGGCTGCGACGTCGTCGGCGCCGCCCGAGGCCAGATATCGCCGGAGGCATTCCTTGAAGATGAGGCTGGTGACGATCACGTCGGCCATTGCGCGGTGCGCGCTCGCATTTTCCAAGCGCGGATCGGAAATCCCAAGATGCTCTCGCAAACCTTGATTCTTGTAATTCGGCGCCTCGGGAAGCACGAGCTGGGCTAAACGCATGGTGCAGATCACGGGGCGATCGGCCAATTGAGGTAAAAAACCCAGGTCGAAACTCGCGTTGTGTGCGACGACCACGGCGTTTTCGCAAAGAGCGCGCAGCTTCGGAGCGACTTGCGCGAACGTCGGCGCGTCGATCACGTCGGCGTCGGTGATTCCGTGTATAGCTGCGACTTCGCGCGGAATCGGGCGACCCGGATTCACGAGGGTTGAAAACGATTCTCTTTCCTCGTTGCCGCGCATCGTTAGGCAAGCGACTTCGACGATGACGTCGGCGGAGGGATTGAGGCCCGTGGTCTCAACGTCGATGACGGCGAAGGAGCTAGTTGCGATGTCGGCGATCTTGTTCATGGGCGACCTCCTGAAAGCATGCGATGAACGCGATCGACGGGCAATCCGTAGATTGTCGCGCCCCCCGCGCCTGTCATCGTTCGGCTTGAGAAAAGAGCATTGTAGACGGCGGCTTGCGTTGCCTCCGCCGTCGCCTCGAACAGCGCGTCCAGTCGCGCGTCGTCGGTCTCTAATGCCGCGGTCGGTCGGCCGCCTTCGCGCGGGACCAGACGCGTGGTGCTGAAGGCGATTACGAAATCGCCGCTGGACGTGTTGGAGGTCAAACCTGTTCGGCCTAGGCCCAGGACCGCGCGTTGAGCGATTTCGCGCAATTGCCGAGCTTCAAGAGGCGCATTGGTCGCAACGACGACGATAATGCTGCCGTCCGGCGTTTTCGGATCGGTTTGTGCGCTGTGATGCCCTGGAAAAGACGGTAGCAGTTCATGCTCGAGCTTGCGCCCGACGCTCACGCCGTCGATGACGAGATCGCGCCGCGGTTGCGAGCCGTTGTTGGCGTTTACTAAGACTCCGACGGCGTAGCCGCCTTGCGATCCGTCCAGAACGCGCGAAGCCGAACCGATCCCGCCTTTGAAGCCGAAGAGAATCATCCCCGTCCCCGCTCCGACGGAGCCGCGTTCGAACTGTCCTGTCGTCGCGCGGTTGAGCGCGCCGACGATATCCTTTGCCGCGACGTGACGGCCTTGGATGTCGTTGAGCAGTTGATCGTCGCACTCGGCGACGACGGGAAGCGGCACGTCGTCGGGCGCGCCGATTTGCGGATGATGTTCAATCATCCAATCGACGACGCCCTCGTCCGCTCGGCCCACGTCCAGCGTATCGGTGAGGACGACGGGGACTTCCAGAAAGCCGGATTCCTCAACCCAATGCGACCCTGTAAGTTCCCCGTTGCCGTTGAGCGTGTAGATCGCGGCGGATACTCGCTTATCCCAAATATCGTCGTTGGGAAGAATCACCGTCGCGCCGGTGCGAATCGGTCCGATTCCGGGACGCAACGCTCCGTTGCCGGCGATTTTCGTGACGTGCGCGACGCGCACGCCGGGGACGTCGGTGATGCCGTTGAGCGGGCCGGGGCGGTAGAAGCCTTGGGGAGCGGTCTGCGCGTACGCCGGAGCTACCGTGATCGCGAATAGGCAGGCGATGATGCGCCAAAGCCGCAGCGGCGTGCATTGTTCCATCGTTGTCGGCGTTGATTCTCGATTGCCGGGCGCTGTTCTTTGTTTCTTCGCATAGCAAGCGACCCAAGGATGGATATTTCGTCGGAAAAACCGTCCGTCAATGAAGGATGCCGAGAGCGACTAGGGTTTCCTTTTGCCCGAACGGCCTATTGGCAAGGATTCCTTAATCATCTAATATCGTGTAAAACGCTTCCGCGATTTAGCATGCGAATCCAGCCGCCTATACTGGATCATTTCGCTACGTCGTACGGGTACTTGATATGCCTCTTAAAGAACGATTACAGATAAAACGCATTCGCGCAGGAGCATCGTATGATTCCCGCACCGAGTAACGCGCCGAAAAAAGTTTACTATCATTTTGATGACTCGCATCCGAATAGTGCGCAGCTTAAGAAACATCCGCCTAACGCGGCCGTGGGGTCATATCTTAGGTATCGTGATGCACGCTATACCGATGAAATGCGGGATATCGGCAAGACGTCGAGCGACGATCTCGCGGGCTATGAGCGTACTATGGCCACCCGTCGACCCCCGCTCAAAAATGAGTCAATACGGGGGAATTTCAGCTCAATACACTCATACATCGTCAAAAATTGCCAGGGAAGCGACGCGGCAAACAATATTGATAACGATCCCACGATATTAAAATGGAGAAATCTAAAAACGAGTGAGGCTGATAGGCGCTCGGTAACCAGCGATTCCGAGCAGAGCGGCGATGAAAAAGGCAGCGTCGATATGCATGGCGGTCAAGAACTTGTTGAAACGATCTCGCACATCGGTTCTGCGCCGCCTAGCGCCAAGCCTAAAGCTGTACGCTATACGGTTAATGAGTCGCACCCGAATTATACGCTTTTCAAAGAACATCCGCCAAATTCCAACTTGGCAGTATTCCTTCGATTTCTTGACGTCAAGTATAGCAATAAAGAACATTGGGATCTCGGCGAGATAACGCGCACGGACATCACGGAGTTTCTAAACCTCCCGGACAAAAGAAATAAGCCTCGAAGTAATAAGATGAAAGGGAATTATGCCGGTGCGATAAGAGAATATTTCCGCAAGCATCTCTCGGATAGGCCGGCGGCGTCCCTTGTTAAAAACGACCCTTTGCTTACCGAATGTATAAAGCAGAAGTTCGTTGATGACGTCTCTGAGCGTTCGGATTCCGAGACCGATCTCGAACCCGGCGGGCAAGTACTGCAGGCAGCAGAAGGGAAGCAGCGGTCGGCTGCGGCGCCTCAGACAATAAAAGGCGACGAATCAACAGTTCCGGTTTCTATGGGTTTCCCGCAGGTGCATAGTAGCGCCCTGGATGAGTCGGGGCAACAGCTATCGGCAGAAGGCGAAGTCCCAGGGCGAGCTTATCTTCGTGGAATGCTTGACAAGCGTAGTCTCAAAGGTCGATTTCTTCCAAACGATGGGTATAGCTATAAAGATAGCAAGCAAAAGATGGAAAAAATCAGACATTTTCTCCTTGAAAATGGCGCGAATAGTAAGAGGGATGAAAAGGGTGACTATGTATCCGCCGTGTGGAGAGGGTCGGAAATCGAACTCTCTGAGGTCAGATCGCAAAATTTGCTGAGCGAGGCGGCGGTTCAGGGAACGAGCGCTGCGACGTCGCTAGCAACAAAAGGGGGCGAATCATCGTCTGCGGTTTCTATGGATTTGGAGCCTGTGCAAGGGCAGCGCACTCCTGTGCCGCGTCGACGGCAAGTATTGCCGGAAGAACGAATACCGGGGAGAATTTATATTAACGGAGATTTCAAAACGCAGTTTATTCCGGAGGATGAGAATCATGCTGACGACGAACCAATAGACCGAGCGAAGATCGCATTTATTATCCCATTAAAAAGGATGTTTAAAGTAACGGACCGACACGGTGATTTTTTTCACGTCATTCGGAAAGGTTCAGAGGTCGAATTCGATAAGCCGAGTTATTCAGAATCGCAATCGCAAGGCGTGCGTTCGTTGAATTGGGATCCGCAAACCGCTATGGCCCGTCATGAGAAAGCGAGAGCTGATGAATTATCGGCCTTGGCTCGCGGGAAGCTCAAGCAGGAGCCTGCGGAGGGGGCCTCTGCGTTGGAGCAACGGCAAGAACTGCCGGAAGGTCCAATATACGGAAAAGTTTATCTAAGCCTACCTCGTAAAGGAGCTCACTTTTTTTCAGACGATGAGGATCGCCGGAACGACATCCCAATACAACGGAATAAACTCACCGCTCTTATCAAATCAAAAGGCATGTTTAGCGCAGCAGACGCCAAGGGGAAATTTATATACGCTATTCGTAGAGGTACAGAGATTGAATTCGATGTGGCGAGACAATCAAAAGAGTTTCCGTCAGGTATTTTGACCATGCAAACCTCAATGGGCCCGCCCTCAGTTTCATCCTCATCGCCTTTGCTTGTTCCTCAAAAGCGCAAATCCGAGCTTGAAGGGGAAGACTTATTGCGGCAATCATTCCAGATGAGGAGCGCATCAGGTCCAAGCATTACGTCTGATGAACGAACGCGGGACAGCGACTCGCCCTCTACCCGAATTGACGAGAGGTCTGAACTTGCTTCTCAATCAGAGTTAAATATAGCGGGCTCTGAGGAGGGCAGCGATGTGCGAGGCGTAACTGGATTGTTGCAAGTGCAAGGTCTAGGGATGGCTGGGACGGCTCCCGACGCAATGCTTCATGCTAAACCTTTGGCCCGGGAGATAAAATGGTTGGCAACGGAGGGAGGCAGGGCCGCTGGGGTCGCCGCTCCGAACCCAAAGCAGCCCTTCCCGGTCGCACGTTTGATCCACTTACAGAGTTCGGTAAATTTCGATTCGGATGCGGCACACCAAGCCCGTATCCTCATCGCTCCCCCCGCCACCGGTCCCGTCACCGTAGACGATTGGAAGGCTCTCGTTTATCTTGATATGGTGATTAAAAGCGTTACCTCGAAAAAGGACAATATTAAGACAGACCTTCACGACGAAATTTGCAAAACTTTCGATGCTGAATATAGTGCCGCTCGAAATTCCTTTCGAAGCGGTGAAGCGCTTGCCGCGAGCGCGGCCTCACCTAAAGATGAAGATGTTGTGATGAGAGACAGTCCGCCGTCACCGACGCGTCACGGTGAAGTATCGTCTCCGCCCATGAATCTCCCATCATCGCCCGCCGGCTTGGGTACGCCGTCCAAAGCGACCGATGTGAGGCTTAAGTACGTCGAGGCTAGTGTGATTGGCGAAGGCTCAGGCCTTAGCCGGCCGGAGGAGCAACGATACTCCCCGACCCGACGAGGGCCGGATTATGGCGCTATTATGAAAGCTGCGGGGCCAGGGAATCAGCTCCCATTACCGGGTCAGGAGCAACAAGCGGATCTTCTGCTTCCGTTACCGCCTTCCGGCCTGAACACAGTAATGCACGACCTTTTGATGGATCCGTACTGGGAGATTAGTAGCGATGAAGGGGAATTGTTTGCTGGTCATAGCCCGGAAATTAAGCCGGATCTGAAGGTTCACTTCGCTTCCCCCGATCGGCCTCGGAGTCCTATAGAAGAAAGCCCGCCATTGTCGCCTGAAGAACCGATTCTGCCCGTAGAGCGGCCTGCGCTTAGAGGGGTGCCGTCGCCCGAAATGCCGCAGTCGCCGACGCCGTTGCCCAAGGTTAGAGGGCAGAGCCGTCGCCTTAGCCCACCGCCCCCCTCTCCCTCTACTCCGGGAAGTACTGGAAGTCGCGGCAATTTGATGCCGATGCCTCTTCCACGCGAACGTACCCCTACTCCCCCGCCGGATATTAGCGGCCTTTTGACGCCGACTTTCCAATCCCAATCCCCGCGCGGTCCAAGCGGACGGGGCGTCGATTGAAATGCGCTTATTCCAGATATCGTCGTTGGGAAGAATCACCGTTGTTCCGGTGCGAATCGGTCCGATCCGGCGATGCCGGGCAGGGTGCCGCTCTTGTTTCTGCACAAAGTAAGGGAGCTAACAAAAGATCGCGGCCGCATGGTCCGCGCGGAGTGCGATTCGGCTTGGTTTTGCCCAATGGGCCCTTTGCAATGATTTCTTGACCGCGTAGAATTACCCTAAGGCTTCCCGAACGATGCGTACGTATGAGAACTCTTCCGAATGCGCAACGTCGCGACGGTCGGGATAAGTTCTTCCTTAAGGACGGCTTGGCAAAATGCCACCTAAAAGACCTGAATCAAGCGAGTATATTCCGGAAAATTCGCAATATTCGGCGGCCTGCGACAAGCTGGGTCTGGGTTACTATTACCACGCGAGGGTTTTTGCCGGCGAGTTTTACAAAGCGACGAAGGGAGAGAAGAAAATCGGGAAGTTCGCCGATCTGTTCGAAGAGGGCGGAACGAAGACCATTGATGCTGCTCGCAAAGCGATCGAAAAGACGGCGAACGGAAAATATTTTAGCGTAGTTTTTGGACTAAAGGCGCTTTTCAAGAATCTGAGTGAAATCGTTCAAGGAGACGATGACGAACTCTTTCTCGCGATTCAAGAGCAATATCTCGGAAAGAAAAAGCTCAAGCCGGATAAGATTCCGTCGTCATATGCCATTACAAAGGAGAAAGGCGGTGAGAACATTTTTGCAACTCCAACCGTTGGAGGGGAAGACAAAGAGCAGTTTAAGCTAAGCAAGGAAACATTGCGCAAAGGTGCGGCTTATACACGGTTACCTCTGGCCGAATCGCGGCTTACAGCGCTCAATGCAATAGCCGATGAACAGAAGATAGCGGAACCTAAGCGGGGACATATCGAGGACAATTCGCAAGTTTCGGCGTCTTATGACACGCTGGGTAAGGCTTACCAAACCTTCGCGAGAAGCTTTGCGAAGCGGTTTATAGAGGCAGCGTACGAGAACGAGGAAGAGGAAGGGAAGAAGCTTGGGAAGCGGGCCCAGCTATTCAGCAGTGATGGGAAGGCACTCGCTGCGGCCACGGACACGGCGATCGAAATGGGGGTGCGCGGTGGAAAGACCGGATACCAGGCACTACGGAAGCTTATCCAAAATTTGCCCGAAATCGTTCAGGGAGATGATCCGCTCTTCGGCCAAATTGCAGAGAAATACGGCAAGGAGAATCCGCAGCCGGCTGAGATGCCGTCATCGTATGTGCTTACGAAAGAGAAGGACGGCGAGAGAGTTTTCGCAACTCCAATTGTCGGCGGCGAAGAGAAAGAGCAATTTGAGTTAAGCAAAAAAGAAAAGCCGCTACACAATGAAGCTTCTAATCGGTTACGGCTGGCAGAGTCGCAGCGGGAGATACTCCTTGCTAAGATCAAGGAATTCAGAGAAGAGGTTGTCCAAAAAGAGACTTTGGATCAGTCGGCGGCGCGCGACGGAGGAGGCTTTGAAGAAATTTCCGCGTCCGGCTCCGGCGCCGAAGAGACCCTAACCGCGCCCATCGCGCCAAAAAAAGAGTCGCCTACGATGGCGCCGCCTCCGCCTGTATCGATGTCCCGTCGTAAGAGTAGTAGCCGGACGAAACGCAAAGCCGATCAAGATACGTTCCCACAAAAACCGGCGCAAAAAAAGAGTCGTTCTTTCGGCAGCGACCTAGGCGAGCGCGCCGAATCGCAAGCTCCGCGAGAATACGCAATCGAAGGGAGGCTTTATAACGCATCTTCCGGCCAAGCTGAACCCGAGTTTATCGCAAATAGCGGTGATAGTTCCGAAAATTTGAAGGATGTTTCCCGCAGAGCGGTTGACGCTCTGTTTAATGAGTTTATCGACAAGATATCTATGGATGAGAATGGTATGTCTTTGGCAGTAACTCGGATAGGCACGAGGATAACGCGAAGGGCGGGTACGTCAGTACATGGAGATATGGAGGAGCATAAGCACGCTGCAGAATTAATCGAGAAGCACAAGCGCGCTACATTATTATTGGAAGCATCGGAATCAGAGCAGGCTTCGATGAAACTTCGTTCGGAAACTCCGACGTCGCGCATCTATCAATCGGATTCGGATATATTAAAGCAGGAGAGCGAGAGTTCCTC
>Ga0182024_10010653_pt1 | contig 18698 bp, 15 predicted proteins | sample P32metaG_FD_120480 | JGI IMG/M metagenome (GOLD analysis project Ga0182024, IMG submission 120480) | Permafrost microbial communities from Stordalen Mire, Sweden - P3-2 metaG (Illumina Assembly) | ecosystem: Environmental > Terrestrial > Soil > Wetlands > Permafrost | place: Sweden: Stordalen... | reverse complement strand
TTCGAATTCTTGAGCAGCGAGACTGCGAGCCGAATCGGCAGATTGGTGGCGTCGGGGCTGTCGACGTGATCGCCGAACGTCAGCTGATCGATAAAGATGTGGTTGTCGGCCGTCAGCTTCCCGGTGTCGAGCAGGTAATGAACGTCAACGGTGAGCGTGCCTTTGGTGATCGGATAGCCGGTGTACTTGACGGTGTACGGTGAGACTCCGGTCAGCTCGACCGCGTCCGCCTTCGCCTTGATATCGACGAATGCGGTCGGCGCGAGCGGATTTATCGATCCGTCGATATTGAGTGGCGAGCTGCCGTTGATTTTTCCGTCGAGTGAAACGTCCGCGGGAGTTGTCGATTTTGTGCCGAACGCGCCGACCTTGCCCTCCATGTCGGTCATGTTCGCCGTATAGTTGGGCTTGATGAAGTTGTCGGTGTAATCGACTTTGCCGCCCTTGAGCGTGATCTTGCTCAGCTCCACATCGGCATTCATCGGCTGGCCCTGGTACGGTTGCGCTGGACTCGCCTCCGCTGCCGGGCTGGCTCCAGGAGCGGTCGCGGCTGCCACACTTGGTGCCGCTGCGGGAGTCGGCGTAGAGGTCGGTAGCACTGGAACCGCGCCCTTCGAGCCGGGCTCTCCCGCTGCGCGGGTCAACGACGTAGGTGCTTCCTGCGGGTTCGCCGTGATGTCCTTCAGATTCAACTTGCCGGTGCTGTTGAGAATGATCCGCGAATAAAAGTCGTTCAGCGCGATCAGCCCAACGTGCACTTTCGGCGGACCTTTGCCGAGTGCGAAATCGATTCCATTCACGTTGAGCGCGTTCATCCTGAAAAACAGATCGTTGGTCAGCTTGTCGAGCATCCGCACACTGCCGAGTGACGCGTCGCCCTTGTAGCTGACGAGAAAGTCCTTGCGCTGCTGCTCGAGACCGACCGCGCCGTCCATCGTCAGGTTCGCGCTCGTGATGATCGCGTTCAACCTGCTGCTCACGTACGGATCCGCAAACGTCAGATCCAGCTTTTTTGTTCCGATGCGCAGGTCGGCTTTGAGCGGCGCTATCGCTGCCGTGCCGATGACTTTGAAAGTACCCTTGCGATTCAGCGTGCCGTCGATGTCGACGCCAAAAGGTTTAGTGAAGTTGCTGGTCACGTCCTTGAGATGCAGATTCAGCGGCGCGACTGCGACGGTCACCGGTTTCGGCGCGCTTTCGTCCACGAAGGTTGCCTCGGTCTGATCGAGCGAGACGGAAGCAACCTGGAATTGAAAACTCGGCGACGCCGGCGTCGCCGGGGCTGCAGGTGGAACGGGCTTGCGCTCCGCTCGCCTGCGCTCGCGCGGCATTCGCCGCGTCGGTCGAGCAGATGCGCGCTCGGCCGGTGGCGGCGGCTCGTTGCTGCGCATCAGGGATTCGAGGCTCAATTTGCCGTCGCGCCCGCGACGCACGAACAGATGCATCCCGTCGCTTTTCACTTCGGTAACGGTCGCCTGGCGCGATGCGAGATCGAACTGTCCGATCGCGACGCTGAAATTTTTCCACAGCACCGGTTTTTCTTTTTCGTGCGGCGCATCGACTTCGAAATTGTCGATCGCGACGCTCGCCGGCTCTGCGTGCACGTTGAAATGATCGCTCGCGAAATGCGTCAGCACCGTCGCTTTCGAGCTGAACTTGCCCGACGCCACGGTAGCCGCCAGAAACTTCTGCGCGAACGGCTGCAGCGATGGCAGATCGAGCTTGTCGATCGACACATCCGTCGTAACCTGCGATTGCGAGAGATCGAGCGCACCATTCACCGCGAGCGCGCCGCCGCTGTGAACGTTCGTGGTCACGTAAAACGTCGCCGGCGATTTCCCGACCGTCCGAAGATTCTTTACGCCCACCTCCAGCGCGTCGAGCGCCGCGGTCGCCGGCGTCGCACCGCTGTTGTCCTGCACGTCCACTCCGCTCTTTGTCAGAACGAACGACTCCAGCTGAAAATCCATCGGCTGTTTCGCAGTCGATGGACCCGCAATGGGCACCGCCTGCTGCGCCACGTTGCCCGCCGGCGTTGGCGCGGCCGCTGGACTGCTCGCCGCAGCGACTTGCGCTGGAGGACTCGCCGCCGGAGCCGCATTGCCGCTCGCCAACGACGAGAGATTGTTGGTGCCGTCAGGATTCAGCCTGACGTTCGCGAGCAGTCCATCGATCCAGATCGATCTCAGGTAGAACACCGCGCCGAGCGGCTCGACGTCGGTCAGCTTCACCTCCGCATGTTTCAGCGCGACGAGCGGGACGTCGGCGAGGTCGCGAACGTCGAGCTGATCCAGCGCGACTGTCCCGTTCACGCGAATCAGGGGCTGCGATTCCGCCTGCACGAAATGCACATAGAGGTCCGTGGACAGCGTCCCATTTTGAACTTTGACGGGCAGCTTCGTCGGCGCGTAGCTGACGTAGAGCGGAAGGTCGAGCCGATGCAGTTTGAGATCGACCACCGAGTCGCGCGTCGCCTGGAACGGCTTGGCCACGCCGGCAATCCGCAGCGGGCTGCCGTCGATCACCATCTGCACCAGCGGCTGGACGAAGACGTCCACGTCGGCCGGCAGGTTCGCGATGAACGGCACGTTGATCTGAATCTTGTCGACCTTGTGCTGCTTGCCGAGCAACTGATCGTCGATCGTTATTTCACCGTCGCGTAGCTGAATGTTCGAAACCGCGAATTTCATCGGCGCGCTCGGCGCAGCTGGTTTCGGTTTCGCAGGCGCCGGCGCGCTTTCGAGCAGATCTGAAAAGTTGAATTTCTGCTGCGACTCCCTGACGACGTGGATCGCGGGCTTGTCGATCACGACTTCGCCAATTACCGGCGCAAATCTGAAGAGCGACGTCCACGAAACTTTCAGCGTGAGATGCCCCAGATCGACGAACGGTTTCTGCGGACTATCGCGCTCACCGACGTGCAACTGGTCGAGATCGAGCTTCAGCCGATAAAGATTGAAGCGGATTTTCCCCACCGTCACTTCGCGATGGATGCTGCTGGCGACGGGGCCGGTCAGCACGTGCCGCAGCACGGGCGGAACCGCGATGTAAGTCGCCAGCCCAAGAAACAGCACGACCGCGACGACGATCACGCCGATTTTGCGCAGGCGTCGCGAACGGCCCAACTCCTGCGTGCGCGCGACCCACGGCTTCGACGGGTGAAAAGCCGCTCGTAAATGTTCGAATGCTCTGCTCAGAAAGTTCGCCATGAACCTACGTCAACCTGACGCCGCCAGCGTGAGCCGTCGCCAGCCAATAGTCAATTCGTCGCAACCACCTTAGATGTGGCTATCGGTTGTGGATACCCAGCCAGCGCCGCCGATCCACGACCATCGGCCGCGCGCTCTTCAACAGCGCGTACGCTTCGTCGAGCGTCTTGTTGCGCCTGGTTTTCAAGAACCACGCCACCACCAGCGGCGCGCGCTCGCATCCTTCCTCGCAATGCACCAGCACGCGACGGCCTTGCGCGAGCTCGTCGGCGATCAGCGCCGCCGTCCGGTCAAGCGTCACGACGCCTTCCGCGAGGAACGGCATGTGGATCGCCTGCGGCGGTTCGCCTTGCGGCACGTCGGGCAGCACGCTGATAATCGTCCCGTCGAATTTCTGCGCGTCCTGCAAATCGCCGACGAATAGCCCCGGAATTATCTCGCTCTCTTGCCAACTCTCAGCCATGAGACTGTGCAGCTTGACCGGCGAACGGACATTGCGTCAACCTCGCGACATGAATCTGCCGCCGCTGCACATTGAAGGACGATGGTTCGTCGACGAACATCGGCGCCGCATTATTTTGCGCGGGGTCAACCTGGGCGGCGATTGCAAAGTACCCTACCCCGACGGCGGCACCAATTTCCCTTCCGACTTTTCCAACCATCGCGAGGTCTCCTTCATCGGCCGTCCGTTTCCGATTGCCGAAGCCGATGAGCACTTCTCGCGCCTGCGCGCGTGGGGCTTCAACTGCTTGCGCTTGCTGACCACCTGGGAGGCGGTCGAGCATCGCGGCCCGAATGACTACGACGTCGACTACCTCGACTACTTCGCTGAGTTGTGCCGGCTCGCCGGTGACTATGGCTTCTATGTATTCGTGGATTTTCACCAGGACGTATGGAGTCGAATGAGTGGCGGCGATGGCGCACCCTGCTGGCTATTCGAAAAAGTTGGAATTGACTATCGACGAATCGCCGAGTCGGACTCTGCTCATGTAATGCAACATCTTTATGACTATTCGCGCGGCGGCCGCCAGGAAGATCGCTATCCGACGATGAGCTGGTCGGCGAACTCGCGCCGTCCCGCCAACGGCATCATGTGGACGCTGTTCTTCGCCGGCCGCGATTTCGCTCCCGGACTGACTATCGACGGCGACAACGTTCAGGACTACATGCTCGAGCACTACCTCGGAGCGATGCGCGAGATCGCGCGCCGCGTCCGCGACTTGCCCAACGTCATGGGCTTCGACTCGCTGAACGAGCCTACTCCCGGATGGATCGGACAATCGCTCAGCTATCGTCATCTCGGTCCGAGCGAGACCAACCCGGATCGGGCGATGCCGGGTCTGGCGTGGTCGCCGATCGACGGGCTGCTCGTATCGCATGGAGCCGCGCGCTCGATCCCGGTGCTCGACTTCGATCCGGCGGCCAAGGCAGTCGTGCACAAACGGGATCGCACGATCAATCCCGACCGCATTTCCATCTGGGCCGACGATCGACGCGATCCGTTCGAATCAGCGGGTGCGTGGAAGCTCAATAAAGACGGCACTTTCGACGTTTTGCGCGACGATTTTTTCCAGCGGGTCGGCGACCGCAAGGTCGACTTCATCGAAGATTACATGGGACCGTTTCTCAACCGCGTCGCAGAGAGTATGCGCGAGATTAATCCCGACTGGATCCTGTTCGCCGAGCTCGATCCACATTCGGGCTACTTCGGACCTGGATTTCCCGCCGATACGCCGCCCAACACCGTCAACGCCGGTCACTGGTACGACGTCGTAACGCTCGCGACCAAGACTTTTAATCCGAACTTCAGCCTCGCGCCGATGGCCGGTGAAGTAGCGGCCGCCGCCGAACAATTGCAGGCACGCTACGAACGCCAGCTCGCCAAATTTGCGAGAATGTCAGAGACCGTGAACGGCGGCGCGCCCACTCTCATCGGCGAATGCGGAATCCCGTTCGATTTGAACGGCGCCGAGGCGTACCGCGCGTTTAAGGCCGGCGATCGAAGCGATACGCCCTGGACTCCTCACATCATCGCTCTCGACCTGATGTACAATGCGCTCGATACTCTGCTCATCAATAGTACGCAATGGAACTATACTGCATCGAATAGGAACGATCTGGCTATTGGCGACGGTTGGAATCAGGAGGATCTGAGTATATTCTCGCGCGACCAACAGACTAATCCTGCCGACATCAATAGCGGCGGGCGCGCGCTCGCCGGCTTCGTCAGACCTTACGCGATGGCGACACAGGGTATTCCGCGCAAGATGAAATTCGACCGCGTCACAGGATTGTTCGATTATACTTTCGAGAGCGATCCATCCGCAGACAGCGCGACCGAGATTTTCGTGCCGCGTCTTCAGTATCCACGCGGATGCGAGATCGAGGTAATTGGCGGGGTCGCGGAGCTGAACCCGGACAACCAGCGCGCCGTCATTAAGGTCGCGCAAGCCGGCGAAGTCCGCGTCGTCATATGCCGCAAGGTCTGAACGGGAGGCGTTCGCCTAGTTGTACTTGCGCTCTTTCCACCACGGAAAGTACGAGGGCATGTCCTTGGAAACCTTGTCCGGAAATTTTGCCGGCCGCTTTTCCAGAAATGATGCGACGCCCTCTTTGACATCCGCCGAGGAGCCGCGCGCGAAGATTCCGCGGCTGTCCACCTTGTGCGCTTCCATCGGATGGTCCGCGCCCGCCATCTTCCATAGCATCTGACGAATCAGCGCGACCGACACTTGCGACGTATTGTCGGCAATCTCGCGAGCGAGTGCCCGCGCCGCCGGGATAAGTTGATCGGGTTTGTAGATGTTTTTGATCAGGCCGCCTTGGAGCGCTTCTTCAGCCGGAAATACGCGGCCGGTAAATGTCCACTCCAGCGCCTGCGAGATGCCGACGATCTTCGGCAGGAACCAGCTCGAGCATGCCTCCGGCACGATCCCGCGCCGCGCGAACACGAATCCGAATCGCGCATTCTCCGACGCCAATCGCACGTCCATCGCAAGTTGCATCGTCACGCCGACTCCCACCGCCGGGCCGTTCACCGCCGCAATCACCGGCTTCAGACACTCGAAGATGCGCAGCGTCAGCCGCCCGCCCCCGTCGCGAACCCCCTCGTTGCTCCAATCGACACTGCCGTCGGCCTTGATCGCGGCTTTCCGGTCCGGGCGATCTTCGCGCGTCGAGTCAAAGGTCCTTGGACCCGCCGACAGGTCGGCGCCCGCGCAGAACGCACGGCCCGCGCCGGTCACAATGATCGCGCGCACGTTGTCGTCCGCATCGGCCTGGTCGAACGCGTCCATCATCTCGTTCATCATGATGCCGGTGAAAGCGTTGAGCTTCTCCGGCCGGTTGAGCGTGATCGTCGCGATATTGTCCGCGACCTCATAAATGATCTGTTCGTACGCCATCAACTGATCTCCGCCTACTTTACGAACAGCATCAAAGCTTCGTACACGACCGCCGGCTTCTGAGAACCCACGACCTGGATTTCCGTCTCGCGCGTCAGCATCGTGCCCATCGGCCGCGGCTCGACCGCGATCAGCCTCGAGCGCGCATGGACGCTGGCGCCTGCGGGCACCGGCGCGACGAAGCGCAGCTTGTTCGCGCCGTAATTGACGACGTTGCGAAATCCCGTGATCGTGTATTCGTCGGTGCTCTTAAACGCCGGCAACAGGCTCAGCGTCAGAAATCCGTGCGCCACCGGGCCGCCGAACGGACTTTCTTTTTTGCACCGCTCGATGTCGATATGAATCCACTGATGATCGCCGGTCACATCGGCAAACTGGTTGATTTTTTCCTGCGTCACGTGAATCGGCTCGCTCCACGGACCGAACTCCTTGCCGATCTTCGCCGTGAGCGCGGGTATATCGTCAAACTTGATCGTCTGCATCGTCATCTCCTCTATGTTTCGATTGCACGAACGCCCTGACGGGCTTCTCCGGTTCTAGCCGAGTCGGGTTTCATAATGCAACTGAAATTAATGGAGAAGCACCGGCGAGGCGCCCGGTTCGCGGAAAACACTACTCGATTGAAAAAATTCTCAGTGACGCGGGATTTCGATCGGACCCGGACACAGACTCACCTGCGGAGGACGACGCGTTATCGTCAGCGAGAATCCTGGAGCATAGGTAGGCCCACCGCCTTGCACGTTGGCCATCTGCTGGAAGTCGGGATAGTTGCTCGCCGCAGTGGCGTTGGACGCGCATCGACGGCGACGAGCGACGTCGCTCGCTCCAAGATCGTTTTCGAAGTGTCGATTCTCGTCTGAAAAAGCAGTTGACGCGAATGCCGCGCGTCGAAAGCCGCAATTCATCGAGCCACCACATTCTGCGCCCCACGCGTGGTCGAACGCGTAGCCAAGCGCGATGAAGAGCACGATGGTCATCCAGAACCCGAGAGAAAAAATCATCTTGGCCATGGTCGTCTTCCTCTTCCAGATAGTGTGGAGCATTTTTCATGCCCGAACGAACCACCAAGAGATTCTGAACGACCTGTGCCCGCGAGATCTGTAGAATTTACAGCCGGCCGATTTTCCTATTGCATGTGCACGATCACCGGCATGTAAATTCAACCTGCTTATTGATTAGCCACCTCGAGTTCGATCCTGTCCGCATATTTTTTGATCGCCGCTTCGCGCAGCCGCGGGATGTGCTGCGTCGGGAACAAGCCGTCGGTCGCCTTGTAGTCGCGCAACACCTGGCGCGCGAGCGTAATTTTGTGGACCTCGGTGGGGCCGTCGGCCAATCCCATGTGGAAGCTCTGGATCACCTGCTCGACGAACGGCATCTCGCCGGTGGCGCCGAGCGAGCCGTGCAGATGCAGCGCGCGCGCCGCCACGTCATGAAATACTTTTGGCATCAGCGCCTTCACCGCCGCGATATCCTTGCGCACTTTCAGATAGTCCTTGTAACGATCGATCTTCCACGCGGTGCGCAGCACCAACAGTCTGAATTGCTCGATCTCCATCCACGAGTCCGCGATCTTTTCCTGCACCATCTGCTTGTCCGCCAGCCGCGAGCCCTGCGTCGTGCGCGACAGCACCCGCTCGCACATCATGTCGAAGGCCTTGCGCACCTGCCCGATCGTCCGCATCGCATGATGTATCCTGCCGCCGCCGAGCCGCGTCTGCGCCACGACGAATGCGCCGCCGCGGGGCCCCAGCATGTGATCCTTCGGCACGTGAACGTCTTCGTAGCGGATGTACGCGTGACTGCCGCCGCGCTCATGCGTCCCGACGCCGAGATTCTTCAAAATGTTCACGCCCGGAGTTTCCTTCGGCACGATAAACATCGACATGCGGTTGTATTCCTTCGCGTCGGGGTCCGTCACCACCATCACGATAAGGAACGACGCGAGATGCGCATTCGACGAGAACCACTTCTCGCCGTTGATCACCCAGCTATCGCCCTTCAGCTCCGCATGAGTCTTGAACACCTTCGGATCGGCGCCGCCCTGCGGCTCGGTCATCGAGAATGCGGAGACGATTTCGTTGTCGAGCAGCGGCTGCAGATATTTCTTCTTCTGCTCGGGCGTGCCGTAATGCGCGAGAATCTCGGCGTTGCCCGAATCAGGCGCCTGGCATCCGAACACAATCGGCGCGTACGTCGCGCGCCCCAGAATTTCGTTGATGAGTCCGAGCTTGACCTGCCCGTAGCCCTGACCGCCGAGCTCCGGCCCCAGGTGGCAGGCCCACAGCTTGCGCTTTTTCACTTCGGCCTGCAGCGGCCGGACGAGCGCGTTGCGTTTCGGATTGCGCACGTCGTACGGATGGCAGTCGAGCACGAACTCGAGCGGCTCGACTTCCTCGCGCACGAATTTTTCGATCCAGTCGAGCTCCTTCTGGAACTCGGGCTCTGTTTCAAAATCCCAACTCATAGTGATTCGTCCTCCGTGTAGAGTGTTGTCCCGCCGATACGCCCGGCTGGGACTCACACGCGGATTCTCGCCAATGCGAGCCGTTTTTACCAGAGCATGGAAAGTTAGCGCGGGTTGCCTTTCCTAACCTCTCCTCGGACAGGGAAGGTTAGGATTGCGCCCGCCTCCTCTGCTAACTGCCTCTGGAATCAATTGCTGCACACAAGCAAGATGACCCTGTCAGCATCTTCATGAAACTTTCGATTATCGACCAGTGTCCAGTGCCTGCCGGCTTCACCGCCGCCGACGCGTTCCGCAACACCATCGAGCTTGCGCGACTTGCTGATCGCCTCGGCTTCGAGCGGTACTGGATCGCTGAGCATCATGCGACCGGCGCATTCGCGAGTCCCGCGCCTGAAGTCCTTCTCGCGCGCGTCGGCGCCGAGACTTCGCATATTCGCATCGGCTCGGGTGGCGTGATGCTTCCGCATTACAGCCCGATGAAAGTCGCGGAGGCTTTCCGCGTGCTGCACGCACTCTATCCCGGACGCATCGATCTCGGCATCGGGCGCGCACCCGGCGGCAGCCCTCTCGATTCATTCGCGCTGCGCCGCGATCGGAGTTCGCAACAAACCGAGGACGACTTCCCCAAACAACTGCTCGAGCTGATTGCGTTCCTGCACGGCGGCTTCCGGCCTGATCACGCGTTCAGCCGCATCGAGCTTTCGCCTGCGATGCCCGGTGCCCCCGAGGTCTGGCTGCTCGGTTCAAGCATGTGGAGCGCGGCCGCCGCCGCGCAGCTCGGCTTGCCCTACGCCTTCGCGCACTTCATCGATCCCACTCACACGCGCGCCGCGATCGAATACTACCGCTCGCACTTCATCCGCTCGAACGAACTATCCGCACCGGTCGCCATCCTGGGTATTGGCGCAATCTGCGCACCCACCGATGCCGAAGCAGAACGGATGGCGTCGAGCGTGCGGTTATTCGTGCGCCGCGCGCGCCAAGGCGATCGCGGACCGATCCCGACCCCTGATGAAGCGCTCGCGGAGCTGGGACCCGGTCCGCTGCCCGCCGACGTGATGATGCGCGAAACCGGAGAATGGCCTCGCGCAATAATCGGAACGCCCGACCACGTTCGCGGCACGCTCGTGGACATCGCGAGCGTGTTGCACATCGACGAAATGATGCTCGTCACCGTCGTCCACGACCATCAGGCGCGGCTGCGCTCGCACGCGCTCCTCGCCGAGGCCTTCAGCCTTCGCGCAAATCCGTCCTAGTCTGCTAGAACTTCCAAGTGTACGTGACCGGCGGTCCGTTCTTCTGGCAATTTGGCAGTATCGGCTGCCAAGTATATACGAGCCCAGTGAAACGAAGCGTCACGCTCTCCAAGGGAGAGAACCCAATCTGGGGCTGTTGCGGATATACCGTGAAATCAAATCCATGATCGCCTATTGAATCGAAGCGCGCGTTCAGCATGTGGTAGTCGATGAAAACGAGCGTCTGACAAAGCACCTGAACGTCGGCGGTCGCGGCCTTCTGATGAGTGGCGACCGCATTCATGAGTTCGAGTTCGATATCGCCATTAAAAGGCGATAGAGAGCCAAGCGATTGCGAGAAGCTGATCTGCGGCGAAGCGCCCTTCGGCTCCGGCGCCCCGGCCCCACCCCAGGTGTAGCTTGACGCCGAGTAATTTCCGTTTCCGTCCTGGCCCGCAACTCCATCGACGCGAACGTTGATGGTTAATGGCGGCCCCGCGAAGGCGGCCGACACGCATAGGACGCCCGCCGCTAACCCAACGTTCACTGCAATAAGACGAACCCGTCCCGCGAGATTGCGAATCGTTTGCATTTCACTCCTCCCTCGGAATGCGGACTGGAATAATGAACCAGCTATCGCGCAGGCGCGTGCAACACAAGCTAAGCGTCTGCCTGAGCACTGGCATTACCATACAGCGCGAATACTCTCGCGGTCTTCTTCATGGCGCGACGCGATCTCTGCCGCAGCGTGCTGCCCATCGAATAACATTCTCGAACCGGTACTTTTGGTGCTCCACATAGCCAAATGCAGGAGCCTTGAGGTGGCCTTTGCACCTCGCTTCAACGTACTGTGAAGGAGTCGGGATCGACATAGGAATCGAGTCCGAATTGATCCAGCCCAAACGGCGGTCCTTCCACTCGCCTTTGACCGCGTTCCGCTCGACCAACATCAAGTCCAATCAGCAAGGCCTTAGGAGGCCGGTATGTACCTGCCTATTTCTCTGGGAGGCATTGTCGTGATCGTTCTCGTACTTTGGCTCCTCGGCGTAGTTTGACGAACCGGCGACACTTATAGGTCGCGGTTCGATAGTTTCATAGGCCCTATGACTGAGAGTTAGCCTAGCTCAACAAATGGAAAGAGGACGCTTACACGCGGCGTGGAGAATCTGGTTACCAGCGTGCGAAGGAAGACAAACCCATCATGAATAAGTCGACAATTTCCGCGATAGCAGTGAGCGCGATCCTTTTCGCATGCCCGCTACTCCAGTCCTGCTCGGATACGAGTAGCCGAACAACCTACACGACTACCAGCGACCCGGGCTACTACTCGCCGTCGGAAACCACCTACACGACGACTAGAGACCCCGGCTATTACTCGCCATCGGAAACCACCACCACGACGACCACCAGCAGCAATGAGCCTGACAGCGTCGTCGGATCGACGGCGGATGCGGCCGGAACGATAGTCGAAGCGCCATTTAGGATCGTCGGCGACACCTTGGGCATTCTCTTCTAAAGCCGACAAGAAATGTGCGGCGCGAGTGAACTGCGTCCGGATCTTTCTTTTTATCACTGGGTGCAGGGGTCACCCCTGCTGAAACCCACGGCGGGTTTCACATTCAACTTAGAGTTCAATCGTTGCGAGATGGCGATGAGCGCACCTACGACAATTCAACGTGAGATGATGATCGGCGCCGATGCGGCGACGGTGTTTGCGTTCCTGACGGATCCCGATCGGCTGATTCGCTGGATCGGGGTTTCGGCGACGGTGGATCCCTTACCGGGCGGCCTTTTCGTGCTCGACGTTCAGGAGGGCTTTGTCGCGCGCGGAGAGTTCAAGGAGGTCGTGCCGGTGTCGCGGCTGGCGTATAGCTGGGGTTGGGAGGGGAACCGGGAGAATGTTCCGCCCGGGTCGTCGCTAATTGAGATCGATCTTCTGCCACGCAACGGAAGTACGCTGCTAAAATTCAAGCATAGCGGACTGCCGCCCGGAGCGGTGCCGGGGCACGAGGATGGTTGGAATCACTATCTTGCGCGGCTGGTGATCGCAGCCAGCGGCGGCGATCCCGGACCTGATCCGAGGTTAAAAAGAACCGCGAATCCGTGATGTGAAAGATTCTCTAATACTCTCTGCGGACTCGCTATCCTACTGACCGCCGCCTAGCGGTGCCCAGGAGCGCATGCTCGACAAACATGGTTGCAAGGGAGTCGGGCGATCACAATCAGAAATCAAGCATGGCGCGCGAGACACGCATAATCGAATCGGTCCCCTCGACCCTGCCGCTGACACCTACGATAGCGTGGCTATTGCGCGATGGCGCGAGCGTAACGACGCCGAGCGCACTGGTGGGAGAGTTGTGCAGCAGGTTAGTCGCGGAGGGCATGCCGATCTCAGGCGCCGTGCTCGCGGTCGCCAGCCTGGATCCGCTGGTCGCGCAGCGGCGGTTACGCTGGACCCACGCTGACGCGCGTGTAGTCGAGGAATTGCAGCTTCACGGCATGGTGGCGGCGGGAAAGAAGGCTCCGATAAAGGGAGTCGGCACGCGCTTTCAATTGTCGGGCGGCAATCAGCGGCGGCACTGGCGGGGACGACGAAGGCAGCGGCGAAATTTATCCGGCCGTGCTGAGTGGGAAGGTGCGGTTCACGAGATCGAATTTTTCAGCGAGCGGAAGTCGGGATTTGAAGTGGCGGAGTTGCTCCACTTGTCCGAAGTGTCCCTCGCGCTGGCGGCGCCGCTCCAGGTGGTAATCGCTCGCGGCGTTACGCTTACCCTGCTGCAGGCTTACCTGGGACGGCGGTGCGCCGAGCGCGTGATCAACGGATCGGTCCGGCGGGGCAGTGGTGAGTTGATCGAGGCGGTCGTATGGAGTTCCGATCTGCGCGATTTCACCACGCTCTCCCAGACGCTGCCGTGGGAACAGGTGATCGGGGCATTGAACGATTGTTGTGCGCGGCTGGTCGGCGCGATCCATCCGTTTGGCGGCGAGGTGCTGAAATTTATCGGCGACGGGCTGCTCGCGATCTTTCCGATCTCACCGCGCGGGGCCCAATCTGCGTGCGATCATGCGCTATCGGCAGTGCGCGCGGCGCGGCAGGGGATGGCGCGGCTCGACGACGAACGTATCCGTGCGGGATTGCCGCCGCTGCCGTTTGGGGTTGGACTGCACCTCGGCGCCGTCATGTACGGCAATATCGGTGCGCCCGACCGTTTGGACTTCACCGCGATCGGGCCCGCGGTGAATTTGGCGAGTCGGATCGAAGGCCTGTGCCGATCGCTCAATTGTCCGGTGCTTATTTCAGAAGCGGTGGCGACGCGGTGCTCACAGGAACTGGTAACGATCGGAAATCATTCGGTGCGTGGAGTCGAAGGCCCGGTAGCGCTTTTCACTCTGCCGGAACTGGCGCGCATCGCCGACGGAGCCGTTCCATGAGTGATTTCCAGGTCTGGGGTCGTTGAGCGGAAGAAAAATCGAATCGTGCATCCACAGACACGGCGCCAATAGCGGATAAGATGTTCGAGAACCGTCCCAATTGCAGTCTCGCGAGACGGCCAGGCTGCATAGGGATCGCTCCGACACCGTCCATTGGTAATGCCGGTTCAATCAAGTTCTCTGGTCTCTGCCGTTTCTTCTTGTGCCCCACGCTGGCGTTGACGCAGGCGCGCGCCCGCTCTAAAGAAAAAGCAGGCGGGGGGGCCGGAGGATTATGATGGCCGTCGACGGAGACAAGCTACAGGAACTGATCAATCGAATGTTCGGCGACGTCGGTGCTGCGATGGGCGCGGCGCTGGTGCTCCTCGGCGACAAATTCGGATTTTACAAAACCCTGGCCGCCGCGGGACCGTTGACGCCCGCCGAGCTCGCGTCGAAAACCGGAACCGTCGAGCGTTACGTACGCGAATGGGCCGCCGCTCAAGCCGCCGCAGGTTACATCAACTACGACGCCGCCTCAGGCCGCTTTTCGATTTCGCCCGAGCAGGCGCTGGTGCTCGCCGATGAAACCGGCCCGGCGTTTTTCCCAGCCATGTACGAGATTGCGGCCGCGGCCGTCCGCGATGAACCCAAAGTAGCCAACGCGTTTCGCAACGGCGGCGGCGTCGGATGGCACGAGCATGACCCCTGCCTGTTCCGCGGCACCGAGCGCTTCTTTCGCCCCGGCTACGCGATGCATCTGGTTTCGGAGTGGATTCCTGCGCTCGACGGCGTCAAGCAAAAACTCGAGCGCGGCGCGCGCGTCGCGGACGTCGGATGCGGCCACGGCGCTTCGGTAATCCTGATGGCGAAGGCGTTTCCGAAATCGAAATTCTTCGGCTTCGACTATCACCAGCCGTCGATCGATCGCGCGCGCGAAGCGGCTCGCGAGGCGGGCGTCGCCGATCGCGCCACCTTCGAACGCGCCGCGGCCAAGGACTATCCGGGGACTTTCGACCTGGTCGCTTTCTTCGACTGCCTGCACGACATGGGCGATCCGGTCGGCGCCGCCGCTCACGTAAAGAGCTCGCTCGCCCAAGACGGAACCTGGATGGTGGTCGAGCCGTTTGGCAACGATCGCCTCGAGGACAACCTCAATCCAATCGGCCGCATATTCTACGCCGCTTCGACGATGATTTGCGTGCCGGGCTCGATGTCGCAGGAAGTCGGGCTAGGGCTCGGAACGCAAGCCGGAGAAACGCGGCTGACCGAGGTGCTCAAAGCCGGAGGATTCTCCCGAGTACGCCGCGCCACGGCGACGCCGTTCAACCTGGTGCTCGAAGCGCGCCCTTAGTTAGGTGCGTCGAACGCAGTAGGACGGCCGGTTTCCAGTCTCCGACGCGGCCGGATCCGTCACTATTTAACCATGTCGAAAGTGCCGTGGTCGGACATCCCGCAGCCGGTCATGGTGTAGTCGCCCGAGATTTCGTTGCCGTTTTGAAAAGTACCGTGGAAGTTGAGACCACACTTACCTTTGAGACTGAATTTCAGCCGCGCATTTACCGTGCCATTTGAGCTGATCTTTCCGTTCACGAATCCGGGGCCGTAGTTGGAGCTTACGAAGGTGGCGACAAAGGTTCCGTCAAGCTTCGAATGGCGCTGACTGAGCGCCGCTGAAATCATGCCGTTACCCAAGCTGTTATCGACTATGGTTCCCGAATAAATCCCGCTGGCAGAGGTCGCGGCGTCGGCGTCGTCCTGCGCTGAAGCGTCGTCGGCCGGATCGTTCGACTCTTGTGCGCAAGCGACGGAACCGCCGAAGCCGCGATGCGCCGCGATATTCTCAACTCGTCCCATCGCGAACATAGCCACAGCGGTGCCCGCCATCACCAAGCCAATTTTCGCCAGCATAGTTCCCCCATGCATAGATTCCGCGATTTTCGATGCGGAAAATCCTGCTAAATGTAGTTATTTAACGCTACTTAGTAGCACGAAGCCAGCGGGCGGGTTAAGGCAAGCATGCGGCTCATTTCGCCTCACGACGAATGAGCCTCGGAGGATAGGACTTGGCGCCTGTGACGGCTGCGGCGGCGCAAGCGTTTTGTGGCGTCAACCCCAGCGTTTCGCCAGCAAAAAACTCAGGTAGTCAAACTAGCCGCGTGTCAGCAGGCGTCGAGCAGCGACCACAACGCACCCAGCGCGCGATTGCCGGCCTCGAGAGCCAGCTCGCGGTCGTGGTCGGTCGTGCAGTGCCGCGCGATCAGCTCGGCGCCGGTTCGCGCGTGCCATACGTCGGCCGTCTCATGCACTGTGAAGAAGGCGAGTCCGCGTTCGTCAGTAACGCCGTAAAACCGCTTGAGGCCGTCGATTTTTGCCGACGCCACCGGCGGAATTTGCGATTCGTAGGCGTATAGAGCGGCAAGCCCGCTCGCGACGTGGCCGCTTTCTGCGAGCCGCGCGAACTCGCGGACCAGGCCGGTGCTCGACGTCGACGGCGTCGAATCGAGGACGCGCTCGCGCGGGACGCCGATCGCCTCGGCGAAGCGCAGCCACAGCTCAGGATGGTTTTCAGCGCCGCGCTCTTCCTCGATCAGGTTCTCGAGCAGCGCCTGCCGGGTGACGATGTCGCTGCATCGCGAATGAATCGCGCTCAGATATCGCGGGAACGCCGCGACATGCGGATAGTACTCAACCCCGTAGTTCTGCAACCGTTCCAGCGAGAGCGTTCCTGCCGTCCACGCCTGGTAAAACGGATGCTCGAGCAGCGATCGCTCGGAAATCATCGAATCGAGAGTAGCGACTACATCACGCGACATTGGGACCTCCGGCATCAGCGCGCAATTGTTTAAGAAGTCGCGCGCCTCGATGGGTCGCTATGGTGCTCAAGCGTCGAGCGCGAATCAACGGTGACATCTGCAAAGGCTGAAAAAAATGGAAACTGAAAAACTAGATTGGAGGATGCCTCTCCTTCCACGGGCGCGCGCGTTCGAACTCGGCCGCCAGCGCGATTATGCCCGCTTCGTCGCCGGGGCGGCCGACGATTTGAAGCGCCAGCGGCAATCCCGCCTTGCTGAATCCGTTGGGGATCGAAATTGCGGGCTGACCGGTCGAGTTGAACGGGAAGGTGAACGCAATCCAGCCGTAGATTTCGTCCGCGCCGGTCGCCGGATTCGACGGGAGGCTCCCGATACGTACTGCGGGCCGCGTGAGCGTCGGGGCGAGGACCGCGTCATAGGGCATCAGCGCATGAATGATCTCGCGCGACGTGTTGTGCATTCCGGTCACCGCGCGGATGTAGTCGGCGGCGGAAATTTTGGCGCCCCATTCGTAGCTTCCGCGCACGACGGGATCGAGCAGCTCTGGATTCGGGATGTTCAGCGCTGAGACCGACGCGCCCACGATCACACGCGCAAATTTACCGAGCATCGCGCCGGGATCGAGCGTGATCGGCTCGATGCTATGCCCCATCTCGCGCAGTACGCCGCATGCGGACTCGAGCGCAGTGAGCGTTTCAGCGTCCACGGTGCCGAGCGCGCTGCGGTTGATAACTGCGAGCCGAAGTTTCTTCGGACGCGCCGTGACCTCCTCGACGAATGGCCGCGTATGCGGTCGCGCGGCGTACGGATCACCGGGCAGCATCCCGGCCATCGCATCGAGCATCAGCGCCGCGTCGCGGACGGTGCGCGCAATCGGACCGGTGGTCGAGAGTCCGCCCCATGATTCGCCCTCCGACGGCGCGCGCGTGATTCGCCCGCGCGACGGCTTGATTCCCACCAGCCCGCAGCATGCAGCCGGAATTCGCACCGAGCCTCCGCCGTCGCTGCCTTGTGCCACCGGATGCAATGCCGCGGCGACCGCCGACGCGGAACCGCCACTGGAGCCGCCCGCAGTATGCTCGAGGTTCCACGGATTCCGCGCGGGCGGACATAGACCGCCCTCGGTAGTCGGACGCAGTCCGAATTCGGGAGTGGAAGTTTTGCCAAGCAGGATTCCGCCGGCGTTCGCCAGCCGCACCGCAAGTTCCGCGTCTGCCGGCGCGTGCCAGTTCTCATAATTCTTCGAGCCGAACGTCGTGCGAATATCCTTGGTCCAGAGCAAATCCTTGAGCGAATACGTAACGCCAAACAGTGGCAGCTTGACCCCATCGGAAGTGCTCATCTTCTCAAGTCGCGCCGCATCCGCCAGCGCCCGATCAGCGGTAACAGTAATGAACGCGCCAAGCTTGGGATTCAGCTGCTCGACGCGCGCCAGAAAAAACTCGGCGACCTCGCGCGGGCGAACTTCTTTCTTAAGCACCAGCTCGCGCAGGTCCCACGCTTCGATGAATGGATCGACCATCGTCATGTATCCTCCTAATCGAGCGGCGGATGTTTGTCCTTCCATGGGCGCGCTTTTTCGAATTGCGCGGCGAGCCCGATGATCGTCACCTCGTCGGTCTGACGACCGACGATTTGCATCGCGAGCGGCAGCCCTGATTTGCTGAATCCGTTGGGCACTGAGAAGGCCGGCTGGCCGGTCGCGTTGAATGGGAACGTGAACGGAATCCATTCCGGCAGCTCGGTCAGGTATTTACTCGGATGCGACGGCAACGTGCCGAGCTTCACCGCGGGCCGGCTCGTAACGGGCGAGATGACCGCATCGTACGGCGCCAGTTCCTGCACAATCTCGCGCGACAGGTTGTGCATCTGCGTGACGTTCATAATGTACTCGGCGGCCGTGATTTTCTGCCCCGCCTCCCACAGCGCGCGCACCACGGGATCGACCAGCTTGATATCCTTGACCGGCGTCGACGCGACCCCGGCACAGATCAGCGACATCACAATATCGCACATGCGGCCGCCGGGGTCGCAGCTGATTGGCTCGACTCGATGGCCCATCTCCTCGAACAGTTTCGCGGCGGAATCGAGTGCGTCGAGCGTCTCTGAATCAACTTTCGCCAGCGAGGTTTTCGAGATCATCCCGATCCGCA
>Ga0182024_10010652_pt1 | contig 18698 bp, 16 predicted proteins | sample P32metaG_FD_120480 | JGI IMG/M metagenome (GOLD analysis project Ga0182024, IMG submission 120480) | Permafrost microbial communities from Stordalen Mire, Sweden - P3-2 metaG (Illumina Assembly) | ecosystem: Environmental > Terrestrial > Soil > Wetlands > Permafrost | place: Sweden: Stordalen... | reverse complement strand
TGGCCGATGCCATCGATGTCGCTCGTGCCCGTCGGGCGCGCGGGTCGGCCGCGGCTGGCGAAGGGGGCGAAGGGGGCGAAGAAGGTGCTGCGCCGGAGCGCGCCGTTCCATCGACCGCCACGCCCGCGACGGCCGCTGAGGCTCCGTCGGAAGACGCAGATGCTCCCGAGCACGTCGTCGAGAGCCCGACCATGCTCGCTCTGTTGCATCCCGACCGGCCGGACGTGCGCGCCCGCCGGGCGCGTGCTCGTCTCGAGGCGGCAGGGCAGCTCGACGGCGCCACGGCGCCGGCTCACTGACGTCGTCGCCTCGCCGCCCACGGCGCCGCCTGGCGGTGGCGTTGATGGTCACGGGTCGGGCTGCCGACGAGATCGACGGGCTGCGCCGAGCACTCTCGTCGGCCGAGATCGACCGGATCGCGCCGCACATCACGCTCGTGCCGCCGGTCAATGTGACCGACGGTGAGGTCCCGGTTGCGTGCGATCTCCTCCGGTCGGTCGCCGCCGGCTTCGGGCCTCTGGAGCTCGACCTCGGCCCTCCCACGTCGTTCCTCCCCCGTAACCCCGTGTGCTATCTCACGGTGTCGGGCGATCAAGAGGCGATCGGCGGTCTGGCGTCGCTCGCCGCGGGGCTCGCGACAGGGCCTCTGGCGCCCCCTGCCGTCCGCCGGATGCGGCCATTCGTGCCGCATGTGACGATCCGGCAGCGGATGGACCGGGACAAGCTCGTCGCGGCCGTGGCGGTACTCGACGGGTACCGGGCTCACGTCGTCTTCGAGCGCGTCACGCTGCTCGAGTACTCAGCCGCCGAACGCCGCTGGCGCGATCTCTGCGACGCACCCTTCGCCGCCCCGCTGCTTCGGGGCAGAGGCGGCATCGAGATCGAACTGTCGCTCAGTCGCCGCTCGGATCCCGCAGTCGAGGACTGGTCACGGCGCACCTGGGAGCAGTACGCCGTAGCGCAGCATGGACCCGATGTTCGGCCCGACGAACCGTTCACGATCTGCGCCCGCATCGGTGGCGTGCTCGCAGGCGTGGCCGAAGGAGACGTCCGAGGCCTCACCTGCCGGCTGGCCCGCCTGATGGTGAGCCCCGAGTGGCGCAACGCCGGCGTCGGGACCCAGCTGCTGCGAGCCAGCGAGGACCACGGAGTGGAGTCGGGCTGTGCGCGAGTGCGGTTGGAGGCCCTGGCGGGGAGCCGGGCCGAGGGCTTCTATCTCGGGCGTGGGTACGAAGTCGTCGGTACGCTGCCGCGCTGGCGAGAGGAACGAGACTTCGTCGTCATGGAGACCGCCCTCGGGGTGTGGTTGGCTGGGGCGCAATGACGGCAGTGCCCGAGATCGTCGGGTTCCTCCGGGAACACCACCCGTTCGACTTTCTCGATCCGGATGCGGTCGAGCAGTTGGCGGGCGCCGTGGAGGTGGAGTTCCACAAGGCGGGCGCCACGATCTTCTCCCGCGGCGCCCAACGGGTCGAGTTCCTGCGCGTGATCCGGGCCGGGGCCGTCGAGGTCCTCCACGACGGCAGTGTGCTCGACTTGATGGGCCCCGGTGAGATGTTCGGCCATGCGTCGATGTTGTCCGGGCTCCCGACGGGTTTCGAGGCCCGGGCAGCCGAGGACACCCTTACCTACGCCATCCCCGCAGAGGTGGCCTCAGACGTGCTTTCCCGACCCGAGGGGCTCCGCTACGTGACGCGCCTCCTCCTCGAAGACCGCCATCACCTCCGGACCGGTCCGCCGCCCGAGATGGTGCGAGACCGGCTCCGCGAGCCCGTGAGCGCCGCAATCCGCTCTGCGCCGGTCATCTGCACAGCAGATACGCCAATACGCGAGGCGGCGCGGCAGATGACCGTCGCCGGCGCCACCGCCCTTGTCGTCGACCTCGGGGACTCGGTCGGCGTGATGACCGACAGCGACCTTCGCTCCAGGGTCGTGGCCGGTGGGCTGTCGTTCGACTCGCCCGTGTCGGCAGCCATGACCGCGCCGGCGTTCACAGTTCCCGGAGACCGGCCGGGCAGCGAAGTGCTGCTGGACATGCTCGACCGGGGGTTCCGACATTTTCCCGTCATCTCTGCCGCCGGCCGTGTGATCGGGATCGTGGAAGACCACGACCTCGTGGCGCTCGAAAGCAGATCGTCGTTCTTCCTGCGGCGAGCCGCCGCCCGCGCCGGCACGGTCGCCGACCTCGTCGCGGCGTCGTCGAAACTGCGTCCGGCGGTGATTGCCATGACCCGCGGCCACATCGCAGTGCTTGACGTCATGTCGGTCTTCTCCGTGGTCGCCGACGCGCTCGCGCGGCGGGCCCTCGACCTCGCCGTGGCAGACGCCGGGGATCCGCCCGAGCGGTTCGCCTGGCTCGCCCTCGGGAGCCAGGCGCGACGGGAGGCAGTCCCGAGCTCGGATCTCGACAGCGCCATCGTCTGGTTCGGAGACAGCGACGAGCCGGAGGTCCGCCCGTACTTCGAGGCGGTTGCCACCACGGTGACCGACACCTTGGTGCGGTGCGGCTTCCGCCCCGACTCCCATAGGGCCAGCGCCTCGGATCCCATGTTCGTACGGTCACTTGCCTCCTGGCAGCGGGCTGCCCGCTCCTTGGTCGGCGATCCCAACCAGGACAACGCACCGATGCTCGTGTCCGTGCTCGTCGACAGTCGCCCGGTCTGGGGAGCTGAGACCGGACCTCTTGTCGCCGAGACGTTCCGGCTCGCCCCGGAGCATCCGGTGTTGCTGCGTCTGCTCGCCGAGTTCGCCCTCGCTCACAAGCCGCCCACGGGTTTCTTGCGCGGTCGCGTCATCGACTTCTCGGGCGAGCCGCGGGGGCGGCTGGACTTGAAGCACGCCGGTGTCGTACCCATCGCCAACCTCGCGCGGTGGGCCGGTATGGCTGCCGGGGTCGCCTGTGCCTCGACGAGTGAGCGGCTGCGAGCCGCCGGCGACTCGGGCATGCTCGCCGCCTCCGACGCCCTCACGTTGCAGGACGCGTTCGAGCTGGTCTGCCAGTTGCGGCTCGAGCACCAGGTCGCCCAGCTCGAAGCGGGGGTCGACCCGGACGACGTCGTCGATCCCGGCGAACTCAACCATCTCACCAGGAACTACCTCAAAGAGGCGTTCCGCGCCGTCGCTTCGGTCCAGCGGCGAATCACGAACGACCTCATTTACCTACCGCGGTGAGCCGCCTGCTCTTCCGTCAGTCGCCTACGTCGGAGGTGGCGGCGGATTATGCTCGCGCCCGGGTGGGCCACGGCAGGACCGCGTGGCGCCACGCCGGCTACAGCGTCGTCGACCTCGAGCTCAGCGGGCTCGATCCCAGAAGCGACGAGATCATCTCGTTCGCCGCGGTCCCGATCGACTCCGGGCGGGTGATCGCGGGCGACACGTTGTACGGCCTGTGCCGACCCACGCGCCCGCTCGAGAAGGAGTCCGTGCTCATCCACGGCATCCGGACGGTCGATCTCGACGAGGCGCCCCCGCTCGACACGGCGATCCTGCCCCTCATCGCCGCCATGACGGGTCGGGTGCTGGTCGCACACGCCGCCTGGGTCGAACAGTCCTTCCTCTCTCCGGTACTGCAGCGGCACGGAGTGCGCCTCCGCCGGCCGGTTCTCGACACACTCGAGCTCGGCCGGCTGCTGGCGCTCGAACGGGGAGACCCGGCCGGCGCGCTCACCCTCGGCGAGCTCGCCGAGCACCTCGGGCTACCTTCGCACCGGCCACACCACGCCCTCGGGGACGCCCTGACGACGGCCCAGCTGTTCATCGCGCTCGTCACTCATCTGGAGGAATTCGCCCCAGAAACGCTGCGATCCCTGGCCCGGGCCCGAGAGCGCGTCCGGGAGCGCTCGATGTTCCCGCGGTGGCCGAACGCCGCTCATGGACCCCGGTCCTGACGGCGATGACCTCGCCGGTCCGCCCAGCTGTGTGAGAGCTCCGCTACGGCTGTGGACTCGCTCCTTGCACCTCGGGCCCGCCATCAGTGCCGGCGGCGAGGAGGACATCGCGGGAGATCTCCATCTGGCCGAGGTGCTGCAGCAGCTCCTCGAGGATGTGGAGCAGCACACCACCTTGCGTCCTGCCGAGCGGGATGTCCGCGTCGGCCGGGTCCGGGATGCCGCGTGGAACGGCCAATGGCTCGAGGCCTGCCATGTCCGCCCCGAGCTGACGGCGGGCCACGGCCGTCCGGGTGACGAGGTCGGTGACAGCTCCCTCTGCTCTGAATTCGGCGTCCCTGTCACGCTCGATCTCGCGTCCCGCCACCATGTCGCCCCCCCAGTGCTCCATCACACCGAGGCAATGCGTGAGGATCGCATACGGGGAGTTGGCTCCTTCGAGGTCGGGGCGCCTGCTCGCTGTCTCGTCCCCGAGCTGGGTCACGATGCTCACCATCTGGTCGAGGGCCGTGTCGACGTACCAGAGAAAATCTGCGGTCGAGATGACGATCACCATGGCCTCCTGCGGCGCCGGCGGACCGCGCCTATCCATGTGGGCTCACGAGCTGCAGCGAGCCGAGAAACCCCACCACATCCGCTCGCACGGAGTCGAACCCCACAGCCTCGACGAGCACACGGCCGACGTTGAATGCCGTGATGCCCGAGTATCGCGTACCTGTCGCGAACGGGATGGTGCTGATCTCGTGCAGGGCGGGACTGCCGAACATCGTGGAGTTCGGCGTTCCCGCATACCGCGAGAGGAAGTCGTCGATTGCCGTGGTCGTCGAGCCCGCGGGGAACGTCGCTATCACGAGCTCGTAGGAATGAACCTTGAGCGCCCCGACGTCCCCGACGTTCCAGGTGGTCACGGTCGCGTGCTTCGGCAGGACCGCCACGAGCGGAGCGGGATCGGATTGGAGCTTCGGAGAACCGGGAAAGGCGATCCTGACCGCCGTCGTCCCGACGCGGTAGACCCCGGGTTTGGGTGCGCCCGTGCTGGTGGTGGTCTTCGAGCCGTGGCCGCCGCTGCAACCGGCGAGACTGCCGACACAGGCGACGAGGGCGAGCGACGCCGCGATGCCGGCAACGGGCCGCCTCATCGGGACTCCGTGTTCATGAGGACACCGGGTTCATGAGGACACCGGGTTCATGAGGACAGCGGGTTCACGAGGACACCGGGTTCATGAGGACAGCGGGTTCACGAGGAGAGCGGGTTCACGAGCCGCGATGGCGTGCGGCCTCGTCGCCGGATCCGCCGGCGGGTGACGCCGGAGGAGAGGGTTGTGCGAATCGTGTGGCGACGCTCGCGATGACGTGGTCGGCGGCTTCGCCCGGGTCGATACTGCGGGTGGCGAGGTCGGCGAGCAGCTCGGAACCCTCGTGGCGGAGCTCTTTGGTCACCGCCTGGGCAAAGCAGCTGGTGGCGAGGCGCTCCGTTTCGTCGACGATACGGCTCGTCCGGCGTCGCTCGAGGCCACCGGCAGCCTCCAGATGGACGCGATGCGATCCGATGGCTCTCCAGAGATCACCGATGCCGTCGCCGCTCGATGCCACGGTCTCGATGATCGGGGGTACCCATTCGAGCTGGTGGGACAGCTGGAGCATGTGGACGAGATCGCGTTTGGTCTCTCTGACGCCTGGGCGGTCGGCCTTGTTGATGACGAGGATGTCCGCCACCTCGAGCAGACCCGCCTTGTTCGCCTGCACAGCGTCGCCCCAGCCCGGGTTGAGCACGACGACCACCGTGTCGCAGCTGGCGGCGACCTCGACCTCGACTTGACCGACACCCACGGTCTCGACGAGCACCAGCGGCCACCCGGTGGCGTCGAGGAGGCGCAGGGCGTCGGGGACGGCGGCGGCGAGGCCGCCGTGGTGTCCTCGCGTTGCCATCGAGCGGATGAAGACGCATCTGTCGAGGGCGTGGTCCTGCATGCGCACACGATCGCCGAGTATGGCGCCACCTGACAGCGGTGACGTGGGGTCGACGGCCAGGATGGCCACCGGGTCACCGGTCTCCCGGCGGGCTTCAGTGATCAGGCCCGAAGTCAGCGTCGACTTGCCCGCACCCGGCGCGCCCGTCAGGCCCACGGAGTAGGCCGAGCTCGAGCGGGCGTAGGTCAGTCGAGCGAGCTCTCTGCCGGACGCCTCCCCTTGCTCGGCAAGCGACAACAGGCGGGCAAGCGAGCGGCGGTCGCCGGACGCGCCGCCGGTGGCCGACTCCAGGAGCTCGACGAGGGCGGCGCCGCGAGCCTGAGACCTCACGAGTAGCCCGCGACACGTTCGACGTCGGCTCCAAGGGCTCGCAAACGGCCGTGGAAGTCTTCGTAGCCACGGTCGATGTGCTCGGCGCCGCTCACTTCGGTCTCTCCCTCGGCCGCCAAGCCGGCGAGCACGAGGGCCGCTCCTGCCCGGATGTCCGGGGCTCTCACCTGAGCGCCGGACAGGCGCGGGACGCCTCGGACGACAGCATGGTGGCCCTCGACTGAGATCCGGGCGCCCATCCGCCGGAGCTCGTCGATGTACCGGAAACGCCCGGCGAAGATGTTCTCGCTCACGATCCCCACGCCATCGGCCACCGACAGCAGCGTGACGAGCGCCGGCTTGTAGTCGGTCGCCACGCCTGGGTACGGAAGCGTCGACACGTCGACCGAACTGAGTTTCCCGTCGGAGGTCGCGCGGATTCCACCCAAGCTGGGGACGCACTGGATCCCGATCGTGGCCAGCTTGTGAAGGAACATGTCCATGTGCCCAGGGCGGGCGTGGTCGACCTGGATCTCACCGCCTGCAAGCCCGACGGCGGCGAGAAACGTCGCCGCCTCCACCCGGTCGGGGATCGCCACGTGATCAGCGGGCCGAAGCTCGTCCACACCCTCCACTTCCACGTGTGACGTACCGGCACCCTCGATCCTGGCGCCCATCTCGGTCAGCATGGCGGCGAGGTCGATGACCTCGGGTTCCCGTGCGGCGTTCTCGATCACGGTCGTGCCCCTCGCGAGCACGGCCGCCATGAGGATGTTGTCCGTCGTGGTGTGACTCGGGAATTCCAGCACGATGCGCGTGCCGACCAAGCGGTCACAGCGGCCCTCTAGGTAGCCGTGCTCGGTCGTGAACTTGACACCGAGCTGTTCGAACGCCCTGATGTGGAGGTCGATCGGCCGCTCGCCGAAGTCGTCGCCGCCGGGGAGCGACATCCGCGCCCAGCCGTAGCGGGAGAGGAGCGGACCGAGCACGACGATGGAGGCCCGGATCCGCTCCACGAGCTCGTATGGGGCGATGGGCGTGATGTCGTCGGGGACATCGATCTCGAGCTTCCCCTCGATCCCACGGCCCGATCGCGTGGTCTCGGCCCCCATGGCGGCGAGCACTTCGGCCATGATCGACACGTCGGTGATGGCGGGGACGTTGGCGATGCGGTGGTGACCGGACGCCAGCAGGCATCCGGCCATGCATTTGAGCACCGAGTTCTTCGCCCCGTTGACCGCCACGCGGCCACTGAGCGGTCCGTTCGGGCGTACGAGGAGACGATCCATCCCGGCGGCGACGATACCGCTGCGCGTGCGGGTCGGTGGCCGGAGGGCCGCAGCAGCACGGCGGTGAGCGCTCAGAGGTGGCCGGAACGCCGCCTACCGCCCCAGGGCCCTGTCGCCGGGCCAGCGCACGCCACGCCCGCGACCCAACTATCGTCGGCTGTCCATGACCGGTTCGCACACCGATCCCCAGACGGTACCGATGATGCCGGCGCCCGCACACGGCGAGCATCGACATCCACCGGAGCTGGACCACGGCCAGGCACCGGACCGCAACCTCGCCATGGAGCTCGTCAGAGTCACCGAAGCCGCCGCCCTCGCGGCGGGCAGATGGCTCGGGCGAGGCGACAAGGAGGGCGCCGACGCGGCCGCTGTGGACGCCATGCGCGTCGTTCTCCAGTCCGTCTCGATGGACGGCGTCGTCGTGATCGGAGAGGGCGAGAAGGACGAAGCGCCGATGCTGTACAACGGGGAGCGGGTCGGCGACGGGAGCTTGCCGCAGACCGACATCGCTGTCGACCCCATTGACGGCACAGAGCTCTGCGCCCTCGGCCGCGGCGGAGCCCTTGCCGTGATCGCCGTCTCCGAACGCGGCACCATGTTCAACCCCGGTCCCTGCGTGTACATGGAGAAGCTGGCCGTCGGCCCCGAGGCCGTCGGCGTCATCGACCTCGAGGCCTCCCCGACAGAGAACCTGAACGCAATCGCCCATGCGAAGGGAACCTCCGTGCGGGACTTGACGATCGTGATCCTCGACCGCGAGCGCCATCGCGAGCTCATCGCCGAGGTACGCGCTACTGGGGCCCGTGTCCAGCTCATCACGGCCGGCGACATCGCAGGAGCGATTTCGACGGGGTGGACGCAGTCAGGTGTCGACGTGCTCTACGGGATCGGTGGCACGCCCGAAGGGATCATCGCCGCCGCCGCCCTCAAGTCCATGGGCGGCGAACTGCAGGGCCGCCTCTGGCCGCGGCACGAGGGAGAGCGCAGCGCAGCTGAGGAAGCGGGCTACGACGTCTCACGCGTCCTCGGCACCGATGATCTCGTGCAGGGTGACAACTGCTTCTTCGCCGCGACCGGGATCAGTGGCGGGGAGCTGCTGCGGGGTGTCCGGTACGACGGCCACGGGGCCACGACCCAGTCGCTCGTCATGCGCTCGAAGTCGGGGACCGTGCGCCTTGTCGAAGCCCGGCATCGGCTGGCAAAACTGCAGGCGTTCTCGGCCATCGAATTCGGCTGAGGCCGAGGCCGACGCGACGGTGGCTCCCCGGCCGCCCGGCAGGGCTCGCTGGTACGAGGCGGCGGTGTTCTACGAGCTCCTGCCCCGGAGCTTCTTCGACTCCAACGCCGATGGGATCGGCGATTTCGCGGGGCTGACAGCTCGCCTCGACTACCTCGAGTGGCTGGGCGTCGATTGCCTGTGGCTCCTGCCGTTCTATCCCTCGCCACTGCGGGACGGTGGCTACGACGTGAGCGACTTCATGAGCGTCGCACCCGAGTGCGGGACGGTCGAGGACCTCGCCCTGCTCGTGGAGGACGCACACCTGCGCGGCATCCGCATCATCTCGGACCTCGTGATGAACCACACGAGCGACCAGCACCCCTGGTTCGCCGAGTCACGATCCTCGAGGGACAACGCCAAGGCGGACTGGTACATGTGGGCGGACGACGACCAGGGATATGCCGATGTCCGTGTCGTCTTCGTCGACGCCGAGCCGTCCAACTGGACCTTCGACTCACCTCGGCAGCAGTACTACTGGCACCGCTTCTTCTACCATCAGCCGGATCTCAACTACGACAACCCCGATGTCGTCGAAGCGATGCTCGGCGTCGTCCGGTTCTGGCTCGAGCTCGGGGTCGACGGGTTTCGCCTCGACGCCGCCGCCTATCTCTCGAAACAGGACGGCACCTCCTGCGAGAACCTCCCCGGGACTCACGAGATGCTGAAACGGATCCGCCGGGAGGTCGACGCCAACTACCCGGACACCGTGCTCCTCGCCGAGGTCAATCAATGGCCGAGTGACGTCGTTCCCTACTTCGGCGACAGCGACGAATGTCACATGGCGTTCCACTTCCCGCTCATGCCCCGTATGTTCATGGCAGTTCGCCGCGAGCAGCGCTTCCCGATCACCGAGATTCTCGCTCAGACGCCCGCCATCCCCGAAGGCTGTCAGTGGGGCATCTTCCTGCGCAACCACGACGAGCTCACGCTCGAGATGGTGACCGACGACGACCGGGACTACATGTATGCCGAGTATGCGCGGGATCCGCGCATGCGACGCAACCTCGGGATCCGTAGGCGCCTAGCGACGCTCGTCGGCAACGACCGCCGTGTCGCCGAGCTGCTGCACGCGCTGCTGCTCTCGTTGCCGGGCGCGCCCGTTCTCTACTACGGCGACGAGATCCTCATGGGCGACAACATCTACCTCGGGGATCGCGACGCCGTCCGCACGCCCATGCAGTGGACGCCGGACCGGAACGGGGGCTTCTCGACGGCGGACTTCGCCCAGCTCTACCTGCCGCCGCTGATGGATCCCGTGCACGGCTACCAGGCGCTGAACGTCGAAGCCGAGCGGAGGGACTCGTCCTCGTTCCTCCACTGGCTGCGGCGAATGCTGGAGGTGCGCCGCCAGTTCCCGGTCTTCGCCACGGGAGCGCTCGAGATCCTCTCGGTGGACAACCCATCGGTGCTGGCGTATCTACGGACGCCTCGTCGGCCCGGCGAACAAATGGCCCAGGGTGATGGCACCGACCGGCGGTTGCCGGTCGGACCGGAGCCCGGCGCAAAGGGCGCCGGTCACCTCGAGCCGGACGACACGGGCGACGGCGCCACGGTGCTGTGCGTGCACAATTTGAGCCGCTTCGCCCAGCCCGGCTTGCTCAGCCTGACGCGCTGGGACGGGGCGACGCCTGTCGAGCTGCTCGGCCGCGTACCGTTTCCCCTCGTCACCGAGGACCCGTACTCCCTGACGCTGCCTGGATACGGCATTTACTGGTTCGAGCTTCGGACCCCAGCAGCCCTCACGCCCCCAGGGATGAGCTGGTGAGCTCTGACGAGCTGAGCCCAGACCCAGCGGGACCCACTCGGATCCCTGCCTTCGAGCCGCTCGTCGGCCCCTACCTCGCCCGGCAGGCGTGGGCGCAGACAGCCCTCGGTTCCTTCAGCGACGCGAGCGAGCCGGCCACTGTCACCGACCTCGAGGTGCTGCGGACCGAGCACCCGGGCATGGCGAGCGTCATCGTCGAATGCCGCCAGTACACGTTCCATCTCGTGGTCGGGTGGCGGTCGGTCACGGTCGCTCCAGGTGTGCTCGGCGCCCAGCCCGGAGCGGTGCTCGGGCCGTCGCACGACGGGCAGGGGGACGTCCTCGTCTATGACGCCCTCGCCGACGCCGAGCTCGTCGTCCTCCTGCTCGTGGCCGCTACCCGAGGTGGAGAGCATGCCAGCCGCGGACGCATCGTCCAGTCCCTCGTCAGCCACTCGTCGCTCGTCTACGACGATCGCCTCCTCATGAAGTGCTATCGGGTGATCGAGCCCCGGCCGCGGCCGGAGATCGAGATGGTGCGGCGCCTCGACGCCACTGGCTTCAATCGCATGCTGGCGCCCGTGGCGCGCTGGCGGCGGAACGGCCGCGACCTCGCTCTGGTGCGGGAATACGTCCCCGGAGCGGTGGAAGGTCTCGCCCTCGCCCGCACGTCGCTTCGGGACCTGCTTGCCCACGCCGATAGCTCCGAGCACGGAGCCGCTTTTGCCGACGTGGGGCTGGCCGGCGGTGACCTCGGCCCGGAGATGCGCCGCCTGGGTGAGACGACGGCCCAGATGCACCTGGCCTTGGCGGAGGCCTTCGGGACTGGGACGGCGCCCTCGGATGCGGGGAGGCGTGCAGGACCTGCCATCCGCGTCCATGGCGACTATCACCTCCGTCGCGTCATGCGGACCGATACGGGGTGGCTCGTGGCGGGTTTCGGGGATGACCCGCTCATGGGGGAGGCGGCGGGAGCAGGAAGCCAGGGCGAGGGTCGCTTCGCCTCCGCCCTCGAGGACGTCGCAGACCTGTGCTGCTCGCTCTCGATCGCCGCAGCCGAGGCCGTCGCCTTCCAGACCCAGCGCACGCGCTCGCACGCCCGCGTACTGGCGCGCGGGTGGGAGCGACACAACGTCGCAGCCTTCGTGAGCGGGTATTTGAGCCTCTCCGGCATCTCCGCCCTCGTCCCCGAAACCAGGGGGGACGTCGAGGCACGCTTGAGCGAGTTGCTGGCGGCGCGACAGCTTGCCCTCGGGCGTACAGGAACATAGTGGGCGTGGGAGCGACGCGAGCCCTCAGGCGACGGGCGTGCCCTCTCGAATGGCGATCTTCTCCAAGGCGTCGCGGAGATCTGCGCCCGCCTTCTCCGGCGACACCACGTTGATCAGCACGCCCGTGCCGAGCTCGAAACCGGCCCTCGTCGTCAAGTTCGGCAGCACATGGACGTGCCAGTGGTACATCCCCGTGGCCCGATACGGCGCCGAGTGGAACACGATGTTGTAGGCGATGTCACCGAGATGCTCGGTGAGCGCTTGCAATGCAGTCCGCACGGCTTTGCCGACGGCGACGACGCGACTGGTGGGTGAGCGGTGGAGGTGTCCGCCGTGCTCCCTTGGCACGATCAGGAGCTCGTAGGGTGTCCCGCTCCAGAACGGCGAGAACGTGACGAAGTCCTCGGTCGCCTCGAGGACGCGGTAGCCCACGCGCTCCTCTGAAGCGGCGGCTGCGCACAACAGGCAACCGCCGGCGAAGCGGGCGAAGCCGGCCTGCTCATCGGTGAGCTCTCGCGGTACGAAGGGGATGCCGAGCAGCTGACCGTGCGGGTGGGCGACGGATGCTCCCGCCTGACGCCCGTGGTTGACGATGACCTGGCTATAACGGAGCCCGGGCGTGTTCTGGTGCTCCTCCACGCGGTCCCGGATTGCCGCCATCACGAGGGACAGCTGATCGTCGGGCAGCGAGGCGAAGGTGCGCTCGTGGTCAGGTGAGAGGACGAGGACCTCATGGATGCCGCTGGCCGGCGCTTCGGTGAACACCGGGCCTCGGTTCTCGACCACGAACGGGGCGTCACCCTGGAAGGCCGGATAGCGATTCGGGACGACCCGCACCATCCAGTTGCCCGAAGATCCGTAGACCTCGAGCGCCGGAAGCGTGTCACCTTCGTTGCCTGGGCAGAAGGGACATGTTGCGACGTCGTCGGCATCTGGCGCCGGCTGCCTCGGGTTGAAGAGCCCGGGACGCTCTGCGCGGTCGGTCGACACCGTTATCCACCGGCTCGACAGTGGATCCAGCCGAAGTTGGTTCACCCTCGCTTGATTCCCCCTTCCTGCCCCTCGGTCCGCACGCGCATCACCCATAGGAGGCTACCCCCGTAGCGATGTCCAGTCGCGCACCACCGCCGGGAAAGCGACCTGCAAAACTCCAGCTCCGTGAGGGGGCCAGCATACGATCTCCTGCTCGTCGCACATGTGGCGGTGGCGTTGTTGGGTTTCGGGGCGATTGCGGTCGCGGGCCTGGCGGCGTCGTCGTCACGCCGAAGTGCCCATCCGTCGGCCGACGCCGCCACTCGCCGCTTCTTCAAGCACGGCCGGGACTGGCCCGGCCGCACGATCCTCCTCGTGCCGGTGCTCGGCATCGCCCTGCTGTACGGGGGCGACCGTTCCGACGTCGGGGCCGCCTGGCCCTGGATCAGCCTCGGCATCTGGGTCGTCGCTACCGGAATCGCGTCGGGAGTCTGCTGGCCCGCAGAACGGGCGGCTCAGGAGACCCTCGAGCGGCTGATCGCCGCGCCGGCGAACGAGAGCGCCTCGCTCGTGGCGGAGTTCCGGGCGTCGTGCCGCCGGATGGAGTTGGCGGCCGGGGCGATCTCGGTGTGCTTCGTGGCGGCCGTAGCCATGATGATCATCCAGCCATGACGATGGTGCGGCGGGGCGTTGATCCCGGTCGCGAAAGCCCCTCGGATAGATTCTCACAGCGTGAGCCCCGCTGACGACCTGTCGCGCCGTCGCGTCCCGGCCAACGGACGACGGTCGGCTCCAGTCTCGAGCGCTGCGCTACGAGCGGGCGGGCGTGTCGGGGCGCCCGGCGTGGACCGACGCCGTCGGGCAGTCGCACGTGCCCGCGTCATCCGCCGGCGGCGCGCGGGCTCCTGGCGGCGACGCTCGCCGTGGCGGCTGTCATCGTGGCGGCCTGCAACGCCGTCAGCGGCGCCAACGGGCAGCACTCCACGACGTCCACCACGGGTCCTCGCACGTCGTCGACTCACGAGACGACGACAACTGTGCTCCCGGCGTCCTTCGACGTGGGCATCCACACGTTCAACTGGACCGAGACCGGGCCAGGGGTGACTCACGTGGGGCCGACCGGCGCCGCCCTGGCAGGCCGCGTGCTCACGACAGAGGTGCGGTACCCGACGCTGGCAGGTTCCGCTGCCACCGAGACCGCCAACGCACGGCCGACTACCGTCGGCGGCCCCTATCCGGTCATCGTCTTCGCCCACGGCTGGGACACCGAACCGTCGAGCTATCAGGGATTGCTCGATTCCTGGGTGAAGGCAGGGTTCGTCGTGGTGTCACCGATCTTCCCGGACGAGAACTCGGCGGCAGTCGCCGCTGCGGGAGGACCGGGCAGCTCGGCAGCCATTACCGAGGAGAGCGACGCCTACAACGAGCCCGGTGACGTCCTGTACGTGCTGAAGGAGCTGGGGTCGATCACGAGCCCGGTCTGGGCGGCGGCCTTCAAAGGCGTGCTCAACATGTCCGATGTAGGCCTTGCGGGCCAGTCCGACGGTGCCAACGTCGTTGCCGCCCTCGCCTACGCGCCCGGTCTGAAGAAGCTCTACGACGAGCTGCCGGTCGCCCCGAAAGCCGTCGCGGTGATGTCGGGCTTCGCGTGGACCGACATGCTCGACGGCGAGGCGGGGGACTACTCCGCCACGGCGTCGTCGCCGGCGTTGCTGCAGATCCAGAGCGACGCGGACGGGTGTGTCCCACCCGAGGGGAGCTCGACGTCCTTGCCCCCTACGAGTCTCTTCTCCGCTGTGCAGACCGGCCTCAGGGCGAAGTGGTGGGTGACCTTGCTTGGCCCCGATCACCTCGGGCCGTTCGAGGGTGCCCCACCTTGGGCCGCTGAGGTCGACGCGGTCACGACAGCGTTCTTCGAGCTCGAGCTGAGTTGGCGCTCCTCCCTGCTCTCGGCGTCGTCCGTCCTCTCGGCAGGCACCCGGATTGGTGTCGCGCGGGCGACGACGACAGTCAGCTCCGCCACCGTCCCGACGGTTCCGCTGATCGGCGGATGTTGAAGCTCGGCCGGAGATGACCGGCACCGCCGAACCTCGGGTCGCCTACCTCGACAATGCGGCCACCACGCCGATACGGCCCGAAGTGCTGGAGGCGATGCTTCCCTGGCTCACGACTCGTTACGGCAACGCCTCTGGCGGGCATTCGATGGCGCGAGCCGCCCGGCGTGCGGTCGACGACGCCCGTGACACCATTGGCGAGGTGCTCGGCGGCGAGCCCGGCGAAATCGTGTTCACGAGCGGGGGGACCGAGGCCGACAACCTCGCCGTGACCGGTGCTGCCTCTGCTGCTCGCGAACGAGGGATGGATCGCCCGCTGATCGGCTGCAGCGCCGTCGAGCACGCTGCGGTCCTCGAGCCGGTCCGGGCCGCGGGTGGAGACGAGATCGCCGTCGACCACGACGGTGTCATCGGTCTCGACGGGCTCGAGGAGTGGCTTGCTGCGAACGCCGAGCGGGTGGCGGAGGTCTCGGTGATGCTCGTCAACAACGAGACGGGAATCATCGAACCGCTCGCTGACGTCGCCCGGCTGGTGAGGGATCTCGCTCCGGGTGCGCTCGTTCACACCGACGCCGTGCAGCCGCTCGGTTGGCTCGACGTCGCTTCCTCGGCGGCGGGGGCGGATCTCGTGGCGGTGAGCGCCCACAAGATCGGCGGTCCCAAAGGTGTCGGCGCGCTCCTTGTGCGCTCGGCTGCCCGATCTCACGTGCGCCCGGTCCTGCGAGGCGGACCGCAGGAGCGTGAGCTGCGTGCCGGCACTCACGGCGTCGCCGGCATCGTCGGGATGGCCTGTGCCACCCGCCTGTGCGCTGCGGAGCGCCATCAGACATCGAAGCGTGTCACCGAGCTGGCTGAGGCGTTCGTGACCGGTGTGCTCGCAGGAGTACCGGAGACAGCGGCGGCGGTACCCCGGGAGCGCAGGATCGGTGCGATCTGCAACCTGTGGTTCGCAGGCGTGGAAGCCGAGGAACTGCTGGTGGTCCTCGACGAGTTGGGAGTGTGCGCCTCGGCCGGGTCGGCATGCGCCAGCGGCGCGCTCGAACCGAGTCATGTGCTCGTAGCCATGGGCCGGTCCCCCGAGGAGGCGGCCCATCACGCACGGTTCTCGCTCGGTTACTCGACCACGAAGGACGACGTGGATCAAGCGATCGGAGCGACCATCAAAGCGGTGGCCCGGCTCCGAGGCACCTGAGTCGTGCCGGAAGCAGCCGAAGAGCGCGAAACTCAGTATCGACGAGGAGGTTCCAGATGAACGGGCGCCCGACGGCGACTGCAGCAGGCACGATTGATGTCGGTGGAGATCTGACTGTCAACAGGCTCGGCTTCGGGGCGATGCGGATCACGGGCGAGGGCGTGTGGGGCTGGCCGCCCGACCGCGGGCTCGCCGCGGCCGCCCTCCGCAGGGCGGTCGAGCTGGACGTGAATTTCATCGACACCGCCGACTCGTACGGACCGGAGGTGAGCGAGACGCTGATCGCCGAGGCGCTCCATCCGTATCCCGAGGACCTCGTCATCGCCACGAAGGCAGGGCTCGTGCGTCCGGCGGCGTTTCGCTGGGAGCCTGACGGACGGCCCGAGCACCTGCGCGAGGCCTGTGAAGGCAGCCTCAGGCGGCTCAAGCTGGACCAGATCCCCCTCTACCAGCTGCACCGGCCGGACCCGAAGGTGCCGTTCGCCGAATCGATCGGTGCGCTCGTGGAGCTCAAGGACGAAGGCAAGATTCGTCACATCGGGGTGTCGAACGTCACCGAGGACGAGCTCGAGCAGGCGCAGCAGCTGACGCCGGTCGTGTCGGTGCAGAACCGCTACAACGCGTTCGACCGGTCCTCGGAACCGATTGTCGACCTCTGCGAGCAGGCAGAGCTTGTCTTCCTGCCCTGGGCGCCGATCCAGGAAGCCGATCGTCACCAGGCCGTCAGCGCCGCCGCCTCCCGCCTTGGCGTCAGCGAACGCCAAGTGGTGCTGGCCTGGCTGCTGGCGCGCTCGCCCCAGATCCTGCCCATCCCGGGGTCCGGTTCCGCCGAGCACATCGAAGCGAATGTCGTCGCCGCCTCGCTGGAGCTCACTCCCGACGAGATCGCGGCAATCACGAACGCAGGCTGACTCGGCAGACTGGCGGCGGGCCGCCGCTCCCGCTCGTGCGGATGGGCGTGCGGCTGCTCGATGTGTCACGCCGGTCTGAGAAACTGTCGTCATGCGCGTCCTCGTCGCCCTCTCCGGTGGAGTCGACTCCTCCGTCGCTGCGGCCCTGCTGCGCGAGGAAGGGCACGACGTCGTCGGCGCCACCATGAAGCTCTGGGGAGGCGCTTCGGACTCCGGGTGCTGTTCGGTCGCCGATGTCGACGACGCCAGGCGGGTGGCGGACCGGCTCGGGATCGACCACCACGTCTTCAACTTCACCGAGGAGTTCGAGCGCCGCGTCGTCGCCCCGTACGTGAGCGCTCACGCGGCAGGCTCCACACCAAACCCGTGCATCGAGTGCAACCGGCACCTCAAGTTCAGGAGCTTCCTCGATCGTGGGTTGCGCCTCGGCTTCGATGCCATCGCCACCGGCCACCACGCACGCGTGGATCACGCCGGGAAGCGACCTCGCCTCCTGCGGGGCGCGGACGGCGCGAAGGACCAGTCGTACGTGCTGTCGTGTCTCACCGAGCGCGAGCTGGGGACGCTCCTGCTCCCCATTGGTGCCCTGACGAAACCCGAGGTTCGCTCCGTCGCCGCTTCTCTCTCCCTCCCCACCGCAGCGAAGCCCGACAGCCAGGACGTGTGCTTCGTGCTCGGCGGAGGGGTCTTGTCCCGGGGGCGGTTCCTCGCCGACCGGATGTCACTGCATCCGGGCGACGTGATCGACGCGGTCACGCGGGAGGTGATCGGCAAGGTCCCCGCCGTCGAGCTCGTGACCGTGGGCCAACGCCGCGGCCTCGGAGTCGCCGGCGGCGGGCGGCGCTTCGCCGTTCGGGTGGATGTCGAACGGCGCCGGGTCGAGGTCGGCTCGAACGAGGATCTTCTCGACACCGGCGTGGCGCTCACCGAGAGGACGTGGGTGCACGGCGCCGTACCGCTGGGTACCGCCGTGCTCGCACAGGCAAGCGCCCACGGCCGCGCGTTCCGAGCCGTCGTGACAGAGCGCGGACTGGGCTACGACGCTCCGAGGCGACGCGTGGCGCCGGGCCAGACCGTTGCTGTCTACCTCGGGGACGAGGTGGTCGGGTCCGGGCTCGCAACCGGAGAAGCGGCATGAGCGACGTGGTCAAGACGTTCTCTCCGGATAGCTCGCTTGCGGTCGCCGAGCGGGTCCGCCAGCTTCGCGAGACGATCCGCCATCACGCCGAGCGGTACTACGACGCCGCTCCCGAGATCCCCGACGCCGACTACGACAGCCTCGTCGACGAGCTGACGGATCTGGAGGCAGAGCACCCGGAGCTCGCGACTGAGCTCTCGCCCACTGCCGTCGTCGGCGCGGCGCCGTCCCCGTTGTTCGCGCCGGCGCCCCACGCCGTCCGCATGATGAGTCTCGACAAGGTCGTGAGCCTCGAGGAACTTCTCGCCTGGGGCGCACGTACGGAGCGGCTGCTCGGACTCAGCGCGGAGGAGGCGTCGGCCCTCAGCCTCGTCTGCGAGCCGAAGATCGACGGGCTCTCGATCTCGATCACCTATGAGGGGGGACGGCTGGCACGGGCGGCAACCCGCGGTGACGGACGAGTCGGCGAGGACGTGACCGCCAACGTCCGCACGATCACGGCAGTCCCCCACGAGCTCAGCGTCGAGGCACCCGGGCTTGCCGACCACCTCGAGGTGCGCGGCGAGGTCTACATGCCGATCAAAGCCTTCGAGGCGATGAACGCCCGCCAGGCTGCGGCCGAGCTGCGTATCTTCTCAAACCCGCGCAACACTGCCGCCGGGTCGCGTCGCCAGCGCTACC
>Ga0182024_10010651_pt1 | contig 18699 bp, 16 predicted proteins | sample P32metaG_FD_120480 | JGI IMG/M metagenome (GOLD analysis project Ga0182024, IMG submission 120480) | Permafrost microbial communities from Stordalen Mire, Sweden - P3-2 metaG (Illumina Assembly) | ecosystem: Environmental > Terrestrial > Soil > Wetlands > Permafrost | place: Sweden: Stordalen... | reverse complement strand
TCGCAGACGATCGCGCGCGAGTTGGTGCAGTGGCGCGAGCGCACCGCCTCCATGGCGGACCGGCCGGTACAGAGCATCCTCAGCGACGCCGGGCTGGTCGAGCTCGCCAAGCGTAAGCCTTCTTCGAGCAAACAACTCGAGCAGATCCGCGGGGTCGGCGCGGCCAGCCTGCATCGCCGGGCACACGAGCTGCTCGACGCCGTGCGCCGCGGGAGCGAGCGCCCACTCGAACCGCTGTCTCAGGAGACGCGCCCGCCGGCGCCGGATCCCGACGACGGACCCCTGATCGCCGTCGCGGAGGCGCTCGTCCGGACGCGTGCCCGCGAGGCTGGTCTCGCCTACGAGCTGCTCGCCGCGCGCGCCGATCTGCAGGCGATCGTCGCCGCGTGGCGCGTAAGTGGCGAGGAGGCCGACGTACGCACACTAAGCGGCTGGCGACGCGAGCTGGTGGGGAGTGAGTTGCTCGAACTGCTCGACGGCAGCGTCTCGCTGTCTGTCAGCGGCGGCAAACTGCGCATGCTCCACTGACCACGCGGCAGCGGCGGTTACAGCAGCAGCAATACGAGGCTATTCGATGTGGTTGTAGACTTCGAACAGCGGCAGGTACATCGAGATCACGATGAACCCGACGATCGAGCCGATCAGGATGATCATGATCGGCTCCAGGATCGAGGTGAGCGCCTTCACCGACGCTTCGACCCTGTCCTCATAGAACTCCGCAACCTTGTCCAGCATCGCGTCCAAGGCGCCGGTTTCCTCGCCGACGCCGACCATGTGCGTCACCATCATCGGAAAGATCGGCGCCGCAGCCAAGGGAGCGGCGATCGTGCCACCACGCTTGACAGAGGCGATCACACCCTCCATCGCCTCCTCGACCGCGACATTGCCGCCCGTCCGGCCGGTGATGTCCAGGGCCAGCAGCAGCGGCACCCCGGCGCTGGTCAGCGAAGCCAGGGTGCGTGACCAGCGCGCGACCGCCACCTCCTGCACGATCGCGCCGATCTTCATCGGGATACGCAGGCGGAAGTGATCCCACTGCTTGCGTCCCCACGTGGTTTTCTTCCACTTGATGAAGACCACCACCACCACGGCGGTCACACCGAACAGCGCCCACCAGTAGCCGGTCACGACTTTGGACGCGAACACCGAGACCTGGGTGATCTTCGGCAGTTCCCCCCCGAACTGCTGAAAGACGCCGACGAACACCGGGACCAGGAAGGCGCACAGCGCGAGCATGATCCCAACCGCGAAGATGATCACCATGATCGGGTAGACCATCGCCGCGCGGATCTGGCGCCGCAGCGAGGCGTCCTTCTCCAGCTGATCGGCGACGCGCAGCAGCGCGCTCTCGAGCACACCGCCCGCCTCTCCGGCCTGCGTCATTGCCACGAACAGCGTGCTGAACACCTTCGGGTGGCGCGACATAGCATCGCTCAGCGACAGTCCCGCCTCGACGTCCTTGCGGACCGCGACGATCGTTTCCTTCAAGAATTTGCTCTCGGTCTGCTCCTCCAGCACGTACAGGGCGCGCAGGATGCTCATGCCCGAGGAGATCATCGTGGCGAGCTGGCGTGAGAACACCGCCAGCTCGGAGGCTTTCACGGACTTCATGAAGCTGAGCTCGATCTCGCGCGAGGTGTGCTTGTCGGCGATGTCGAGCACGATCAGCCCGCGCGACTTCAGCTGGTCGGAGACCGCCTGCTTGGAGTCGGCGTCGACTTCTCCCTTGGCCTTGACGCCGGCGAGGTCGATTGCCTTGAAGACATAGGTGCTCATCCGTCAGATCCCCTTATGCCGCCGCCAGGGACCCGGCCCCGAGCAGGCGTCCGAGCTCGTCGGGCGTGGTCGAGCGAGCTTCGGCGAGCTTCTGGGTGATCTTGCCCTCGCGGACGAGCGTGGCCAGCGAAGCGTCCATCGTCTGCATGCCCTGCGCCGAGCTCGTTTGCAGCACCGAGTAGATCTGATGGGTCTTGCCCTCACGGATCAGGTTGCGCACCGCCGGGTTGGGTACCAACACCTCGGTGGCGACCACGCGACCCGCGCCGTCAGCCGTTGGCAGCAGCTGCTGGGTCATGATCCCCTGCAGCGCGACCGACAGCTGTACGCGCACCTGTCCCTGCTGGTGTGAGGGAAAGACGTCGATCACACGATCGATCGTCTGAGCGGTGTCCTGGGTGTGCAACGTTGCGAACACCAGGTGGCCTGTCTCAGCCGCGGTCAGCGCGGTGGAGATCGTCTCCAGGTCGCGCATCTCCCCGACCAGGATCACGTCGGGATCCTGGCGCAAGGCGGCCTTCAACGCGTCGGAGAAGCTCTGCGCGTCTGAGCCCAGCTCGCGCTGGTTGACGAGGCACTTCTTGTGCGCGTGCAAGAACTCGATCGGGTCCTCGATCGTCATGATGTGCTCCTCGCGCGTGCGATTGATCTCATCGATCATCGCCGCCAGCGAGGTCGACTTGCCCGACCCGGTCGGGCCGGTCACGAGCACAAAGCCACGCGGGCGTCGCGTGAACTCGTGCACGGTCGCGGGCAGCCCGAGCTCGTCGATCGAGGTCAAGCCGAATGGGATCAAGCGGAAGGCTGCGCCGATCGCTCCGCGCTGGTAGTAGGCGTTGACGCGGAAGCGTGCATGGCCGGGAATCGAGTAGGCGAAGTCCAGCTGCCAGTTGGTCTCCAAGCGCTGGCGCTGATCGCCGGTGAGGATCGAATAGATGATCTCGCGGGTGTCGGTGCCGGACAAGACCGGATAATCCTCCAGTGAGGTCAACCGCCCACGGATGCGCACAGTGGGATGCGCTCCAGCGCTGAGGTGAAGATCGGAGGCTCGGCGTGAGACGACCTCCATCAAAATGTCTGCGAAGTCGATGTCCATGCTCGCCCATCGACAAATCGGCGCAAGGCCATTAGCGCGTGCAATTCGACGTCACACCGACTGGACGAAGGTATGACCTCTAGCTGCTGCCGATCACGCGGGCGATCTCGGCAATCGAGGTGCGACCCTGTTTGACCTTCTCCAGGCCGTCGTCGCGCAGACGTCTCATCCCTTGGCGCACGGCCACCTCACGCATCTCCTCCGCTGGACGGCGCTCCAGCGCCAGCGAACGGATCTCTGAGGAGACGCTCATCACCTCATACAGCCCCAAACGCCCGCGGTAACCACTGCCGCCGCAACGTCTGCAGCCCACTGGCTCATACGCCTCCAAGTCCACCAGCGCCTTATAACCGTTCTCGCGTAACACCTCCGCCGAGATGATCGTACGCCGCTTGCAATTCGGGCAGAGCATCCTCGCGAGCCGCTGGGCGACCACGCAATCGAGCGCTGAGGCGACCAGGAAGGGCTCGATCCCCATCTCGATCAGGCGTGTGATCGCAGAGGGTGCGTCGTTGGTGTGCAGGGTCGAGAGCACCAGGTGGCCGGTGAGCGCCGACTCCACCGCGATCCGTGCGGTCTCGCCGTCGCGTATCTCCCCCACCATGATCACATCGGGGTCGGCGCGCACCATCGAGCGTAGCCCGGCGGCGAACGTCAGACCGAACTTCGCGGCGACCTGCAGCTGCGTGAGACCCTCCATTTCATACTCGACGGGATCCTCGACTGTGATGATGTTCTTCTCCGGGGTGTTCAGCATCTGCAACGCCGCATACAGGGTGGTGGACTTGCCGGAGCCCGTCGGACCTGTCACCAGCACCGCGCCGTGCGTCTCGTGGCATGCGCGCTCAAAGCGGTTGCGGTCGGAATCGGACATACCGAGCTTGTCGAGTTTCGTCACGACCGACTCCTTGTCGAGCACGCGCATCACGACCGCCTCCCCGTGAACGCTCGGCAGCGTCACCACGCGCAGGTCGATGTGACGCCCGTCGACCGTCAACCCGACACGCCCGTCCTGCGGTAGGCGCTTCTCGGCGATGTTCATCTCCGCCATGATCTTCACACGCGAAACCGCACCCCCCGCCATCCGCCGCGGGACGGTGGTGACGTCGTGGAGAACTCCATCCACCCGGAAGCGCACACGCAGCTCGCGTCCGTCTGGCGCCAGATGCACATCTGAGGCGCCCTGCTCGACGGCCTGCGCCACGATCTGGTTGACCAGCTTGACGACCGGCGCATCATCGGCGGTCTCGCGCAGGTCGACCACTTCGGCGCCGTCCTGCTCTAGCTCCTCGACACGGCCGTCCTGCTCGGAGACCACATCCTCGAGCCGGTCCAGGCGCGAGATCAGGTTGGCGATGTCCTCCGGAGGAGCAACCGCGACGCGCACCTCATAGCCCGTCATGATCGCGATGTCATCGACCGCAAGCACATTCGACGGATCCGCCATCGCCACCAGCAGCGTGTGCTTGTCGGCGAACGCCACCGGCACTGCTTGATAGCGCTTGGCGGCAGGAGTGCTGACCAGATTGGCCGCGCTCATGTCCACGGAGAAGACTCCGAGATCCAGGTGATCGAGTCCGTAGCGCTCCGCGAGAGCACGCGTCAGCCCGTCCTGCGTCAGGGCACCGCTGTCGAGCAGCACGCGCTCGGGCATCGTGCCCGTCCCACGCGAAGTCTCGATCGCCTCTTCCACCTGCTGGCGGGAGACGAGCCCCAGATCGACGATCACATCCGTGAGAAAGCGCGAGGACGACCCCCGACGGGAGGGACCGGTTACGCCTGCCCGCTCCTCGTTTTCCAGCTCACCGTTTTCCGGGGCAGTACCGATCCCCAAACCCGAGCCCACCTCCCCGGTTTGATCGAGCTCCTCGGTTAGGTCGATCTCAACGGCTCGATCGATCTCAACGGCCCGATCGATCTGCACGGCATGTTCGGCCTCGAGAACCTGATCGGCGTCGATGCCGAAGATCTCGTGCAGGTTTGGGCCAGCCCCTTGGGGAACCTCGCTCATCCCCTCTGCCTTATTTCCGTTTGGGAGTTAGGCGAAGTTACTTCAGACGACGCCCATGCAATCGCGGACCGCTCGGCGCATGACCTCCAGCGGCGGCGTTCGGCCGGTCCACAGCTCGAAGCTGAGCGCGCCCTGCGCGAGCAGGATCTCCAGTCCGTCGAGTGTGCGCGCCCCGTGCTCTCGCGCGGCGGCGAGCAACGGAGTGGGACTCGAGCGATAGACCATGTCGACGACATACGGGTACTTACCGACCTGATCGAACGTCAGCCCGAGTTGGTTGAGCCCCTCAGGCTCACTGGCCGACCGTTCTAGCCCGACCGAGGTGCAGTTGATCAGCAGGTCGGCGTGATCCGGCTGGCTCACCGACCGCACGCCGAGCTCTCGCGCGAGCCGCTGCGCCCGCGCGGGAGTGCGGTTCCATACCGACACCTCGCTTGCGCCCGCCTCGCGCAGCGCCCACACCGCCGCGCGCGCGCTGCCCCCCGCACCCAGCACGAGCGCACTAATTCCCCGCGGGGATTCGTCCAGCGCCGCGATCAGGCCGGGAGCATCGGTGTTCTCCGCGGAGATCATTCCGTCGGGGGCGAACATGAGCGTATTCGCCGCCCCGATTGCCTTCGCTGCCTCGCTTGCTTGCTCAGCCAGCCCGAGCGCGGCCTGCTTGTGAGGAATCGTCACGTTGGCGCCGACAAAGCCCGTCTGGCCCAAGGCACGGACAGTCTCGGCGAGTAGATCCTCGGGAACCGGCAGCAGCTGATAGCGCCAGTCCTTCATCCCGAGCGCCTGTAGCGCGGCGTTGTGCATGGCGGGCGAGCGGCTGTGCGCCACCGGCCAGCCCAAGATACCCAGCCGGCGCATCATTTTTGCTTCTTGCAGACGGGCGGCTTGCCACCATTCCGTTTGACTGCGGCATCGTAGGCGGCCGCATCGCGTTCGAAGTCGGCGTAGTTGGTGGAGAAGACCTGCTCCCCGCAGCCATCGGCGCCAGCCACGTAGTACAGATAGGGCACATGCGCTGGATGGGCCGCGGCTTGGATCGAAGCGGCTCCCGGGTTGGAGATCGGCGTCGGCGGCAAGCCCCGATGGATCCGTGTGTTGTAGGGCGAGTCGATCCGTAGCTGCGCTTCGGTCAGTTCGTGGGTATAGGTGGGGATCTTCTCTGCCAGCTCCACCGCGTAGTAGATCGTCGCGTCGATCCCGAGCGGCATGCCCAGGCGCAGGCGGTTATAGATGACAGCCGCGATCTTTGGCCTATCGCCTGGCAGCTGCGCCTCGCGCTCGACCATCGATGCAACCGTCAGCAGCTGGTACGGCGTGAGGTGGAGCTCGTGCGCACGGCGGACCTCCTCGACGCCAAAGCGTTCACGAAAGGCGATGAGCTGCTCAGCCACCAGCCGACTCACGGGAGCGCCCGCCTCCATGTCGTAGGTAGCCGGGAACAGAAAGCCTTCTAAGTTCGATGCATCCCGCGGCGCACCATAGGTAATCGGGTTCAGCAGCGAGGAGCGCTCGGAGGCCGCTGTGTAGTTGCCCGTGAGACCATCTGCCGCGGCGAGAGCGGCAATCTGCAGCCGGTTCTCCCCCTCGGGGATCACGACCTTCACCGCGATCGTCACAGGCGGTGGCTTGCTCAGCACGGCGATCGCCGCCGCGTAGCTCTCGTCGTGCGCCAGCAAGAAGCGACCCGAGTGCAACGCGCCCCGCTTGCCCTCCACGAGCGCGCGTAGATCGAAGAAGAACCCGGAGGACACCACGCCGTCGTGGGCGAGGATCGAGCCTACCTTGCTCGCACTCGAGCTCTTCGGGATCACCACGATCACCCGTCCATGTCCCGCACCAGTGAACGGCTGGAACAGCGCCAGCAGAAACCACGCGACGGCGATCGCCGCGGCCAGGGCAAGCAAGGCTCCCATACGCGCACGCGTCAGCCCGCGGCGCCCAGCGTCGGGACTGGCGGAGGCACGTCCGACAGGCGATCTCCCGGAGCGCAAGCGATGACGACGTTGCTCTAGCAGAGCGTCTCGGCGAGCGGGCCGCGCAGGTTGGCTCGGTAGTGGGATCGGCGGAGGATCCTCCGCGGGAACCGGGACGGTCGGGGTTTCGGCGCGCGGCGCGGGCTCTTCCTGCGCCGCGGGCTCTTCCGCGAGCACCGGCTCGCTCCGATCCTCCACAGGCTCCTCGCGCACCGGAGGCGGCTCCTCGATCACCGGAGGCGGCGTCTGGAGCGTCGGGGAATCCTCAGGCGTATCTCGCGCCGACTCGACCGGCACCACTACGTCGGGAGCGTCCTGCAACGGCTTGGCTGCAAGTCCCGCGCGGCGGTGAGCGCGCTCTTCGCGGTCACGCTCGCGTTCCTCAGCCGTGCGTTGCATCGATGACTTTGATCGGTTGCCGCGAGCCAAGGTCAGGACCCTAACGCGATCGGGCCATCAACCAGCTCTCGAGCATGTGCGCCGCGGCGCGCGAGTCCTCACTGGCGGTGGACGTGCTCTCCATACGCTGGGCCATGCGTGTGGTGAAACGCTCGTCGTGCAACTCCACCGGCACTCTCTCACCCAAGCGTGAGGACAGCGCTCGAGCAAACGCCCGCGTCTCGCGCGTCTGCTCGCTGTCCTCCCCACTCAGCGACAGCGGCAGGCCAACCACGACACGCTCGACCTCACGCTCGCGCACCAACTCCTCGATCCTCGCCAGCCCGCGACGGGTGCCCGGTCGCGGCACGATCTCGATCGGGGTGACGATCGTCCCCGTCGGGTCGCTCAGCGCGCAACCGCAGCGCGCGCTGCCGTAGTCCAGCGCCAATACCCGCATCAGCCGGCGAGCGCGGCCGCGATCTCCGCGCGCGCGATGGCGAGAGCCTCCTCCAGCTTTCCCGCGTCGCGCCCCCCCGCCTGAGCCAGCGTGTCACGCCCACCGCCACCGCCGCCGACGGCCGCGGCCGCGGCCTTGACCACCGCTCCGGCCTTCACTCCCCGCTCCACCAGCTCCGGCGCGACGCTCACGATCAAGGCAACCCTGTCTCCCACCGCGCTCGCGAGTACGATCACGGCTCCGTCGAGCTGCCCCTTCAAGCGATCAACCAGCTCCAGTAGCGCCTTCGCGTCCAACGCCTCCACCGCCGCCGTCAGCACCCGCGCGCCCGCCAGCTCGTCCGCGCTCGCCAACAACCCCGCCAGGTCGACCTTCACACCCGCGCTCGCGCCGCCTCCTTGCTTCAGCGCCTGCTCCATCTCTTTGCGTGAGCGCTCGCGCGCGTGCACGGTCTCGAGCACCTGCTCTGCTGTCGTGCGCAGCGCCTGAGCGATCTCGCCCAGCACACGATCGTGCCCACGCAGCAGCTCGACCGCCGCGGGCCCCGTGACCGCCTCGATCCGCCTCACGTTCGCCGCGCTAGAAGTCTCGCTGAGAACACGAAACGGGCCGATCTCGGCAGTGGAGCGCACGTGCGTGCCACCGCACAGCTCGCGCGAGTATGGATTTCCCCCCCCGCCTCCCCCCTCGCCGACCTGCACCATTCGCACCACCTCGCCGTACTTCTCGCCAAACAGCGCCATCGCACCCAGCTGCTTGGCCTCGTTCAATGTCGTCGTGATCGAGCGCACCGGGTCGTTGCGTCCGATCCACGCGTTCACCTGGTCCTCGACGTCGCGCAGCTCCGACTCGGTGAGCCCCTGGCCGTGGCTGAAATCGAAACGCAGCTTGTCCGGCCCAACATAGGAGCCCGCTTGGCGCACGTGCCCGCCCAGCCGCGCGCGCAACGCGGCCTGCAGCAGGTGCGTGGCGGTGTGGTTTGCCTCGGTTGCGTGCCTGGCCTCGCGGTCCACCCTCGCCAGTACGCGCTCGTCCGGCTTCAGCTCGCCGCTTTCGAGCACCACAGCCAGCACCTGATCTTCGCCCAGCCGGAACACGTCCTCCACGCGTGCGCGGCAGTCGCCGTCCTCGCATTCGATCGTGCCCTGATCCGCCACCTGCCCGCCGCCGGCCGCGTAGAACGGGGACTCGGACAGCTTCACGAGGTAGCGCGCACCCGTCCCCGCGATCGCCTCCTCGGGCGCGTCGGTGGCGGGTCGGCCGTTCGAGCCGTTTGTTGCCTCATCACCGCGTAGATCGGCAACCGTTGTCTGCTGCTCCTCGGTCTCATAGCCCGTGAACCTGCTCATCCCAGCTGTCTGCTCGACGAACGCTTGGGCGCGCGCGCGCGGACTCTTCCCTTGCTCATCCCCGCCTGCGGCCGCGCGAGCACGAGCGCGCTGGGCGTCCATCAGCTCCTCAAACACGCCCTCGTCGACCGTCAAGCCCTCCTCGGCTAGTAACTCCTTTGTCAAGTCGAACGGGAACCCAAACGTATCGTGCAGCTGAAAGGCGTCCTCGGCCTCGATCCGCTCGCGACCCGCTTCCCGGGCCTGCGCGATCTGTGCGTTCAGGTTGGCGAGCCCCTGCTCCAGGGTACGCCCGAAGGCCTCCTCCTCGGCGCCCAGCCAGGTGTCGATCGCATCCGTCCGTTCGCGCAGCTCGGGGTATGCGCCACCCATCACCTCTCTCACGCGCTCGCCGTAGCGAGTAAGGAAGCCGGACTCCAGCTCGAGCGCCCGGCCCTGCAGGATCGCACGGCGCATCACGCGGCGAAGCACGTATCCGCGATCCTCGTTCGATGGCACCACACCGTCGGCCACGAGAAATGTCATCGCGCGGCTGTGGTCGGCGAGGATCCGCAGAGCGCGGTCGGTGCTCTCCTCCTCGCCATAGCGCCTGCCCGACAGCTCCTCGCCCAAGTCGATCAGGGGCTGGAACTGGTCGGTTTCGAACACCGATTCCTTGCCCTGCAAGATCGCCGCCATGCGGTTGAGTCCCAGGCCCGTGTCGATGTTGTTGGCGGGCAAATTGGTCAGGGTTGATTCCCCGACCTCGCTCTTCGTCAGGTCGTACTGGGTGAACACCAGGTTCCAGTACTCCAGGAAACGCTCGTTCTCGCCTCCCGGCAGGTCATCGGCCTGGGTGGGTGGGCCCAAATCCGGCCAGCGGTCGAGATACAGCTCCGAGCTCGGCCCGCACGGCCCAGTGGGGCCGGCCTGCCAGAAGTTCTCCTCACGTGGACATTCCACGATCCGCTCGCGAGGGACTCCAACCTCCCTCCAGAAGGTGATCGCCTCCTCGTCGGCTCCCAACCCCAGCGCCTCGTCGCCGGCGAAAACCGTCACCCAGATGTCCCGTTCGGCCAACCCGAAGACCTCTCGCGAGAGCTCCCACGCGAACTCGATCGCCTCACGCTTGAAGTAGTCGCCGAACGAGAAGTTCCCGAGCATCTCGAAGAACGTCAGGTGTCGAGTCGTGTTGCCGACGTTGTCGATGTCGACCGTGCGGAAGCACTTCTGGCAGCTCGTCAGTCGTGCCGCGGGGGGATCTTCCTGGCCGAGGAAATAAGGCTTCAGCGGGTGCATTCCCGCGACCGTCAGCAGTGCCGAAGGGTCGTGTGCCGAGGGCACGAGCGAGGCCGACGGGATACGCGTGTGCCCCCGCTGCTCGAAGAAGCTCAGGTATCGCTCGCGGATCTCATCTGAGGTCATGGATGGATGATCTTAGGGCCCATCGGCTCGATATCTCCAGCCGACGGGGCCAACAGTGACGGGTGCCGAGGGAGGAGATCGTCCAGCAGGCCGTCCGTCTGCTCAGGCGACGGTGCCGTGGCCGACGATTGACTCACCCGCGTACAAACACGCGAACTGGCCCGGCGCCGTGCGCTCCGCCGGCTCCCGGAGCTCCACGCTCACGTTCGGGTGGTGTCCCGCGCCCGCCTCACCGGCCAGCCGGCACGACAGTCGTCGTCCGCGCGAGCGCACCTTCACGCCATCCACGCAATCGCCGTCGCGGTGGAGTGTCACTTCCCGCACCTGCACACCACCGCACATCAGCTCCGCGCGCGGACCGACCGTGACCGTGTTCGTGCGCGTATCGGTCTCGAGCACATACAACGGGTCCCTTCCGCCAATGCCCAGGCCGTGCCGTTGACCGACGGTAAACAGGTATGCGCCGCCATGGGCGCCGAGCATCTCTCCCGCGCCGTTGACGATCGTGCCAGGACGTTCGCCGAGGCCGCCATGACGCTGCAGAAAGGCTCCCTGGCGCGTCCCCGCGAGAAAGCACAAATCCTGTGAGTCACGCCGGCGCGCGACGGCCAGCCCAGCCGCCTCGGCAAGCTCGCGAACTTGTGGCTTGCGCATAGCGCCCAGAGGGAAGCGCAACCGAGCAAGTGACTCGGGGGCGAGGGCAGCCAGAACGTAGCTCTGATCCTTGCCCGGGTCTTCCGCCACCCGCAGCAACGGGACGGACGGTCCTGAGGCTGGCGGGCCTTCCATTATGCGCGCGTAGTGACCAGTCGCAAGCGTCTCCGCTCCAAGACTTCGCGCCAGCTCGAGCATCGCATCGAGACGCACGTTCCCATTGCAACGCACACATGGGTTCGGTGTCTCTCCGGCCGCATGGTCCGAGAGCCACGGATCGACCACTCCGGCGCGGAACTCCGCACGCAGGTCGATCGACAGGTGGGGCATCCCCAGATCATGTGCCACTTCCCGGGCTCCACGTACCGCCTGCGCCGAGCAGCAGCTCGCCTCACCGTCGTTCTCCGGATCGGACCACAACTCGAGTGTGATGCCGACGGCCTGCTCGCCTTCACGGGTTACGAGCAGCGCCGCCACCGCGCTATCCACACCGCCGCTCATCGCCACCAGTGTGCGATCAGCCACCGGAGCCAGGGCCACGCTTGCGCGTGCCGCGCCGCCGAGCGCCCGGTGCAGCGCATCGGCCGCCAGCTCGGCCGCGTGGCGCTTGGCGACGCTCAGCCCACCCAGCTCGCCGGCGATCTCCTCCACGCCGATTCTCGCTGCCTGGAGCAATGGGATGCCGCGCGCCAGAGCCACAACCGCACTGCCGGCCGCGATGCTCGCACCGCAGCCGCTAGCCTCAAAACCCACGTCAGCGATACGTCCGTCGGGGTGTTCGCGCTCGAGCGCGATCGACACCCGAATCAGATCGCCGCAGGCGGCGCCGCCCGCCGCGCCGGTGAAGGCATCCTCAGGGGTATGCCCACGGCAGAGCGGGCGTTCGAGATGGTTTGCCAGGCTCTCGGTACTGCTCACCCGGTCGAGTGTACGGCTATGCCTTGCGTGCTTCTTCGATCGTCTGCTCGATCGAGAACGCATCGGTGAAGCCCGTCAGCGTCGTCGTCAGCCCTTTCCCATTCACGAACAGGATCGTCGGTGTCTGGTAGACCTGGATCGCTTGTGTAATCGAGCCGAACGCCCCCACCTGGTTTGCTTCGGCGGTGTGCACGGCGAGCTTCCCGCCGAGCTGCTTGCCGACCGCCTGCAGTTCCTTGCGCACCGCCACATCGTCGGCTCCCTTCGGATTCCAGAACAGCACCGCCACGACCTTTCCCTGCTTCAGCTCGCTTTCCACAGCGGCCTGCTGGGTAGGAATCCCTCTAGTGACCGTGCGCGGCTTGATTGCGACGTGCGCAGCGCTTTTCGAAGTCTTAGCGGCGGTACCTGCCGGAGCGGCGGCCTGCTTGGTGGCAGTCGCCGGAGCAGCTGCCGGCTGGGTGGCAGTCGCCGGAGCGGCGGCCGGCTGCGAGCCGGTGCTCGCCGTGCTCGCCCCCGTGCCTTCGGCGCTTTGACCGGGCGCCTGTGCTGAGGCGTGTTCGAATCCTTGTGCGTCCCGCTGTGAGGTCGCGACCGCGCCGTGGGCTTTGTCTATCGCGCGCGTCAGCCCAGCCACACCAGGAGTGGCGCCATGGTAGACCGGAGTCGGCGCCGCGGCGGCCTTTGCCTCTGATGCGGCGGTGGATTCGGGCGCGCTAGCCGGTGTGCTGACGGGTGTGCTGGCCACAGGCGTCGAGCTCGAGCTGTGTCCGCGCAGCGCGACGAACCATACGAGCACTAAGAACGCCAGGACCGCAAGAGCGATCTGATAGGGACGGGAAAGCTGTGCCATCGCCCCTTCCTTCGGCAGTAATCGCCGAAGAGTTGAACCGCGCAAAACCCGTTGGACTCTTCTTTGCGTTTTCCAACGGGTCTCCGGAGGGCTCTCAGAGCGCGCGCGGACGACTCTCAAAGTGTGCGCGGACGGCCCTCAGAGTGTGTGCAGGCCGCGCAATACGGCATGTACAACGGTGTCCGTGGCGAGTCGTTCCTGCCCGCCGCCCTGCATGTCCTTCAGCACGGTCTCGTCCTTTCCCACGATCGCCACATAGCGCGCGCCGAGTGCATTCGCGTACCCCAGCTGACCCTTCAGCGAGCGTCCGGCAAGCTCCATCTGGGCCATCAGCCCAGCTGAGCGTGCCTCGATCAGGATCTCAAAAGCGGCCCGTCTACCTACCACGCCGCGTTCCCTACCCACCGCGCCGTGCTCCTCAGGAGATTCCTCGCCAAGTGCTATGAACAGCTCTGGCGGACTTCCCGCAACCGGCGGAGCATCTCCCGCCAGCAGGATCCGCTCGACCCCGGCGGCCCAGCCGATGCCTGCTGTCGGCGCGCCAGAGGCGGGCGAGATGGGCGACGCGGGTGAAGTGGGCGGGCTCTTGATCAACTCCACGAGACCGTCGTAGCGTCCTCCACCGCCCACTCCGCTCTGGGCCCCGAGCGCATCGGATGTGAACTCGAACACCGTGCGCGTGTAGTAGTCCAAGCCGCGCACGAGCGTCGGGTCGAGCACATATGCGACCTGCGCCACGTCCAGCAGGTCGCGTACCTGCGCGAAGTGCTCGGCGTCCTGGAGGCTGAGGTGATCCAGCAGACGCGGCGCGCTCTGCATGATGCGCTTCGTGCCCGCGTGGTCGGAGTCGAACGCCCGCAGCGGGTTGAGCTCGATCCGGCCTCTCACCTCCTCTGACAGGCTCGCTTCGTGCTCGCGCAGGTGCGCCTGCAGCCGCTCGCGGTACTCGCCTCTGCTCTCCTTGCTGCCCAAGCTCGACAGTCGCAGCTTGACATCGCGCACGTTCATCTCCTCCAGCAGCGCGGCCAACAACGCGATCGACTCGGCGTCCACCGCCGGATCATCCGAACCGAGTGCCTCCGCACCCACCTGCCAGAACTGCCGGTAGCGCCCCGCCTGCGCGCGCTCGTGGCGGAAGAAGCTCGACAGGTACCACAGCTTCACCGGCTGCTTGCGCTTGTGCATGCCGTGCTCCACGTACGCCCTGCATACCGGCGCTGTTCCCTCCGGGCGCAGCGTCAGTGAACGCCCCCCGCCGTCGTCCAGCGAGAACATCTCCTTCTGCACGATGTCCGTCGAGGCGCCCACCCCGCGCGCGAACAGCTCGGTCGCCTCCAACACCGGTGTCTCGATCCGCTCATATCCCGCGCCTTCGAGGATCGCCCGCGCGCGTGTCTCGAGCGCCGTGCGCACCCCGGCCTGCTCACCGAGCACGTCAAACATGCCCCGTGGCGCTTTGATCTTCTCGGCGCGGCTCAAGTTCCGGCGTCCGACGCAGCGCGCGCCACCAGATCGGGCTCAGCGCCCGCTGTCGACTTGCTCACGGCGATACGCAGCTCCTGCAGAAATGGGTTCGTGTCGCGCTCGCGTCCCAGTGTCGTCGTGCCCATATGCCCCGGGTAGACCGCTGTCTGGGCGGGAAACGTCCGCAAGAGACCACCGATCGAGCGCTCGAGCACATTCCAGTCGCCGCCCGGCAGGTCGATGCGACCGACCGAGCCCTGGAACAGCACGTCGCCGGAGAGCAGCACCCGTTCGACCCCCTCTCCGACATCCTCTCGCCCGTTTTGGTCACCTGTTCCCGCCTCGCCGTCGGATGCTGACGCGGCGATCGCATAGGTCACGTGTCCTGGGCTGTGCCCAGGCGTGAAGACCACGTCGATGTCCAGACCCGCGAGCTTCAGCCGCTCGCCGCCCTTGACCGTGTGGTCGGCCTCGTAGCTCTCGAACGGCCCGAACCCCGGCGGCACCCAGCTGTTGATGTCCGCCAACACGCCCCGCTCGATCTCCGGGCAGTACACCGCAGCGCCCGTCGCGCGCGCCACCTCGGCGACCGCGCCGATGTGGTCGAAGTGGCAATGCGTGATCAAGATCGCCTCGATCTCCACTCCCAGCGCTCGCACCCCCTCCAGCAACCGCTCGGCCTCCTCCCCCGGATCAACCATCAGCGCTCGCTTCGCGTCACTACCGACCGATTGGGAATCGGCTAGCACGATGTAAGCGTTCTCTTGAACCGGCCCGACGGTGAACATCCGGATGTCCAGCCCGCTCATCGGAGCGCCACCCCGCGCGCGGAACTCATCATGTCGAGGCCTTTCCAGCACCGCCTGCCGCTTTGCGCCGCTGGCGACGCTTGAACATCCACTGGTCGGTGTAGTAGCTGATCGGCACATACGCCAGCAGCACGATCGGGAACAGCGCAATCGCCTCCCCGGGCTTTTTCAACAGGAACAGACTCGCCAGCAGCATCAGTACCGCGGCGATCATCGACCGGTAGAACGCGCCCAGCCATGTCGGCGGACGATCCTGCCTTGCCAGCGCCTTCTCCTTTTTCCCGGTCGCACCCATACCCTTGCCGGTCTTCTCCGCGGTCGTCGGCTTGCGCCCGGTGCGGCCGCGCGACTCGACCACACCGGCGGCGTTCCCACGGTGCTTGGTCTGGCGCTTGCGCTTCGTCTGAGCCACAGCTAGCAGCCTAGTGCCTTCTCGATCACGTGGCACGCGGGATCGAAGCCCGGCAAGAGCACATCCTCGGGGAAACCCTCCAGCGCCGCGCGCGGCGCGAGCCCGACCAGCTCGCCGCTCGCGATCTCGGCGTGCCGGCGCACCGCCTGCACCACCCTCGCCAGGGGTAGCTCCGATGGGCGCTCGACGTTCATCGACACCTGCCCCACCGCACCGCCCAGCTGAACCCCGATTGCGCGCAACCCCGGCAGACCCTCCTCGCCGCCCTCGCGAATCAGGGCCGCGATCCTACGTGCGTCCCTCACGGTCGCTCCGGGCGCCAGCGCCAGGTTGAATGCCACCAGCGGTGGACGGGCCGCCACAAGCGTCGCGCCCGCGCTCGGGTGCGGACGGGGCGGACCGAAGTCCGGGCGCAGCTCGCCCGCGGCGATGCGCCCCGCGAGTCCAGCAACCCCGCCCTGGCGCAGCTCCGCGCGGGTGCGTCCGCCCGCGAGCGCGCCATAGAGGAACACGGGCACGTCCAACTCGGCGCCGATGCGATCGGCCAACACCAGCGCCTCGGCGCATGCGGCCCCGCGGGCCCCTTCGTCCAGGTAGACCACCGGCACGACATCGATCGCCCCCACATGCGGGTGCTGACCGATCTCCGACTGGTCACGTTCATTGCCGATGTCGATCCGTTCCACCGCCGTCCGCGCACCCCGCAGCAACGCATCGCCGAGCGCACCAGGAGGACCAGCCAGCGTGAACACGGCGCGGTGATGGTCTGGATCGGAGTGGGTGTCCAGCAGGCGCACACCACCCGGCGCTCGCTCCCGCGCCCCCGTCCGGCCACCCGCCGGGACGTGTCCATCCTCGCCGCCGATCTTCGACTCGCCGGTGAACGCCGCCCCGATCGCCGCGATCACCGCCCGATCGCGTCCCTCAGAGACGTTCGGCACGGCGAGCAGAGTGGGTGGTGGCATCGCTGTAGACATTCTCTCGCCACCAGTCTGCCGGCAACAACCTGTGCCTACGCGCGGTCGGGCGGTTGCTCACCCTCGTGGTAGTCAACCGTGTCGGACATGCGAAACATCGTGCGCAGCCCGCCGCCGTCTGGCAGTCGCTCAAAGGCGCCGACCTTGCCCGAGTCGGGGTAGACCACGATATCGGGGTCGCCGCTCGGGCTGAACGACAGGAAGCGCACCGTCTCCCCCGTACGGTTGACGAGCTGATGGGCGCCTTCCTCACCGCGCAGGAAGGCAACGACCTCGCCCTCCTGCAGCTCGCGCCAGCCCTCTGGCGTCCGCAGGCTCGGGCTGCCCTCCAACACGAGAATGAGCTCCTCCTCGCCGAGATGGTGGTGATAGGGGTAGGCGGCTTCGCCGGCCGGAACTTCCCACAGGCTGAGTCCCAACCGCTCGCTTCCGGCCTGCCGGCTCAGACGCGCGCGGACGCACCGAAATCCGGGATGCTCACGCGGCTCGTCGAAGACGGGATCATTGATGTTCGGCACGGGGGCAAAGCGTAGAGTCTCACAGACGATCATGAACCTGAGGCGGGTTCGAGCAGGTTCGCCATCAGCGCGACGAAGTCGCCGTACAGGCGCGGATTGATCCCACCAGGCTGGTTGAGCGCCTCGACCGCCAAGCCGATGCCAAGCGCGCGCAGGATCAGCGCGAGGTCGGCGGCGGGCAACGGCAGCGGGATCTGCGTGTCCTCCTGACGCTCCGTCAGGTAGCGCTCGATCTCCAGTCGCAAAGCGGACATGCGGTCCCCGAGCCGCTTGCTGAGATGCGGATTGCGGGCGGCATGAATCATGAACTCCAGGTGCAGCAGAAAGGTGGCACGGTCATCAGAGAAGCGCGCCATCCACTGGTCCGCCCCCGCCCGGGCGCGCTGCGCAAAAGATCCCTCGATCTCGGTCGCATCCGCGACCTCCTGGACGCGCTGAGCCATGTACTGCTCGAAGACGGCCAGGAAGAGCTCCTCCTTGCCACCGAAGTTCGAGTACACGGCGCCATGGGAATAGCCGGCCTGCTCGGCGATCTCCTCCACCGTCGCCCCCTGAAAGCCCCGGCGCGCGAACACTTGCGCGGCGGCCCGCAGGAGCTGCGTTCGGGTCTGGGCCTGCTTCTCGGCTCTTGTCGATCTGCTCTTTATGGGTTTGCTCCTCTGCGACACGCTCCAAATGATTGCAGTAACTCAGATTATGCTTATAATCTCATTGCAATGAAAGACATTGAGAGTCTGCTGGCGGGACAAGCCCGTTACTACCGCGAGCGAGCGGCGGAGTACGACGACTGGTGGTTTCGTCGCGGGCGCTACGACCATGGACCCGATGCCAATGCGCGATGGTTCTCCGACGCAGCCGAGGTCACAGCCGCGCTCGAGCGATTCCAGCCGGTCGGAGAGGTGCTGGAGCTCGCCTGTGGCACGGGCCTGTGGACCCGCCACCTGGCGGCTCTTGGGCAACATGTGACCGCCGTCGACGCCTCGCCGGAGATGCTCGAGCTCAACCGCGAGCGTGTGGTCAACCACGATGCAGTCAACGGCGAGGGTGTAGAGGAGCCGTCCGTCACCTACGTGCAGGCAGACCTCTTCGAGTGGGAGCCTGACCGCACCTATGACGTGTGCTTCTTCAGCTTCTGGTTATCCCATGTCCCCGAGGAGCGCTTCGCTCCTTTCTGGGAAAAAGTCAGGCGCGCCCTGACACGCGAGGGCCGAGTTTTCCTGCTCGACAGCTCGCGCAGTGATCTCGCATCCGCGATCGATCACGAGCTTCCCGATGAGGATGATCATGTGATGCTCCGACGCCTCGCCGATGGCAGCGAGTTTCAGATCGTCAAGCGCTTCTACGAGCCCCACGCGCTCGAGCGCCAGCTCGCCGAGCTTGGCTGGTGCGCTGAGTTAGCTACGACAAATGAGTTCTTCGTCTATGGGCAGGCAAAGCCCGGGATCGCTTGAACGCAGTCGCCTGGATGAGTCTCAAGATGCCGCAGGAAAGCGTTGATGCCGAGGGGACTTTGGATGCCGGAGGAGGTGTGTGGTTGCAGGACATAGTGGACTGATGTCTCGGGACATGCTGGACGCCTACGAAAGGCGGCTGGCATGGGGTTGGCGCGGTATGTGGTGGATGCGGTGTTGTTGGAGGGCCGCAGCG
>Ga0182024_10010650_pt1 | contig 18700 bp, 7 predicted proteins | sample P32metaG_FD_120480 | JGI IMG/M metagenome (GOLD analysis project Ga0182024, IMG submission 120480) | Permafrost microbial communities from Stordalen Mire, Sweden - P3-2 metaG (Illumina Assembly) | ecosystem: Environmental > Terrestrial > Soil > Wetlands > Permafrost | place: Sweden: Stordalen... | reverse complement strand
TTTGCGCTGACTCGAAGAACTCGTCGAAGCCGCCACGGAAATGGCCGCGCGACTTGACCACGACGCTGCGCGCCTTGCCTATATCGAGCCCCATCATCTCGAAGAAGATCGGGTCGGCGCACTGCACCCGGTGCGACACCACGACGACCGTGACGCCGCCGATCGCGAGCGCCGCGCAGGGGCCGAGTGCGAGCCGCAACCCGGCGTAGATGCCGCGCCGGCCGACGCAATTGCCGTCGCTCAATGCCGCAACCCGCGCCGGCGCGCTCCAGGGCCCGGAAAAGTTGGTGGTTTCCGCGCGGTTGAAGTGTGCCTCGAAATTGTAGTGGAGGCCGTGCCGGTGCGCGTCGGCGGCGAGATCAGGGTCGTAGATGATCCCGAAAAGGGCGCCCTCGACCCCGGCCTCGGCGAAGGCGCGCAAGAGGAACATCGTGTTGCCGCGCCCGCCGCCGCCCGGGTTGTCGGCGACATCGGCAAACGCGAGCGCCGGCAATGATGCGTCGCGCCCCGCCGCAAGGGCTTGTCCGACCGCCTCGTCAAGCGGGGTCAGCTTTGGATAGAAGCGCGCGCGGTTATCCCAGCCGTATCGCGCGATCTCGCGGGCAAGCGTGTCGGCCGCCTGCCGGTCCCCGCGCGCGGTCACGATGACGCTGAGGCCGTTCTTGGCGGTGTCGGCAAAGGCAAAGCCGCCCATCACCGAGACATTCATGATCGCCGGCTGCAGTTGTTTCTGGCGGCGCTGGCCGAGTTCGATCATCTCGGCATAGGGGCCGGCGGCGGTGAGCATCGTCACGGTCGGCGGCACGATCGGCAGGCGCAGGCGCACCCGCTCGGTCTTGGTGCCGGCGAGCAATTCGCGCAAGGAAGCGGCCGCCTCGGCGCCGCGCTCGCGCATGTCGAGATGCGGGTTGGTGCGGTAGCCGATAAAGGCGTCGATCAGATCGACCATGCGGTCGGAGACGTTGGCGTGGAGGTCGAATGTCGCGACGACCGGGACGCTCGGCCCAACGATCCGACGCACGGTCTCGAAGAGGACGCCCTCGGGGTCGTCCTCCTCGGTGGTCAGCGCCGCGCCATGCGCACAGAAATAGACGCCGTCGAGCGGCAACGCGGCGGTGAGCCGGCGCCCGATGGTATCGAGAAGCTCGGCGAAAAAGCCGTGTTCGACCGGCCCGTTGGGTTCGCTCATCGCCAGCGCGATGCCGACCGGCTGCCACGGCCCGGCCTCATCCATCGCCGCGACGAAGCCCGGCGTCTCCGGTAGCATCGTCGGGGTGGGCGCGCGCGCCTCGGTCACAACTTCGTCGCCTTCGAGATAGGTGCGGGCGAGGAAATGGGCCTTCGTCGCCGACGGCGCGAATTTGTTGCACTCGATCGAGAAGCCGAGGATGGCGATGCGCGGGTTGGCGGCAGGCATGGCGGATAGCCGGGGGCGGTGATGCGGGCGGCGAGTTTAGGCTGTGCTCCAAGCCTCCTCAACTGTCATCCCGGCGCAGGCCGGGATCCACCGACCCGCCTCCGGGCCGGTTGACAGGTGGATCCCAGCCTTCGCCGGCTTGACAATCTGGTGTTAGCGCTGCCGGCCGGAGGAATCCGGCATATAATGCCGCGATGCCGCAAGACGCCCCCGCCATGCCGATCAACTTTGCCGCCGATCCCTCCCGCTATCGCCATTGGCGGCTGGAGTGCGCTGGCGCCGTTGCGACACTGACGCTCGATGTCGACCCCACGGGAGGGCTTTTCCCCGGGACCGAGTTGAAGCTCAATTCCTATGACCTGGGCGTCGATATCGAGCTGGCCGACGCGGTAACGCGGCTGCGCTTCGAGCATCCCGAGGTCCGCACGGTGGTGTTCCGCTCGGGAAAGCCGAACGTGTTCTGCGCCGGCGCCAACATCGGGGCGCTGGCCCGCGCCTCGCATGGGCACAAGGTCAATTTCTGCAAGTTCACCAACGAAACCCGCCTGGCGATCGAGGATGCCTCGGAGCATTCCGGGCAGCGTTATCTCGCCGCGCTCGCCGGCACCGCGGCGGGCGGCGGCTACGAACTGGCGCTTGCGTGCGACTGGATCATGCTGATCGACGACCGGCGCTCGGTCGTGAGCCTGCCTGAGCTGGCGCTGCTCGGCGTCCTCCCGGGCACCGGCGGCCTCACCCGCCTCACCGACAAGCGCCGGGTGCGGCGCGACCGCGCCGATCTGTTCTGCGCGACCGGGGAAGGCGCGCGCGGCCCTCGCGCGCTCGACTGGCATCTGGTCGACGAGATCGTGCCGCCCTCGTCATGGGACGAGAAGCTCGCGGAGCGCGCCCGCGCATTGGCCGCCCTCTCCGACCGCCCGTCAGACGCGCAAGGCATCGCGCTGCCGGCGCTCGAACGCCATGTCGCCGACGACGCGGTCCGCTACCCTCATGTCGGGGTCGCGCTCGACCGGGTGGGCCGCCGCGCAACAATCACCCTCCGCGGGCCGGCGCGATTGCCGGGCGATCTCGCCGGCATCCACGCAGAGGGGGCGGCGTTCTGGCCGCTGGCGGTGGCGCGCGAGCTCGACGACGCGATCCTCCATCTGCGCTTCAACGAGCCGGAGCTCGGCATCATCGTATTCCGCTCGGAGGGCGACCCGGAAGCGGTCCTCGCGGCCGATGCGCTGCTCGAGGCCCATGCCGGCGACTGGCTGGTGCGCGAAATCCGCCTGTTGTTGCAGCGCGTCTTCAAGCGGATCGATGTCACCTCGCGCAGTCTTTTCGCCCTCATTGAGCCGGGCAGCTGTTTTGCCGGCAGCCTCGCCGAGCTGGCCTTCGCCGCCGACCGCACCCTGATGTTCGCGGGAACGCGCGCCGGCGACAATCGCGAACCGCCGACATTGGCACTGTCGGGGCTCAATTTCGGCGCCTATAGGATGGGCAACGGCCTCACCCGGCTGGCCACCCGCTTTCTCGGCGAGCCGGACAGTCTGGAGCGTGCCAGGGAGCGGGTCGGAGCGGCGTTCGATGCCGGGGAGGCCGAGGCACTGGGCCTCGTCACCGCAAGCTATGACGAGGTTGACTGGGACGAGGAGATCCGCCTCATGCTCGAGGAGCGGGCGAGCTTTTCGGGCGACGCCTTGACCGGGCTCGAAGCCAATCTGCGCTTTCCCGGCCCGGAAACGATGGAGACGCGGATTTTCGGCCGGCTCAGCGCCTGGCAGAACTGGATTTTCCAGCGCCCCAACGCGACCGGCGCGGAGGGGGCGCTCAAACGCTACGGCACCGGCCTGCGCCCGAGCTTCGACCCCGAAAGGGTTTAGAAATGATGGAAATTGTTATCGGACACTATAGCATAAGCTTAGTACCGATATTAATGTTCTTATTTGCCCTGGGACTGTGGTATTTGCTCTTTCTATACCCTCTAATAACAATAATCCGCCGTGCCGGATTTAGTGGATGGTGGATACTTTTAATATTTGTACCGATTGGTAATCTCGTCGGGTTGTGGTGCTTTGCGTTCGGCCGTTGGCCTGCGTTTGAGCCGGTCCAGTAGGTTTGGCGAGAAATTGTGGGATGGGTTGAGCGCAGCGAAACCCATCGATTTCGCGGGCGCATGGACTGGTGGGTTTCGCTGCGCTCAACCCACCCTACGAGTGCATGCGGTCACGCAAAGGAGAACAGAACATGCCCGAAGCCATCGCGGTCGATTACGACGGCCTCATCCCGAACAATGTCGGGCTGAACGCCGACCCGCGGCTGCGCCGTGCGCTCGAAAGCTGGCACCCGGGCTGTCTCGAGTGGTGGAAGGAGCGCGGCCCCGAGGGGTTCCAGTCGAGCCTCGTCTACCTGCGCACCGCGATCAGCGTCGAGCCCGAGGGCTGGGCCAAATTCGGCTATGTCCGGATGCCCGAATACCGCTGGGGCATCCTCCTGGCGCCGCCGGTCGCGGACCGCCGGATCCCGTTCGGCGCCCATCGGGGCGAGCCGGCCTGGCGGGAGGTGCCGGGCGAATACCGCGCGATGCTGCGCCGCCTCATCACCGTCCAGGGCGATACCGAGCCCGCCTCGGTCGAACAGCAGCATGCCCTTGGGCGCACCGCCCCCTCGCTCTACGATCTGCGCAACCTGTTCCAGGTCAATGTCGAGGAGGCGCGGCACCTCTGGGCGATGGTCTATCTGCTGCAGAAATATTTCGGACGGGACGGGCGCGAGGAAGCCGAGGACCTGTTGCGCCGCCGCTCGGGGGACCGCGACAGCCCGCGGCTCCTCAGCGCCTTCAACGAGGCGACGCCCGACTGGTTGGCGTTTTTCATGTTCACCTTCTTCACCGACCGCGACGGCAAGATGCAGTTGCATGCGCTGGCGCAATCCGGCTTCGATCCGCTCTCGCGCACCTGCCGCTTCATGCTCTTGGAAGAAGCCCACCACATGTTCATCGGCCAGTCCGGGGTCGGCCGTATCATCGAGCGCACCTGCACGGCGATGCGCGCCGCCGGGATCGACGATCCCCATGACATCGAGCGGGTGCGCGCGCTGGGCGTCATCGACCTGCCGACGATCCAGAAGCGCGCCAATCTGCATTTCTCGCTGACCCTCGACCTCTTCGGCAGCGAGATCAGCAGCAACGCGGCGAGCGCCTTCAACGCCGGCATCAAGGGCCGCTATCTCGAAGACCAGATCGACGACGACCACCTCCTGGTCGGCGCGACCTATCCGGTGTTGCGACTCAAGGGCGGGCATATCGTCGAGGAGGACTCGCCGGCGCTGTCGGCCCTCAACATGCGGCTGCGCGACGATTACGTGGCGGACGCCGCCTCGGCTGTCGAGCGCTGGTGGAACCGCACTATCGCCCGCGCCGGGTTCGCCTATCGTTTGACGCTGCCTCATGTCGCGTTCAACCGGCGGATCGGCGAATTCGCCGCGATCCACGCCGACGCGCAAGGAAACATCCTGAGCGCCGAGGAATGGCAGCGCCGCCGCCGCGAGTTTCTGCCCTCGGCCGCGGACGATGCGTTTGTCGCCGGCCTGATGCGCCCGGTCACCGAGCCCGGCGCCTTTGCCTCATGGATCGCCCCGCCCGCCGCCGGCATCGACAACAAACCCGGCGATTTCGAATACGTGAAATTGGATGGGTAGGACCCATTAACCCGGCTCAAACCGTCAGCCAAAAAAAAGCTAAGTAATGCGACGTTTCTGGTGGCTGGTATGCGCCGCGTACTGCCTCGCCGCCATCGGCGTCGGAGTATGCTTCATACCCGAGCATCACCTTACTCTGTCGACCGTGTCGCTCATTGCGTTAGCGGCGCTTGGTCTATGGACAATCATTATTGCTTTCACGGCAAAATTGTACCGATGGCGCGTTGCATGGCTTCTTCCTGGCATCCCTTTCGTTCTGTGGTGGCCAGCCATATATGCCGGGTGGCCGCCAGCTATTTACGCCGGTTTGGCTATCAGTTGTGCGATGTTCGCGCGCTGCCCATAGTAGGTTTGTCAAAGGAAATATCGCCTTCTTTCGAACCCGCTGGTCGTGTTTGGCAGTATATGATCCCCCATTCGCGGGGGTGGCGTATCGGCTGGTGCTTCGTCGTGGGGATGCGGCAGGCGATTGTGCTATAAAAATAGCATCGAAATGCGCTGACCGGGCCGACCCATGCTCCGTCGCTCGCTTCTGACCACCGCCGCGGCGTTTCTCGCGCTGCCGGCGCTGCCCCGTCCAGTGAAGGCCGCCGAGCCTCCCGACCGGCAGGTCCTGCATGTCCTGGATCGCCTCGCCTTCGGCCCCAGCCAAGAGGATTTCGGCCACGCCAAGCGGGTCGGCGTCGAGCGTTATATCGCCGAGCAGCTCGACCCCAATTCGCTCGCCGAGCCGCCGGAGCTGGCCTCCCGGCTGGCGGGATTGGAGACGTTGCGGCTTGACCCGATCGAGCTTTTTGTCCGCTACGGGCCGCGTCTCCCCGGCGGCGAGATGAAGCCATCGCCGGAGGAAATCAAGGCGCGCCGCGAGGCCGCCCGCATCATTCTGCGCGAGGCGGCCGAGGCACGCGTGCTGCGCGCGCTCTATAGCCCGCGCCAGCTCGAACAGGTGATGGTCGATTTCTGGTTCAACCATTTCAACGTGTTTGCCCTGAAGGGCCTCGATCATCTCTGGGTCGGCGCCTATGAGGAAGCGGCGATCCGGCCGCATGCGCTCGGGCATTTCGGCGATTTGCTGCGTGCCACCGCGCGCCATCCGGCGATGCTGTTCTACCTCGACAATTGGGAGAACAGCGCGCCCGGCAGCAGGATGCCGAACGGGCGCGAGGCCGGGATCAACGAAAACTACGCCCGCGAGCTGATGGAGCTGCACACGCTGGGCGTCGATGGCGGCTACACCCAGGCCGACGTAATCGCGCTGGCGGAGATCCTGACCGGCTGGGGTCTCAACCGGCCGCGCATGCCGCCCGCGGACCGCTCGGGCTTCTATTTTAACCCGGCGCGCCATCAATGGGGCGAGAAGCAGTTCCTCGGCCGCGTGATTGCGCCGAACGGCGAGGGGGAAGGCGTCGAGGCGCTCGACATGCTGGCGAAGAACCCGGCGACGGCGCGCCACATCGCGGGCAAGCTGGCGCAATATTTCGTCGCCGACGCGCCGCCGACAGCGCTCGTCGAGCGGCTCGCGGCGCGCTTCCGGGAGAGCGAAGGCGATATTCGCGCGGTATTGCGCGATCTGTTCGCCAGCCGCGAGTTTCGCGGCAGCGTCGCCGCCAAATTCAAATCGCCCTATCGCTATGTGCTGTCGGCGGTGCGCGCCGCCGGGGTGCCAGTCAGCAATCCCCGGCCGCTGCTCGGCACGATGGCGCGGCTCGGCCAGCCGCTTTACCACTGCGCCACCCCGGACGGCTATCGCGACAGCGAGGATGCCTGGCTCAGCCCCGATGCGACGGTGATGCGGGTCAGCTTTGCCACCGCGCTCGCCGCCGGCCGCCTGCCGTTACTGGGGGTGGCCGAGGCGCAGGAGCCGGCCATCGACGCCTCGGCCTCGCGAGGCGCGCCGGTCGATGCCGCCCCGCTCGACAGCCTGCTCGGGCCGGCGATCGGCCAGCGGACGCGTGCGGCCGGGGCCGCGGCCCCGGCCGAGCTGCGCGCAGCGATGCTCCTCGGCAGCCCCGATTTCATGCGGCGATAGAGGTGGCGATGAACCGACGCGATTTCCTGGCGTTGTCGACCGCCGCGGCGCTGATCCCGCTCGGCGATGGTGCCTGGGCGGCGCCCGGCCCACCAAGCCTTTCGGGCGGGCAGCGGCTGATCGTCGTCCTGTTGCGCGGCGCGGTCGACGGGCTCAACGTCGTGGTACCCTATGGCGAAGAAGCCTACTACGCGGCGCGCCCGACGATCGCCATTCCGAAGCCCGGCGCCCCGGAAGGCGCGGCCCTGGCCCTCGACGAGCATTTCGCGCTCAACCCCGCGCTCGCTGCGCTGATGCCGCTGTGGCAGGCCGGGCAGCTCGCCTTTATCCATGCCGCCGGCTCGCCCGACCCGACCCGCTCGCATTTCGATGCGCAGCTCTTCACCGAGAACGGCACGCCCGGCCGGCGGGTTACCGCGGATGGCTGGATGAACCGCCTCCTCGCCGCCTTGCCCGGCGCATCCGGTCAGGCGACAGCGGCGGTCGCGATCGGCCCGACCCTGCCGCAGATTTTGAAGGGCCGGCTCCCGGTCGCCAACCTGCCGCTCGACCCAGCCGCGGCAAACAAGCTGGCGATCGACCGACCGGAGGTGGCCCAAGCCTTCGATCGCCTTTACAGCGCCAACGACCCGCTCGGCCGCGCCTATCGCCAGGGCCGCGCCGCCCGCGCCGAGCTGGTCGCCGGCCTCGACGCCGAACAGCAGATGGCCGATAACGGCGCGCCGCTGCCCAACACTTATCCGGCCCAGGCGGCAAGGCTCGCCGGCCTCATCGCCCGCGACCGCAACATCCGCCTCGCCTTTGCCGGCCTCGGCGGGTGGGACACCCATGTCCGCCAGGGCGGCCATACCGGCCAGCTCGCCAATCGCCTGCGCCCGCTCGGCGAGGGGCTCGCCGCGTTGGCGCAAGGCCTCGGCGGCGAGTGGGCCGATACCGTCGTCGTCGTCCTCTCCGAATTCGGCCGCACCGTCCATGAGAATGGCGATGCCGGCACCGACCACGGTCATGGCAATGTGGTTTGGGTGTTGGGCGGAAAGGTGCGCGGCGGCCGGATCTACGGCGACTGGCCCGGGCTTGCTCCCGCCGCGCTCTACGAAGGCCGCGACCTTGCCGTGACGACCGACTACCGCGCCGCACTCGCCGCGGTGATCACCCGCCATCTGCGCATCCCCGACCGCGCGCTGAATGAAATCTTCCCGGGCTTCGCCTCGGCGCACTCCGAATTGGACCGGATCGTCACGTGAGTGTGTAATCAGGCTCACACACCACGACCCAGCGATGGCATAAGCTCCCAGCACGAGGACACGGAGCCCGAAAATTGTCGTGCGCTCGCGATCTTCGCCCACCGTGTCTTCGTGGTGAACCTTCATGACCGACAACCCGTTCTTCGAAACCTGGACGACGCCGTTTGAATTGCCGCCCTTCGAGCGGATCGATCCCTCGCATTTCCCGCCGGCCTTCGAGCGCGGCATGGAAGAGCAGGTTGCCGAGATCGCGGCGATCGCCGGCTCCGCCGCGACGCCTAATTTCGCCAATACGATCGAGGCCCTGGAGCGCAGCGGTAGGCTGCTGCGCCGGGTCAGCCGGGTCTTCAACAACCTCGATTCGAGCGCGACGAACGAGGCCCTCCAGGCGATCGACCGCGATTACGCGCCAAAGCTCGCGGCGCACCAGATGCGCGTCGCGCTCGATCCCGGCCTCTTTGCGCGGATCGACGCGCTCTACCAGGAGCGCGATCGGATCGCGCTGCGGCCCGACCAGCTTCGGGTCGTGGAGCGCCATCACCTGCGCCTGGTGCGCAGCGGCGCGCGGCTCGCCCCCGAACAGAAGGCGCGGATGTCGGCGATTTCGCAGCGCCTCGCGACGCTGCACACCCTCTTCGGCCAGAACGTGCTGCATGACGAGGACGAATGGCGGATGGTGCTCGACGAGGGCGAGCTCGACGGGCTGCCCGATTTCGCCCGCGCCGCCGCCGCGACCGCCGCCGCGGAACGCGGTCTCGCCGGGCGGTACGTGATCACCCTGGCGCGCGCCTCGATCGAGCCGTTCCTCGCAACTTCGGCGCGCCGCGAGCTGCGTCAGGCGGCCTACGCGGCGTGGGCGGCGCGCGGCACGCACGAAGGGACGCATGACAACGCCCCGCTGATCGGCGAGATCATGGAGTTGCGTGCCGAGCAGGCACGGCTCCTCGGCTATCAGAGCTATGCCGCGTACCGGCTCGACGACACGATGGCGAAAACCCCGGCAGCGGCGGATGCGCTGCTGCGCCAGGTGTGGGAGCCGGCCAAGCACAGGGCGGAAGATGAGCGCGCCGACCTCGCCGCCGCGGCGCTCGCCGACGGGCTCAACCAGCCGATCGCGCCGTGGGATTGGCGCTACTATGCGGAAAAGGTCCGGCAGCAGAAATACGCGCTCGATGAAGCCGATTTGAAGCCGTATTTTGTGCTCGACAACATCGTTGCGGCCGCCTTTGACACGGCCGGGCGGCTCTTCGGCCTCAGCTTTGTCGCACGGCCGGACTGCCCGACCTATCACCCGGATGTGCGCGCCTTTGAGGTGCAGGACGAGAGCGGCCGGCCGATCGGGCTTTTCCTCCACGACAATTTCGCGCGGGCGGGAAAACGCTCCGGCGCCTGGATGAGCAGCTATCGCGAGCAGGAAAGCCTCGACGGCGAGGTCATGCCGGTCATCGTCAACAACAACAATTTTTCGAAGGGCGACCCGACCCTCTTGAGCTTCGACGACGCGAAAACGCTGTTCCACGAATTCGGCCACGGGCTGCACGGGCTGTTGAGCCGCGTGCGCTATCCGTCACAGTCCGGCACCTCGGTGCGCCGCGACTTCGTCGAATTCCCCTCGCAGGTCTTCGAGCATTGGCTGTCGGTGCCCGAGACGCTGCGCCGCTACGCAAGGCATTACCGTACCGGCGAGGCATTGCCCGAAGCGCTGTTGGAGCGGCTGCTCGCCGCGCGCAATTTCAACCAGGGCTTTGCCACCGTCGAATACGCAGCCTGCGCGCTGTTGGATCTCGACCTCCATGCCCGCCCCGATCCGAAGGGGCTCGACATCGCTCGGTTCGAACAGGATTTCCTCGCCCGGATCGGCATGCCGCCGGAGATCGGGCTGCGCCACCGCCCGGCGCATTTCCAGCACCTCTTCGCCGGGAGCGGCTATGCGGCGGGCTATTACGCCTATCTGTGGGCCGAGGTCCTCGACGCCGACGGGTTCGCCGCCTTCACCGACGCTGGCGATCCGTTCGACCCCGCGCTCGCCCAACGCCTCAAGGCGATCTACAGCGCCGGCGACACCGAGGACCCGATGACGCTCTACCGCGCCTTCCGCGGCCGCGAGCCGGAAATCGCCCCGCTCCTCGCCCAGCGCGGCCTCGCAGCGTAGCTCAGTCCTACGAGCCCAGTTGCAGCGTCTTGATTTGGCGCGGCAACCGACCTAATCCAGGCCGATGACCCTGGCGTCCCTCTTTCACCCGGCCGTCGCCGCCTGGTTTGCCCGCAGCTTCGCCGCGCCGACCGAGGCGCAGGGGGCGGCGTGGCCGGCGATCAAGGAGGGGAGCCATGTCCTCATCGCGGCGCCGACCGGATCGGGGAAGACGCTGGCGGCCTTTCTCGCGGCGATCGACGGGTTGGTGCGGCAAGGGCTCGAGAGCCGGCTCCCGGACGAAACGCAAATCGTCTACGTCTCGCCGTTGAAGGCGCTGTCGAACGACATCCGGCGCAACCTCGAACGCCCGCTTTCCGGGATCCGCGAGGAATTGGAGAGGCTGGGCCTGCCCGCGGTCGAGATCCGCACCTGGGTGCGCACCGGCGACACGCCCCCGGGCGAGCGTATCGCCATGCGCCGCACCCCGCCGCACATCCTCGTCACCACGCCCGAATCGCTCTACATCCTGCTCGGCTCCGAATCCGGCCGCCGGATGCTGGCGCCGACACGCACGATCATCGTCGACGAGATCCACGCGGTTGCCTCGAACAAGCGCGGCTCGCATCTCGCGGTCTCGCTCGAACGGCTCGACGCGTTGTGCGGCCGCCCGTTGCTGCGCATAGGCCTGTCGGCGACGCAGAAGCCGATCGAGGCGGTGGCGCGCTTCCTGGTCGGCGCCGGCCCCGGCGGAGAGCCCGGGCCGGACTGCCGGATCGTCGACACCGGCCACCGCCGGCAGCGCGACCTCGCGCTCGAACTGCCTTCCTCGCCCCTCGAATCGGTGATGTCGGGAGAGGTCTGGCAGGAGGTCTACGACCGGATCGCCGAGCTGACCCTGGCGCATCGCACGACCCTCATCTTCGTCAACACGCGCCGCATGGCTGAGCGGGCGACGCGCGAGCTGTCGACCCGGCTCGGCGCGGACCAGGTCGCCGCCCATCACGGCAGCCTTGCCAAGGAGCGCCGGCTCGAGGCCGAGCAGCGGCTGAAGGACGGAGCGCTGAAGGCGCTGGTGGCGACGGCCTCGCTCGAACTCGGCATCGATATCGGCGAAGTCGATCTGGTTTGCCAGCTCGGCTCGCCGCGCGCGATCGCCACCTTCCTGCAACGGGTCGGACGCTCCGGGCATGCGGTCGACGGCACCCCCAAGGGCCGCCTATTCCCGCTGTCGCGCGACGAACTCGTCGAATGCGCCGCGCTCCTCGACAGCGTCGCCCGCGGCGAACTCGACCGCGTAAAAATTCCCGAGCAGCCAGGGGACGTGCTGGCGCAGCAGATCGTCGCCGAAGTCGCAGCGCAAGAGTGGGGCGAGGACGAGCTTTTTGCGCTGCTGTGCCGCGCCTGGCCCTATCGGGCATTGCCGCGCGAAGAATTCGCCGCGACCGTGCAGATGCTGGCCGACGGCTTCAGCACAAGGCGCGGGCGGCGCGGCGCGCTCATTCATCACGACGCCGTCAACCGGATGCTGCGCGGCCGGCGCGGCGCACGGCTGACCGCGCTCACCTCGGGCGGCACGATCCCCGACACCGCCGACTACCAGGTCGTGCTCGAGCCGGAAAACCAGATCATCGGCACGGTCAACGAGGATTTCGCGGTCGAGAGCCTGGCCGGCGACGTCTTCCAGCTCGGCAACACCGCCTACCGCATCCGCCGCGTCGAGCGCGGCACAATGCGGGTCGAGGATGCCCAGGGCCAGCCCCCCAACATCCCGTTCTGGCTCGGCGAGGCGCCCGGCCGAAGCGATGAGCTGTCGCAATCGGTCTCGCGCCTGCGCGTCGAATTCGCCGCGCGCTTGCCGGCGGGTGCCGAGGTGGCGCTCAGCTGGCTGACACACGAAATCGGCATCGGCGAGGCGGCGGCACGCCAGCTAACCGAGTATCTGGCCGCCGGCCATGCCGCGCTCGGCGTCCTACCGACCCAATCGACAATCGTCTTCGAGCGCTTTTTCGATGCGGTCGGCGGCATGCAGCTGGTCATCCATTCGCCTTATGGCAGCCGGCTCAACCGCGCCTGGGGCCTGGCGCTGCGCAAGCGCTTTTGCCGCAAGTTCAATTTCGAGCTGCAGGCGGCGGCGACCGAAGACAACATCGTGTTGTCGCTGACCACGGCGCACAGCTTCGATCTCGCCGAGGTGACCCAATATCTGCACCCGGCCACGGTCCGCGATGTGCTGGTCCAGGCGCTGCTCGACGCGCCGATGTTCATGACGCGATGGCGCTGGGTTGCCGGGGTGGCGCTCGCCTTGCCGCGCTTTCGCGCCGGCAAGAAGGTGCCGCCGCCGCTCGCCCGGATGGATGCCGAGGACCTGATCGCCGCGATCTTCCCCGACCAGCTCGCCTGCGCCGAGAATTTGGCCGGCGCGCGCGCGATCCCGGATCACCCGCTGATCCGCCAGACGATCGCCGACTGCCTCGGCGAGGTCATGGATGTCGATGGCCTGGAGCGGCTCCTGGCGCACCTCCAATCCGGCGAGGTGCGGGTTGTCACGCGCGATTTGACCGAGCCCTCGCCGCTGGCGCTCGAAGTCTTGTCGGCGCGGCCCTATGCCTATCTCGACGACGCACCCTTGGAGGAGCGCCGCACCCAGGCGGTGATGGGAAGGCGCTGGCTGGCGCCGAAAGACGCCGCCGAGCTTGGCCGCCTCGACAGCCAAGCGATCGCCCGGGTAGAGGGCGAAGCCTGGCCCGAGGCGACCAACGGCGACGAATTGCACGACGCTCTGGCCTGGCTCGGCTTCGTGACGCCACAGGAAGTACAAAAGGGAGCGGGGTGGAGCGAATGGCTCGGTGAGTTGGCGAGCGAAAGACGGGCGACGCTGCTGGAACTGCCCCCGTCCGTCACCCCCGCGAAGGCGGGGGTCCAGGGCGACCGTCCGGACCTTGCCCCCTTGGCTTCCCGCTTCCGCGGGAATGACGACAGCAAAATCACGATATGGGTCGCGGCAGAGCGGCTGCCGCTGTTCACGGCGCTGTGGCCGCAGGCCCGGCTCGATCCGCCGATCGCCGCCCCGGCGAGCCATGCCGAGCGCGTCCGGTCGCCCGAGGAGGCGCTCGTCGAGATCATGCGTGGCCGGCTCGAGGGCCTGGGTCCGGTAACCGAGGCGGCGCTCGCCGCCCCGCTCGGCCTCGCGCCCGCCGACATCTCCGGCGCGCTGATGGCGCTGCAGGGCGAAGGCTTCGCGCTCCGCGGTCGTTTTACGCCCGGCGCAGCGGCCGAAGAATGGTGCGAGCGCCGGCTCCTCGCCCGCATCCACCGCTATACGATCGGCCGCTTGCGCGCCGAGATCGAGCCGGTCGCGGCGCGCGACTTTCTGCGTTTTCTCGCCGAGTGGCAGCGCGTCACCGAAAAGACCCGGATGGAAGGCCCGGACGCGCTCGCCGCGATGCTCGGCCAGCTCGAGGGCTTCGAGGCGCCGGCCGGCGCCTGGGAGACCGAGATCCTGCCGGCGCGCGTCGCCGAATACGATCCCTCCTGGCTCGACGACCATTGCCTCGCCGGGCGCATCGCCTGGACCCGGCTGCGTCCGCGCAATCTGCGCCCCGATGCCGGCGAGCGCGGCCCCGCCGGCCCCTCCGGGCCGGTGCGCAGCACCCCGATCACGCTGCTGGCGCGCCGCCACGCGCCGCTCTGGACGGCGATGTCGCCGATGCCCGACCTCGCCCAGGCGAGCCCCCGGGCGCAGACGATCGCCAGCTTCATCCGCGACAACGGCGCCTCGTTCTTCGACGAGATGGTCGACGGCACCCGGCTGTTGCGGCCCCAGGTCGAGGACGGGCTGGCCGAGCTGGTCGCGCTGGGCCTCGTCAACTCCGACAGCTTCGCCGGTTTGCGCGCGCTCTTGATGCCGGCCGACCGGCGCCGAAAGGCGCGCCGCGGCCGCGCCCTCTTCGGCATGGAGGATTCCGGCCGCTGGGCCTTGGCACGCCGCGCCCGGCCGGCGCAGGAGCGCGCGCAAACCGGCGAAGCGCGGGCGCCCGATCCCGGCGACGCGGTCGAGCATCTGGCGCGTACCCTCCTGCGCCGGTACGGCATCCTCTTCTGGCGCATGCTTGAGCGGGAAGCCGCCTGGCTGCCGCCGTGGCGCGACCTGTTGCGCGTCTATCGCCGGCTCGAAGCGCGCGGCGAGATCCGCGGCGGCCGCTTCGTCGCCGGGTTTTCCGGCGAGCAATTCGCGCTTCCCGAGGCGGTCGGCCTGTTGCGCGAGATCCGCCGCAAGCCGGCTTCGGGCGAGTTTCTGTCCTTGTCCGGCGCCGACCCGCTCAATCTGGTCGGCATCCTCACCCCGGGCCCCAAGCTCGCCGCGCTGACCTCAAACCGCGTCCTTTTCCGCGACGGAATGCCGGTCGCGCTCTTCGCCGGCGGCGAGGTGCAGTTCCTCGACGAGCTGGATGGGCCGACCCAATGGCAGGCCAAGAAGGCCCTGTTGCGCGGCGCGGTGCCGGCGGCGCTGATCGCGCTCGCCTGATAACGCCGACGGATTTCTACTAGCGCCGTTTAGAAAACTTTCACCAACCGTTGCGATGGTCCGCGCGTCTCATTTCATCGCGAGCCGCGCATGCTGCACCTTGATTGGCGATTTTTCCCCGTGTTCGACACGATCGATCCGACGACGGCCTATGGCGATTTCTACAACGCCGGTCTGGTCGCGCTGTCGATCATCGTCGCCACCCTGGCGGCCTTCGTCGCCCTGTCGACCTCCCGGCGCATCGTCGCCGCCGAGTCGCCGGCTGCCCGGTGGGCCTGGACCGGCGCCGGGGCGACGGCGATGGGCGGCGGCATTTGGGGGATGCATTTCATCGGCATGCTCGCCTTTACGCTGCCTTGCGGCGTCGGCTACGACGGGGTCGGCACCGTCGCCTCGATGATCCCCGGCATCCTCGCCAGCGCAGTCGCGCTGCGGGTGATCAGCAGCCGGACCGAACCCGGGTTCCAGCGTCTGGCGATGGGTGCGGTATTGATGGGGGCGGGCATCGGCTTGATGCACTACTCGGGGATGGCGGCGATGCGGCCGGAGGCGCTGTTGCGCTATGACCCGACTCTGGTTGCAGTATCGATCGTCGTCGCGGTCGGATTGGCCTTTGTCTCGTTGGGCATCCGCTTTCGCCTCCGCGGGTTGGGTTCGTCAGGCGTGTTGGCGACCGTGGCTGCCGCTCCGGTCATGGGGTTGGCGGTCGCCGGCATGCATTACACGGCAATGCAGGCGTCAATCTTCTTTCCGTTGCCGGATGCACCGCTGTCCAACATGGCAATGTCGCCGATGTTTCTGGCGGCGTTGATCACCGTCTTCATTGTCCTCATCATGGCGATCACCCTGGTGGCGACCTTTGCCGGGCGGCAGGTGGAGCTGGCGCAGAGCCTGGAAGCGGAAGTCGCCCGCGGCAAGGTGCTGGAGAATGACGCCGAAAATGGACGCCGCCAGGCAGAGGCGGCGAACCGCGCCAAATCCCAGTTCCTCGCGACGATGAGCCACGAGATCCGCACCCCGATGAACGGGGTGCTCGGAACGGCGAACCTGCTCGCGACGACGCCGCTCAACGAGCGCCAGGCCCAGCTCGTCGAGAACCTCGTGCGGTCCGGTCAGGCGCTGCTTGGGATCATCAACGACATCCTCGACCTCTCGAAGATCGAAGCCGGGCGGTTTGAGCTCGCGATGGTTGACTTCGACCCGCGTGAGCTGGTTGCCGAGGTGACTGATCTATTTTGCGAGCGCTGCACCGGCAAGGGGCTGGAATTCGTCTACTTCGTCGCCGAGGACGTGCCGCGGCGGCTGACCGGCGACTCGGCCCGGCTGCGGCAGGTGCTGATCAACCTCATCGGCAACGCAATGAAATTCACCGAGCGCGGCGAGATCCTCATAGAGCTGTCGCTGGCCGCAGACGGGAAAGATCACATAACCCTTCTTTCATCGGTTAGGGATACCGGCATTGGTATCGACGCCGACCAGCAGACCAGGATTTTCGAATCCTTTCACCAGGCCGATGCATCGATGACGCGCGCGCGCGGCGGCACCGGGCTTGGACTTTCGATCGTCAAGGAACTCGTCCATCTGATGGGCGGCGAGATCAACGTCGAGAGCGAGGTCGGGCAGGGCTCCCGGTTCTGGTTTACGGTACAGCTGGCGCGCTCGGCCTCCGAGGCCGGCGCCGCAGGCGATCGGCGCGCGATCGAGCACGCATTGCGCGTGCTCGTCGTCGACAGCAATGCGGTCAGCGCGGAAATCATGTCGCGGTATTTCTCGAGCTGGGGGATCGATGCGGTCATGCACGCCACCGCTGCCGAGGGCGAGATCGCGTGGCAAGAGGCGATACGATCGGACCGCCGGTTCGATGTCGCGATCATCGACGTCAAGGGGCTGGGATGCGACGGGGTCAAGCTCGCTCGCAAGATCCGGGCGGAAGCGGGCGGCGCCCGCACCGAGGTGGTTCTGTTGATCGCCCTTGACGGCTCGATCGCCGATGCCAGCCTGGAAAGCGTCCGGGCGTTCGCGATGCTGACCAAGCCGCCGCGTCCGTCGGTGTTGTTCGATTGCCTGGCCTCGATCGCCTCGGGTGCCCGGGAGAACGGAGTCGCGTCGTTCTATGTGCGAAAAACCACGCGCCGGGCGCAGATCGCTTTCGACGCGCGCATCCTCGTGGTCGAGGACAACGCGATCAACCGGGACGTGGCCACCGGCATCCTCGAGAACATGGGCTGTTCGGTCGTCACCGCGCCCAATGGCCGTGCGGCGGTCCAGCTATCCATGCAGGAGCGGTTCGACCTGATCCTGATGGATTGCGAGATGCCGGTCATGAACGGCTTCGACGCAGCCAGACGCATTCGCGAGATCGAGAGGGCCACTGAAGGGCTGAGTGACGTGGAGCCGCCCCGATCGCGCGTCCCTGTCGTCGCCCTCACCGCGCACGCGTTGGTCGAAGTCCGCGAGCGCTGTCTCGAATCCGGGATGGATGATTTCCTGGTAAAGCCGTACGACGAGCAGCAGATGATCGACATGCTCGGCCGCTGGCTGCCTCCACGCGAGGTGCCCGCGGCACGGGGCGAGACGCCTAGCGGTGCTGCCACGCCGCCGGTCCCGGTAGCCTCAGGTGCCTCGGAACCCGCGCTCGACATGGCGGCGATCGGCAAAATTCGCGCCATCGCCGCCAAGCGGGGCTCCTCGCTGCTCGAACAAATCGTCGGCCAATTCGCCGCAATTTCACCGCCCGTCGTGGCGACGATGCGCGAGAAGGCCGGCGAGGGCGATCTCGACGGGGTATGGCAGGCGGCGCACAATTTGCGATCGAGCGCCGCCGCAATTGGTGCCCATCGGGTATCGCGGTGTTGCGCGGAGATCGAGGCAATGACATGCGACAGCAAGATGTTGCCCAGCGAAGCGTCGCTCGCTGCGCTCGATGGCGCGCTGGCGGCGGCGATCCATGACCTGCGCGAACTGACCGAGGCCGACAATCGCGTGGCTTGAGATCGGATTCGGCGTCCCGATTTTCGCAGAAATGACGAGATAAAGACCGCGATATATTGAAGAACATTGATTCATTTCAGCTCAAACCCTTAGCAGTAAATTCATCAAGCAGCTCGCAGGATGGGTCGAATACTGCATCGGTCTTGGAGCCATGTATGGAAGAGACCAACCTAGGCCGGACGGCATCGATCCTCGTCGTTGACGATGATCCGGTCGTGCGCTCGCTGATGCGTGCGACGCTGGAGAACGACAATTTCGAGGTGATCGAGGCCGCCGACGGAGTCGAGGGGTGCCAGCTCTATGAAGAGCGCCGCCCGGATCTGCTTCTGGTCGACGTCATCATGCCGCGCATGGACGGGTTCGAACTGTGCCGGGAGTTGCGCGGACGTCTTGCCTCGGCCTATGTGCCGATCGTCGTCGCGACCGGGCTCGACGACGTGCCGTCGATCGCCCGCGCCTACGATGCCGGAGCGACCGATTTCATCCCGAAACCGCTCAATTGGCTGGTTCTCAACCACCGCGTCCGCTACATCCTGCGCGCCAGCCGAGCATTCCAGGAGCTGCGCCTCAATCAGGAACACCTGATCGCGGCGAAGGATGCGGCCGAAGCCGCCAGCCGGTCCAAATCCGAATTCCTCGCCAATATGAGCCACGAGCTGCGCACGCCGCTCAACGCGAT
>Ga0182024_10010649_pt1 | contig 18701 bp, 15 predicted proteins | sample P32metaG_FD_120480 | JGI IMG/M metagenome (GOLD analysis project Ga0182024, IMG submission 120480) | Permafrost microbial communities from Stordalen Mire, Sweden - P3-2 metaG (Illumina Assembly) | ecosystem: Environmental > Terrestrial > Soil > Wetlands > Permafrost | place: Sweden: Stordalen... | reverse complement strand
TGCTTGATGGCTTCGAGAAAGGTTACCGGCGCTGCGTTGAGGTTGCCGCCGTTCGTTAGGTCTCCGTGCGCCGCGCCATGGTTCGTATTGGCCATAAACTATCTCCGCGCCTTTCCGGCAGGAGTCGCGGTTTTGCTTGAATTTTTTTTCTGGCCGGCGCGTGCGTTGTTTTTGCCGACCGCTTTCGCGGCGGATTTCGCGGTTCCGTTGGATACCGTCTTTGCGGGCGCGCGCGGGGAAAGCTTGTCTTCGTTTTCTTCCTGCTCGTGCGCCGCGGTGGTATCGCCGAAATGAATGGGCGCATTTTTCCCGCCGGAACCTTTGCCGGCGCCGAAGCCTTTGACGCTCCAAACCGCAGCGCTGCTGGAGCGCGGCGGAGTCACTTCCGCGCGGTCGCGCTGCCATTTCGCGGCGATTTTGTGGCAATCATCGCCGGTGCAATAGACACCCTGTTCGGCAAGTTCCGGAGGCGGCATGGGCGAAGCCTCGGCAAAGTCGCGTTCCTTTTCGAGCAATGCATCCATTTTGTTTTCGAGTTCCTTTTTGCTCTTCGCATCCAGCAACTTTTTGCCCATCAGGAATTTTTCATATTGCTCGATGGGATCGCGCTGCTTCCAGTGCTCGAACATTTCCTTGGGCACGTATTCGGCGGGGCCGTGTTGTGCGTGGCCGCGCATGCGCATGGACTTGGCTTCAATCAAGATCGGTCCTTCGCCGGCGCGTGCGCGATCCACAGCTTCCTTGGCGGTTTGATACACGGCCACAACATCGTTGCCGTCCACCACGTAGCTCGGAATGCCGTAGGCTTTGGCGCGGTCCGCCAGATTTTCGATAGGTACCTGGCGCTTGACTGGAGTGGAGTACGCCCACTGGTTGTTTTCAAGAATCAGCACAAACGGCGCCTTTTGCACGGCGGCAAAGTTGAGGCCTTCGTGGAAGACGCCGGTGGAACTGCCGCCATCGCCAATCCAGGTCATGGCCACAATTTTTTGGCCGAGATAACGGCCGGCCATGGCCACACCGGTCATCACCGGGATTAGGTCGCCGAGCATGGAAATGGGCGAAACGATGTGCAGATTTTCTAGATCGCCGAAATGGCTGGTGCCATCTTTGCCGAGCGTGGGCGAGGTGTACTTGGCCATGTGCTGCGTGAAAATGTCGCGCGGCGGCACACCCTTCACGAGGAGCGCGCCAATGTTGCGAATCATAGGCGCCAGCCAGTCTTTTTTCTCGAGGGCGTACGCCGTGCCTACGGAGATACCTTCCTGGCCGAGGCTCGAATACAGGCCGCCGACAATCTTATTTTGCCGGAAGAGCTTGACCATGGTGTCTTCGACGGCGCGATTGAGGCGCATGTAGTAGTACAGATCGAGATATTGCTGGCGCGTCAGTTCGCGTTTCATGCTGGGCTCCGTCCCGCGGCCAGGGTTGCGCATTCCGCCGGGACCGCGATGGTTGCTTCTGCTGCGATTAAATTTTGGCGGAATTGCTGCAGCGGTACTTCGCGCATCTCGAGATCCAGAACCGTGCCCAGATGCTGCATCACGCGTTCGGCCACTTCACGCAAAGAGATCCCACGCGCTAATAATTTTTCAAGGGAGGTAGCTTTGCGTTCGGCGATGCCGCACGGCACGATCAGATCGAAGTAGCGTAGATCGGTGGACACGTTGTAAGCGAAGCCGTGCGAGGTGACCCAGCGGCTGAGGTGTACGCCGATGGCCGCCAATTTTTCCCGCCGCGTGCCGGCAGCGCCGGAGACCCAAATGCCGGTCTTGCCGGCTTCGCGTTCCGCGACCACGCCAAAATCCGCGCTGGCGCGGATCATGGCTTCTTCGAGCATGCGCACGTACCAGCCAACGTCGCGGCGGATAGCCGCCAGATTTACGATCGGGTAGCCAACCAACTGGCCGGGGCCGTGATAGGTAATGTCTCCGCCGCGGTCCGAGTGATGAAACTCCACACCTTTTTGCCGCAGGACATTTTCGCCAGCCAACAAATTTCCAATTTTGCCGCTGCGACCGAGCGTGATGGTGTGCGGATGCTCGCAACGCAGAAGCGTGTCGCCGATTTTCTGCACTTTACGCAGCGCCACCACGCGCTGTTGCAGCGCGTAAGCTTCCGCGTAGCCGAGCAGGCCCAGTTCGACGACGGCGCAGGAATTCATTCGACCGCCTTAGTGCCGAAGTGGGTTAGATCGTTCGTGGGTGAAATATCGCAAGACATTGAGCGCTCATTTGAAAATTCAAAAGCCAAACCTCAGACGTTAATCTGCAAGCCGCGCACGGAAGCAAAGGCATCGCCCATGCCTTCCCACACCGTGGGATGCGCGTGCATCATGTTCATCATGTCGTCGATGGTGCCTTCAAGGTTCAGCACCGTAGCGGCTTCCGCGAGAATTTCCGTGGCCAGCGGCCCGATGATGTGAATGCCCAACACTTCGCCGTACTTTTCGTCGCTGACCACTTTGATGAAGCCGCCATGATTGCCGAGAATGGTGGCCTTACTGTTGCCGACGAAGGGGAATTTTCCGGTCTTCACGGCATAACCAGCGGCTTTGGCCTGGGTCTCCGTGAGTCCGATCGAGCCAATCTGGGGCTCGCAATAGGTGGCGTTCGGAATGCGGGTCTTCAAGATTGGTTTCGTCGGCTTGCCGGCGATGGTGGTGACCGCGACAATGCCTTCCATCATGGCGGCGTGAGCTAGTTGCGGCATCCCCGCCACAATATCCCCGATGGCGTACAAACCTTTTTCGTCCGTCTCCATGGTGGGACCGACGTTTACGAAACCGCGTTCCACTTTAGCTTGCGATTTTTCCAGCCCGCAATTTTCCGTCATTGGTTTGCGGCCCACCGCTAGCAGCAGCTTTTCCGCCTGCAGGGATTGCGCTTTGCCGTCCCTATCCTTGAAGGTGACGGTTACGCCCTTGGCATCCTTCTTTACACCGTCCACTTTGCTGCCAGTAAAGATTTGGATGTTTTTCTTGCGGAAAGTTTTGTCCAGCTCGGCGGAAATTTCTTCGTCCTCGACAGGAACCACGCGGTCCAGCGCTTCGAGGATGGTCACTTGCGTGCCAAACGAATTATAGATGGAGGCAAACTCGACGCCCACCGCGCCGGCGCCCACCACGATCAGGGTCTTCGGAATTGCAGGCAATTGCAGAATCGAGCGATTGGTTAAGATGGTGGTGTGGTCCGGTTCGATTCCGGGGAGCGCGCGCGCTTCCGAGCCGCTGACGAGCAAAATGTCGGACGCTTCAATGGTCGACGTTTTGCCGTCTTTTTCTACGCTAACCCGGCCGGGGCCATCATACTTCCCCCAGCCCTGCACGAATTCCACTTTGTTTTTTTTGAACAAAAACTCGATGCCCTTAGCGTGCTTCTTGACGATCTTATCTTTGCGCGCCAGTATGTTGGCCCAATTCACTTTTAAGCCGCTGACTTCAAATCCCAGCTCTTCGCCATTTTTGAAATGATCGTAGATGTCGGCGTGATGCAGCAGGACTTTCGTAGGGATGCAACCGACGTGCAGGCAGGTCCCGCCGAGGTAGGGATCTTTCTCGACCACTACGGTCTTCAGTCCCAGCTCGCCGGCGCGAATGGCCGCGACGTATCCACCCGGGCCGCTCCCGATGATCGCTACATCGTACTTTGCCACGCGCAATCTCCTCTCCGGAAGGGCCAAGGCCGGCAGACTGTTGACAGGGATTCAGGCCAATAATTGAGTGGATGCAGGCTGCGCGAGCCGCCTTCCGGAACCCATTTTCCCGGGAAACAGACCGCCAGAAAACCGGCGTCGCCCAACGCGAACCGCAAGCTCCCTGCAAAACAGAAATTTTACCAGCCCCCCGCCCGGGCCGCAACCTGAGCCGCAAGGGCTTAAACCTGGTAAACCTGGCAGGTCTCTTGACTTTTTGCCAGTACCGGCTATCGTCTCCGTTCCGGGAGATTTTGATCGTTCGCGCTGTCCGGTCCGCAACACACCAGGAGACTTACCAACATGATTCACAGACTTATGCGCGCCCTCGTATTCCTTTGCCTTGTCGTGTGGTATCCCGCGATGGTTCGCGGGCAAGGCATGACTGCTGCGCAGAGCGCGCCAGCAAAAATCTACGTCCTCAAAGCGGCGCGCATGTTCGATGGCAAGAGTAATGCCATCGTAAAGCCGGGACTGGTGGTCGTGAGCGGCGGCAGAATCGTAGGCGTTGGCGCAGGCGCCGCGATCCCCGCTGGAGCGGAAACGATGGACCTTGGAGACGCCACGCTGCTCCCCGGCTTCATTGACGCGCACACGCACCTCACCATGAATTATCGCGAGGACTATACCAAGGCGATGCTCGACGGGCTGCAAAAAACCGTCCCCGAGAAAGCCATCGAAGCCACGGTGAACGCTCGCATCACCTTGCTGGGCGGATTCACTACCGTTCGCGACGTTGGCTCCAGCGATTTTCTCGACGTCGGCCTGCGCAACTCGATCGACAAAGGCATCATCCCCGGGCCGCGCATGCTAGTGTGCGTCCACGCCATCGGCGCGACTGGCGGGCACTGCGACGAAACGGGATTTCGCTCCGGCGTTTTCGGAAAGGAAAGGGGCCCTGAGGAAGGGGTGGTCAATGGCGCCGATCAGGCACGCTACGCCGTGCGGCTGGCGCACAAATATGGAGCGACGATTATCAAAACGTGCGCCACGGGTGGTGTTCTGTCGCTGGCCGATGCCGTCGATACCCCGCAACTCACGCAAGCTGAGCTTGACGCCATCGTCGACGAAGCTCACGCGCTCAAACTGAAAACCGCGGCACACGCGCACGGAGCGGAAGGCGCCAAACGCGCCATCCGCGCGGGCATCGATTCCGTCGAGCATGGCTCTTTTCTCGACGACGAAGCGCTGGACATGATGAAGCAACGCGGAACGTATTACGTGCCCACGTTGATGGCGGTCGAAGGGCTCTCGGAGCAAATTGCTAAGGGCGTACCGATTCCGCCGGCGATAAAAGTGAAGGCGGAAGACGCTATCGCGCACATTCATCAGACATTCCAGAGAGCGCTGGCGAAAAATATTAAAATTGGCTTGGGCACGGACGCCGCGGTGTATCCGCACGGGCGCAACGCGGAGGAATTCCACCAGATGGTCGACCTCGGCATGAAACCGATCGACGCGCTCAAAGCCGGCACCTCGGCGGATGCGGATCTGCTGGGCCTCTCGAGCAAAATCGGTACCCTGGAAATAAATAAATTTGCCGACGTGGTGGCGGTGCCCGGCGATCCCGTCGAAAATATTCGCCAGACAGAGCATGTTTTCTTCGTGATGAAAGAAGGCGTGATCTATAAGAACGACAGCGCGAGCGGAAAATAATCGCCATGCGCTTGTCATCCGGAGCGGAGCGAAGTATCTCGGTGCGTTTTTGCGTTGCCTGAGATTTACGTTTCCAGCTTGAAACGCGTGGAAGCCAAACGGTACAACCGCCTCCACACCAAGCGATTAATCAGCACCACCACGGTGGCCATGATTAACGTGGACGCCAGCAAAATATCGAACCGGCCCGAGTCGCTGGCGCTGGCAATGGTGCTGCCGAGGCCTGCCGTCGATACAATGCGTCCTTGAAAATGAAAATATTCGGCGACGATGCTGGCGTTCCACGCGCCGCCGGAGGCCGTCACCATGCCCGTCACCAGGTACGGAAAAATTCCCGGCAGGATCAAGTAGCGCCAGCGGTCCCACGACCCGAATCCAAAAATACTCGCGGCTTCTTTCAAATCGGTGGGGATCGCCATGGCCCCGGCAATCACGTTGAAGAGGATGTACCACTGTGTACCAAGCAGCATCAGCAGCATTGCGGCAATTTCCAACCCGCCGCGCAAGCGGATCAGGAACAGCAGAATCACCGGAAAAAGGGCCGTCGCCGGAATGGACGCCGCCATTTGCGCTAGAGGCTGTGCGATGCGCGCGAATCTTGGATGCGAACCGATGTACACGCCAACCGGGATGGTCCACAACGCGCCGAGAATGAGTGACGCGTTGACGCGCAGAAAAGTTAGCGCCGCGCTGCGCAGCAGTTCGATGTAATCTTCACCGCGCAAATGAGAAAGTTCGAGCACCGCGTGGTACACCGCGACACCCAACCCGGTCAGCACGACGGCGGCAAAAAAATAACCTACCCAGCGGCGCTGCTTTCGTTTTTTCGGAGCGGAAAAAGTCGCCGCGGCACGGCGCGCGCCTACCGCAAAAGATACTGTGACCCAACTAATGACCGGGAGCAGCAGCCAGCGATACAAACGGATCACCACGGAGGCGCGGCCGATCAGGGTGAGTAACGTGGCTTGTGCCTGGTTTGCGCTTTCCACTTGCTCGAATTTAAATTTGTCAGCCCACACGATCACCGGCCGCCACACCAGTTGATCGAGCAGAACAATTACGCCAATCATCGCGGCCAGGCCCCACAAAATGGCCCGCGTGTCGCCGTGACTGGCGGCGGTTTGCAGAAATGAGCCTAGCCCGGGCAGACGAAAATCGCGCGGACCGAGAACGAACATTTCGCAGGCCATCAGAAAAAACCAGCCGCCCGCCACGGACATCATGGAATTCCAGACCAGGCCGATGGTTGAAAAGGGCAAATCGAGCTGCACGAAACGCTGCCACCCGCTGAAGCGGTAAATGATGGCAGCTTCCCGGAGTTCGCGCGGCTCAGTTTTTAGGGAGGAATAGAAGCTGAATGCAATGTTCCAGACTTGTCCCGTAAAAATCAAAAGGATCGAACCCAATTCGACGCCAATCTGACTGTGCGGGAAAATAGCCACCATGGCCAGCATCACGCCGGGAAGAAAACTGAGCACGGGAATGGATTGCAGGATATCGAGCAGCGGAACAAGCACAACTTCCGCGCGGCGCGAATTTGCAGCGATATATCCGTAAGCCAGAGCGAAAATTAAACTGAGAAGGTAAGCGGCGCCGATGCGCACGAGTGAATAAAGCGCGTAGAGCGGCAGAATCCGCGGGTCCTGCGAAATCTGCGCTTGCGCGCTGACCGGTCCGAGCCACGAGCGCCCGATGGCGTAAAGGCCGTATATCGCAGCGAATACGAAAAGAAAAACCGCGATATCGATCAGGAACGCGAAGCTCCAGCGCGAGCCCGCGGGCCGCCGCAGCGTCGGCGGAATGGGCGTGCTGGTTTCTGCCGCGATCGCTGTCGGAGCCAAAGAGAAATCAAACCTCGGTGAGCGTTAGTTTGCCGGTGGCGGCGTCGTAGTCAAAAAGTTCGGCGTAGCGCCCCCACTGGATGGCAGTTTCGAGCTGGCGGCGGGATTCTTCTTCGCTAAAATGCTCGTCGAGCAGATCCCGGAAAAATTCGTCAGAAAGCGTGCGATCGGCTTTGGCGCGCAGAGATTGCTCCATCTGGCGAAGCAGCGGAACGTTGGCCAGCGCGGTCTTGCGGAACATCGCTTTGCGCGTCTGAATATCCGCTTGCGCGAAGCTCTGGCCTTCCGGCGTGATAATGGCGTCGCCTTCTTCCACGCGAAGCATGCCCAAGAGCACTGCCGTATCAACGGTGGGAAGGAGCGCATCCACTTCGAGGCTAAGTTCGCCCGCGAGTTTGTGCAGGTCAATGCGGCCGCCGAGGTCCACAAGAATTTCAAGGAGGCCTGCAACGCCGCCGGGGCGCGTGTGCGGCAGCATGATCGGTTTGTGGGGAACCATTTTGCCGGGATGGGTTCCTGAGGTGGTAGCGATGACCGCCTGATCGTTCGGGCTGGTAAGCACGCGGTAGATATCATCGACCAGAGAAATAAACTCGGGAGTCTTACGTTCGCGCGGATACGCCAAGTTCACCGCGAAATCCGCGTGAATGTGCGCGGGATTGCGGCCCAATACGATAATGCGATCGGCGAGAATCACCGCTTCTTCAATGTTGTGCGTAACGATGAAAATGGCGCGCGTCGGGATTTTGTGTTCGAGCCAGAGTTCCAGCATTTCGCCGCGCAGCGTTTCCGCGGTGAGCACGTCGAGCGCGGAAAACGGTTCGTCCATGAATAAAACTTCTGGTTCCACAACCAGGGCGCGCGCTACTCCCACGCGTTGTTTCATGCCGCCGGAAAGTTCCTTGGGATAAGCGCTTTCAAAACCATCGAGTCCCACCGCGTCGATGATACGCAGCGCACGTTTGTGGCGTTCGATGGTCGGCATGCCGCGCGCTTCGAGCGGCGCTTCGACGTTTTCCAGCACCGTAAGCCACGGAAACAAAGCGAAACTCTGGAATACGATTGAAACGTTGGGGCTCTCGCCGCGCACCGGCTGGCCATGCCAATAAACTTCTCCCGCGCTAGAGGGCGAGAGTCCCGTGAGCATTCGGAGAAGCGTGGATTTGCCACAGCCCGAAGGACCGAGCAACGCGATGATTTTGCCGGGATAAATGGCGAGGTCCGTGGCGGAAATCACCTGAATCCGCGTGCCGTCCGGTTGCGCGTAAAATTTCTCCAGTTGGCGAGCCTCGATAATGGGCTGCGATGCTGCCGTGTCGGCGCTGGTGGCGGGTTGCGTCGAGATGTTCGCGGTGCTCATGAGAGCGTGTATTATCGCTCAACTGTGCTGTGGCGAATAGCGGGGAAGTGGTTGGCAGCGTAGTTTTTTGGAAACTGTTACAACGGCGTGAATGCGGGGAGCGGAGAGGGCTCGCTGCCTGGCGAAACGCACTCGCGGAGCCTTCGCGGAAGCGCCCGCCTCATCAGAACGTGTTCAAGAATTGTGAGTGGCAAGGAACATTTTGAAAAATATTAACAGTAGAGAGTGGACTTGGGCGCTGATCGTGTCGCTGGCAACGGCGCTTTTGATCGTGGCGCCATTTTTTGTGTTGGGTGCTGCCTCCGGACACGATTTCGAATTTCACGCGTCGTCCTGGCTGGACGCGGCGGGACAGTGGAAAGAAGGAATTGTTTTCCCTCGATGGACCGAGTGGGCGAATCACGGATTCGGCGAGCCGCGATTTATTTTTTATCCACCGCTGTCGTGGGTGTTGGGGGCGGCGCTCGGCTCGCTGCTGCCGTGGAATGCTGTGCCGGTGGTGTTCATTGTGTTGACGCAAACGGTCGCGGGCTTGTGCGCATTTGCGTTGGCGCGGACGGCGACATCGCGCGGCGGCGCGCTCTTTGGCGCGGCTTGCTACGCGGCGAATCCATACGCGCTGCTTGTAGTTTACATGCGGAGCGATTTCGCGGAGCAACTTGCGGCTGCGTTTTACCCGCTGTTGTTCCTGCTGGCCTTGCGGGTCTGCGGAATTCTTGTGGGGGAGAAACGTGGGCAGGCCGGAAACATTCTTGATTCTGAGCCGACGCGAGGCCAAAACCGCGATATTGCGTTATTCAGTGCGGTGTTTGCGGCGGTGTGGCTTTCAAACGCACCTGCGGGAGTTTTGGCTAGTTACACCGTGGCTTTGCTGCTCGTCTGGGCGGCATGGCATGAAAAGTCGCTGTGGCCAGCGTTGCGCGGCGCCGCCGGTTTGTTGCTGGGACTGGGGCTGACGGCATTTTACTTGCTGCCCGCGGCGTATGAGCAGAAGTGGGTGAGCATCGAGCAAGCGCTATCCTCTGGACTGCAACCTGCGCAAAATTTTCTGTATACGGCTACCGCCGATCCGCAACATACGCTGTTTAACTGGATTGCGTCGAGCGTGGCGATTTTGTTGATCGCGGTTACCGGAATTGCGGCAGTTTTGTCATGGCGAAAAACCACAACTGCGGCTTCGGCAGAGTTAGCTATGGCGACTCGTAAAAATTGGCGAGCGGATCTGAACGTAGCGATGTTGTTGGTGGCCGCCGTTGCGACGTTCTTGATGTTGCGGTTCACAGCCATTTTTTGGCGGCTGCTGCCCAAGCTGCGTTTCGTGCAGTTCCCTTGGCGCTGGATGGCCATACTGGCGGTCGCCTGCGCATTTTTTCAGGCGTGCGCGTTCCGGCGTGCGCGCCGGAGGTGGATCGTCGTTGCCATGGTGGCAACCTTGAGCGTCGCAACCGCGGCGCTGCTCATCCACCAAACGTGGTGGGACACCGAAGATATTCCCGTGCTGCGCGCCGCGATTCGAGACGGTTCGGGATTTGACGGCACGGATGAATACGATCCGCTGGGCGACGATCACTACGATTTGCCGGCGCAAGCACCGGAAGCGGCCATTCTGAACGCCGAAGATGCCGAGGAGCCGCCACCGAAAGCCAACATCCGGATCGAAAAATGGATCGCCAGTGACAAACAGTTGCTGGTCACCTCGGCGGAAGCCTCGCGCGTGGCGCTGCGGTTGCTGGACTATCCGGCATGGCGGGTCGAGGTAAACGGAAAGCCGATCGCCCCGCAGCATCCGGAGGGCACCGCGCAAATGCTGGTGCCCTTGCAGCCCGGAACTTCGCAGATTCGCATTCATCTGGTGATGACCAAGGATCGTGAAGCGGGAGCGGCAATTACCTTGTTGAGTTTACTGGCGATAGTTCCGCTGTTTCTGCGCGTTCGGCGACCGCCTCTGAAGGGTAGGGACGCGCTTGCCTAGCGCGTAGTTTTTGTATATTTTCGCAGTAATTAACGCGTGCGCATTGCGGAATGCAAGTAACGTCGAAGATGACTCCACGCCGCCCAACCCGTGCGAAGTCGTTGCTTCTGGCAGCGATCGTTCTTGCTCGTTCCGGCCTGCTGCTGCGGGCGGACGACCCCAAGCCAAACCCTGCCAATACGATTCACGTAGAGTTGTCACCACCGGTGACACCCGAGAGCTTTGCGCGCGCGGTACACTTTTTTGTGGCGGAGGTGGTGGATCGCTCTGGAAATCCGCAGCCCATGCTACTGATGAAGAGCCGCGGCGGCTTGTTTGTCGACCGGCAGCCCACGGAGATCGTAAGGAACAGCATCATAGAATCGCTTCGTGCGGCAAATCTCCTGGCGAATAACGAATCGGAGGCGGACGTGGTGTTAGAGCCGTATCTGTTTCACTTTGGGCTGGAGAACGGTTCAAGCATGGATTACTTCGGCAAAGTGGAATTTGCGGTGACCGTGAAGGATGCCAAGACTGGGGATAGCAAACAGGTTTCAGCGAATGGCACATCCATCGCCGGACGAGGTTTCCGCAAGAAAACCATTGCGAAGAATATGAAGGAAGACATGGACGCGGCGCTCGAAGACGCGGTGACGAATCTGCTGCGCGGCACGCAATTGCGCGACGCGGTGAACAGTTTTGGTGTGAGGGTTGAACCGGCAGCGCCGAGCCCGGCCGCTATGTCGGAAGCTGTCTCGCCTGCTGCTGCGGCGCCACCGCTCGTAAATCCCGTGGCCGCGTCGGCGAGGCCACCAAACGTGGCAAGCGCAGCGGCAGTCGCGCCGAAGCATTTCGACTGGTTAATCAAGACGACGGAGGCCAAACACTTTACCCGCGCCGAGGGCGTGGAACTTTCACCCGCGTTCACCGAATATTTATACGCGGAAATTCGCAGCGAACTCGTGAAACAAAAGCATTTTGGGCAAGTGATTGGCGAAGGCGAAACGGTGAACGAGCTTCTGCTCGACCACTCCGTGGTCGTCGATGGCGTGCTCACAGAATACAAAAAGGGAAACCGCGTGACCGATGGGCTGATTGGCTTTGGCGCCGGCGCACGCAGCCTGAAAATGGAGATCACCATGGCGCGACGCAGCGACAACCGCAGCGTCGCGCACATCGAGGTGCGCGTGCGGCTCACTCCGCGGATGAGCGAGCAAGTGATGGCGCGCATGGCGGCCAAGGAAATCGCCGAAGGCTTATGGAAGTACCGGGAGCGGGCCAGCGACGGTTCTTAGAGGTTTCACGATGCAGCAGGCGGGAAGATATTTTGCGTGGCGGCGCGTGCTAGCCGTTTTGGCGGCGGCAAATCTGCTCTTGCCCTGGCCTGCGCCAGCCGGAAATCGGGTGAAGCTGCATGGTTTCATCACCTCGCGCACGGACGAGGGCGTGGTGATGATCCTCGATGACCGGTTGGAACTGACCCCGGCCAGCAAGATTTACGAGTCAGCAGAAAATGGCGGAAAGAAATTGGCGGCGAGCGATCTCGAGCCTGGCCAACTGGTGGAAGCCGAAGGAGTGTGGGTGGCGCGGCACAAGTTTTTTGCGGAAAAGTTAACCGTGGATTTGCGAACGTCAGAGAAGGAACAACGCGGAACGGCATATTTGCAGGACGAACCGCCAGGTAACGGGCAGCGCGCTTTCAAAGCGGATGGCTACTGGCTGGACATCGGCGCGGCCACCAAGCGCGAATGGAATCTCGCGAAATGTGCGGAGGACGAAAAGAGTGACGCGAGATTGTCCGGGTGTCACGTGAAATACACCGGCATCCGCGAGAGCAACGGACGCATCGCCGCGCAGGATGTGGAGCTGGGCGAATCGGCGCCGGCGGACGCTTATAAGCTGCCGCATGATCTCGCGGTGGTGCGCGGAGCGGACCCGCAAACGGGAATTGCGGTGCTCGAATTTCGGCGCGGAGAAAAAGTGCAGGGGCGGATGAAGTTGCTGGGCGTCGATAGCGTGCAACAGTATGTGCAAAACCTGGGAATTTCTCTGCTGCCCGCGGGAAGCTCCGGAACCCGGCAGCCGCTGCAGTTTCGTTTTTTTGTTGTGGAAGATCCGACCATCAACGCCGAGGCCTTGCCGGACGGAACGCTGCTCGTGCACACGGGATTGCTGGGGGCGATGGAGAATGAAGCGCAACTGGCGTTCGTGTTGAGCCACGAAATTTCACACGTGTTGCAGGTGCATTACTGGCGCGAGGTGCATGAAACGCGCGCGCAACGCGTCAGCTTGATCGTTGCGGGAATCGCGGCGGGGGCTTTTGTGGGAGACATCGGTGTTTTTCTGGCGGGACTCGGTGTGGCGTCGGTGGTGAACGGACATCAGCGCGACCTGGAAAATCAAGCCGACCGCCTGGGTTTGCAGAACGTGATCGAACACGGTTACGATGCGCGAGAAGCCGCGAAATTTTCGCAACTGGTCATCGAACGATATGGCGACCGCACCAGCAGCCGCATCTGGTCCAATCACGATTCGAGCCTCATGCGCGGCAGTTTTTTGACGGTGCAGCTGCAAAAAGAATACGCAGCGGATCATTTCGAAACAGCAAAAAGGGATAGCAAAGAATTTCGCGCGATGAAGGCGGATCTGGGTCCGGTGAAGATTGAGTAGCCGCGAAGATGTGCCAAGGACCACGGTTTATCGCGTCGCGGGGGCATGCCACCGGCAAGATTTAGAACAGGTTCTAAATTGTTCTTCGTCGCGATAGACTGAGCCTATGATGCAAAACAAAATCAAGGCTATCTGCGCTCTGGCATTTCTTGTCATTTCACCCGCGCTTGCTCAAAACCGAACCGAAGCCCCGGCCGGGCAGCAAGCGCTCCTGACCGTCAAAGGCGAGGGCGTGCAGATTTATGTTTGTAAAAATGTAGATGGTGCTGCGCAATGGGTGTTTGAGGCGCCAGAGGCGAAACTGCTGGACGCCGCAGGTAAAGAAGTTGGCACGCACGGAGGCGGACCGTTCTGGAAGTCCACAGACGGCAGCCTGGTAAAAGGCCAAGTACTGGCCAACGAAAAGGCGCCAGGCGCGGGCGATATCGCATGGCTGCTGTTAAAAGCGAGCGCTCATGAAGGAAGCGGAGTATTGAGCAGCGTGGCATATATCCGGCGGAGCGAAACGCACGGCGGCGTTGCGCCGTCGCGCGGTTGCGACGCCGAGCACGCGAGCAGTACGGTGCGCGTTCCATACACCGCTACCTACACGTTTTATTCCGCAAAGCCTTGAAATGTTGAAGGTCCGAAGCCACGGCTAAAATAGCACGGCACCGCTGCGGCGCGTCTCCGGAGGCTAAGCGCAACCTCAGCGGCGGTCGACGGCAGGGTGCCGCACATCCTGCCCCTGTACGATGTAAATCACGTCTTCGGCAATATTCGTGGCGTGATCGCCAATGCGTTCCAAATTTTTCGCAACGAGAATCAGTTCGAACGCCGGGAACACCACGCTGGAATCACCCATCATGTACGTCAAAAGTTCGCGAAAGATTTGATCGCGGTAGTGATCGATTCGGTCGTCGCTCGATAAGACTTGCTGCGCCAGATCGACGTCCCGCCGCACCACGGCGTTCAGCGCCAACCGCACTTGTTCCTCAGCGAGTTCGCTCATGCGTGGCAGATCGACATACGGTTTCACGCGCGGGTGGCGGAGAATACGCAGCGCGCCTTGTGCAATATTGACAGCCTGATCGCCGATACGCTCCAGATCGTTATTGATGCGCGAGACCGCTAGGACAAAACGCAAGTCCGCAGCCATCAGCTGATGCAGCGCTAGGAGTTGCACCACGCGATCATCGATCTCCAGTTGCAGCTCGTTGATGGCCGACTCTTCTTCGAGAACCCGCTTGGCCAGCGCCTCGTCGGAGTCCAGCACGGAATGCACCGATTGGTGTACCGCGCGTTCCGCGAGACTGCCCATCCACAGAAGACGCTCTTTCACTTCGTTCAAATCTTTTTCAAAATGCCGTTCCATGGCGTCCTTCCTGTGATTCCTCTGGGGCCGATTGTAGCCTTGTTACAAAAGCGGATACCACGCCGCGCTCAGAACGAAAGTCTTCGCTGCATACCTTGAATCGCAGAGGTTGCGCGATTTTCGCGCGGCGCAAACAAAATCATCCGAAGCGGCCAGTAATATACGCCTCGGTGCGTGGATCCGATGGCGTGGTAAACAGATATGGTGTGGGACTGAATTCGATCAGTTGTCCGGTCAGCAGGAATGCTGTGAAGTCGCTGACCCGTGCCGCTTGCTGCATGTTGTGGGTAACGATCACGATAGTGCAGAGATCTTTTAGTTGCACCAGCAGTTCCTCGATTTTTGCCGTGCTAATCGGGTCCAGCGCCGAGCACGGCTCGTCAAGCAGCAGTACTTCCGGTTCCACCGCCAGCGCGCGCGCAATGCACAGACGCTGTTGCTGCCCGCCGGAAAGCTCATAAGCGGATTTGTGCAGGTGATCTTTCACCTCGTCCCACAGCGCGGCGTGCCGCAAACTTTTTTCGACGGCGTCCGACAGTGCGAGCTTGGATCCGTTAATACGCAGACCATAAGCCACATTGTCAAAAATCGATTTCGGAAACGGATTGGGCCGCTGAAACACCATCCCGATGCGCCGGCGAAGCTGCGTGACGTCTTGCTCGTGGATATCGTGACCGTCGAGCAGGATATCTCCTTCGAGCCGGGTATGGCGCACCGTTTCATCCATGCGGTTGAAGGTGCGCAACAGCGTTGACTTGCCGCAGCCGGAAGGGCCGATGAGCGCGGTCACTTTGCTGGCAGCCACGCCCAGGCTGATGTCGAACAAAGTCTGCTTGGCCCCGTAAAAAAAGTTGACCTTGGATACCGTCATCCGCATGGACGCCGCGGATGGCATCTCGCGGCTAGGCAGCGAACCAGTGGGTGGAGCAATTTTGACAGGCAAGACCGACCTCACGGAGGCGTTCATGAATCACTCACCTCGGGACCGAGATACCACGGGAGAGAATCGCCCGGGCCATAATATTGATGACCAGAATCAAAATCAGCAAGACCAACCCGGCGGCCCAAGCCTGACGGTGCCAGTCCTCATACGCCGAGATCGAGTAGTTCCATATCATGACGGGAAGCGAGGCGGTGGGCTCGTTCCAGCCATGACTCCAATAGCTATTGCCCAAAGCCGTGAAAATGAGTGGCGCGGTTTCGCCCGCAACGCGCGCAAACGCCAAGAGAATTGCAGTGAGAATGCCGCGATAGGCGGCCGGCACAATGACCGTCGCGATGGTCTTCCACTTGCTGGCGCCCAAAGCCATGGCGCCCTCGCGCAGGGTACGCGGCACATCCAGAAGAAACTGCTCAGTGCTGCGCAAGGTGATGGGAACCATCATGACGCCGAGCGCAAACCCACCGGCAAGCGTGGAGAAATGCTTGAAGGGATGAACGGCAATGCTAAACGCAAAAATGCCGATGACGATCGAAGGCGCGCCATTCAGCAAATCCGCGGCGTAACGCACGACAAACGCCACCTTGCTGCCGCTAAATTCCGCGAGGTACACCGCACCCAAGAATCCGATGGGAACACCAAAAAGCGTTGCCAGCAGAAGGAGCTTGGCGCTGCCGACGATGGCATTGGCCATGCCGCCGCCGGTTTCGCCCACGGGAGACGGTAGCTTCGTAAAAAAATTCCAGTTGATGGAGGTACCGCCGTGGTAGACGAGGCTGCCCAAAATGAAGAAAAGAACCGAGACGGCCACGAAAGCGCACACACCGGTCATGCTGAGCATGAAATTGCTGACGAACTTGCGCCAGCGCAGGCGGCGGTTCATGCGTTCCCCATATCGCTGCCGCGCTGCGTCGTTGCCAGGATCAAAATGCGGGCGAGTCCGTTGAGAATAAAGGTGAGCAGAAAGAGAACCAAACCAAGTTCAATCAAGGATTGCGTGTACAGTTCACCCGTGGCTTCGCTGAATTGGTTGGCGATGATGGAAGCGATCGAGTCACCGGGAGAAAAAAGCGACGCACTGATGGTCGGAGCATTGCCGATCACCATGCTGACCGCCATGGTTTCGCCAAGCGCCCGCGCCAGCGCCAGGAAAATCGAGCCCATGATTCCCGTGCGCGCAAATGGCACCACCACCTTCCAGGTCGATTCCCAGCGCGTCGAGCCAAGAGCCAAGGCTGCTTCGCGCTGGTCTCGTGGAACCGAGAGCAGAACCTCGCGCGAGACGGAAATGATGTAAGGAATGACCATGATCGCCAAAACGATGCCGGCCGTCAGGAACCCTAAACCATAAGCCGGTCCCTGGAACAACGGCAGAAACCCTAAAGTATTCTTGAGCGCCGGCTGAACATACTCTCGCATCAACGGCACGACGATGAAGAGGCCGAGCAGCCCGTAGATCACGCTGGGAACCGCGGCCAGCAAGTCGATGAAGAATTGCAGCGTATCGGACACGCGAGCGGGCGCGAGTTCCGCGAGAAATATGGCGGCACCGATTCCCAACGGCACAGCAAGTACGAGGGCAACGACCGAGGTAACCACGGTTCCATAAATGAATGGGAGAGCGCCGAACTGTTCAAAGACCGGATCCCAGACTCTGGTGACGAAAAAGGCCAAGCCAAACTTGTGTCGCGCGAGGGAGGAACCATTCCAGAGTTCGAAAACCAAGAGCACCGTGAGGATCACTACGGAGGCTGCAAACACAAACGTGATCATCCGCGCGATTTCGTCGCCTTCGCGCAGGCGGCTAAAAAAGGAGCGCGAGCCCGCAACAGGGCCCGCGCTCGGAAGGGTTGTGCTCGCGGTTGACATTTTGCTCTATTGGATGTTGTTGAGGGCCTTTTCCTCTTTTGCGACCACTTCTTTGGGCAGCTTCGCGTAGGACAAAGCCTCCGTGTAATTCTGTCCATCTGCGAGCATCCACTTTACAAAGCCCTTGAGGGCATCTCGTTTGCCGGCATCTGAAAATTTCGACGGGATCAGAAGCCAAGTGAAGCTCGAGATGGGGTAAGCGGTCTTGCCGGGTGCGTCCGTGATGGAGACCCGGAAGTCGTCTGGCATGGTCTTCACCGCACCAGCCGCGGCAGCCGTGACGCTGCCGAGATCCGCCTTGATGAACGCGCCCGACGAGTTTTTCACGCTGCCGTAGAGCATTTTGCTTTGCACCGCATAAATCAGCTCGACGTAGCCAAAGGCGTTGGGTGTTTGTTTGACCAGCCCGGACACGCCTTCATTGCCTTTGCCTCCCAGGCCGACCGGCCAATTGACGGAAGTTCCCTTGCCCACCTTATTTTTCCATTCTTCGCTGACCTTCGAAAGATAATCCGTCCAGATGTACGTCGTGCCGCTGCCGTCGGAGCGATGCACCACGATGATATCGTTGCCCGGGAGATTTACGCCTTTGTTCGCGCCCGCGATTGCTGGATCGTTCCATTTTGTAATTCTTCCGAGAAAAATTCCCGCGAGAGCCTCTGGTGTAAAATTCAATTCTGCGCTGACGCCGGGTATGTTGTACGTTGGCACATCGGCGCCAAGCACCGTGGGAAAATGCAGCACCGGAAAGCCGTGCTTATCCTGAAAAGCTTTTAGCTGTTCGTCGTTCATGGGGCCGTCAGTCGCGCCGAAATCCACGGTGCCTTCCGTTACTTGTCTAATTCCGCCGCCGGAACCGATGGACTGGTAGTTGATCTCAATGCTCGAGTCCTTCTTGTGGTACTCCTCGAACCATTTGGAATACATCGGGTAGGGAAAGGTGGCGCCCGCTCCGGTGATGGAGAGGGCGGCTCGCGCGACGAAAAAAGTCGCTACGCCAAAAGTCACGAGGAGGATCGCTGCGATTCTTTTCATCCGTCATCTCCGCTACAAAGATTTATGTCTACCCCGTTGTCATGAGTTTGCTTGTTCTGTGTTACAGGATTGTTACAACGCGGGTAGGATTGTTTAAACGGGAGCAGGAGATACCCAACGGTTCCCGTCTAAGTCATTTAATGTCTGATGCATAGCGAGATTTTTGGCCCGTTGCGAGGCGGCAGAAATAAAAAAGGCGGCCCTAAAAGCAGACTGTTACGAAACGAGAGTGATAAAGCGATTTAGAGCGATGTTCCGAGTGCCGGAGCATCGCTTTTTTAGTTTTGGCGAGGCGAATCAGGTTGTCGTCGTGTGATGACTGGCGGAGCGAG
>Ga0182024_10010648_pt1 | contig 18702 bp, 21 predicted proteins | sample P32metaG_FD_120480 | JGI IMG/M metagenome (GOLD analysis project Ga0182024, IMG submission 120480) | Permafrost microbial communities from Stordalen Mire, Sweden - P3-2 metaG (Illumina Assembly) | ecosystem: Environmental > Terrestrial > Soil > Wetlands > Permafrost | place: Sweden: Stordalen... | reverse complement strand
GCTCCGCCATCACAGATCGCTCCCGCCAAGGCATGATCCGACCTCCCGTCGAGCCAAAAGTGGCTTCAACGAGTGTCGGCCATGTCCCCGAACAGCCGTCTGCGATGTCCCCGGTCCGTACAGTGGGGAGGTGGATTGCGGAGCGAAGCGGAGCAAGACGGAGGGGGGAGTCGCGCGCTGCGTGTCACGTCCCCCTCCGCCGCCCCCCGGCTCAAAGCCGGGGGCGACACCTCCCCCACGTTGGGGGAGGAAAACGGAGAGCGCGAGCCGGCTGGACCGGATTGCGCGCCGCTTGTTACCGCTCGGGTCGGGGTCTCGGCGTTACGTCGGGGAGCGCCTGGGCGCCAGCGAGCCCGACTGCGACGCGCAACCCGCAGGAATTGACGGGTGATTCCTCCACGACCGGAACGCCCTTGACGAACGCAACCAGGGTGGGTTTGTCCGAAGCCAGGGCCGCGCCGAAGGCGAGGCTCGCCTCGCGGCAGTAATCGTAATTGCTGCGGATGCTGCGCATCGAGGAATGGTTGGCCAGCCGGGTCTTGAAGGCGTGATATTGCGCTTCCCCGCGTCGTGCGCCGTAAAGCCGCTGGAACATGCGCTCGAGCGTGGCGTCGGACGAACGCAATTCGGGCCCGAAACTGATCTGGAACGCGTTGAAGCGCGAAATCTCGCTGCAGGTCAGCGCCGCGACCATCAGTTCCTGCTGAATCGCTGCCGCCTGAATGGCCGTCACTTCTTCGTCCCGCGCGCAGCGCTTCGCCGCCGACGCGTTGCCCGCGAACGCCAACACCGCAAGCGAAAGCAGTCCCGCCGCCGTTTTCCGTCCCATGCCCGTCACCACGTTGTTCGGTTGATGACAGAAGCTTAGCATCGGTTTTGGCGCGAGGCGATTCCCGCGTCGATACAGGTTTAAGATTTTCTCACCGGTCTCGAACAAACGGTCTCGAACATACAAATGCAAAAAGCGCCGCCGCATGCCGTGGACCTGTCCGGCGAGGCCGTTCACTGGGATTTTCGCGAGGCGATGTCCTATGGGGATTATCTGCGCCTCGGCGATCTGCTGGCCTGCCAGCGCCCCTTGACGGCCGAGCACGACGAAACCCTTTTCATCATCATTCACCAGGCGTCCGAATTGTGGATCAAGCTTTGCCTGCACGAAATCTCGGGCGCGATCCGCCAGATCCGGGCCGGCGAACTGGGTCCGGCCTTCAAGATGATGGCGCGGGTGGCCAGGGTGCAGGCCAACCTCATCCAGTCATGGGAGATCCTTTCGACCATGACGCCCTTCGACTATTCGAGCTTTCGCTCGGCGCTCGGCAAATCGTCGGGCTTCCAGTCCTACCAGTACCGCATGCTCGAGTTCCGGCTCGGCAACAAGAATCGCCAGATGGCGCGCGTCTTCGAGGCGCATCCGCAGATTGCGGCGGCAGTTTCGGCGGCGCTGTCGGAGCCCAGCATCTATGACGAGTCGCTGGCGCTTCTGGCGCGGCGCGGCGTGGCCATTCCCGAAGACAAGCTCGTGCGCGATTTCGCGGAACCTTACATCGCCGACCCGCGCGTTACCGACGCGTGGCGGCTCGTCTATCGGGACGCCGGGAAACATTGGGATCTTTACGAGCTCGCCGAAAAGCTGGTCGACGTCGAATACCGCTTCCATCTCTGGCGCTACACCCACATGAAAACGGTCGAGCGAATCGTCGGCGCCAAGCCAGGAACCGGTGGCACCTCCGGCGTAGCGTACCTGAGAAAGGCGCTCGACCTGCGCTTCTATCCGGAATTGTGGGACGTACGGACAGAAATTTGAAGCCGCGCGCGATCATATGACCGGACTGATCAACGCAACCGTTCACTTCATTGCCCTTCACGCGGCCTGGACGTTCCCGGTCATGTTCGTCACCGCTTTTGGGGAGTCGTTCGTATTTCTCAGTCTGCTCTTTCCCGGCACGACGATCATGCTCGCAGCCGGATTGCTGGTGCCCGAGGGAACGATCCCGCTCCTGCCGCTGCTCTCCGGCGGAATATTGGGCGCGGTGATGGGAGATGGCGTGTCCTGGTGGCTCGGCAAGCGCTACGGCTATTTTCTCACCGCACGCTGGCCCTTCACGCGGCATCCCGAGCTGCTCGCGAGGGGTGAAGCGCTCTTTCGCCGCTTCGGTGTGTTGAGTGTTTTCGTCGGACGTTTTTTTGGCCCCTTCAGAGCCACGATTCCGTTGATCGCCGGTCTGATGAACATGCCGGCCCGTGGATTCTGGCTCGCCAATGTTCTATCGGCGCTGGTGTGGGCGCCCGCTTTGCTTCTGCCGGGAATTTTTGTGGTGTGGACGGCGAGGCTTCTCCATGTTCCAGCGCAGTGGCGGCTCGCCATCTGTGCCGGCGCAATTGCAACCGTGGTCGCCCTGATTTGGGTGGCCAGGAAATTGAAGTGGTTCAAAGCGGGCGGCGGAATTCTGAGCTGAGAACGGTTACGCGCGTGCGGATGGCCGGGACAGTTTACACTCCGGCCGCGCTCTCGCACGGACCGGGTGGCCCGGCCATATGTGGCCGGGCTTGACCAGGCCATGACGAGAGTCGGTATCGATTTGGGGCATACGGGATACTGAAGCATGGAGATGGGCGGCAAGGCGCGCGGATTGAAAGATTGGTCCTGGCGCATCCTGGGCTGCGATCCGGCTTTCGCATTCGCGCTGCTCGCTGCGCAATTGTGGCTGGGGCTGCTGTGGTTCTTCTATCAGGGTCATGGAATCGCGCGCGGAATTATTCTGGGTGGGCTGCTGCTTGGCCTGATTGCGCTGCGGTTCCGCCCGCCTGCCGCCTCCACGATGGAACGGGCAGGCGCAACCACGCTGACCGCCGTTGTGCGAAGTCTGCTGATCGCCGCTGTGCTGCTCGATCTGGGCATTATGGCGGACAGCGGCACGTACAGTCTTCGGACCGGCAAGATTCCCATGGACGAAGGCCAGACGAGTTGGCGCGCCGCGCGGCTCTTGTGGCGCGGCGAGAATCCTTATGGCTCAGGCGTGCTCGTGGATCTGGGAGCCTATCAGAGTCGCGCTCGGCAACGCGAAGCGGCCGGAATGGGGGCCACGCTCTCGGGCGCTAAGCTCAGAGCGGCTTTTGCACGGTACGACGCGACGCTGGACGCCGGCACCCGCCGCGAATTGCTTTCTGCTCCGGCCAAACCAGCCGGAGCGGCGGCGCGCGAGCTGCTGGTCTACGGATACAAATATGGGCCGGTCATCGTTCTGGTCACGGCGCTCGTTGCGCCCTTTGGAGTTCCGGCGACCGTGTTGTTTCTGAACGGGCTCTCCTGCTTCGCACTGTACGGGGTCAATTGGCGCATCCTGTCGCGCATCGCCACGCCCCAACTTTCGCTCGCCGGCGCCGCCATGCTGGCGCTGCTGCTCGACCGCCATATCACCCGCAACTATATCGACCGCTCGGCCACTGATGTCTGGGCGCTTCTGTTCGGATCGCTGGCGGTGCTCGCGTGCATTTCGCGAAAGCCGCTCGCGATGGCGGCTGCGATCGCACTGGCGGTGGCCAGCAAGAGCCTGCCCGGCCTTCTGTTCGCGCCGCTGCTATTGAAGTTTCGCTCGCCCATTCCGGCGCTGCTGTTCGTGGGACTAACCGGAGCCATCTATCTGCCGTGGCTGCTCTGGGACCCACAGGGCATTTGGTACAATGTCTTTCTTTGGCCGTTCCTGATGGCCAGAGACTACACGTCGTGGGAGTTCTTCGCGCCGCCGGCGGCCGCTCTCGCGGTGCAGGGCGTTGGCGCGTGTGCGCTGGCCGTGCTGTGGCTGCGCTATCTGCTCGGCAGGGAGACGCGACTGTTCTGGACTCTCGCAGTCTCCAATCTTGTCGTTTTGCTGGCAGCCGGAGTTCTGCGCAACGGCTATGTGCCATGGGTGTCGCTGTGGGTCGTCGCGGCAATCGTCGAGGCGTTCAGGGATCGCAGCCTGGTTTTCTCCCGCCGCGCCGAGGCGCCCGTTGTCGCATCGGAACGCGAGATGCAGCCCGCGCGCATGGCTGCTGCCCACAATTCGTGATGCGCAGATCGTCTGGAGCCCATTTTGACGGCTTTCTGCGGGAAAACGGCTCGAAGTTTCTCGTCTGCCGCAGCTACACCTATCCCGATCGGTCCCTGTTTCAGATCGTCGAGAGCCTGCGTTACGCCTTCCCGAAGGCCATGGTGCGGCTCAAACGTCGGCATCGGGGCCTGACGGCCCATCAGGATCGGATCGCCGCCCGGGCGTGCATCCGAGCCTATCTGAATTCGCCGCGGCGTCTCGAATTCTGCAAAAATGGCATATTCCGGCGCTATCCGGAACTGGACGGCTAACCCGAAACAGGTATAAATTTTTAACGATCAGGCAGTGTCGGTGTGAGACTCCGGCAAAAAAGGGATAGAATTCGGCAGAGGGGGAGCTATGCGTCATGCGTCTGGATCTACTCACCTGCGCCTTTTTGCTCGCTGCAATTCCGGCAACGGCACGTCCGCTTGCGACCCCCAAACCCCTGCCGCCAGCCCCTAAGCCGCTTCTCGATCTGAGCGGCCTCAAATTCTTTCACCAGCAGCAGCCTTCCGACCCCGGCCCAGCCGGTTCACTGGCCGAAAGCGGCGCGCAATGGTCGCGAGGCCGCGACGTATCCGGGCTTTCGCTCGGTCCGTTGCGCGCGCAGGTCGGCGCCGACGACAAACCGCGCGACGGTCTCCAGAGCTATGAATTGCAGGGCATGGATCTTTTGGGCAACGCCATGTCGAAAAACAAAACTGGCCAAACGGCCAAGCTTCTTTTCGTCTGGCCGACGGACCAATAGCGCGCGCCCCTTCTTGGTGCCTACGCTTCACTGTGGCCGAGAGTTGGAGTAAACGCTCTCGCGCGCCGCACTGCGCTGCAGAAAAACAGGGAACGATCTCATGTCCTACAACGTCGCTGTCGTAGGCGTAACCGGCATTGTCGGCCGCGAGATGCTGGGCGTGCTCGCCGAGCGGAAATTTCCGCTGGGCGATATTGCAGCGCTCGCATCGACACGCTCGACAGGAACGGAAGTCTCGTTTGGCGAGCGCACACTGAAAGTCAAAGCGCTGGATCACCATGATTTCGCCGGAACCGACATCGTTCTGATGTCGGCAGGCTCGGCCGTTGCCAAGACATGGGCGCCGAAGATTGCCGCCAAGGGCGCGCTCGTCATCGACAATTCCTCATATTGGCGCATGGACCGCGAAGTGCCGCTGATCGTGCCGGAGGTCAACGCGAAGGTTCTCGAAGACGGCATTCCGAAGGGCATCATCGCCAATCCCAACTGCTCGACCGCGGGGGTTGTTGTTGCGCTGAAGCCGCTCCACGACGAGGCAAGCATCAAGCGTGTGGTTGTCGCCACCTATCAATCGGTTTCCGGCGTCGGCAGGGAGGCGATGGACGAATTGTTTCGGCAGACGCGGGCCGTCTTCGTCGCCGACCTGATCGAGAGCGGGAGCGGGAAGTTCACCAAGCAGATCGCCTTCAACGTCATCCCGCACATCGACGAATTCCTCGATTCCGGTTACGCGAAAGAGGAATGGAAGATGATGGTCGAGACGCAGAAGATCCTCGATCCCGATATTCAGCTCACCGCAACCTGCGTGCGCGTGCCCGTGTTCATCGGGCACTCCGCCGCCGTGAACGTCGAATTCGAGCGGGCGATTACGGCGCAGCGGGCGCGCGCGATCCTGCGCGAGGCGCCGGGCGTGCTCGTCGTCGACAAGCGCGAAGACGGCGGTTATGTGACGCCTGTGGAGGCCGCCGGCGAAGACGCCACCTATGTGTCGCGTATCCGCAAGGATCCGACGGTCGAGCACGGGCTTTCGCTCTGGGTGGTGACGGACAATCTGCGCAAGGGCGCCGCGCTCAACGCGGTGCAGATCGCCGAATGCCTGATCAACCGCCGCCTGCTCAAGAAAGCGGCGTGAGGGGTCCTACGCAATCCTCTCTAGGTTCAATCCTTGCACCTTCGGCGGCGTCGCGAGCGCGTGCTGCTCAGCGATCAAACGCATCTCATCGCAGCCGCGGCTGGCCGAGAGGATGTGAAAGACAGACGCCAGTGTTGATGTGAGCGACTCGGCCACGGACAAGTTGGAAAGCCTTGCCGCCAGGAACAGCGCGGCGAAAAGATCGCCCGCGCCGTGCGGAACTTTCTCGAGTCGCGGCGTCGACGCGAACCAGCATTCGTTGCGCGTCGATGCGAGGGCACCGATGCGGCCATCTCCATCCGGAATCGATGTCGCTGCGACAAGGGGACGGCCAAGCCGCGCGGCGGCTGTTCTGGCTTCGTCGGAATTGCGCACCGGCAAAGCCGCGAGCTGCGTCAACTCGAACGCATTGGGCGTGACGATATCGGCGAGCGGCAAGAGCATGCGTGCGATCGCCTCGGCGATGCCGGGCTTCGTGTAAGCCCGGCCTTCGTCGCCCAGCACGGGATCGAGGCAGTAAATCGCACCGGGCCGCACATGCTTCACGTGAGAGACGGCGCCGGTGACCACCCCCACCTGCCCGGCGCTCCCGAGATAACCGGAAACAATCCCATCGCATTCCGCGAGCCAGGCATTTTCTGCAAGCCCGTCGATCAGCCGTTGCAGGCGATCGGCAGAAACTGTTTCGCCTTCGACCCGCGCGTAGCCCGTATGGTTCGAGAGCAGCACGGTGGGCAGCGCCCAGACATCGTGACCAAGCCGCTGCAGCGCAAAACGCGCCGCCCCCTGGCCGACATGGCCGTAAACGACTTCGGATTGCACAGAGAGGATGTTCACGATTCTCTCGTCCTTCGACAGGCCCGTCCTTCGACGGGCTCAGGACGAGGGAATAAATCCTCACCCTGAGCTTGTCGAAGGGTGAGCGGGGATTGGCGGCTGGCAATGGCTGGGTTAGGTGTCGCCCCCGAAAACGTGCGGAAGACTCCCGATGCATGCCACGATCCGTCCGCGCCGCTCCGTGCTCTACATGCCGGGCTCGAATGCCCGCGCGCTCGAGAAGGCGCGCGCGCTGCCTGCGGATGCCTTGATCCTCGATCTTGAAGACGCCGTCGCACCCGACACGAAGGAACAGGCGCGCGCCCAGGTCGGCGAGGCGGTCAGGGTTCGCGCGTTCGGAAGCCGCGAGGTCGTCATCCGCATCAATGCGCTCTCGACCGAATGGGGAAACGCGGATCTCGCCGCGGCAACTGCCGTGCGGCCAGATGCGATTCTCCTCCCCAAAGTCTCGCGCGCGGACGATCTGCGCCAGGCCGATGCGCGGATATCCGGACGAGGGATCGCGCTCTGGGCGATGATCGAGACCCCGCTCGCCATTCTCAATATTGCCTCGATCGCGGATTCGGGCGGCGTGCTCGCCTGCTTCGTCATGGGCACCAACGATCTCGTCAAGGATACGCGCGGGCAGCACATGCCTCACCGCGAGAATCTCGCACCCGCGCTGGCGCTTGCGGTGACCGCCGCGCGCGCCAACGGTCTCGCCATCATCGACGGCGTCCACAACGACATCGCCGATCTCGACGGCTTCCGCGATGCCTGTTTTCAGGCGCGCGCTTTCGGCTTCGATGGCAAGACATTGATTCATCCCTCTCAACTCGCCATCTGCAACGAAGTCTTCGCGCCGGCCCGCGATGAGGTCGAGGCGGCGCGGAAAATCATCGCGGCATTCGAGCGGCCGGAGAATTCCGGCAAGGGCGCGATCGCTCTCGACGGACGCATGGTCGAGCGGCTTCATGCGGAGGCCGCGCGCGGCACGGTCGCGCTCGCCGAGGCCATCGCGGCACGGGAAAACATCGACTCTTGAGCAACAACCTCGAATTCGACATAGCGCAGCTTGTCGTCGCGCAACGGCTGAACGCGCTCTCGACCGCTCTGAAAAGCTGGCGCTCCGGCCGACCTTTCCTTTTCGGGCGCCGACGTGCGCCGCCGCGCGGAATCTATCTGTGGGGCGCCGTGGGCCGCGGCAAGACCATGCTGATGGACGCGCTCTTCGCGCGCGCGCCGCTCGCGCACAAACGCAGCGTTCACTTCAATGCCTTCATGGCCGACACTCATGCGCGCATCCATGAATGGCGAAAGCTCGATCCGGAGGCGCGCGCGCAACGCGCGGAATTCATGCGCGAGGCCGGCGACGATCCGATCCCTCCCGTCGCGCGCGCGATCGCCGCGCAGGCCGCGCTTCTCTGCTTCGACGAGTTCTAGGTGCGCGACGTGGCCGACGCGATGATTCTCGGCCGCCTGTTCGAGCAGCTTTTCGCGCGCGATGTCGTGATCGTCGTCACCTCGAACACGCGGCCGGACCGGCTCTATCAGGGCGGGCTGAATCGCCAGCTCTTTCTGCCTTTCATCGCACTCATCCAGCAGAAGCTCGACGTCGTGGAGCTCGGCGGCGCGCGCGACTGGCGGCTTGGCCGCATGGCCGGCCTCGGCCTCTATCTGACGCCGCTGGGACCGGAAGCAGACGCAGCGCTCAACAGGGCATGGCTGCAGCTGACTGATGGCGTGCGCGGGGAAGCGCAATCGATCACGCTGCTCGGCCGTAGAATTGCCATTCCCCACGCCGCGCATGGCGCCGCGCGGTTTTCCTTCGACGAACTTTGTGCGCGGCCTCTCGCGGCGGCGGACTATTTGGCAATTGCGCGGCGTTATCATGTGCTCATGATCGAGCGCATTCCGCTGATGCATGCGGAGATGCGCGATGAAGCGCGGCGCTTCACCGTTCTCATCGACACGCTCTACGACCAGAATGTGAAACTCGTATGCTCCGCCGCGGCAACGCCGGATGCGCTTTGCATGGAGGGAGAGAGCGCGGAGGCGTTCCGCCGCACCGCGTCGCGGCTTACGGAAATGCAGAGCCTCGACTATCTGGAGTGCGCGCATGGACTGCGCGAGGCGCGACCGACGAGGACGCCGGAGCGCGTGCCGGCCTGACGGAGAGACGATGCACGGGATTTTCATCACCACGGGCCTCGTGCTGGCGGCGATCCTCGCCTACGGATTCCGCCGGCCGATCATTGACGTGTTTGAGCGCTTCGATGCCCGCAACGCCGCCCGCAAGCTCGAAGAGGCGCGTGACCGGCACGACCGTCTCGCGCATTACAAACACACGCTCAGGCTTGCGGAAGAACAGGTCGATAGCATCGATGAAATCACTACCGCCGACGAGCGCACGGGAATGCCCGTTCAACGCTTCGTCTTCGCGGGCGAGACGTTCGCGTCGCGCGACGACGCCGAAGCCGCGCGCAACGAAGCGGTGGTCGCGAGGGCACGCGAATTCTATGTCGAGCTACCCGCCGCGCTCTCCCGCCGCGGCAACGGCACGCTACGGTGAAACAGAGAGAGGAAGATTTAACGCAGAGGACGCGGAGGATGCGCAGAGGACGCGGGGGAGGAAGAACCGCGCGCCTTCGGCGCGCAACCTTATTCTCTGCGCCCTCTGCACATCCTCCGCGTTCTCTGCGTTGAAATCTTTTTTTCCGGGTGCCTACGCCGCTTCGCCGCGGAGGAGGCGGGGGAGCTTGCCGATATCGCCGCCTGCATGGCGCATGAAGAAGCGGCGGAGCGGCCCGATGCTGTCGACGACGCCGAGCCCGATGTCGCGCGCCACGCGCAGCGGCGCGAAATCGTTCGAGAACAGGCGGTTGAGCGCATCGGTGGCGGCGGCGAGCGTGAAGGAGTCGAAGCGCCGCCATCTTTCGTAGCGGCGCAACGCTTCGAGTGAACCATATTCGAGCCCGAGCCGCGCCGCATCGAGCGCCACCTCGGCCAGCGCCGCCACGTCCTTGAAGCCGAGATTGAGGCCCTGTCCCGCGATCGGATGGATGCCATGCGCGGCGTCACCCACCAGCGCGAAGTTCTCGCGCACCCAGGCGCGGGCGAGATGAAAGCGCAACGGATAGGACCAGCGCGGGCCGTCCGCATGCACTGCGCCCAGATGCGAGCCGAAACGCCGCGCGACCTCCGCTTCGAAATCGGCTTGCGGCAGTTTGAGCATCGCGCCGGCGAGTTGCTCGCGTTCCGTCCACACGAGCGACGAGCGGTTGCCGGTCATGGGTAGGATGGCGAACGGGCCCGAGGGCAGGAAATGCTCGTAGGCGCAGCCGCGATGCGGCCGCTCATGCGCAACCGTCGTCACGATGCCGCGCTGCGGATAGGACCATTCGATCACGCCGATGCCCATGCGCTCGCGCGAGGCAGATTCGCGCCCTTCGGCGCCGATGAACAGAGGCGTGCGAAACGTCTTGCCCGTGTCGAGCGTAATCCCGATTGCATGGGATGCCGGCTCGCTCCCGGTGACGGACGCGGGGCATTCGAGCGAAATCGTTCTTGCGCGCGCGACGCAGGCGAGCAGCGCCTTTCGGATGTCGCGATTCTCCGCGATGTAGCCCATCGGCATGCCGATCTCGCGATGATCGAAATGCAGCGAGAAAGGCGAGGGCGCCTCGCCCAATTTCGCATCGGTGACGAGAATGTCGTTGATCGGTTGAGCGCGGGATTTGAGTTCGTCCCAGACGCCCAGCGTCTCGAGCATTCGCACCGAAGAATAGGAAAACGCGCTCACCCGCCCGTCAAAGGCGGCGTCCGTTTTCGTCGAAGCTAGCACCGGATCGGCGATGACAACCTTCAGCCCGCCGCGCGCGAACGCGAGCGCCAGTGTGAGTCCCACCATCCCTCCGCCGCCGATGACGATGTCGATATGTTTTGCCGCTGCCATGCCGGGACACTAGCCGCTTGCCTCATCCTTCGACAGGCTCAGGATGAGGCCCTAATGGTGAGCCTGCCCGCTGCGCCGCGCGCGCGAACCGCGGCGAGTTGAACCTTGGGGCCGACGGCACGTAAGTCGGCTCTGGGATTCCGGGTATTAGAGGACGACGAGATCGGCGAGTTCCACGCCGCCGGAATCGTGAGAAATCACTTCCGCCGGGGGCCCGGTCCTGAGATCGAAGAAGGAGGCGTTCGAGCGGCCCGTGCGAAAACGCTTGGAGCGCGAGACCCAATAGAAGCGGTCACCCGTCTCGCCGCGACAGACGAAGGTCATCGTCGCCGAATCGATCGTGCTGACGATACCTTGCTGCACATGTGCCGCCCCCGTGGCGACCTGCGCGAAGCAAGGTCGGCAAAGGCCTGCGGCAAGGAGAAGGACGGCAGCGGCCGAAGTTGATCCACGCATCTCCCTGACGAAACGGCACGGGCGCAGGTTTGGCTCCCGAACATCCCGGCTTGGCCCCTCGCGAGACTTCCAAACGTTGCTTTGCCGCTCGGACTACCGCATCTTGCGTAAGCGTCGTTACTGGCAGGAGTTGTGGCGATGCGTATTTTGACGATAGTTTTATTTTCAGCGGCTGCGATTATCGCTCCCGCTCTCGTATGGGCTGACCCCCGCCAGACACAGACCGCTCCGGCAGCAACCGCGCAGACCGCGTCCACGACGATGCCGACTGTCACGATTACGGCCAGGGCGCCGCAGGCTGCGCCCGCGACGGCCGCGAGCATTGCCTCCGATCCCGACGAGATTGTGTGCCTGATGACTCCACCGCGGACAGGTTCGCGTATCGGCGGGTCGCGGGAGTGTCACACCCGGCGTGATTGGGACCGGCACCAGAAGGAGTCTGAAGCCATCCTCTCAGGTATGCAGATGCGGGGGTTGCAGGGCGCGACGTCTAGTATGGATACCCAGCAAATGGGTCACTGAGCTGCCGGAATGTGGCCGCCGCCAATTCGATTTTCAGAGCGCATCCGGGGACCGCACCGGCTTCGAGTAGGCCATGCGCCGATGAAAATTCCCTGCGAGCGTAGCGTACCATGGACGACCGCTCGCATTTGGAGTGCGACCCATGAATCTGCGGAAAATCGACCTCAATCTTCTCGTCGTATTCGACGCCATAATTGCTGAACGCAGCGTTACGCGCGCCGCGCAAAAGGTGGGCATCAGCCAATCCGCCATGAGTCATGCGCTGGGACGGTTGCGCCAGACCTTCAAGGATGACCTGGTCCGGCGGACGTCGCGCGGCATGGAACCAACCGCACAAGCCCTCAAGATTCCGAGATCCGTGCAGGCGGCGCTGAAGCAGATCGAGATCGCGATCGAAGAGCAGGTTCATTTCGATCCGCGAACATCGACACGCACGTTCAACATCCGGATCTCCGACTATCTGGTTGGCTGTCTACTGCCCAGGCTCTGCGCCCGCGTCCGCGCCGAGGCGCCGCTTGTCACGCTGAAAGTCAGTCACCCGGCATCGCCGAACGGCTCGCAGGTCGATCCCGACGTCGATGTTCAACTCTTCGTATGCAGTCGCGATGTGCCAAAACCCGATGTCAGGCGCGAGCGGCTGTTTGAGGACCATTTTGTTGTCGTTTTGCGGCGCGGCCATCCGGCATCACGCAAGAAGATGACGCTCAGGCTCTTTCTCGAACTATCGTTTCTAAAGGTCGAGCCTCCAACGATCGGTTCCACTATGCTTGAGGATGCACTTGGAAAACGCGGACTCGCTCGCCGGGTCGTCTTGACGATACCGAGCCTTACTGGCGTCCTGCCGATCATCAAGCACACCGATCTTTGCGCCATGCTGCCAAGGGCGTGGCTCAGATTGTATGCCGCGCCGAAGGACTTTGCGACCGCGCCGGTGCCGTTGCCGGAAATGGAATTCACGGTGGACCTGTTCAGCGATCCGTCCCGCGACCAGGATCCGGGACACGTCTGGCTTCGCCGACTGATTCAGGAAGAGATGCGAGCCCTGCATCGGCCTGGCGGCGGGCGCCTGGATTGAAACGCAGGCGGGTCTTACGCGACTTCGCGCTCTATCTATGCATAACCTGCATGTAAACATGACAAATATGCACTTGCTGGCAGTTCACCCCAACCATAATCCGGGACGACGGCAAGCGACGCATTGAAGATCGCGGGACGCCGGCGCGCTGCTCGGAGGAACCCGTGGTCAAGGACCTGTTCAATCTCCCGCTGCCAGAGCGGCTAAAACGAATCCGGGAACTGGCGGCCGACGCAGAGGCGTTCGCCGCCGCGATGGTGACGCCAGAACTGCGGGACAGCTATCTGAGGATTGCGCGCCATTGGCGGGACATGGCATCGCAGCTCGAAAAATCCGCGCACGGCGAACAAACCGAAGCGCCCGGGGGGCGCTCGCCTGTTCAGCGCGGCGAGGACACGAAGTAACAGCCGTGTCGGAGTCGGAATATGAGTCCAGTCTTGAGAGCGCACGTGCCGTAGAGATTTCTCGACGGTTTTCGGGGTCAGAGTCGGAAAAGTCGCTTTTATTCCACGTTGGGAAACTGGTGGGTGGTGATGGGGTACGTTTGGCATTCTTGGGATCCGTTCGCCCATTTTTCCGCAATAATTCCGAAATCACTCATGAGTGGGTGATTTGTCGTGTAAGCATTCACTTGGGTTCCCGTCGCTGTTTCCCTGATATCCACCACCGCCCAGATGTCCTTCCACGCGCCGTAATGAACGAGGGTAATGGTGGCAGATTTGGTATTGGGGTCGATCCTCGGCTCAATAGCGAAGGACATGCGGTAATAACTGCCTGTCATGCACCGCAGAAACCCCCGCACTTCCCTGTCGTAGATAGCGCGATAGTCCGTTGTCGTTTCGAAGGGGTGCGCCTTCCCCGGCTCCTGGCGAAGCGAGTCGGGATTTGTCGGCGCGCAAGCCGTGACGGCAGCGAACATCAACGTCGTGACCAAGCGTAGATGGTCGTTCATGATGACACTCGCCCACTACCTTAGGCCGTGAATCGGGGGAATTGGAATGCACATCGCGACGGCGACCCGGATTCGAGAAATCGAGCTTCGGGATCAGAGTCGTAACATAGGTTCAGCTCTCGAGAGTGCATATGTTCACGGGGTCCCGGTCTCCGCTGTCGTGTCGCCCGGAATGAGACGTTTGGAGGATTTCCCGAGCGACGGAGCGCCGCGGACGAGTGGTGACGTTGCGCTGCATCCGTCATGGACGTTTGAGTGTCTTCGCGATTAGAATCCCCGCGCTTCTACGAAGGGATTCGACGTGCTTCCGGGACGACTTGCTGCGCTTCCACCGGGGTCTTTTGCCAAGCTCGCCGAGTTGCTCGATTCATTCCCGCCGGGCGCGGTGCCGGTCAGCCTTTCGGTCGGCGATCCGCGCGGCGCGGTGCCGGAATTCGTCAGCGAGGCGATCGGGCGTCACGCGCATGAGTTCGGCGAGTATCCGCCGATCAACGGCACGCGCGAATGGCGGGAGGCGGCGGCCGGTTGGCTGCGCCGTCGTTTTGCGCTGCCCGAATCTGCAATCGACGAGCGGCACTTCCTGCCGCTGAACGGAACGCGCGAGGGACTCTTTCTTGCGAAGTTCGTGACGACACCGGAAACCAAATCCGGCGGCCGCCCCGTCATCCTGCTGCCCAATCCGTTCTATCAATGCTACGCCGCATCGATCCTGGCAGTGGGCGCGGAGCCCGTCTTCGTACCAGCCCTCGCGGAGAACGGATTCCTTCCCGACTATGCTGCGCTGCCCGAGACGATTCTGCGGCGCGCAAGTAGCGCCTTTCTCTGTTCGCCTTCCAATCCCGAAGGCGCCTGCGCGAGCGAAGAGTATTGGCGAACACTGTTCAGGCTCGCCGACCGTTACGACTTTACGGTGTTCGCGGACGAGTGTTACGCCGACATCTGGTTCGCCGAGCCGCCGGCCTGCGCACTTCCTGTCCGCTTTGCGCAACGTGGCGGGTTCGAGCGGCTGCTGACCTTTCATTCTCTGTCGAAGCGCTCCGCGCTGCCGGGCCTGAGATCAGGAATCGTTGCCGGCGACCCCTCGCTGATCGCGAAGTTCCGGGCTTTCCGAAACTATGCGGGACCCCAGGTGCCGATGCCGATCATGGCGGCGTCGGCGGCGGCGTGGAACGACGAAGCCCATGTCGCAGCCAATCGCGCGGCCTATGCGGAACGATTCCGGCTGGCGCGGCGGGTCCTGGGCAACCGCTTCAATCTGCGCCTGCCCGCCGGCGGATTCTTCCTCTGGCTCGATGTCGGCGACGGGGAAGCGGCAGCGCTCAGGCTCTGGCGCGAAGCGGGCATCCGCGTGCTCCCAGGCGCCTATATGGGCCGCGAGACGGAGCCCGGGAATCCGCGGTCGAATCCGGGATTTCGCTACATTCGCGTGGCTCTCGTTCACGAATTGTCAACCATTGAGGCCACACTGGGTCGTCTCGCCGATCTCGTCGGCGAACCCGTGCGGGAGATGGCATGAGCCGGGGACGCATCATCGGCGCCTACCAGCCGCGAACACGGCGCGCGGCGCTGGCCGACACGCTCGACGATGTGCGCCGGGCGTTGCTGTATTTCCTTGGTACAGCCGTGCTCCGAAGCGCGGGCGCCCTTCTCTTCGTTATCGCAGCTGCGGGTATGCTGGCGCTCGCGACCTACAGTCCCGGCGACGGCAGCCTGAACAACGCGACGTCGCGCGATCCGAGCAATCTGCTTGGCGGACTGGGCGCCACGGCCGCGGATCTGCTGCTGCAGACTTTCGGTCTCGCTGCCCTTGCCGCGCTCGCGCCCCCGGCCGTTTGGGGCGCGCTCGGCCTCGTCGGCAAAAACATCCGCCATGCCGGATGGCGCGCGCTTGCGTGGCCGATCGGGACCGCACTTGCCGCGGGCGGCTGCGGCGCCTTTCCCGCGCCGGTCATCATGCCTGCAGGCGCGGGCGGCCTGATCGGCCTCGCCGTCTTTGGTCTTGACCGACACGCAGCCGAAGCCTCGCACCAGCCCTGGGTGGTCCAGGCCGTTCCCATCATGCTTTTTCTGCTGGGCCTGCCTCTCGCCTTTCTTGCGACCGGACTCAGATTCCAGCCGATCTGGCGGGGCGCCGCCGCGACCGGCTCGCTTTTCCTGCGCCTGGGCGGAACGCTTGCGCGTCCGCGATCACAGCGAGCTGTACGGCCCGCCAGCGCCGAAGATGAATGGGAAGAGGAAGACACGGATGAAGGCGCACTGGACATCGCGCCGGAGCCTGCCGCCGCGCGCAGCCGCGAAAGCGAGCGCCAGACCCGCGTGAAGCGCGATGATCCGCGCAAACCGCTCGCGCGGCCGAAGCCTGCGCGCCAGGCCGCCCTGAACCTCGGAGAGAGCCAATACCAACTGCCGCCGCTCGGGGTGCTCGCCGAGCCCGTGCACATCCACGATCGCGCCGGGTTGAGCGACGAAGCGCTGGAAGAGAACGCCCGTATGCTCGAAGCCGTGCTCGGCGATTTCGGCGTGCGCGGGCGCATCGTTGCTGTCAGGCCCGGACCGGTGGTGACGCTCTACGAGTTCGAGCCGGCGGCCGGCGTCAAATCCTCGCGCGTGGTCAGCCTGTCAGACGATGTGGCGCGCTCGATGAGCGCGGTCGCCGCGCGCATCGCAGTCATCCCGGGGCGCAACGTGCTCGGCATCGAATTGCCGAATCTCCATCGCGAGACGGTGTATTTGCGCGAGATGATCGGCAGCGGCGAGTACGAGAAGGCGCGGGCGCCGCTCATCCTCGCGCTCGGCAAGACCATCGGCGGCGAGGCGGTGATGGCCGACCTCGCCAAGATGCCCCACCTGCTCATCGCCGGCACCACGGGCTCGGGCAAATCCGTCGCCCTCAACACCATGATCCTGTCCCTGCTTTACCGCCTGCCGCCCGACCAGGCGCGAATGATCCTCATCGATCCCAAGATGCTGGAATTGTCCGTGTACGAAGGAATCCCGCATCTCCTCGCCCCCGTCGTTACCGATCCAAGGAAAGCGGTCGTGGCGCTCAAATGGGCGGTGCGCGAAATGGAAGAGCGCTACCGCAAGATGTCGAAGCTCGGCGTGCGCGGCGTCGAAGCTTTCAACGAGCGAGTCGTGAAAGCCAAAGAGAAGGGCGAAACGCTCAAGCGCACGGTGCAGACGGGCTTCGACCGCGAGTCCGGAAAACCCCTCTATGAGGACGAGACGCTTGAGTTCGAGCCCATGCCCTTTATCGTCGTGGTGGTCGACGAGATGGCCGACCTGATGATGATCTCGGGCAAGGAGATCGAGGGCGCTGTGCAGCGCCTGGCGCAGATGGCGCGCGCAGCCGGCATCCATCTGATCGCGGCGACGCAGCGGCCGTCTGTGGACGTGATCACTGGCACGATCAAGGCGAATTTCCCCACCCGCATCAGCTTCCAGGTCACCTCAAAAATCGACAGCCGAACGATCCTGGGCGAGCAGGGCGCGGAGCAGCTGCTGGGCCAGGGCGACATGCTTTACATGATGACGGGCGGGCGTATCCGCCGCGTGCACGGGCCCTTCGTCACCGACCGCGAAGTCGAGGAAGTGGTCGCCTTCCTCAAGACGCAGGGCACACCCGAATATCTCGACGCCGTCACCGAGGAGCAGGACGAAGACGGCAACGATCCCTACGGTACGTTTGGGAGCAGTGGCGAATCCGGGGACGATCTCTACGACAAGGCACTGGCGATCGTGGCGCGCGAACGCAAGGCGACGACGAGCTACATCCAGCGCCGCCTCGAGATCGGCTACAACCGTGCCGCGCGACTGATCGAGCGCATGGAAGAGGAAGGCGTCATCTCCCGCCCCAACCACCAGGGCAAGCGCGAAGTCCTCCTGCCGGAGCACGACGAGCGATAGCGACTGCGGGAAGTCTCCCGTTACGCTTTGAAAAGTTCAATCGCGCCGCTTAGTGCTACTTCGGACTCCATTTACCCGCTTTTTTGTTTCACGGCCCTGCAAGACGCATGGGGCAAGTCAGGCAAATTCCCCAGCGTGTAATTCCCGCGCAAGCAGGGAACCCAGAAGAACAGCGTTGCGAAATACATTTAAGGAAACATGTTGAATAGAACGTTCCGATCCCGATCGGATCTCTCGATCAGCAGCAACTGGAAATCGAAGCGTGTCCGCAAGAGAAAAATTTGCGATGAACATCCCTCTCGGCGCCGTACATCTGGGTTCTCGCTTTCGCAGGAATGACACGTTTTTTGGTCAGGCGGGGTTATCTTGGCGAGGTCGTTCGCTGTATGGTCAGATCGCTTGCGGAACTGAAGGAGGGCAACGAATGGGGTACATCGAACAATCGCTCGGCGCGAGCGAGACGCTGGTCGCGCGGGCGCGATTTCACTGGATCTACAAATTGCAGGCGTGGCTCGCGCTGATATTTCTCGGCATCTTCATCATCGGCATCTGGATCTTTTTCAAGATGATGATCCGCATGTGGACGACGGAGATCGCGGTGACCACGCACCGCTTCGTCGAGAAGACGGGCTGGTTCACGCTCCGGACCAACGAGATTGCGTTGCCGAACATCGAAGGCGTGCGCGTCGAGCAATCGTTTCTCGGGAGATTGCTCGGCTACGGTCACATCCGCATCGAGGGCACAGGCGTCGACGCGGTCGTGATTCCGAACATCGCCGATCCGATCGGATTCCGCCGCGCGATCGAAACCGCGAAAGACGGCGCCGCCCCGCGAAAGTGACACAAAGGCAGATCTAGCGCAGAGGGCGCGGAGGATGCGCAGTGGACGCAGGAAGGCGATAGCGCGAAGCGCGCAAGAATTTCCTCTGCGTCCTCTGCGCTAACAGGCTGTTGAAAAACCTATAGCAGATTTTGGCATTCGATGATTCTCTCGGCGTGGAATCGCGTCGAGGGACAAGGGATGCGCGGCACGGATGAACGCTCTGGCTCGCTGTTTTCGTATGTCG
>Ga0182024_10010647_pt1 | contig 18702 bp, 16 predicted proteins | sample P32metaG_FD_120480 | JGI IMG/M metagenome (GOLD analysis project Ga0182024, IMG submission 120480) | Permafrost microbial communities from Stordalen Mire, Sweden - P3-2 metaG (Illumina Assembly) | ecosystem: Environmental > Terrestrial > Soil > Wetlands > Permafrost | place: Sweden: Stordalen... | reverse complement strand
GCTACCCAGACAACGGCTTCCGGCGTACTCTGCGGGTTGGTCATGGTTGGTCCGTCTCCTTGTGTGGATGCTGAACACACTCACAGTACAGGAGACCTTCGACTGACCATGGCCAACAGGGCTTCCGGTCGCTTCGCTCCCTTCAGCCCTGTTGGTCTACTCCGCTCGTCAGCAAAAACACCCTCGTTCCCGAGGTGCTACGGACCGGAGTTCGTAGCGAAAGATCTGCGGGAGTGGCTGGCGAAAGTAGGAACGGGGACGCTATACATCGAGCCGGGAAGTCCCTGAGAGAAGCAGCCGTGGCCTGCCTCGCGGCCTGGATTTCCATCGCCACAGCAAGCGAAAGCCTTTCCGATGCCAGCCAACGAAGGTCTCAGGTTTGACGATGACGAGAGCGTCTCGCCAGGCAAAGAGCCGCGACATCAAAATCAGCGACAAGCGGGTAGCATTGCTTGCGCGGCGCGGTTTCGTCTCACGTTCCCGATAGAGAGCTAGCTGCTTGCGAAGGAAAATGGTTTCCGCTTTGAGGGCCGCAGCCGATCGTCTTCCCAACAAGAGAAATAGGAGAGCATCTTGGGTCAGATCGACAAGTAGAGAGACGAGACGAAGCAGCGAATGAGCTGTTCTCATGGGGTCGCGAGCATGCCACGTCCCACGTAGCCCATGCAACCATGCGTTTCAGGCTAATTTGGGGCAAACTGCCCGCCTTATCGATTATTTGCGGAGCACAAGGTTCCGGATGCGTCACCCGACTTAAATCAGCATTACCATTTACCTTCAATCTCCGGTTTGCCGACGACTCGGGATCGAGCGCTCAAGGCTCGAATTGAAATGGAGGATGCGGTGGTCTAGGGAGTTGTTGGGAGATGTTTATCGCCAGCCAAGTCGATCGAAAAAAGCGGAGATCTCGGTAGCGGCGCGATCCGGATCTTCGCGATGTGGGAAGTGCCCCACATTAGGGAATGGCGCAAGGTCTAGGTTGACGAACGTCTCGTCGAGCCGATCGGTCCATTCGTATGGGAACAGCGGATCCTGCTCCGGCCATCGCACACAGGTCGGCCGTGTGATCGGCGGCAATGCTTGCGCTTGTCCTTTCATCATAGCGACACGACCTGCGTGGCTCGCCTTGTAGTGAGCGAAGCCACCGGCAAGGTTTCCAGGCTTCATGAAGTTTTCTATGAAGGCCGAAAGCACGTCGTCAAACGCATTCTTGCGGTAGGCCCAGTGGCGGAGGAAATGCGAGATATAGGCGCGGCAGGTCTCCTGCGAAGCGCCTACCAGCGCTGGTGCCATCTCCATCTGATTGAAAGACTGATACCAGATCTCATTCAGTCGGTCAGGTGCAGCCATGCGCGACCCGATTCCCGGATAGACGAAGTCGAAGAAGAACAAGCCCACCAAGCGTTCCGGCGCCTTGCGCGCAAGCGGCTGCATAGCTGCGCCTCCCACGTCGTGGCCGACTAGACCCACGCGTTCAATCCCAAGTGCGTCCAGCAACGTCAGCATATCAGCAGCATGGTCCTGCGCGCCGAATGGCCCGTTTGGTTTATCGCTGTCGCCGAATCCGCGCAGATCAGGAGCAATGAGCCTGTAGCGGTCGGCCAAGCGAGCCATAACAGGTTCCCAGGTCAACCAAAACTCGGGCCAACCGTGGAGGAACAGAAGGGGTGCACCATGTCCTGTTTCGACGGTGTGAAACGACGCGCCATTCGCTTGAACCATTGCATGCTTCATCCAACCCTTCCTTTACCTTTACGTTTGTTAGTATCCCTTCGATCTGAGGAAGAAGGTCATGCGTACCAGATAGAGTCTTCTCATACATGAGGATGATCTTCTGTTGGCGAAGCGTCCGCCAAAACCGAAGCAGTTTCGCTGAAGACTCTTGGGTTGCCGCCCACAGACTCTATCGGCCGCCCAGGGATGCCATGAGACTTCGCAAATGATGCCGCGTCGTCAAAGAGATGGAGGCCTTCGCGGTGCGTCATTGGCGTTGACCGTGAGCGGAGGATGTGGTTTCGAACAAATTGGTGATTTCGCGATAGCTGACAGCCTCATTCGCGAACTCAAAGGTGCCGCGCTCGCACATCTCGCGGGCAGCCTGAATGAAGGCGCCGAGGGCGGCACGCGCGAGCGCGCTGCCTACGCTAATGCGCTTGACGCCGATCGCTGACAAGCTTGCACGAGACAATTGAACGCCTTGCAGCCCCATAACCACATTCACAGGACGATCAACGGAGCGAACGACAGCGGCGATGTCATCCTTCGTAGTCAGGCCGGGAGCGTAGAGGACGTCCGCGCCGGCCGCTTGGTAGGCCTGCAGTCGCGTGATGGTGTCGTTCAAGTCAGGTTTTCCAACCACATAGTTTTCCGCACGCGCAGTCAAAGTGAAACGAAATGGAAGGCCAAGCACCATCTCTGCAGCAGCGCGGATTCGGTCGACAGCATGTCCAAGTTCATACACCGTGCAATGGATGCGGTCGGACACATCTTCAATCGAACCGCCAACAAGTCCGGCCTGCGCAGCAAGCTTAATGGTCTGCGCAACGCTCTCGGGGTCGTCTCCAAAACCGTTCTCGAGATCGGCGCTGACGGGCAGGTCCGTCGCCGATGCGATAGCGGCCACGTGCGTTATTGTTTCTTCAAGACCAATCGCGTTGTCCGGTTGCCCGACTGAGAAGGCATAACCGGCGCTGGTGGTGGCCAACGCCTCAAAGCCGAGGTGTGCCAGCAGCCGCGCCGTGCCGACGTCCCACGGATTCGGAATGATGAATGCGCTTTCGCGGGTGTGAAGCGCATAAAAAACTGCGCCCTTTTGGGCCTGCGTTAACATATTTTGCCTCACCCTGCTGCTGGCAGCGCAGAGGAAACGCCGAAGGTTCCATGAATCTCTTCGACAAAGTTTCTGTCTTCGCGAAGAATGAACCGTTTTGTTTGCGATGTCGCGAAATTTTCACGCCCTTCCGAGTCTGCCTTCAGGCGTGTTCGGTAAGTCTCATACGAAGCAAGTCTGTCGAATGCGATCAAACCCCACGCAATATCATTTGCGCCTTCGTAAGGTAGAAAGTATCCGACAAGGTGTCCGCCGCACCGGGTAATTATCCGGCCCCGATTCTCGGCGTACCTCTTGAACGCATCTCGCCGGAATGGATCGTTCTGGTAGCGGATGATGCACACGATCGTCATCGTATTCCCCTTTGTGGCCGGTCCGGCCGGTGCATGACATCCTACGGTCAGCGGCGCAGCCTTCGCCACGATGCTCCCAATGGCTTGGCGGCGAATTATTAGTGCGGTTGATGGGTTTGTCGGATGCACATTTCAACGGTCAGTTGCCCTGTTGGTGTCTGTTCACCCTGGACGGAAATGGCGGGCCGAAAGCGACCAGTGGTCTGTTTCCTTGCGAGAGGTAGTCGCTTGCGGCCCACCCCATCGTTACTGTCGGGAGTCTGCCAGCTGGCGGACGTGAACGCTTCGTCGAAGATCAAAGTATGCATGTGTCGAGTACCACGCCGACGACGCGGTTTCGAGAATTGCGGCCGCCATAGGCGAGCCGGCACGAGCTCGCTTGCCCTCTGCCTGATGGACGGCCACGCACGAACAAGCACCGAGCTTTCGGTGGTGGCAGAAGTGAGTCCGTCAACCGCAAGCTTACATCTGAACCGCCTGAAGACAGAGTGTCTGGTCAAAGTGCTCGTCCAGGGCAAGCATCGCTTCTACAGCCTGGAGAGACCCGACGTGGCGGCAGCGCTGGAAGGACTGGGCGTTCTCATTGACGGCTCTCACGACAAGTTCGCGCCAAACACGCCAAGCCGGCTACATGTCGCACGGAGTTTCTACTGCTGCGCGTGGAGATGCCGGTCGGGTGACTTGGAACGCTGCGCAATGGTCGTGGAGACGAGCTTAATCTTGGAAGAGCGAGATTCGCAACCAATGACTGTCTGCCTCTTGTACGGAGTCCTGACTTATGGTTTAAGGAGTTTATTCGCGGGGTGTCTCGTCGGATTTGATCCCATCCAGAATTCTGCGATGGACCTAAGATTCCCTTTGTACGTGCGCGTGACAGTGTATTCCTTACCCCCTCGCATGCGAAGCAAATATCTTTCCGGAGGCCAAGGCTCAATCTCCTGAACATAGGAGGTGTTCACCAACACGGATCGATGAATTCGTATAAAGCCATAGGGCTCGAGCTTTTCGGCCAGCTCGGAGATCGAGCTCCGAAGCAGGTAGGAATCCGGTCCCCGCCGGAGGAGAATATAGTTGCCCTGCGCTTCGACGGCGTTCACTTCCGCAGGATCAATGAAAAGAATCTTTCCGTTTGCATTGATTCCGACCCTGGAGGGTTTCCGTGAGAGGCGTTCCAATTGCTGGAGCAGTTCTCCCAATCCGGCGAGTTGATCGCCTTCGGCTCCCCGCCGCGCTTCATTCAAATCCTCCGGCATCGAGCGCCTCGAAGGTTTCAGCACGGAGTTCAACGATCTTTCTCAATTACTGACCACTTGCGTAAGTGGAACAAGTTGCATGCGCAGAGCAGCGGCCTGTTTGGCGACCCGCTGTAGTTGCTGTTGCTGGTATCTGGCTTCATAGAATCGATCCCTCAGTCCACGTAGTCATGGTCAAACTTCAACATCCGGTAGGTCAGGTGGGCGAGCATGTAGGTCATCCCCGTTTTTCGTTCAGCCATATAAGCTAGTGTTTTTGCTCAATTGCGCCCCGCTAAATGCAGTATTCAAATGGCGCATTTTGCAGGCAACTTGCGGGCTGATTCTTGTCTCCCTGTGTTCGTCGTCAGCTACTTGTTTGCGTAATGCTCTGTGCCTAGAAAATGTAGCGAGACGTATGGCTCATCACCCACCACCCAACTGTCGTGACCGGGAGGCCCGGGTGGAACGTAAAAGAGCATGCCGGCGCGGAGCTCGTGGATCGTGCCGTCCTCCATCGCAGCCGTGGCACAACCGGAGAGCACCAGCCCAACGTGTTCGACGTTGCAGCGCGTCGCGCCAACGCCCGGCCCGACATGAACGGACCACTTCCACCCGGGCTCGTACGTGGCGCGGCCGACGGTCATGCCCCCGATGCGAACGAGTTCGAATTTTCCCTTTTCGAACCTCCGTACCTCGTCGGGCTCTTCAAAGCGTTTCAGAACTGTTTCCGCACGAAACGCCCATTCCTTTTCTGCTCGTGTCAACATCGGTCGGTCATCCTTTTCCACGTCATCGTTGTCCTCTCAGTGGCCGGCGTGGCCGGTCCATGGCCGCCAAGGACCAGCGAAGCACACACCGCCGCAAGACCTCCACTGGCGTCGCGACGGCTTATTTGTGCAGTTGATGGCTCTCGGATGCACATTTGGCAGTCTGGCAGCTAATGGATATCAACGATTCGTCTAAGATCAAAGTATGGATGTCTAGAACCACGTTGACGCTGCCGTCCCCGGAACTGCGGCCGCCATTTATCGCCCGGAAACGGGGACCGCCGTCCCAATGACCCACGCCTCTAGCGCGGCGGTGTCGGCGATGTCTCCACTGTAGGTCAACGCCGGCTGGAACGGCCCGACCTGGCTCGGACCGCCTGGGTCGATCACAGATTGCAGGGTGGAGAACAGTGAATAGCCGGAAGGTAGATATTGTTCGCGCACCTCGATGAAGTGGGTGGCGGCGTCCGTCGTCTGGCCGATATGGAACGCGCCGAGCGTGCGGAAATCGTCCGTGACCAATAGGCAGGAGCTGAAGCAGAGGTTGTCCGTCAAAAGGATCAATCGCCCCTTCATCAACGACGACGGCTGTGTCGCAACGGCCGGCCTCGGCGGCGCGACCGGACAGGTGATGGAGCCGGAAAACGCCTTGCCTTCAGCGAAGGCGGCGCGGGCCGCGCGCAGCTGATCTTGGAGTATCTTCTTGACCTCAGGTCCGCCCTGCAGCTCGACGGCCTGCAGAAGAAATTCCAAGTTGTTGATGTTGCCTTCAGAGGCGTGCCAGGCGCCGTCGGGCCCGCCGCAATCGGTTTCCGCACCGGGCTGAGGCGCGCGTCGACTGCGGCCGCGCCGAGCAGAGAGATGGCGGAAGTTGAGATAAGACAAAACATTGCGATATACCTTTCTCTTGTACCCCAATCCGATGACGAGTGCAGCGACCGCATTGCCCTGTAAATTCGCCGATACTTTCTTGAAGGGCGCCAGCTAGACCCGTGAGTCCAGATCGACCCGTCAGGAAAGTAAGGTCACCTAAACCGGGTACAAATGTTAATTTTCACGGCTATGCTGAAGTCAAATTTAATGGCAGCGATTCAATTTGAGATTCGACGCTACGACCTCTCTAAGTTCACAGGGGACGGGATGGTCGTGCTTTGCCGGCACTGATTAACAGGCTTTCAGAAGCGAACCACAAGGTTGGAAGGGAGGGGGCGTGAAAACAAAACGCACCATTTTCAGTACGGACGGTCGGCGCAAGCACCATCACTACGAAGTAACGATCTTCTATTTTGATGGGGAGAGGTTTACGCGGACCTATACAGACAAAGCTAAGGCGTCACGATTCGCTATGCGACAGAGAAGATCGCCCGTAGTGAAGCTGGCTCGCGTAGCGTGCGTCTCCTAGCAGCCTGTGTCTAAACTAAGAGTGCTCGAGCGATCCTCCGGGTCGCCGAGCCGGTCCGTGTCGACAAAGAAGAGTTTCACTTTGAGGGTCCTAGATACACTCACGTTCGCGCAAGAATTCGGCCGCAAGAATCGGATAGAAGTATTGCGACGTGCGAGCCTACGATCATAGAGTCAGAAGCGCTTCGGCGCCCGAGACACACTCTACGTAAGAGGAAAAAGTGAAGACTCTCGTTGCGGTGATGATGGCCTTGCTTGAAACGTTGGCCATGGGGCAATCTGCAGCGGTCAAAACCTGGGATCCTAGCAACATTGTGTGGCAGAACACCTATCCGGATGGAACCAAGTGGTCGGTACTGGAAGGGGACAAAGATGCCCCGGGCAGGGCATTCACCTATGCATTCTACATTCCCGCCGGATATTGGGAGCACCACTCCCACAACCAAGACGCCCGAGTTGCCGTTGTCTCGGGTGTGCTGAAGGTTGCCATCGGACTCAAACTCGACAAGGAAGGAGCGAAGGCTTACCCGGTTGGAAGCTTTCTCTTGGTGCCGGCGAACGTAGAGCACACCATGGGCGCGGACGTCGACACTATTATTATCGGCACCGCCATGGGCCCTTGGAAGACTCATCACGACGAAGACATGCATCACCACTAACCCACTCTGAGCGGCTTGTCCAAGCCACGCGCTCAAGCGTATTCCAGGGGGCGGCGAGACCAAGAGGTTAGCCACTTAGCCGAAAACCCCGCCCCCGCTCGCTTCTAATTAGAAGCTATTAGATGGGCTGTCCTGCACGATCCCGAAGGTCACAATACTACTTCTTCAGACATCGAATTGAGTGTGCCGGCAGTAATTCGCGGTTAATCACTTTGCATCGAGAATGATTCAGGGTGGTGTCTTGCCATGGCGATGGGAACACGCAGGTAGCATCAGCGACGAGAAGAGCTTTGGTATCGCCGCGATCTGGCGGAAGCTCCGGGGCATCCTTTTTATCGACGATTGAACGAAGTGCTGGAGCAGGCAGAGTTCGACGAGTTCTGCGAAACCCGCTGCCGCAAGTTCTATCACGAGAAGCTGGGCCGTCCGTCGCTCGCACCGGGGATGTACTTCCGGGTGATGCTGATCGGGTTCTTTGAGAGAATCGAGAGCGCACGGGGCATTTCATGGCGGGTGGCAGATTCGTTATGTTTGCGGCATTTTTTAACGTATGGATGCCGAACCGTACGCCGACGACGCGGTTTCGAGAATCGCGGCCGCCATCGGCGAGCCAGCGCAATCGTTCTACCCTTAGCCGGAAACTAGCCTTCAGAGTGGTTAAGAATACAGGGGCCGGTCCCTTCAAGCAGCTCTACGCAAACGCATCACGGAACAGATGCGCAAGACCGCCCTTCGCTTCTGCCGCTTTGAAAAACCCCTCAACCGCTTCACTCCACCACTTAGTCTTGAGCAAAAGACCATCTACCTCGACGATCACGGACTGCGATCTCACCGTCCTCCGTGCGCGAGGTCGGTGACTGCGTCGGCGACTGCGTCGACTTCGTCATCCGTGTTGTAGTAGTGCGGCGATAGACGAAGGCACCAGTCGACGTCCTTGTCCGCGAAATCGTACAGCGCGAACTCCCGGAAGCTCAGCGCGGAGTTGATGCCGCGCGCGTCCATGGCTTGCTTGAAGGGTTGCGGCTGCCAGCCGGCAACGTCGAACGTGACGATCGCCGCTAGTTGCGGGCCGCGATCGAGCACACGAACGCCCGGAATTTCGACAAGCCGGCTACGGAGCCGGCTTGCCAGGACGGGCGAACGTCGGGAGATAAGGCCGAGACCAACCTGGAGGGCGTAGCGCGCCGCCGCGGCGCAGCCTAGGACGGTCGAGTAGGGGAACTCCCACTCTTCAAATCGTGCCGCAGTGTCAACGGGCCGGTAGCGGTCGGGTTCAACCCATCGCGCGCCGTACATGTCGATGAAAAGCGGCTCGTACCCATCACGAAGAAGCCTGTCGGAGACGAAGAGGAAGCCTGAGCCCCGGGGACCGCGCAGGAACTTCCGGCACGTCGCCGTGAGCATGTCGCAGCCAATATCTTTGACATTGATTTCGTACTGGCCCACCGACTGGCATGCGTCGACAAGGTACAGCAGATCGAGGTCCCGGCAGTGTCGGCCGATTTCGGCCACGGGCTGGACCAGTCCCGAATTGGTGGGGACATGTGTGGCGGCGACCATTCTGGGACGTAAAGAGCGCATGATGGCGAACATCGCCTCGACGTCGACACCGCCGCCGTCCGGTACGTCGGGGGCGTGCACGATCTGAACTCCAAACCGCTTGCGCAATGCGAGGAAGGCGATTTGGTTGGAGATAAAGTCGTTCCGCGTGGTGAGGATGACGTCGCCGGGCTCGAACGCGATTGCCGACAGCGCCTTGGTGTACGCGTGGGTGGCGCTGCCGGCGAAGGCAACGTTGTCGGGCCCACAGTTGATGAGGTCCGCAATCGCGGTGTAGAAGCCTCGAACCTCGGTCTTGCGCGCTGCCGCAGCCTCGTATCCGCCTATGCGCGCTTCAAGGTTTAGGTGGTCGAGCATGGACTGGAGAACCGGTCGGGCCAGCAGGCCGCAGCCTGCGTTATTGAAGTGGATGACCGTTTCGCAGCCGGGGGTATCCGCGCGGAGCGAAGCGATGTCCAGAAGTGGTTCGCTATTACATGCGAAACTGCGATTATGATCGCTCATGGAAAACAAACAATTACCCCCTTTGGTGATGTCACCTTGTTCGTCGGTTTTGATCCTTGCTCGGTAGACTTCGCGTCGCAAGGTGTACGATTTCGAGATTGTCAGGGCTGAGCAATTTTTCCTTCACCTTTCCTGCCAACTTCAACAAGCAGGTCTCGGCCGATCCGGCAGCCGAGAAGCTAGCGCGATTACTGGGGAGCATCCGACTTTCCGGAACTTGACCTCTTTCCGCCGTAAGCCCGATTCCAGACAGCGTTGCTATTTCCCGTACTGCCGGCCATGGCACCTACTTATGCGGAGACAAGCAAGAGGCACCTTGCTGAAACCCCCGAGTGCATCTTCAAGAATGAAGTGTCAAGCCCTTAGTGACCTTGTCAATTTCCTTGCGATCCGCATGGAGCCCAACGCCCACAAGGTCGAGAGCATCGGTGGGAACAGCCGCGAGCGCAGCGCGGTTATCAACGTCGTTGTTGGTCGCGAACAGCGCCTTGGTGTAGATTGACGGCTTCAGGCAGCAGTCGGTGGCGCGCCGAAGTGTTCTCGTAAGATCCCCCGCTGACCCTGTGAAAACCAGGATCGGCTGCCGGACGAGCGGACCATAGGTTTTGCCAGAAGCATCGACATAACACTCTCCCGCGAGTTCCGGGTAGAGTCCTACGAGTCCGCCTGCCAGAAAACACGCGACGTTGAGTTTCTGCCAGGTTGCGAGATCGTCGCGCACTACGATGGCGATCTTAGTATTGAAGCCCATGGGCATGATTCTGAACCAACCCAACCAGGCTGGTCTTGAACGATTGTGCGGCCCCTCGCCAGATGATTGGATCAGGTTCGCTCCGTCGCAGGCAGGCCTGGAACGGATCGAGGCGTTCTTTGAAGGCTATGCTTATGACCCGCACCGGCACGACACCTATGCCATCGGCTACACCATGAGCGGCGTGCAATCGTTCGATTATCGAGGGGCCCTATGCAATAGCACTCGGGGTAAGGTCATGGTCCTCCATCCTGATGAGGTACATAACGGGCGCGCTGGGAAGAGAGAGCTTTATCACTGATCGGCGTTGAAACCGGGATGGTCCACGCCACTCGACACGAACGAATTCAAGTTTGCTGGCTCATTGCATTAGTGTAGTCCAGCTAGCCATGTGAGGATTGTGCTTTCGAGAGCAATCCGGTGGTCGGACCAGGCGTGATCGGTGGCGACGTGCATCGCTGTGACTTCGTGGCCGCCCTGCGCTTGGATGGCGCGGAGGAGTGCATCGGTATCGGGCGCGAGGCCATCGTCGGCCGTAAGTGCGAGAAGCGGGGTTTGGGTGAGGCCGGCCGCCGCGTTTTCGAATCGGAACGTCTTGCCGAGGGCGCGGACCTCGTCGGCCATACTCTCGGGGGTGACGCCGGCCAGGGACCCCATGTTGTCCGCCATCAAAGCGACAAGCCGATCGCGGGAGAAATCGCCCTGTTTGCCTACGTCCGCCGCGGAGATAATGACCGCGCCGATCAAGCCGCGATCGTGTGATGCGGTGTGCACGACGACCCAACCACCCATGCTGTGACCGGCAATGGCGATGCGTTGCGTGTCAATGCTGAGCCGCTTAACGTTTACCGGATCGCGGAGATAGGCGAGGACGGCGTCGGCATCCTCGAGGTTCTGGGAAAAGCGGAAGACTCCGGGGCTGCCCCACGAGCCGCGATAGTTGAAGGTGACAGCGTTCCAGCCTGCGCGGCGGACGGCCTGCGCGAGATCGAGAAATTTCTCGTTTCCGGGCAAGCCGTGGCAGATGACCAGAGTCGGATGCGGGCCCGCTCCGGAGGGCTGGTAGACGATGCCATTAATTTGCACGCCGTGGGTTGGGATGTGGAGGACGGTCATTTGTGCGGGATGCGCCACGTCGGCGGGCGGATCGGTGAAGATGGCGGGAGGAACGGATTGGGCGGAGGTGGTGACTGCGGAAAGAACGGCGAGAATTGCAAAGACGTATGGGCACATGATCGAACTCCTGAGAAGGAATCTGCATACCTTCCATGGAGCTCTCGCCGGCCTTGTAGCGCAGCTTCTCAGCAATAACCATCTACGGCTTTGCCGTTTGGGCTCAACGGTTGCCGGCCTTGAGTTGGATGCAGCGTGGTCCATGCGGGCTCGTGGTTACGAAGGATTTTCGCGTTACTGACTCTCCTTCACGACGCGCCCATTGAGCGGCTGAACGGGCCGGACATCGTGCGGATAAAGCTTGGCGAACGCCTTGATCTGCTCCGGCGAGATATCCATCGGCGTCTTCAGCACAAACCACGTAACGCCTTCAGTACACGGCGGGGCGGTTAGCGACCCCATGTACGTGTAATAGGCGGTGTTGTAGGGCAATAGATTTGCGGGATTGATCTCAACTCCGGCAATCTCCTCCACGTTGCCCGCGGTCTGTGGCATATGTTCCCAAAGCTGCTCGATGGTGGAGTTCGCGCGGCCCGCTTTCAGAGGAACTGCGACTCCGGCAACCTTCCCGTCGCTGGCTTTGTGCATCAAGTGGAGCACCATATCGTATGGCTTGCCGTGAATGTACTCTTCGCTGGGACGGTGAAAGTGGAATTGCGTCAGTTCGTAGCGCTCGTCTCCCACAATCAGAAAGTCTCCCGAATGAACGTAGTCCACTCGTACCGCGGTGTATCCATTGTTAATGATATTGAGCGGACCGCTTTTGTATTCGAATCGTATGGCAGGGAGATCGGCTTTCTCCGCGCTTCGAATGTCAATCGGAGACTGTTCCTTGCCGGCGTTGCAGGGAGTGTAATCCGGATCGAGGTCACCCCAATGCTCGGGCCCTTTTGCCCCTTCGTAGCTCCATGGTGTCTTCCATGAGGTGGACACAGGCTTGGGGTTCTGCGCTTGTGGACCCCCAGGCGCCAAAATCACCGCGGCAACGATCAATACAAACGTCATCCAACCTTTTCGCAAATTGCACCTCGCTTCGGGGCGATCTATTTGCCCGGCGGAAAACCCGTTCCTACTCGCAGCTGGAAATATACAGTTTGCCGGACGGCAACAATTCGTTTAACATCGAAGTATGGATGTCGAACCGTACGCCGACGACGCGGTTTCGAGAATCGCGGCCGCCATCGGCGAACCCGCACGAGCGCGCATGCTCCTCTGCCTGATGGACGGCCATGCTCGAACAAGCACCGAGCTTTCGGTGGTGGCTGAAGTGAGTCCGTCAACCGCGAGCGTACACCTGAATCGGCTGAAGACAGCTCATCTAGTGAAAGTGCTCGTGCAGGGAAAGCATCGCTTCTACAGTCTCGGAGGACCCAACGTGGCGGCTGCGCTTGAAGGACTGAGCGTCCTCGCTGGCGGCTCGCGCGACACCTTCGTGCCAAGCACGCCAAGCCGGCTACGTGTCGCACGGACTTGCTACGATCACATGGCGGGCACAGTGGGCGTGTTACTTCACGACCGCTTTGCGGCACTGGGCTGGCTGTCAGCCAGTTCGAAGGTCAGCGACAATGCATACGACCTCACCCTCCGTGGAACGAAGGCGCTTGAGGCCCTTGGCATTGACGTCGAGGCAACGCGGACCCTGCGTCGCCGGTTCGCGTGCGCATGCCTGGATTGGAGTGAGCGGCGGCCTCATGTCGGCGGCGCGCTGGGGGCGGCCCTCCTCAAAGTCGCTCTGAAAAGAAAATGGGTGGTCCAGGATCTCGACAGTAGAGCCTTAGACGTCACAACTCTTGGGCGACGCGAACTGCTGGCTCGATTCGGCCTTCAAGTTTGAGGGTCCCCCAGGATCGTTCCGAGCAAGACAGACCCCCGATGCCTCCTCCAGCCACCCGCATCACAGCACGCGTAGAAGAATATTGACACCACAAAAGACCTGTTTCGTCACATATCCATTTAGATATAAACGCTGAGCGGTTATAAAGGTATCACTATAATGCGGACCGGATGCGTCTACCTCCTGTAAGGCAACCGACCATATTCGCATCCGGTCCGCTCCCTTTCGATCTCGAAGAACCTTCACAATAACTCTTAGGCTGTAGTTGAGCGGACGAATGGAGATTCATCTAAAGGCTGGCCCGCCCACCGGACACCGACTGCGGGAATGAAAAAGGGCCGGAGCGCTGATCGCGCCCCGACCCTTTCTTTGTTCCGGTTTTACCCGGGTTAGAAGTGAAACCGCAATCCGAATTCGAGCTGACGGGGACCATTTGCCTGGCCGCCGCCTGCACCGTCAAGCACCCCGAAATCTTGCTGATCGTTGACATCGAGATACGGATTCGAAAGCTGCATGTGGTTCAGGACGTTGAGGCCCGTGAAGAACAACTGCAAGCCAAATCGCTCGTTGATGGCGATATCCTTGACGATTTGCATATCCAGGTTCCAGGTTGGCAGTCCACGGAGTACGCCTGCGCCGCCGCTGGCCGCTGTGCCGTTGTCTATGCCCAGGATCGGCGAACGGAAAGCAGCATACACCGCCGCTGGATTGGCAAACTGGTTTAGGCCTGAACCGCCGTTCGCCGGATTGCCATTGGAGCCGATGTTGGTGGAAACGGCGCCGATGTTGTTAACCGAATTGCCGGCCCCGCGTGCCGTCGCGATGGCTGCCGACGACACGAAGATCGCGTTCGAGTCCGTGCTGACGGCGCTGCAATCCCCCTCACCGAACTGCTCGCAATCGTTGTTGTTATCGGCTTGACCTATATTGACCGCCAAAGGCGAACCGCTGCTGGCAGTGAAGATCGGAGCGAATGTCCAGCCGCCCAGCACGCGACCCATAAGGCCGTGCTGGCCTTTATAGAACGGCGGCTGGTAGAGCATGGACAGGTTGTAGACGAACGGAATGTCAAACGGCTGTGGCCCGTAGCTGTTGCCGAGGTTGTACGGGTTGGGTTCGGTGAATCCGCTGCTCGCCTGTACCACACCTTGCGTGCCGAGCGACCGACTGAAGGTGAAGTTTGAGCGAGCCGTCAGCCCATGCCAACCGGCCGTGGTGTAGGAAACGAAAACGCCGTTGTAGTTGCCATAGCCAAGTGACGTATTGTCGCTGATACCCGTCATCTGGTTGCAAATCGGCACGGGAGACGAGCTAATTGAAGGAACGACTGCGGTCTGGCAGTTCGGGCTGCTCGCCATGCTCCGGCCAAACGTGAAATTTGGCGAGAGATTCTCCCACAGGTCATAGACCTCAGCGTTGTTCAGAATCAAGCTGGACTGGCTGATGGCTACGGCTTGGGTGCAATTGCTGGCGCCCGGTACGCTCTTGCAAAATGCGGACCCGGCCCCACCGAGAGCAGACTCAAAGAACGGCTGAGCGGTGACCGCACCCGCTGCGGTACCATTCTGAAGTTGCGTGTACATGTTGGCAAAAGCGTTCTGGAATTGCTGCCCGCCTTCGCTCAACATGAACGGCACATTCACCAGGTCGAGAGGCTGATATTCGTTCCGAATCCTCCGGAAGATGTAACCAACCTCAAGAATCGCTTTCCCAGGCAGTTCGCGCTGGATCGTGAGGTCAATTTCATCCGACCGAGAAGGACGGAAGTTCGGATCGAGCACTTCGCCTTGGCCCGCGGCTGCGTTACCGTTCACGCCAGGATAGTAGGGTTGTGGAAGCGTGGTCGTAACCGCCGGCAATGGAGCGGTAAGTCCATCCGTTCCGATGCGGAAGGCGGACGTTGGAGTAGCGCCACCGGTGCCCAAGCACTGGTTCCCGGCGACTGCATTGGCCGCGTTCACCGCGCCCACGCACGAAACCGGCTGGCCAAGACCCGTGCCGAGCAGCGGCACAAGAACCAGGTCCACGCCATTCAGACGGCCGAAGATCCGGCTGTATCCCGCGCGAACCACCGTCTTGCCGTGGCCGACGAGGTGACCCATGATCCCTTCATCAAAGCTCGGGTTCCACGCCATGGAGAGGCGTGGGCTGAAACCGTCGTAGAAGGGGTTGTAGGGATACTTCTGGCCGCTGCCGACGTTCGCAACTGTCGCGAACCCCAGCGTCGGATTGTAAATCTGACCTTGGACCGCATCTCTGTAGGTTGTCGAGAGGTAGTTTTGCGCAGTTACCAGATTGCCTGCCTGGTCCACCAGCTCGACCTGCTTGCCATTGAGCTCGTAGGGCGGCATTTCAATCTGATAGCCCATGCCCATGGTCAACGTGAAGCTTGGCTTCATGTGCCAGGTATCGCTGAAATACTCATTGTAGGTCGGGATGATGCTCTGATCGAACATCGGCGTCCCCGCAGGGTTTAAGGTCAGGTTCGGGCCGCTGCGGGTGTACAGGTCCTGCGGCTGGGAGATGATACCCAGCGTTTCATTGTAGAGCTGTTCGTAGCTGTTGATCGAGCTGGACGGTATGCAATTCGCCGCAACTACAGGAGTAACTCCTGGAAGACTGCACGTCGGGGCTGGCAGGTAGTTATGGGCCGCGAGGTTTGCATAGCTAATTCCATTACCGTTCGAGCTAATGTCAACGGGCTGGTTCAGGATGCCGCCGCCGTTGTCATTGCGCTCGTGGTAATCGAAGTTGCGTTGGTACAAACCACCAAACTGGAGCAGGTGGTTGCCGTGGAGGACGGACATGTCATCCCGCCACGTCTGGTCATGACCATCCCAGAAGCGCTGCCGCGTATTCTGCGAGTTCACGTTGAAGGGAATCAGCGCGTTCGAGGTTTCGCCACCGATCTCGAGTGCTCCCGTCAAGCCGGGAAGCTGTGGGATGGGCGTCTGATCGGTCCACTGCCAGAAGTTGCGCAGGAAGTTGAAGTGGAAGTCGTTGGTGGTATTCGAGTTGATGTTGGTCGTCATCCCGGCCGAGTAGAGCGAAGGCACCACTGGACGGATGGACTTGGCCGTCGGCACACCGAACGTATCGCCCGGCAACGCACCGCCGATATCCACCTGGCTGTCCGTCACAGGAACGTTTTTGTAGTAGTGGTAAGTAAGGTTGAGGTGCCACTTGTCGCCGAAGTCGTGGTCAATACGCGCCACGCCGAAGTTCGAAGATTGAGGAGTCGCCAGGTCAGCGCGGTAGCCCTCGGTATTTAGGTTATCGCCACCCGGCACGTTTGCCAGCGGCATATACTTGGACCAAAGCGTGTTAACGAGCGAGTTCAAGCCAAGCCCGCGCGGGTCACATGGCCCGCTCCCGCAAACCGCCGGCTGATACGTTGTACCATTCACCGTGACGGCGGTGGGATTCAGGTTGTAATACTGTGCGGTGCCGTTCGCATCTTTAATCGCAACCACTCCGGCACGCAACGTAGCTGTCGGTGTGAGCCGGGTGAGTTCTTCGCTCTGTGGAAACCGGAAACCTTCGAAGTCGCCGAAGATGTAGGTCTTGCCTCCCAAGAACTTAAACGGAATGATTGGGCCGCCCGCGCTGGCTCCAAAGCGGCTGTAGTGGTCTGACGTGATTGGTTCACTGAAACGGTTATTATCAAAGCTATTCGCTCCACCGAGTGTGCTGCTCAGGTAGTACTCGTAAAGCGAGCCGTGAAGCTGGTTCGTTCCGCGCTTGGTCACCATCGAAACCTGGCTGCCCGAGGACCCGTTAAAGTCAGCGGTCATGTTGTTTGTGGCGACCTTGAACTGCTCGATGCTCTCTGCAGGAGTTGGCACCGTGCCGTTCGGAATAGAGGTAGTAGTGGTATTGGTGACGAAACTTTGGTTGTAGACGGAACCCGCGCCATCCATATCATTGGTGTTGTTGGCGCCATCCAATTGGTACGAATTTTGATCGACGATCGCGCCGGCTACGTTGCCGCCTGGACCTGTCGCGGGCTGCAGTAGGGCCAGTGCCGTCGTTTCGCGCGTCACGTTCGGCATGTCCAGAATCGTATCGCCCGAAATCGTGTCGCCCACCGTCGCGTTCATGGACTGCAAAAATGCGCCGGCCGATGCCGTCACTTCAATCGTGGTGGATGCCGAGCCGACCTTCAGGCTCACGTTCACTGTGAGCGACTCGCCGACCTGGACTTGCTGGTCGGCCACCTTGGCTTGTGAGAAGCCATCTTTGGTAACCGTGATGTCGTAATTACCGAGCTGGACTTCGGTGAACACATAGCGCCCGGTGTCACCTGTTGTACCTGCTCGAGTAGCGCCCGTGGATTTATCTGTGAGTGTGACCGTCGCGTCTGCAACGGAGGCCCCTGACGGGTCCAAAACTTGTCCAACAACTGTTCCTGTTGAAACTCCCGCTTGCCCCAAGGCTGGCACAGCGTTCAGGCCCAACAGCGCCACCACGCAGACCACGGCCAGTCCGAAGAACAGAGAACGCACCCCTGCGCGTCTCAAGATACGTGATTCCATAGACCGCTCACCTCTCCCTCTTAGTTTTTGTCTTCTGATGTATCCACCGCATTGCTATGGGATCGAAAACCACTTCCAATCCGTACTGCCAACTAGAGCAAGAGGGAGGCCGAACGCCGGTCTTGTGTTTTCAGCATCTTGAGTGTGCTCGCCAAAGTCGTCTATGGATCCGTGGATCCTCGGTCCGTCGTTCCGTCCCTGCAATACCGGTCCATCGCGTCGCAGAAACTGAGCTCGTCACAAACATCTGCTAAGTACACATCAAATGGAAGGAGCCGGGTGGCAGATTCCAAATTTCAGAGACTTCGGAGCTCGTTTGTTCGGTAGCGCCAACGGTGAAGGAAACGAATAAATTCAACGAAGCAATGCAGATCGCACTTCGGTTGAAATCAGCACAAGAAGAATCTATGCGGCGGCAAACGCTTCACTTCTCACCCAGAACTGCCTGATGGGCGTCAGAGGTGCGCAGGACAGGTATCGTGTCGCCATAAACGAGCTGCAGTGTCCAGTAGTCTATTCGCGAATTGGAGTGGCGCCCGTTGTTGAACTCCTGCTGCACCCCGAGACCTGCGTCACTCTCTATTCCCCTGTCAGTATTATCGAACTTCCACGGAAAAGACGGCTGGCCCGGTGCTGAAAGTTGTCGATTTATTGTCCGTTAGCGATCCGGCGAAGCTTGCTGCATTCCGGCGTGAATCCAAACGCCGTGATCCGCATTGCCTGCGCTCGTTTTAGCCACGCCCTCTCAACGTAGCGTAGATAGAGGTCCATCGCGCAGCCCATCATTAAGCCTGTACAGCGGCAGCAGGACCGGAGCGGCGAAGAAGTGGCTATCGGGCAAAGACAAGCAGGAGGCTCTGCGCGAAGCGCAACTGGAAATGCGCGCACGAGTAAAGGCTCGTTACGGAAAAGATCTGCCGCAATACTGGGGCGCCTTCGTCCTCGTTGGTCGCTAGCCCGAGTCGCTCAAAAACATGTTGAGGCTGTTGAAAAAGTCGGATTGGGAGCAGATTTATTTGCGGTGACTATCCCCTGTTGTGCTAATCAGCGCGGCAGGAGGTAGCCGACGATGATGGGTCAGCAGCCAAAGACGGAGTCGC
>Ga0182024_10010646_pt1 | contig 18703 bp, 17 predicted proteins | sample P32metaG_FD_120480 | JGI IMG/M metagenome (GOLD analysis project Ga0182024, IMG submission 120480) | Permafrost microbial communities from Stordalen Mire, Sweden - P3-2 metaG (Illumina Assembly) | ecosystem: Environmental > Terrestrial > Soil > Wetlands > Permafrost | place: Sweden: Stordalen... | reverse complement strand
TCTTCGCGGGCAAGATCGGCCTCAAGCGCGACCGCACGGCCGTTCTGTCCGACAATATGTTCGACCAGCGCCTCCGCCTCGATGCGGGACTCGCTGTAATGCACCGCAATCGCCCAGCCTTCTCGGGCAAGCGCCAACGCGATGGCGCGGCCGATGCGTTTCCCCGCGCCGGTGACCAGGGCCGCCATCGGATAGTCGAGGGATTGGGAATCCGTCACTCGGCTATTCCGCGCGATCTAGGCATGTTCCATTCCGTCATCCGTTTGACGGCAATATCGCCGACGCGTTGTCCAGTATGCCACAGATCGTATTGCATCTGCAGGGCGAGCCATCCTTCAGGTGTCCGACCGAACGCTTTCGAGAGGCGGATGGCCATTTCCGGCGACACGCCGGCGCGGCCGTTGAGAACGGCCGACAATGTCTTGCGCGTCACGCCCAAACCAGCCGCCGCCGCCGTGACCGTCAGGCCTAGCGGGGCTACGCAAAATTCCTTGATCAGTTCGCCGGGATGTGGCGGGTCTTTCATTTTGTTCGTCATGTTCATTCCGGGTTATTGTGACCCCATTCAAAACACTCCTGCTGGCACTTTCGCAAAAATGCCTCGGCGTTAGTGACCGGAATTCGAAGCCGCTGCGCTCCTTTCTTGAAACCTTCGAGCGCCTCCGCGTTCAGGATACCAGTCAGGGCACCACCTTGATTGACGCAGATGGAGGGAAATAGCGGTAGGCCCCTGGCGTGACAGACGCTCAGCAATTGATCAAGATGACGGTGGCGCCATTCATCCTATGACGCGCCTCCTTCCAAGCAATGTTATTTGCATCAGCAAGGTCACCATAAGTCGTGAAGCGACTATGCCTTGCCGAAGCAATCAAATGCTGAAGCGAAATTTCGATATTTAAGCCGCGACCTTTTCGGCGGGCTTCTTCTTCCACCAATGCCTGATAGAGGAGCGTCGTCGTGACACCTTTGCCTTCATGGTTTTCGATCCATGATCGTATTTCACTGTCGGACTTTTTCGAGAGATTAGGAATATTCACCGCGATCAACCGCGCCGCTCCTTGTAACGATTCCGCGCCTTGGCCTTGGCCATTTGCTTGGCCGAGGTACCGGCCCGGCCAGATTGGGAGCGCCCGGCGGGTCGGGCGGCGGCGCCGGTCGGCACGCCCAATTCCATGTCCTCAAGGCGTTTGATCTCGTCGCGGAGGCGCGCGGCTTCCTCGAATTCAAGATCGGCCGCGGCGGCGCGCATGCGCTTGTCGAGATCCGCGATCACCGCCTTTAGATTGGAGCCCTGGTAATGCGCCGCGTCGCTTTCGCCCAAGCCTACGGTGACGTGATCCCCCTCATAGACGCTGCCCAGAATATCGGCGATGCCGCGCTTGATGCTTTCGGGCGTGATGCCGTGCGCGGCGTTATAAGCCTGCTGCTTCTCGCGCCGGCGGTTGGTTTCCTCGATAGCGTATTTCAAACTGTCGGTCATGGTGTCGGCATAGAGGATGGCGCGGCCCTCGACATGGCGCGCCGCGCGGCCGATGGTCTGAACGAGCGAGGTGCGCGAGCGCAGGAAGCCCTCCTTGTCGGCGTCGAGAACCGCCACCAGTGCGCATTCGGGGATATCGAGTCCCTCGCGCAGAAGATTGATTCCGACCAGCACGTCGAACACGCCGAGCCGCAAATCCCGAATGATTTCGATTCGCTCCAGCGTGTCGACGTCGGAATGCAGATAGCGCACGCGGATGCCGTTCTCGTGGAAATATTCGGTGAGCGCCTCGGCCATCTTCTTGGTCAAGGTCGTGACCAGGACGCGCTGGCCGAGCCGCGCGCAATCGCGGCATTCGGCCATGAGATCGTCGACCTGGGTTTCGACCGGCCGGATGATGCAGACCGGATCGATGAGACCGGTCGGCCGCACCACCTGTTCGGCGAAGACTCCTTGCGTCCGTTCCAGTTCCCACGGGCCCGGCGTCGCCGACATGCACGTCGTCTGGCCGCGCATGACGTCCCACTCCTCGAATTTCAGCGGGCGGTTATCCATGCAGGACGGCAGCCGGAAGCCGAACTCGGAGAGCACGAATTTCCGCGCGTAGTCGCCACGATACATGCCGCCCAGTTGAGGGATGGTGACGTGGCTCTCATCGACGAAGACGATCGCGTCCTCGGGCAGGTATTCGAACAAGGTCGGCGGGGGTTCGCCCGGCGCGCGGCCCGTGAGGTAACGCGAATAATTCTCGATGCCGGCGCAGCTTCCCGTCGCCGCCATCATCTCGATATCGAATTGCGTGCGCTGCTCGAGACGCTGCGCTTCCAGGAGCTTCCCCTCCGTATGAAGTTGCTCCAGCCGAATCTTCAGATCGCGCTTGATCTGTTCGATCGCCTGATGAAGCGTCGGCTTGGGCGTGACGTAGTGGCTGTTGGGATAGACCTTGATCTCGTCGAGTAGCACGGTCTTCTCGCCGGTAAGCGGATCGAACTCGTGGATCGCTTCCAGTTCCTCGCCGAACAAGGACAGACGCCACGCGCGGTCCTCGTAGTGCGCCGGGAATATCTCCACCGTGTCGCCGCGCACCCGAAAGGAGCCGCGAAAGAAATTCACGTCGTTGCGCTTGTATTGCAGCTCGACCAATTTCGCGATCAAGCGTTGCCGCTCGACCCGCGTTCCCCGCGAGAGGGACAAGGTCATCTCCGAGTAAGTCTCCATCGAGCCGATGCCGTAGATACAAGACACCGATGCGACGATCACGACGTCGCGACGCTCTAGAAGAGCCCGGGTCGCGGAATGCCGCATGCGGTCGATCTGCTCGTTGATCGAACTTTCTTTCTCAATATAGGTATCGCTGCGGGGGATATAGGCTTCCGGCAGATAGTAATCGTAGTACGAGACGAAATATTCGACGGCGTTGTCGGGGAAGAAGCTCTTCATTTCTCCATAGAGCTGGGCCGCGAGCGTCTTGTTAGGGGCGAGGACCAGCGCCGGCCGCTGACAGCGCTGGATCACATGCGCCATGGTGAACGTCTTACCGGAGCCGGTAACGCCTAGAAGGACTTGGTCCTTCTCACCGGCCTCCGTGCCGCGGCTCAATTCGGCGATCGCCTGCGGCTGATCGCCCGCGGGCGCGAAATCGGATTGGATACGGAAACGCCGGCCCGTATCGGTCAGCGGCTTCAAGGCGGTGAGAAGTGGCATGGGCTTAAGATAGGGGCCCGACGGCCGTCGCGCCAGCCGGACAGAGCGCCGCCGCCAACCAACGCATTGCATGTACAGATCGTGCGGGTTCCGCTAACGATCCGGTAACCGGTAAGGCGCAAGAATGTCGCCCGGGGGACAACGAGGATAAACATGAAACGGTTTCTGTCGCGCCGATGGCAAGCCGTGGCGGCGCTGTTCGCCGTTGCCGTCGGTTTCGGCGGCACTGCGCACGGCGAAGCGCCGTTCAGCGTGACCACCTACCATTACGATTCGCTACGTACCGGCTGGAACCGGTGGGAAACAACGCTGACGCCGGCGAATGTGCATAGCAATTTGTCGCTGCGCCACGCGATGGTCCTCGATGATCAAGTCGATGCGCAGCCCCTTGTCGTGACCCGACAAACGATCGGCGGACTTGGCAAGCATGACGCGCTCTACGTCGCCACCGAAAACAACACGATCTATGCTTTCGACGCATCGACCGGCGCCAAGCTGCTGGGGCGGAATCTGGGGATGCCGGTTCCGGCGTCGTTCTCCGGCTGCAACAACAATGCCGCGAATATCGGTATCGGCGGCACGCCGGTGATCGATCTCGCCAGCGGCACGCTCTACGTCATCGCCTATGTTCTGGACGCCGGACATCCGACTTTTCGGCTTCACGCCCTCGATCTCGGCAGTCTGGCGGACAAAATGCCGGCGCGAACGATCGCGGCTTCCCGCACTCTCTCCCGAGGCGGAAACTACCAATTCCATGCCGATGTCAGCCGGCAGCGCAGCGCGCTGTTGCTGGCCAACGGGAATGTCTATGCCGGTTTCGCCAGTTATTGCGATAGCAACGCCAATTTCGCGCGCGGCTGGGTGCTCGGTTGGAACGCCACGACCCTCGATCCGCTGCCCGGTAAGTTTCTCGGCGATCGCCTGACCAGCGCGCCCGAGGACTTCTTTTTGACGTCGATCTGGATGTCGGGCTGGGGTCCGGCAGCCGACCAATCCGGCAATCTATATTTCGTCACCGGCAATTCGGACCCGAGCGGCGCGACCTATCGAGATCCGAACAATCTTGCCGAAAGCGCGGTAAAACTCTCGAGCGATCTCACGAATGTGCTCGATTCCTTCACGCCCGGGAACTTCGCCGCGCTCGAAGCCGACGACTTCGATTTCGGCTCCGGCGGGATCACGTTGTTGCCGAATCAAACCGGTCCGCATCCTCGTCTCGCGGTGGCGGCGGGGAAGGACGGAAATATGTACCTCCTCGATCGCGACGACCTTGGCGGCTTTACGCCCGGCGGCCCCAACCGCGTGCTCGGCACCTTCGGCATTGGCGGCTGCTGGTGCGGCGAATCCTACTTCACCGGCGCCGACGGCTTGAACCGGATCGTGAGCAGTGGGGGCGCCGATCTAGACGGCGGCAGCTCCAATGTCATGGTTTGGAGAATCGCAACCTCGCCTCGGGTCACCCTCAAGCTCGACCGAATTTCGAGTGGTCTCGATAATGGCCAGGACGGCGGGTTCATGACGAGCGTCTCGTCCAACGGTGTCAAGGATGGGATCATCTGGGCGGTCGCGCGTCCAAACACCGATACGCACCTGCGGCTTTACGCCTTCGACGCGAACACGGGATCGACTCTGACCGTCAAGCTCGCGGGTGTTTGGCCCAACGTCAACGCCAACGCCAACGTCATGCCCGTGGTTGCCAACGGCTTGGTCTACGTCGCCAGCTACAAAAGCGTGCAAATTTTCGGACTTGGCGATGGGGGAGCGCCGCCGGGCGCCGAAAATGACGCGGAAGGCGGGCCCGCGGCAACCGTCGGGGTGGCGCGGCACGCCATCCATGGCACCGTTCTGGCGTGGAACGGATCGCGAATTACGATCGAAACCCGGGCCGGACGTGTTGTGACCGTCGATTCCACCGCCGCTACCCGAACTCACAGAAGCGTCGTCGCGGCTCGAGCCGTGCTGGTGCGCGGGGATTTCGACGCGGCGGGCGTATTCCAGGCCCAGGCGGTATTGCGCGCCAAGACCAATCCGGGGCTGTGGCGCCCCGACCGCTAGTCCCTAATGCAACGAAGCCGATTTCATGAGTGCCCGACGGTCGAGCGTCTTGACCCGGACCCAAACGGTGCGCCCGTCGCGCACCAGCTCGATCGGAATTTCGACGCCGGCGGCCCCTGAATTCCATAGCTTGCGATAAAAATCGGCAAGACCGGTCACTGCTTCGTCCCGCACCGCCCAAACGATGTCGCCGACCCGAATATCGGCCGCGGCGGCCGGTCCGGTCGGCGTCAGCCCGCCGATGACGACGCGGCCCTCGCTCTCGGCGCTCAGGATGCCGAGCCACGGCCGAGCCGGGCGATGGGGCCGGCCATAGGTCAAGAGATCGTCGAGGATCGGGGGCAAGAGGTCGATCGGCACCACCATGTTGATGTCGCGCGGCGGACCGCCGGGAATCGATTGCTGGACATGGAGCGAGCCGATGCCGAGGAGCTTGCCGTCGGCGCCGATCAGCGCGCTGCCGCCCCAAAACGGATGCGCCGGCGCCGTGAACAGCGCCTCCTCGAGGAGATATTCCCAATAGCCCGCGAATTCCTGGTTCGCGATGAGCTGCGCGCGCACGGAATGATCGCGCCCGCCGGCCGCCAGCACCAAGGGAGCGCCGATTTCAAGCTTCCCCGACCGGCCGAGCGCAAGCGCGGGGACGCCGAGCCGGCCCAGCGCCTGGATCAGCCCGAACCCGGTCTCCTGGTCATAGGCGGCGACATGGCCCTGGGTGGCGCGGCCGTCGGCGGTCGTCAGCCACACCGTTTCGGCTTCCGTGATTAAGTATCCGATTGTCAACACCAGCCCCGATTCGCGGATCACGACGCCGCTGCCGGCGCGTTGCGTGCCAAGGGTTTGCGCGGTGAAGGCGTCCTCGGGGATGGTGGCCTGGACGCCGACGACGGATTGCAACGCCGCGTCCAGATCGAAGGCGAATTCGCCGGGTTTGGGCCGCACCGCCTCCGGAATTTCCCAGTCGATTTCTTCGGCCATCGCGCCCCATCCTTTCCCGTCCGTGCCTAGTATAATGGCCCCGGCGGATACCGAGAACAACATGGCGGCGGAACCGAACGATCCCAATTCCCTGGCCGCTGCCTTGCGGACCGGCGAGCGCCGGGCGCTGGCGCGCGCCATCACGCTGGTGGAATCGACCCGGCCCGAGCACCGGATCGCGGCCGAATCCCTGCTCGCCCTGGTGTCCCAGCGTCCGGGCCGTGCGATTCGGTTAGGCATCTCCGGCGCGCCCGGCGTCGGCAAATCGACCTTCATCGAGGCCTTTGGCCGCCAGATTATCGCGGCCGGGCATAGGCTTGCCGTGCTGGCGGTCGATCCGTCCTCGAAGCGCGGCGGCGGCGCGATCCTGGGCGACAAGACCCGCATGGCCCAATTGGCGCTCGACGCGCGCGCCTTCATCCGGCCCTCGGCGGCCGGGCGCAGCCTGGGTGGGGTGGCGCGGCGCACCCGCGAGGCGATCCTCCTCGCCGAGGCCGCCGGCTTCGATGTCGTGCTGGTCGAGACAGTGGGCGTCGGTCAGTCCGAAACCGCGGTCGCCGACCTGGTCGATCTGTTCCTGCTCCTGATCGCTCCGGGCGGGGGCGACGATCTGCAGGGCATCAAGCGGGGCATCGTCGAATTGGCCGACATGCTGATCGTCAACAAGGCGGACGGCGACCTGGCGCCGGCGGCGCGCCGCGCGGTGGCGGATTACCGCCAGGCGCTGCGCCTGCTCCGGCCCGCGTCCGACGCCGATGCCGACGCCGAAGAGGCCGAGGTGCTGGCGGTCTCCTCGCTCGAAGGGACCGGCATCGAGCGCGTCTGGCACGAGGTCGAGCGCCGCATCGCGGCGGCGCGGGAGAGCGGGGCCTTCGCCGCCCAGCGCGCCGGGCAGGCCAAGGCGGCGCTGTGGCACGAGATCGGCGAGGGGCTGCTCGATCTGTTTCGCGCCGACAGGGCGGTGGCGCCCCTGCTCCGCAACCTGGAGGCGAAAGTGGCCGCTGCCAAGCTCACCCCGGAGGCGGCGGCGCGGACCGCGCTCACTGCGTTCCTGGGCGGGGAAAAACCATCGGAAAGGGTGTCCGACTGATCCAATGCCCGCCCGGCTAGGTTGACATTCGACCCCTATTCGCTATGCATTCGATGGCTTTCGGTAGAATTTCGGCGGCATTTTTCCGGACGATACCAATACATGGGGGAAGCGTCCTTTGAGAATGGTTTAGAGGGTATCCCGTCATTGCGAGAAGGCGTAGCCGACGAAGCAATCCATGGCGGCGCACGATCCACCGCATCGACGCCTGAATTGCTTCCCCTCGCTTCGCTTCGGGTCGCAATGACGGAATGAGGGTATCCGGTCGCAATGCCGGAAAGGGGTGAGGCTCGCTCCTTCCTGCCGTCATTGCGGTCGACGTATACGTCGACGGCGCAGCCGGCGCGGCAATCCATCATCCGGCACGACCCATCACAACAGGTCCTCGTAGAGATCGCGCCACTCCGGATTCATCGTCTCGATCAGGCGCAGCTTCTTTTGGCGCGAGCCGCCCTTGATCTGCTTTTCGCGGGCGATCGCGTCGGCCATCGTCGCGTGGAATTCGTACCAGACGAGGAGCTTGCAGCCATACCGCTTGGTGAAGCCGGGAACGATGCCCTCCCGATGCTGCCAACCCCGCCCGATCATATCGGAGGTGACGCCGGCATAGAGCGTGCCGTTCCGCTTGTTGGCCATCATGTAAACGGCGGGCTGCTTCACGGGCGCGGGCCTCGATTCATAGGTCCGAGACAATCCGATTATGAGAGTCGTCATTGCGAGGAGCAATGCGACGAAGCAATCCAGTGAGCCGGGAGCGGGGTCTGGATTGCTTCCCCCTCGCTCCGCTTCGGGGTCGCAATGACGGCTTTTTCTAACCCAAACCCGCTTCACCCACAGCCCGGGCACGCATGGGCGGAAGTTTCGGCGACATCGCCGGCATCGCGGCGGGCGCGGCGCTCGCGACGAGCGGGGGCGAGGAGCGGACGATCCGGCGCAAGGGCAAGGGCAGCGCGATCAAGATGAGCGAGATTCGCGAAGCGGCGAGTGAATTTGTCGCGGAAGCGCGCACCCTCGCCGCCGACCGGCGTTTCCTGCATTGGGAAGCGGCGTTTCCCGGCGTCTGGACCGATTGGGAAAGCAACGAACCCTCCGGCGGGTTCGACTCGGTGATCGGCAACCCGCCGTGGGACCGGATGAAGCTCCAGGAAGTCGAATGGTTCGCGGCACGCGTGCCGGAGATCGCCCATGCCGCGCGCGCCGCCGACCGCAAGCGCAGGATCGAGACCATCCACAAACGCCGCGATCCCGTCGCCGCCGCCTACGATCGCGCCTCCTGGATCGCGGAAACCGCCGTGCGTGTTGCGCGCGACAGTGGGGCCTATCCGCTGCTGTCGGGGGGCGATATCAACATCTATTCGCTGCTCGTCGAGCGCGCCATGCGGCTGGTGCGCGAGGACGGCATCGTCGGCTTGCTGGTGCCCTCGGGCATCGCGGCCGATATGGGCGCGGCGAAATTCTTCCGTTCCGTCAGCACCGGCGGCCGGCTCGGCGCGCTGCTCGATTTCGAGAACCGGCGCAATTCCCTGGGCCTCGGCCCGTTCTTTCCCGACGTCGACAGCCGTTTCAAATTCTGCGCCTTGATCGCCGGCGGCGCGCGGCGGCATTTCGCGCAAGCCCTGTGCGCCTTCTTTCAGCAGGACGCGGACGCCGCGGAGGCCTCGGCGTTCGCGCTGACGCCGGAGGATTTCTCGGCCGTCAATCCCAACACCGGCACCGCGCCGGTGTTTCGCTCGCGGCGCGACGCCGACATCGCGCTCGGCATCTACCGCCGGCTCCCGGTACTGGTGGACCGGCGCGGCGCCGAAGCGAAATCGGTGTAGCCGGTACGCTATTTCACGATGTTTCATATGACCAACGATTCGGACAAGTTCCGCACGGCGGCGGAACTGGAAAAGCTCGGCGCCTATCGCGTCGCGGGCGGAAATTGGGAGAAAGGGACGCAGCGCTGGCTGCCGCTTATGTCGGGGCGCTCGATCCATCAGTTCGATCACCGCGCCGCGTCGGTGACGGAAAATCCGCAAAACCTTCATCATCCGTTCAACAGCGCGCCGACGACGCCCGAACAGCACGGCGATCCGACTTATTCCCCCTCGCCGCAATTCTGGGTCGATGAAGCGGACATCCCCTGGCCCGAGGATTTTGATTGGGCGCTGGGTTTTCGTGACATAACGAACCCAACCAATGTCAGAACCGCTATTTCTGCTCTCATACCGAAGGCGGCTTGCAGCAATAAATTGCCGCTGCTTATGCCAATTGAACAACTCGCGGAGTCGGATTACCGAGAATTTGCGCCACTTCTGCTCGCCAACCTCAATTCCTTCGCGCTCGATTTCGTGGCGCGACAAAAAGTTCACGGCACATCGCTCAATCTCTTTTTGCTTGAGCAATTTCCTTTCATCCCGCCCGAAGCCTTCGCGCGGCGCTTCGGCGCCAAGAGCGCCGAACGGATCGTGCACGACGACGTGCTGCATCTGACCTACGTGTCGCGCGACATGGCGGCGTTCGCACGCGATCAGGGCTATGACGGCCCGCCTTTCCCGTGGGACGAGGAGGACCGGCTCCGCCGCCGCGCCCGGATCGATGCATTGTTCTTCCATCTTTACGGCCTCGATCGCGACGCCGCCGAGTATATTCTCCGCACCTTCCCGATCGTGAAGCGCGAGGAGGAAGCGCGCTGGGGCCGCTTCCGCTCGCGCGAGCTTATCCTCGGCACCATGGCCGCGCTCGCCGCCGGCTCTCCCGACGCGCCGGTCGCGGGGTAGGCTCGCCTCCTTCCTGCCGTCATTGCGAGGCTCGACGCATGCGTCGAGGCGGAGCGAAGGGAAGCAATCCAGGGAGCCGGGCGTGGCGCTGGATTGCTTCCCCCCTCGCTGCGCTCCTCGACGCATGCGTCGAGCGCAATGACGGGGAAGGGAAAGGCGTCATTGCGGGCAACGCATGCGTCGCGGGCCTCGATGCGCGTCCCGCTCGCGCATCAGCGCGGCTTTTTCCGCACCAGGATGATGGCGCGCTGTTTCTTGCATTCGGTGCAGCGCAGCCGGCGTTCGACCGCGAGCATGAATTCGTCGTGCCGCAATATCCGGTCGAGCCACGACGCGCTGAGCTTGGTGCGGCGGCTGCATTTCTTGCACAGAGCGACGACATCGTAATAAAGCCGGAAATCGCCCCAGCGGGCGAATTCCCCCGGCCGAAATTCGTCATCCCAGTCGCGCATCGATCGGCCCTGGAGTTGCTCGTTTGTTCCCCCACTCAAACCATATCCCGGCGCGAAGTCAATCGCGGGCAAGCCACCGAATTCCACCCCCGACCTCGGGGTGGAATTCGGTGTCCTATCGGCTCGCTAATAGGTGTTGGGCTGCAGATTGACCGGTGGGGCGTTCGCCGGCATGACCGCGCGGGGACGCGCCCGGGGTGCCGAGGCAACCGGGGCATTGGATGAGGGCACGAGGACGATCTCGACCCGGCGGTTTTGCGGCTCCCGCGTGCCGTCGGGCGTGGGAACGCGCGGATTTGCCTTCCCGTCCCAATTGACCGCGATCTCGTCGCCGCCGATGCCATGCGCGACCATGTAGGCCCGGACGGCGTCGGCGCGGCGCTGCGACAGCTTCAAATTATAGGATTGCGACCCGGCGAGATCGGTGTAGCCGGTCACTTCGATGCGCGAGACGCCGCCGCGCTTGGCCTCTTCGACGGCGCGGTCGACGACTTGCACGGCTTCGGGGCTCAGCTCGAAGCGGTCGAAATCGAAATAGACCGTGAAGGTGCGGGCGGTGACGGGCGCCTGGGCGTAGGGCCGCGGCGCCACGGCGGCGTAGGCTCTGGGCGGGGGAGCCACGGCCACGATCGGCGCGTAGGGATAGGCATAATAGGGGTACGCATAGGGGACGCCGATGCCGATGCCCCAGCCCGGGCCGTAGCCACCGCGCCAGCCCCAACCCGCGCGACCCCAGCCCCAGCCGCGACCGCCCCAGCCGCCGCGATTCCAGCCACCGCGATTCCAACCACCGCGATTCCAACCGCCATGGGCGCCGGTAAAGCCGTGGCCGCCGCCGAACCCGCGGCCGCCGCCGCCATGCCCGCCATGCTGAAACGCGGAAGCGTTGGTCGGCGCGGCGACCAGCACCGTGCTCGCGATCAACGAAGCGGCCAGGACGGCCGCCACCGAGATTCTCTTTTTGGTGGAGTGAACAGGTATCGACGATAGCGACAGCATGCGGCCTCTCCCATTTTCGCCAGCAAATTCCGGCCCTTAATTGGGGCTCGATCGGTCATATGCAAGCATGCCGCGCGACGTGCCCGGCGGCGCGCGGAATTGCACGCCGCGTCAGGCGCGCCCCCACAATTGCCGCGTCGCGCGGCGGGCGCCCTCCGCCAGCGCCTCGAGTTTCGCCCAGCAGATCGAGGGATGACCGACGCGCGGGCCGATGCCGCAATCGGTGCCGCCGATCACATTCTCGCGCCCAACGAGGTTGGCGTAGCGCACCAGCCGCTCGGCGACGAGGTCGGGATGCTCGATGAAATCGGAATGGTGGCCGACGACCCCGGGGACCAGCGTCGCGCCGTCGGGGAGCTTGATCTCCTCGAACACGCGCCATTCGTGCTCGTGGCACGGGTTCGACGATTCGATCGAATAGCTCGCGACCGGCACCTGGAAGATGAGATTGGCGATGTCGCGCAACGGGATGTCGTCATGGTGCGGGCCGTGGAAGCTGCCCCAGCAGACGTGGAGCCGGGTCTGCTCGCGCGGAATGCCCTGGAGCGCGTGGTTCAGCGCCTCGACCCGCATCGCGGCGTAGCGGCGATATTGCGCCAAATCCATGTCCGGGAAGATGTTCCAGGCGTCGGGCAGGTCGGGATTGTCGAGATGGAGGACGAAGCCGGCATCGGCGATCGCGCGGTATTCCTCGTGAAGCGCGTCGGCGATGGCGTACACCAGGGCCTCGTCATCGGGATAATATTCGTTGCCGATCCAGTGCTCGGCGGTGCCCGGCGTGTTGGTCGGCACGAACGCCTCGGCGACATCGACGTTGGCCAGCGCCGCTTTCAGATTGGTCAGATCGCGTGCGATCGCTTCCTGCCCGACATAGCGGAGCGGTCCGACGCAGACCGGCCGGCCGCCGGGAATTCCGACGCGGCGGTAATTCTCGAAATAGCCCGGGAACTTGCGCCGATCGCGATTGATCATGTTGAGGGCGTGATATTCCTCGTCTTCCCGGACCGGCCGGGTTTCGAGCCCCGCCATCCGGTCGATCAGATAGTGGGTGAAATTGATCTTGCCGAATTCGCCGTCATCGACGCTGTCGAGCCCGCATTCCGCCTGGCGGCGGACCACGTCGGCCACGGCGCCCGGCAATTGCGCATCCATCCGGCTCTGGTCGTAGGGTTTGCCCTGCATCCGCGCGTTCTGCATGTCGCGGATAGTATCCGGCCGGGGCAACGCCCCGGCATGCGTCGTCAAAATGCGGTCGTCGCTGCGCATCGTGTTCATGATCGCGTTCTCCCTGCGATTTGGTCTTCGGGGTATCCGTCCGCCCGGGTCGTGGCCGATTCATACCAGTCGCGCATCGAGCCGCAACATCGCGATTGATTAAGCCTAGCTATCTTCCATGGCGACCCTGACGCATTTCCAAAGCCTCACCGAAGCGAGCATCGCCGCACTCGTGGATCGCTTCTATGCCCGGGGGCGGCTTCCGAATCGCGGTCGCCTGTCCGTCGTTCGATCGTGCGGATGGGCTTGCGGCAGGGCTTGCGAAAAGCGTCGCCCCGCCGGACCCGCCGTCACCCGCTATTGCGCGAGAAACACCGTGGTCTGTCCGCCTCCGGAGCCGCCGCCCGCGCAAGAGACATTATATTCGGAATCGTTGTAGTCGAGGTCGTCGGGATTGCCTCCCATATCGTTCCAATAGTACCGCAGCACCTGCCCGCTGGAGAGTTGGCTGTTGATTTGCTGGCACGTGTTGCCGCCTTGAAGAGAGGGCGCCACGGTAGCGCTGCAAGTCCCGTTCATGGGCGCGGCATTCGGATAGGTCTGAGCTGGCACGGCTTGGGTCCCCAGACTGCAATTCCCGTTAGGCGAATTCGAATAAACCGAGGAGGAGATGTTGCTCACTTGGGAAAAGAACCAGTGGACGCTGCCCTGCGCGGCGCCGTACCCGTTCGTGCCATAAGCGATTCTGCCGCCGGTGACATTGTTCAAGGCAAAGCCGATTTTTGCCGTCGAGGAAACCGAGGCGGTCGTCGGGGGCGGGTTGGGGTTGCCCGCCGGAATGGTGCAGTCGCCGTTGCCGACGGAGACCTGGGGTCCGCCGTTGCTCGCGACCTTGTTGGCCGCCGGGATTTGCGACGGCGCGGGGACGCTGCCGTCTTTTGGCACGACATACCAATAGATCGTATTCAAATCGTAGGCGCAGGCGACCCAGCCCCCGATATCGAGGGTGTAGTTCACGATCGGGTTCACGGCAACCGCCGTGGCCGAAACCGATAGGGTCGGGGAAAAGATTTGCAGGAAAGTGGACGCGATCTGGGCCGTGGATTGGACGGTGACCCCGTAACCGGATTGCCCGTTGACGGTAATGGGGGCCGACGTGACGCTGACGCTGGGCGATCCCACTTGGCCCGGCAATTGTCCGCCGCTGGAATTGAAATAGCCGGTCGCGACCGTGGTCGCATCCGTGTCCGAGGTCGCGTCGACATAGGCCGTGGCGCCGGCCAGGGCCGCGACATCGACGACACCCTGGAGCTGGGACTTGAACTGCTCGAGGCGGGCGTAGTCGATGGCGGTTCCGATCACGCCAATGAGCGGGATGAGCATCAGCCCTAAAATGAGGGCGATGGCGCCGCCGCGATCCTCGGCGAGCCGGCGCAGAGTCGCGAAAGAACAGGACATGAGACGCTCCGATTTCGGGGTTGCGGTGGTGGACACGGGCCGGTAATCCTTCTTAAGGGGGGTATTGGACCGTGGCGCCGTTGCGCGGGCGCGAGAAAGCCACGTCCGAAAAATTGAAAACCGCCGGCATGACCAGATGGATCGGCGTGTCGTAGCTGTAGCTGGTCTGCACGACGATGACGCTGTCACCCGAATTGGGTATCAAGCCCGAGGCCAAAGTCACCGAACTCTGGGGGTTCGAGACGCTGCCGCAAGTCGCCGTCCAATCGACCGACGCCGTGCCGTTGGTGTTGGTCACGCTGTTGATCTGAGCCGCCAGGTTCGCGGTCGGATAGGGCGCCATCGCGTAGTCGGCCCCAGTGCAAAAGTCCGCAATGAGATTGCCTTGGGCGGTAGGGGATTGCATCGAGACGAGATTCGCGATGATCGGCGCCGAATTCGCGAACTTCATCTTGGCGCGGATCACGGCGCTCGCCTCGAAGGTTCCCAAGAACAGAAACAGGATCACGGGAACGACCAGCGCGAATTCGACCGCCACCGCCCCAGCCCGGTCGTCGACGACGTGAATCGGGCGATACCCCATCAGTAGGGCTCGTTTTCGAACGCCTGGGTCGACATGAGCAACGCCGAGCCGCTGGCGTTGAAGTACTGACCGACCCAGGGAATGATGTAGGACCGGTTGTAGCCGACCTGCACCAGGACATATTGGTTGGCGGTTCCCGCCGTCGGGGCCGCTGGGTAAGACTGAAACCCCTGGAGGCTGCCGCCCGAATTGGTCACGGTCGGCGACAGACTTCCAAAGCTCGCGCCGGTCTGGATGCGGTATTGGAGATTGGCGCAGGGCATGATGCCGGAAAGCTCGTTGCAGAGCAGGGTGGGAAAGGAAGCGCCGCCGAGCTGGATCTGGCCCGTCATCGCGAGCCGGGCCGCGTCGCGGGTCGCGTTGTCGAGCACGCTCTGCGAAAAGAGGGTCAGGCCGTTTTCGATGATGGCGAGAACCAGCAGCAGGAAGATCGGACCGACGATCGCGAACTCGACGACGGTGGCGCCGCGCGTGTCGAACCCCAATCGCGCCAACGCGCCGAGCCCGTGACGGCGCCTTGTCCGGGTGCGGTCACGCCGCGAGGCGGGCTTGCGATTCGTCGTACCGAAGGTTCTGTTCACGAAATGGCCCCGATTTGCGTTCGGGGTCAGTGTGGCCGAAACTGCCTAATGATTTCTTAATCGACGGGGAAGGGCAGCGGAGTATGTGCGAGTACGAAAGCCCTCATCTGTATCGTTTCAAGAAAGAAAGCGAAAAGCACTTTCCATAGGGTCCAAGAAAATATATTTGGCGCAGTCCGGGGACAGCGATCTTTGCTTTGTGTGTTCGGCTAATCAGGGAAAGCGATTTGCTTGGGATTATCCGCCGAGGCACGGACATCCCGGAGATAAGAGGGCTTGTCCTTCAGGATATTGCCTGTGCTGGGCCGAGGCGGTGATCCCCCGACGCCTTTGAGGCCCGGTAGGGCATCTCTTGCCATTGGTCGGTTGTTCCTAGGCGCTTTCCAGCGCCTTCTCCGCCGCCTTTACAAGAAACCTGGACCGGTTTTTGGCGACGCGGTCGATCCGCTGTAGGAGCCCCTCGGGCAGCATGACGTTGACGCGCACGTTTCGTTCCTCCAGTTCGGTTACCGGGACGAGGACGGCCACGCCATCGCGGTTTTCGGGATCGGCCATGACGGCATCCATGTCGGAAGGATCCGGGATAACCTCTCCATCTTCCGCCATAAGGGCGATGTGGCCGCCCAGAGCTTCCTGGCCCATGGCGAGCGTTTCTTGCAGGGTCGAACCTGCGCTGACGCAGCCAGGAAAATCGGGAAACGAGATGCCGAAGTCGCTATCGGGGTCTCGATGGATCAGGGCGATATAGTACCGCATATGGATAAGCCTTCAAATTAGGTTGCAAAATAGGGTTCAGTCTCATCGTAGTTTTACCGCCGACTGCTTTTCGATGGCCCGCAGGGTCCCGATAGGGATGTCTTTCTTGGGGTGCGGTCTCGTAACCACGCCCGGCTTTGTCGGGTGCTTGAAGTGCCAATGACAAGCGTGGTCCGCACGTGCTTCCATCCGCCTTTTTCGATCCCGCGTATCGCGTCGACACTTTTCATGTGTAATAACACACACACTTCTGCAACGCTTTCAACAGCAAGTGTGTAGCATCGTGTGGAATTTATGAAATTCGGTGAGGATGCTTAAATTGGCGATGACCCATCTTGAAGAACGTTCTCAACCGGCAATCCGCTGCGACGGTCCCACAGCGTCCTTGTTTCGGGTGCCTACTCCAGCGCGACCGGCGGGTCCGCCTTGCCGCCGGTTTGCCCGCCTGCCCGCATGAACAACAACAAGGGCAGCGCCGCCAGGGACACGATCATCATCAGCTTGAAATCGTCGATATAGGCCACCATCGCGGCTTGGCTGGTCACGATGCCGTTCAAACGCGCAAGGGCACCGGCCGACTGCAGGTTGAAACTATGCGCGATCAGCGGATTGAAGGGCGTGACGTTTTCGGCCAGCGTCGAATGCACGATCTGGGTATTCTCGGTCAAAAGCGCCTGCACGGCCGAGATGCCGACGCTGGATCCGATATTGCGCATGAGATTGAAAAAGGCGGCACCCTCGGCCCTCAGGGCTGGCGCCAAGGTCGCGAACGTCGCGCTCGCCAGGGCCACATAAGCGAAACCGATGCCGAAGCCTTGGATGAGGCCGGACCAGATCATCGGCCAGCGATCCATCTGCAGGTTGAAGTTCGTCATCTGCCAGAGCGAGAGCGCGCTGAGACTGAAGCCGACGGCGAGGAAGATCCGGGTGTCGATCTTGCCGATCAGACGCCCCACCAGGATCATCGAAACCATGGTGCCGAGGCCGCGCGGCGCCATGATAATGCCGGTCGTCACCACCGGATAGTCGAGAAGTCCCTGGAAGATTGGCGGAATCAGCACCAGGCTCGCGAACAGCAAGATGCCGATGACGAACATGAAGATGTTGCCGGTGACGAAATTGCGGTCCTTGAAGAGGGCCGGCCGGATGAAGGGATGGTCCGCGGTCGCCGTGCGGACGACGAACAGATAGAAGCCCAGGGCGGCCAATGTCGCTTCGATCACGATCTCGGTCGAGCCGAACCAATCCTTCAATTCGCCGCGATCGAGCATCATCTGCAGCGCGCCAATGCCGACGCTGAGCGCGCCGAAGCCGAAGAAATCGAAGCCCGCAAGGCGGCGCTCGGCGGTGTCCTTGACGAAGGTCAGAATGCCGACGAGCGCGAGAATCCCGACCGGAACATTGATGTAGAAGACCCAGCGCCAGGAGTAATTGTCGGTGAGATAGCCGCCGAGGACTGGACCCAGCACCGGCGCGAGCGTCACCCCCAGTCCCCACATCGCCATGGCCTGTCCCTGGCGTTCCGGCGGATTGATGTCGAGCAGGATCGCCTGCGACATCGGCACCAGCGCCGCGCCCGCCAGGCCCTGCAGCAAGCGATAGATCACGATCTGGTCGAGATCGGTGGCGATGCCGCAGAGCGCCGAGGAAATGACGAAGCCCGTGACGGAATAGACGAGCACCCGCTTGCGGCCGAAGCGGCCGGCCAGCCAGCCCGACAGCGGCGTCATGATGGCCGCCGCGACAATGTAGGACGTGAGCACCCAGGTCATCTCGTCCTGGGTGGCCGACAGGCTGCCCTGCATATGGCCGAGCGCGACGTTGGCGATCGTCGTGTCGAGCGCCTGCATGAAGGTCGCGAGCATCACCGAGATGGTGATGAGTCCGCGGTGGGCGACGGGAGCTGCGGAGGATTTCGCGGGGGCGTTCATGCGCGGATGGCTTGGTCTCATTTGGGGATGGACGCGGCTTTGCAAAGCCCGCGCGGGATGATTCGCCTTTCTCGGCCAGAACGGGTAGTGGGATGGAGCGGCGCAAACTTCCACCGGAAGCGCCGCGGGGTAGGGAATTGGCGATGACCGAAACGACGATGCGGGACCTTAAAATCCAGAACGTCTATCAGGTGACGCGGGGCTTCGAACGCTCGCTCGCCTTCTACGGCGAGGTCCTCGGCATGAAGCTCAAATTCCGCGACGGCGAGAAATGGGCCCAATTCGACGCCAATGGCGGCCGGTTTGCGCTCAGTTCGCCCGAAGAAGCCGGGCCGGCCGCGGGTTCGAACACGGTCATCGTGTTCGAGGTCGAGGATTTGACGGCGGCACGCGAGGCCCTCGAACAGGCCGGCGCGCCGATTCTCGCGGTCCGCGACATGGGCGGACATGGCAGCGTCCTGACCGCGCGCGATCCCGACGGCAATATCATCCAATTCTTTGCCAAGGCCGCGCGGCAAGATTGACCCGGCCGCCTTCGCCCCATAGCTTCGCGCGACCAACGCAGCTTCGCAAACGAAGCGCAACGAACGGGCGGAAGCAGCGGGAGATATCGACATGCGGTTCACGTCACTGGCGCCGGTCCTCGTGCTGGTCCTCTC
>Ga0182024_10010645_pt1 | contig 18703 bp, 21 predicted proteins | sample P32metaG_FD_120480 | JGI IMG/M metagenome (GOLD analysis project Ga0182024, IMG submission 120480) | Permafrost microbial communities from Stordalen Mire, Sweden - P3-2 metaG (Illumina Assembly) | ecosystem: Environmental > Terrestrial > Soil > Wetlands > Permafrost | place: Sweden: Stordalen... | reverse complement strand
GCGGTTTTCACACCTGCCGTTGGCAGCACGATTGCATTCACACAGTTGAGTAGGTGGTTACGGTGCTGGAAATACCACTAACGCCACCCAATGCCGGACAGGAGGAAACGGAAATGGACAGCGATTACGTGTTTCTTTGTGGAGTGATGTGGTGCAGGTTCGGTCACCAAGAGGCGGGCGAGGAACTGCTAAGAGCCGCGAGTTCGAAGGATTCGGATACGAGAGCACTGGCCTGGGCGATGTTGGCGAAGGGTACGGGTCGCCTGCGGGATTTGGAAAGACCGGCGCAGTTGTCCACAATGCCTGTGAGATTGTCGTTTATCGTGACAAGTTGACAATCGAAGAGACGCCATCATCCTCCACTCGCTCGGTGTTCTATGGAGCCATCCCCGCGGCTGAACGTGGGATCCGCCAGGGGCACAATTTCCGGGCTGCCCCGTTCTCCGATTTGAAGGCTTCGCGTCGGCCCTGTTGACCACTGCTCGACAGAGTGTCCAACCATTGACATCGTCCGCACCAGAGCAATTGGTGGCGTCATCCACTGGGTTCCACCGAATCCAACTACACGATTGACTTGCCGATAATTTCCAGTTCGCGAGCGAAGTGGAACTGTGTTTGCTTCGCCTGTCGTCATGCGGAAATGCACACTTGCAGTCGAATTCAGCGAATGAGGATAAAGCGATGAACGACGAGAAGAAGGATAGGGGAGTGCAGGACGGGTTCTCGCGAAGGAGCGTTCTGGGAATGGGCTCAGCCGCTTTGGCTGCGGCGGCACTTGCAGGATTGAGCGCTAATGCTCAAGAAAAAGCGAGCACGCAGAAGGCGGAGCACGACCATTCCTCAAGCGACCCTGGACCGGAGAACAAGACTCTTTTGGACCAGAACCCGAATTCCAACACTCCGCCTCCGACCGACCACGGAGACCTAGTGCCCATCTGGTACTCCTTCGATCTGGTGAAGAAGCGGGTGGAAGAGGGTGGATGGACCCACGAGGTGACGCAGCGCGTCCTTCCTTCTTCCAAGGATATTGCCGGCGTCCAAATGCGCCTCACTGCAGGCAGCTATCGCGAAATGCACTGGCACACCGCCGATGAATGGGCTTATGTACTCTATGGCAATTGCCGTGTCACCGTGATGAACCCCGATGGCACCATGTTCATCGGTGACGTGAGTGAAGGCGATCTTTGGATCTTTCCCGCAGGCTACCCGCATTCCATTCAAGGGCTTGGCCCGGATGGAACGGAGTTTTTGTTGGTTTTCAACCAGGGAACGTTTTCTGAAGATGGAACGATGCTGCTCTCGGAGTTGGTGGCGCACACGCCTCCCGAGGTATTAGCAAAGAATACAGGGCTGGATAAGAGCGTCTTCGCTCAAACGCCCGGAGCCCCACTCTACATCTTCCCCGGCAACCTGCCCAACTCGCTCGAACAGGACAAGGCGGAGATCGGCGGCGCGCAAGTCGCATCAAAGTATCAGTACACCTTCCGCATGAGGTCGATGGAGCCGACGAAAGCCAACAAAGCAGGTGAAGTTCGCATCGTCGACTCGCACAACTTTCCGGCCTCCAAGCATATTGCCGCGGCCATGCTCATCATCAAGCCTGGACAAATGCGTGAGCTGCACTGGCACCCGAACGGCTCCGAGTGGCAGTACTATATCGCCGGCAAGGGTCGCATGACGGTATTCTTTCCTGTCGATAATGCCCGCACAATGGACTACAGCGCCAACGATGTCGGGTATGTTCCCTCCAACGCACCTCACTATTTCGAGAACACGGGTGATACCGATCTGGTGGTCCTGGAGATGTTCGCAACTGACGAGTTCATGGATGTTTCGTTTAACCAGTGGCTCAGGCGCGTCCCCAGCGAAATGCTGAAGGCACACCTGAACATCGATAAGCAGATGGCCTTGAAGATCCCGGCGGAGAAGCTGGAACTCGTTTAGGATGGCTCCTCGCAAGAGAGACTCTCCGAGTGCCCGGCGGAGTCTTCTAAGGAACGGAAAATATCAGCTGCGTGCATGGGTCGTGCACGCAGCTCTTCTAACTCCGAGGAGGTCTTCTATGTTTGAAGGAATTTTTCAGCCCACACATCTGTTGTTAGTCTTTGGAATTGCTTTGCTCGTGTTTGGCCCCAAGAAGCTTCCTGAGCTTGGCAAAGGAATAGGGGAAGAGCCGAGTTCTGTGCACAAAAAGAACTTAGACTGAACTGCCCAGCGCCATCCTGATTACCGCCGAAACGGTATTCCTCGAAAAGAAGATGGCGGTGACCGTAGAAGTAACGTCGCTGTAGGATGTGGCGAAAAACCGTGCCAGTCTCTGCAACGTCGAGCCCGTTTCTTCTCGCCACTCTGCACAATTGCGTTCCTGCTGATCTCTTTCAATTTCCCCACACGGCGCTGTTTCCGACATTCGCTGATAAGTGGCAGCAGTCGGGACGGAAGCTGTACTTCCCGCTACCGCCTCCGCGGCCGAGGAGAAGCCCATCGCGATAATGGAGGGTGCGGCTATGAGATCGCGCAGCGCTTCCTCGTTCGGGTACGCAATCACGAGGCGTTCAGGACCAGTTTCGGTTCGTAGCCCTGCGATTACTGCGTACTGCACGCCCGAAGAATCAACCACTTTGTTCACGACCGCATCCTCCCTTACTCATGTCCGTGTTGCTATAACCCTGATAAGCAACCGGCATTCCAAACTATTTTCGGAGCAAAGAGGTAGTGTGCGAGGTTGAGGCGGCCTAGTGTTAACGGTTTGAGCGGGGAGAACTTCCAAGGTCAATCGTCACGAGAGAAATGAAGGCCGCCGCTGGACAGCGTGTCCACGGAAGGTCATCCTCCCGCTTCAATATCTACGCAAAATACCTGCGCAGAAGAGCTACGCAAAAAAAAATGGCGCCGCTAACCGGCGCCAGAAAGGGAGATACGAAGAGTGTTGGCCTTCAAAGTGGCATTGAACTACTTGGAGGGCGGCGGAGATTTCTGTAATGCGATTTCCTCACCGCTGGGGGTTACTGCCTTTACCGACGCTTGTTTGATCTGCGCAGCATTAGACGCTTGCTCGTCGGGCATCGAGAGCACAGGCCGGCCTGTCTGCTTCGCGAGTTGCTTGGCGCGCGTCTTCGGATACACAAACTCCTCGCCGAAGTTATTTCCGGGATAAAACCACGACTGAATGGCTTCCGGCTGGCCAGACGGTCTCTCTTCGAAATTGATGATTGTTTCCTCCGGGGTTTTCTCACGGTAATCGGGAACCGCGAGAATCGTCGTCACCAGGTGGGTGCGGTCCGCATTCCAGATCTGAACTATGTTGCGATCGGAGTCGCTGTCCGCGAGCGTAAACCAATAGGAACCTGCGGGCAGAACCTGTCCCGGCACCTCGACAGGCTCGCTGGAGGTTAACTTGGTCGCCTGGTCCCACTTATCTGCCATCACTTCACTTGGAAGTGCCAGCGTGCAGAACAGCGCCATACAAAATATTAAGACTAACCACCCGTTATTTGTTTTCATGAAGCTCTTACCTTTATTCACTGTATTCTCCTTTTGACTCAATCGCGCCCAGAAGGGCCGACTGGAATTGTTTTCGTACAACTGCCGTTCGCTTTATGCTGCAGTCTCGGCGAAAAAGGTTTCGATCTGGGTCACTTCCTCATCAGTGAGGCGCAACTCGCCGGCCCGCATCACTCCCTCGGCCTGACGCGCGTTTCGGGCGCCGACGATCGCTCCGGTCACCGCGGGATGGTGCAGTGTCCAGGCGATTGCTACTTCTCCGACGGTACGGTCATGCCGTTTGGCAATCGCTCGCAAGACGGCGACAAGCGCCAGATTGCGCGAGAGATTTGGTTCAGTAAAGTCCGGGTGCCCGCTGCGCCAGTCATCTTTCGGCAGGTTAGCCGCACGCTCACGAGTCATGGCGCCGGTCAAGAGACCCGATGCCATTGGGGAATATAAACTACGACCCCAATCCCCTGGCGCAGGCAGTAAGGCAGAATCTCGTCCTCGATCTCGGGATGCACTAGCGAATACCGAGGCTGGAGAGAAGTTAGCGGGGCAATGGCCTGGGCCCGGCGCAGTTGTTCGACATTGAAGTTCGAAACCCCAATCCAGCGCACCTTGCCTTCGCGCTGCAGATTGGCGAGCGTGCACCAGCCCTCTTCGAGCGCGCCTGAGTCAGGGTCAGGCGGCCAATGGATCTGGTAGAGATCGATCACATCGACAGAAAGGCGGCGAAGGCTGTCTTCGACTTCGGCACGGATCGAACCGGCGCTCAATACTTTTTCCACTTCACCCTTAGCGTCCCAGCGCAGGCCGCACTTCGTGAAGACATAAGGCCGAGGGCCAGACCAGCTCTTGAGCGCGCGGGCAACGACTTCCTCGGAGTGTCCCAGACCATACACGGCGGCCGTATCGATCCAGTTGACGCCCAGTTCGAGCGAGCGGTGAATCGCGGCAATGGAGTCGCTGTCATCCTGCGATCCCCATGCGTATTGCCAGCCCGAGCCACCGATGGCCCAGGCGCCGTAGCCGACGCGCGTGATGCTCAGGTCGGAGTTTCCAAGCTTGCGAGTTTGCATTCCAATCTCCTTGTGAAGTTCGGTCGAGTCGTTCAGTTCGGTCAAGCCTGAAGTTCAGTTCGAACGGCAGTTCGGCTGATGACAATCAACCGCTTGCCGAGCGCGGAGGGAAGGCGTTGAACGTGTCACCATATTCTCGTCGAGCCCTGCTCAGTCTCGATGAATTTCGCGGGGCCCTTCGAACTTCGCCAACGACGTCCCAAAGCGCTCTCAGGCAGCTGTTTTCAGCGAGCTAGCCTTTCTGGTGGTATGCCGGCACATGTTCCTGGGCTTCCAGGGTCGCTTTGTCCATCCTCTTTTCATAGCGAGACTCGACAACCCTGCTGCCGTCTGGGTTGTCTTCATCAAATAACTTGTCAAGAAAGTAACGATTCCCGTACTTATTGAAAATCAATTCACTCTTGGCCGGTGTGGAGTTGCTCTCTGCCGACTGAACGTTGAAGAGAGCGGAGACTGACCCGTCCGCGCTGCTGATTTCCATGATCGTCAAATCGGTGTTGTCGAGCATGTGGATGACATATTTGCCCGCCGGAAGTCGGCTGCTCCCCGCATGGAATTGAAATGGAATGTTGACTACGAGGTCCCCGATGATCTGCGCTTGTGCGTTGGTTGTATGCAGCGTCAGCGCGAAAATCAGGGCAATAAACAGTGCCAGCAATTGGTGTTTTAACTCTTGTAGTTTCATAATCTCTCCTTATTGTTATTTCTAATTTGGAGGCACCGCTCCTCGTGCACAATTCGAGCGGAAGCCTGGCGCTTAACCTCTCGCTGAACCTGGAGGGAAGCCCTTAAACATCTTCGCCACACCTTTGTCCAGGTTCTTCTCGTTCTTCGCTTCCTTATCGGACAGCGTGTCTTCGGCACTGCCGCGCCAAATCAATTGCTTGTTTTTCGCATCGTATAAATCGACCACCAAAGTTCCTTCCTTATAGTCCTGCTCGGTTGTGGTAGCTTCCCCCATTCCTCCGAACCCTCGCCAACGCCAGCCTCCGCCCATGCCGTCATAAAACGTCTGGAGGCTTCTTTGAGTTTGCGTCGTCTTGATCGCGACGATCGCAACATCACCGCCGCTGTCGACTTGCGTCCAGCCCTTGGCTGCCAACTGGGCATCCACTGCACTCTTGATCCGGGCGTCCCACAACGAGTTTGCGGGCGTGATTTGCTGCCACGAATAAGTTTTGTACTGAGAGAAATTGGCTTGATGATCAAAATCGGTTTTGACGTGCTGGGCAAATGCCGCTCCAAGCAGGCCAACAAAAAGCAGAGTACAAACCGCTGTGCTACGAAGCGACCTCATATATGAATCTCCTTTTTGCCCGGAATGAATGCATCTGCATTTCCAAACAGCACAGCAGGCAGAAAAATCCGATCAACCGTTCAGGTTCAATGCTTTGTGTCGCTTGTCCGCGGCGAACTCTACAGAGCGCCAAACTGTCATCGTCAACATGCCGACGGTGTGTCCACCTTTCGACTTGAGGTTAAGACGAGAGTCTGTGGAGTTCGTTCTGGGATTGTCGCCGCGATCCGCATTCTGCGCAGAACTTAGGCGGCGCGATTCTTGGAACCCGAATTGCTTACTCCTAGATTGCTTGCCTCTGGAAAGTTGGGCACAGGAGAATTTATTGTGACATTGTTAAAGCAGAGCTTGGCTCTTTTACTGGTAGTTTCATTGTTCGTAGCCAATGCCCCGGCGGGATTCGCCTATCAGGCAGATGAGACTGCGGCGTCTGCCCCGGTCCAAACGGCTCCGCAAACTCCCGAGCAATTGCAGCAATTGGTTGCGCCAATTGCACTTTACCCGGACGCCTTGGTGGCGCAGATATTGGCGGCTGCGACTTATCCAGACCAGATTGTGGAAGCAGACCGATGGATGCAACAGCATCCTGATCTCAAGGGAAAGGAACTGGGAGACCAAGCAGACAAGCAACCTTGGGATCCTAGCGTGAAGTCTCTCGTCGAGTTTCCTTCGGTGTTAGCCAACATGGACAAGAATCTTTCTTGGACCTCGTCGCTCGGCGATGCTTACGTAAACCAGCAGCAGGACGTGATGAACGCGATTCAGGTAATGCGCGACCGTGCGGAAAAGGCCGGGAACTTAAAAAGCACGTCGCAGGAAAAGGTGACTCACGAGGGGCAGACGATTGTGGTCGAGCCAGCCGATCCGCAGGTCGTTTACGTTCCGGAATATGATCCTTGGCTCGTGTATGGCGCGCCCATTGGGATCTGGCCCGGCTGGTATCCGTATCCAGGACTTTTCCTTGCAGGCCCGGGAATTGAATTTGGCTTCGGCTTTGGAGTCGGCTTCTTTGGAGGATTTGGTTGGGGATGGCACAACTGGGGCTACGATTGGCATAACCACGGCATCATGTACAACCACAACAGATACATCTCCCACAGCAGAATCTTTGCCAATCGCGACAACTTCAATCACGCCGGCGGATTTCACGGAGGAGCGCACGGGGGAGGGTTTGGTGGAGTCTCACACGGGTTCGCTGGGCATAGCGAGGCTGGTATGCACTCTGGCGCGTTCAGCGGTTTTAGTCGCGGCGGTGTCGCGCGGTCGAACTCCTTTGGCGGGCGGTCAAGCTTCGGCGGAGGGTTTCATGGAGGCGGCGGCTTTCACGGCGGTGGCGGTCGCAGGTAGATCAAGATCTTCGCAATCTTGGAAGTGGCTCAGCAACATTTTATAGGGAGAACAAAATTATGCAGCACGTTACGGTTCAGAGGCTTGATGCTTCTCATAGACTTCGGCCCAGCACAGCACTCGCCATCACGGCGCTGCTATTGGCCGCAAGCGTAGTTCCTTTGTCGTTCGCGCAGACATCAACGCAGGAGAGTTTCCCCTCTGCGGAAGCGGCAAGTCACGCGCTCTACGTTGCGGTTCAAAGTGACAACGATCGGGCTCTAGTGCAGATTCTGGGAGGCGGGACGGAACTCGTTTCAACCGATGATAGGGCCGAAGACAAACTCGAGCACGAACAATTCGGCAAGAAATATGAAGAAATGCATCGCCTCGTGCGGGAACCCGATGGCACCACCGTTCTCTACGTAGGCGCCGAAAACTGGCCCTTCCCCGTTCCCCTGGTTTCGAAAGCTGGGGCGTGGTATTTCGATGTCGCCGCCGGTAAGGAAGAAGTCCTGTTTCGCCGGATAGGAGAAAATGAAGCAGCTGCAATTGAAACCTGTCACGCCCTGGTTGTAACTCGACAACAACATGTGACCACGAACACAGGCGGCGACCCCGTCATTCAATATGCCCAGTCTTTTGTCGCTGCGCACGGAATGAATGGCAAAGAAGCTCCCGCGAGCAAAGAAGTACCATCAGGTCCATTCCACGGATACTACTTCCGAATGCTGAGTGGACAACCCCTGAGTGGCCAAGCGAAGAGTGGCGGCGCCAATGCCGCATTCGCCTTCATCGCCTACCCCGCGGAATACCGTTCGTCGGGCGTGATGACGTTCGTCGTTACCCAGGACAATGCCGTATACAAGAGAGATCTCGGACCCGACACTGCAAAACTGGCAAAGAAGATGACCGTGGTCACTCCTTCTTCGAGTTGGCGCGCGGCTGAATAACGGTCGGCCGAGTGGTGAATCGATGCCGGCACAGTCCGGTGCATCAAGGAATGCGTCCATAACTCATATCTTGCGGATAATGATTTTGATTGCCAGGACGGATGGTCTGGTCCGGGCGCAATCATCATCCGCCGCCCAGCGGAAAAACGCCACTGCCTTCTTCGCTAACGGAGTCCGTCGCAACTCTTCATTCCGAGCTCGTCCAGCCTATCGCTTCGGCAACGCATTCATCTTTTTCGCGAGGCTCTCATACTCACCAAGCTGTCCAAATTCAGACTCAGCGTCAGCCCCTCGACGCCTCGCTATGCGGTTCGGGAGCGCATCTTTCTTGAGGCGCCGTTGTAATTGATTGCAACCAAAAGAAATCGGGTCGCGGGCGTGACTGCGAGGAGTACGAGATTGTTGGGCCGCTCTCGTGCGTTAGCAAAGGAGTAACTGAATAGGAAGGAGTATCTAAATGAAATCACTTATCATTCGCATGTTTGTACTAAGCATAGTCTTTACAGTCATGGTCGTATTCATCTCGACGGTTGCCTCTGCCGAAGACGCTATCTGGTCTCTCGACTCTAGTACGTCCAATGCCGTTTTGTTTCAAGGATCCGCTAAGAATCCACTTTCATTGAATACCGGAGTCGCTCGCGTGACCGGGAAAGTGAGCCTGGGCGCAGATCTGGATCACTCGGTCGTCGATCTCAGTATCTTTCCCTCGGATGAGGATTGGGGACTCGCGCTCACTCTTGAGAGTGATTTACCGGCAGGCTACGTTCCTGACGCGACCGATCATACGCTGCTCACCTTTAAGTCTAAGCGCATTCTGAAAACAAAGGACGGCCGGTTGGAGTTAATTGGAGATCTGATCCTGACTCGGGTGCAACGCAGCGTCACAATGGTGCCGACCGAAGCCTATGCTGGGCCGGTGTACGGTGATCCTGTCATTCACACCGAAACTCGCGAGACAGCCTTTTTCTTCCCGACTTCAAGTTCCCGGGCTTTATCGGGACCTCTGACTCCTGCAACGCTACAGACGAAAAAATCGCTTGAGCTTTCGGGGTCAACTCGCGTCAACTACGAGAATTTTCCTCAACTCTTACGTGCGATAAAAGATACTAATTGGCCAGCTGTCGTCAAAGATGAACAGTGTCGCATGCCATCCACGATCGGAGATGACTACAGCGGAGCGCGATGCACCGGAACGGTAATAGCAGCCACCAACAATGCCAGCTGTCAAATGCCAGCCTCCGTGGGAGATGACTACAGCGGCCCCGTATGCACTCCGGCCGCCGGTAATCAAACTACAATTATTTTGGATTTGAAGTTGCTTCCCACTGGCTCCGAACCCGCAGTAGGAATGCTTTCCGCGATCAGCACCGCTCGATGACCGCTAACGTCAAACGTAAGAGCCACTAATAAGGGCGGGCGTCAGCCCGCCCCCACTGAAGAGTGCTGAGGCGCAAAGAATTAAGACACAACACGAGATCACAATCCACTCCTTAATTCCTGCATCTCAAGAAATGAGAGAAAGGAAGGAATCTCAAAATGCCATACGTTAATGTCGCGAAAGAAAACTCCACCAACATCGAACTCTATTACGAAGATCATGGCTCGGGTAACGCGGTTGTCCTCATCCACGGATATCCACTAAGCGGCTCCTCGTGGGAGAAGCAGATCCCGGTGCTCGTTGCTGCCGGTCACCGTGTTATCACTTACGACCGCAGGGGATTCGGCAAATCCAGCCAGCCAATAACCGGGTACAACTATGACACCTTCGCCGAGGATCTCCACAAGCTGGTGACCCGTCTCAAACTAAGTGATTTCACGCTGGCGGGTTTCTCAATGGGCGGAGGCGAAGTGGCGCGCTACCTGGGGAAATACGGGTCGAAAGGAGTGAGCAAGGCGGTGTTCATCGCATCTGTTCCGCCGTTTCTGCTGAAGACGCCCGAAAATCCCGAAGGTGTGGACGGCGCAGTGTTCGAAGGCATTCAGAAAGCGATAGTGGCAGATCGTTACGTGTTCTTTTCGGAGTTCTTCAAAAATTTCTACAACACGGACCTGTTGTTGGGTAAGCGCGTCAGCGAGCAGTCCATCCAGGCTAGCTGGAACATTGCGGCAGCCGCTTCTGCCACGGCAAGTCTTGCTTGTGTGTCGAGCTGGCAGGAGGATTTCCGCGAAGATCTCAAGCGTATCGACGTGCCGACGCTGGTTATTCATGGCGACGCTGACCGCATTGTGCCGATCTCCGCGTCGGGACTTCGGACCGCCAAACTGATCAAAGGAGCCAGTCTGGTCACGGTTAAGAACGGACCGCACTGCATCACCTGGACTCATGCCGACGAAGTAAATCGCGAGTTGGTGAACTTCCTCAGGAAAGGCATTGCCAAGCCAGCAGCCGCAGCGTCCATGAAGAAAGCAGTCGCCTAAGGGGTCTCTTCTTCTTCAAATTGTTAATTCACCGGAGAATGCGGCGCTCGGAGCGGCACCCCCGAGAGCGGTGCTCATCGTCCGCCCCTGCGCGGTGATAATCCGCGGTAGTAATAACGATGCGTTCAATCGCAATGTTTATGCCGGCTCCGCTGAGATGGGTGGCGACGTGTGGGCTGCCACTCCGTCCGCGCTATATCCGTCGTTTGACGATTCCTGCTGACAGTATGCACTAGATGGCGAGAGGATTTGGATCGTGGTAGCCACTGCTGGAATCAAGTAAGCAAAAGTTACGAAAACCCACATTAAAGCGCCCGCAGTTTCCTGATCTTGAAGTGCTGAAAAATTGAGAAGTCGCTGCTGATGAAGATAGTGAGGATAAATAACGCGTCCGCAGAACGTAAGAAATGCCGACAACGCATCGCAAGGTAAGGTCGCCAGGAAAAGATACACAGGAATAGTCCACTGCGCCCCCCGAGCCTTCATCGGCCAAGGCCGAATCACGGGCGTCCAGAAGAAAAGTCCGGCCGCGAAGAAGCTTAAGCTTTCGATTGCGTGCCATGATTCCGATTGCATCGCAAGATCGAAGGCTTGCGGCAAATGCCAGCCCAGCAATACGGCCGTCGCAATGAGCCAACAAAACACGGGCTGATTCAGAACTCTTCCGAGCCGTTGCATCAGAGCCCAACGCAGAAACGGGCGCAGGGCGGAACGAGCGAAGTTCAATGGGAGGCCGCGCTCGATTGACAGAAATGGGTTGCCGAGAAGAATTAATGCAGGGCCGATCGTCATCAGCAGAAGGTGCTGGACCATGTGCATGCACAGCAGCCTATGATCTAAAGTCGCAATCGGCGGATTGACTGCGGCCCCGACAAACATCACTCCACACGTGAAAGCACCAAGATGCCAATTCGAAATCGCGTTCTTACCGGAAGTTCTAAGTTGAAACCATCCCCGCAAGTACGACAGCTCAGCCAGGACTAGAGTCGCAACGAGGAATAATCGGATTGCCAACATGGATATCCTTCAGGGCCCAGGAGAGCGCGGTTGCTCGGCGCTTGCTCCAATTATCGAGGCGTGGGAAGCGTCTCGCGCTGGCATTTGCCGAGCAGGATGGAGCGTCTCAAGGAAGGCCACGAGCGCAGTTGTTTCCGCCGGGCTCAAATTTTTTCCATAGGCAGGCATATTGCCTCCGCCTTGGATCACTTGCCGGATGAGTTGGTCTTGAGTAAGGTGCACAGCAACACTGTCCAGAGCCGGTCCGCGCTGGCCTCCATTGTCATCGAGTGAGTGACAGTTACGGCATTGTTTCTCCTGAAATACCAGAGCCCCTCTTCGCTCAAGCGCAGTGCGTCCGGTCAAGTACTGTAAAGGAATCGGCTGGCTGCTCCAGGCGTCCATCACTGGGCTCCACGGCGCGTGCTGCGCGAGATGCGTGAACGTTCCCAGCGTCACCGCGATCAGCAGAACCGACAGGACAGCAATTGGCCTGCGTTTCCAGCTCTTCTCGCCCTCACCCGCGACGAAGGGAAGTGCGAGCAGCACAATCAGCCCGACGGCCGGGCCAATTAGCAATATCGGCGTCTCCGATGACGGCGGAAGGAAGGACAGCAATGCATACAGCCATAAAAAGAAAAAATCAGGATGTGGCGCGGTTTGAATGATCGTTGGGTCGGGCTGGCCGCTTGGACCGAACGGGCCAAAATAGACCGCACACACAGCGATTGAAAGAAGAATGAAACCGGAGAACAGTATGTCCTTCCACACTGCGTTCGGCACAAACGGCACACCCTGCTTGTGTGTCAGCTCGTGATATTCCTGCAAATAAGTAGCGCGCCGGACGACGCGTCCCGGCATAGGCCATTCGTTGATTCCCAATTTCAGCACCATAAGCAGGTGCAGACCAACGAAGGCGATGAGCAATCCCGGGACAACAAAAACGTGCAGCGCGAAGAATCGCGAAAGCGTTGCGCCGGCAATGATCGGACCGCCGAGCATCAGGTTTACTGTCCAAGGCCCAATCACCGGGACGCGGCTGGCGATCGATGCCCCGATTCCCAGCCCCCAATAGGCGTCCTGGTCGAAGCGCAATACCTGGCCGGTAAAGGCCATGCCAAGAGTCACGAGTAAGAGGAAGACGCCGACGACCCAGGTGAGCTCGCGTGGAAACTTGTAAGCTCCGAACAGGAAGACCTGCATCATGTGAATCAGAACAATGGCGATCATGAAGTTCGAGCCCCAGCCATGCAGAGCTCGAATAAACCAGCCCAGAGAGACGCCATGATTCAGGATCTGGAGGCTGCTCCAAGCCTCTCCTGCAGACGGCACATAAATCAGCGCGAGCAATATGCCAGTGACAATCTGGACCATGAAGCACGTAAGCGCAGCGCTGCCGAAAACGTAGAACCAGCTGGCGGTTTCACGCGGAACCGGGTGCTCGGCCGTGTTGCGAATCGACGTGCCCATCTGCAACCGCAGATCGAACCAGTCTGCAAGTTTGTCGATCAGGCGCATGCCGTCCCTCCGCGCGTTGTGTTGGCGGCACGGCCGGGAGTTGGCATTTCGCCAGCCTTGATGAGAAGTTTTCCGTCTTCGATCTTATAGCCGTACTGAAACAGTCCGCGTTCCGGAGGCCCAGAGGCGCGGGAACCATCCTGATAGTAGGCCCCGCCGTGACACGGGCACATGAATAAGCTCGACTGGGGAAACCAGCGAACCGGACATCCAAGGTGGGCGCAGTTCACCGCGAAGACCTGAAAGCTCTGACCGTCCAGATTGCGAACCCAGCAAGCGATGTCCGCAGTCTCACCATCCCAGGCATTGACCACGGGATTTCGATAAGTTGCGAGTCGAGTCTGACCGGCAGGGAATTGATCCAGGCCGCCCAAAGAGAGCCATGACTCGTAGCCAGGTTTTCGCTCACGGATGGCTGGCGACAGCAGGTACCGCACGATGGGTACAGTTAAAATGGCAGCGACAGCACCGTTAAAGAGCAGTCCCAGCTTTACCAGCAGCGCGCGTCTCGACATTTCGGTGCGGATCATGGAATTCCTTTCTCATCCCGACCCAGTGCATTTGCTTCCATCTGGCCAGGAAGTTTTGGACGCTGGGCAGCCAGCCATGCCACAACGTCAGAGATTTCTTGTGCAGAGATGGGATGGCCAGGCAGGTCTCCACGCCAGTCGGGTGCGCCAAACTCGGGCCGTCCAACTATCACGTTGGTCCGCAGGTCTTGATCGCTTATTAATGCGAGGTAAGACTGGTCGACAATCGAGCTCGCCTTGGCGCTTCCGCGACCATCGGGACCATGGCAAGAGGAGCAATACGTGGCGTACACAGCGGCGCCGAGGTGAGAATCACCAGCGACTTTCGTGGCATACGGAGGTGGCGTAACGTTGCCCAACACTTCGGGTTTCGCCCACGACCGTATTCCTCGGACAATCGCATCGACCTGTTTGCCCGTGAGCATGCCGCCTGCGCTCTCTGCGAATGCGGGCATTGGAGTGCCGGGCACTCCGTTGCTGATGGTGTGGCCAATGGCGGCATCGTCAGCAATGGCAAGAAAAACTGAGTCGGCCAATGCGATCGCCGCGCCTCCCTTACCATTCAACCCGTGACACGCGGCGCAGTTTTGTCCATAAAGAACACGGAAGTCGACTACCTGATCGGGGCGAATAGCGACTGAGTCTGGAGAAGGACGGCCGCGAGAATCGCTGCAAGCCACACACGCGACTACGGCGATAATCGCGAGAGCGGAACAGGTGGCGTTGCGGTTCATCATCGGGGCTCTCCGCCATTCTTCTGATCGAAGCGTGCGAGCACTTCAAACCCCGCGCGAACAGCAAGGGGAAGATGTTGCGGAGTTGGTATCCGCTGTTGTCGGGAGACTACGATACCTGCGACGATCCCAAAGCCGACCTGTGAAAACACGAACCACAGCCAGTCGATTTGTTGGTTGAGGATTGGATCGATAAGTCCAATAAAACTATGGACTAAACCCGACCACAAAATAGGTGCTATCAAGCCGCCCAGAAGAACCGGGCGCCGTGGGAGCATCGGTAGCATCGCGCCGTAGAGAAGTCCAACGCTTAAGGAAACGAGCAGGTGGACGACGCTCGCGATGAGCAGGGAGTCCCATTGAAACTCGCCGATCTGCGATAGCGGATGCCTGCCAGGAAAAAATCCCGCGGCGAGAACATTGATTGCGTACCACATACCGCGCCCGCTGATAATTCCATACGTGACTGCCAGAAGCGCCATAGCGACGCTTCCCGCCATGCCACCCTTTACACCCGCTCTGACGGGATAGACCTCGAGCGGCAATCGCGCCCGGTGTAGTTCTTCTGTCATCCACTTGACTGCCGCGACTCGCGGACGACGTGTACTGACGGGTCTAATAGTCTCGATCGCGGAAATAGTTTCATGTTTCTCATGCGGCAAAACTTCGCGAAACCATCCAATGCATCCCGTTACGGCCAGGATCGCACCAAGCAGACTCACCGATAAACTAGTGACCATGCCTGCAAAAACCAAAGTTAGCCCGAACGCCAATATGATCGGCCAGGCAGTAGGCGCTGGCATTTCTATTGTTTCTGTTCGCGTGTCAGGTCGCGCAAGTGTGTCTATGCTCATGTTGGTTTCCATACACTTGTTTTCCAATCACTTGCTTTCCAATCAACGCCCAATCACATAAACGACGGTGAAGACCACAACCCAAACTGCGTCCACGAAATGCCAATAGAGAGACAGGACGTCGATACGCTCGGCATGCTCTCGCTGCACCATTCCGAAGATGGTGAAAACCATCACAGTGGTCAAGCCTAAGAGCCCCATCACAACGTGAAAGCCATGCAGTCCGACTAGTGAGTAGTAGGTGGTTCCGAACAAATTGGTGGTGATTGTGAGTCCGTCCTTATAAATCAGCCGGTGCCATTCTGAAGCTGTTCCGTAGAGAAAGATCGCGCCCAGCGCAATGGTCAGAAGCCACCACGCACCAAACCTGCGCACGTTTCCGTCACGAAGATTCTTGCCGGCAAAGTGAATTGTCAAACTGCTGGAAAGTAAACAGACCGTATAAAGGATGGGGGGCGTGAGAACTTCCGAGGGCATCGGCCCGGACAGGCTCTTACCCATATAAAAGAGATAAGCGACGACAAAGATGGTGAAAATCGCAGCTTCGGCCGTGATCAGGCTATACATCGCCACCTGTCCCCGCGAAGGAAGATTCCACTCGAGTTCTGCCGTTACTGGCGGGATGGTTGTCGTACTCATCAGCCTTTATCCTTTATTAGTACTTCCATTCGGCTTCTATTCGTACTTCCAGTCCGGATCGTCCGGGTGCTTAAGGTCCCACAGGGGGCGGCGGCTCTTGACCGTTGGTATGAGGGCGAAGTTGTATGCAGGTGGCGGAGAGTGCGCCGACCATTCGAGAGTCCACGCATCCCATGGATCGTTGTCCGCAAGTTCGCCGCGGAAATAAGACCAAATCAGGTTCCCCAGGAAGACCAGGATGCCCGCAGCCTGGAAGAAAACCCCGATCGTAACAATCAGGTTCCATGTGTCCCAACCGCGCCCCGGTTCGTAGGTGTAAATCCTGCGCGGCATGCCGAGAATTCCAGGAATATGCATGAAGTCGAAAGTCAGGTGGAAGCCGATAAAGAAAAGCCAGAAATGCAGTTTGCCAAGCGTCTCGCTGTACATCTTTCCCGACATCTTGGGGAACCAGTAGTAGAAGGCTCCGAAAAGGGTGAACATAATGCCCCCGACGATCACGTAGTGAAAATGAGCAACAACGAAATACGAGTTTCCCAACTGCCAGTTGAATGGCGCTGCACCCAACATGACTCCAGTGAGGCCTGCAATCAAAAACTGGAAGAGGAAGGCAATGCAGAACACCATCGGAGTCTTGAACTCGATCTTTCCTCCCCACATGGTCGCCAGCCAGTTGAAGATCTTGATGCCGGTCGGAACGGCGATGGCCATGGTGGAGATCACGAAAAAAGTGTTGGCCGCTGCGCCCATGCCGACAGTGAACATATGGTGGGCCCATACACTCATGCTGATGAACCCGATCGCGACGGTCGCTCCTACCATCACCGGATAGCCAAAGATCGGCTTGCGGGAGAAGACGGGAATGATTTCTGAGGCGAAGGCGAAAGCCGGAAGGACAAGGACGTAAACTTCGGGATGTCCGAAAATCCAGAAGAAATGCATCCAAATCACCGCTGAGCCTCCAGCCTGGGTGTCGAAGAAGTGTCCGCCAAGATAGCGATCGACCAGCAGCATGATCTGTGCTGCCGTCAGCGGACTGACGGCAAGGATCACCAAGCCGGCCATCACGAGGTTGAGCCAGGCAAACAACGGCATTTTGGCCAGCGTCATTCCTGGGCAACGCATGCAAAGAACGGTAGCCACGATGTTGATCGCCGTGCCGATACTGCCAAAGCCGGAGACCAGCAGAGCTAGAGTCCAGAAGTCGGTGCTGTGTCCCAAGGAAAACGTCTGCGAAGTGAGTGGTGCGTAAGCAAACCAGCCGACATCGGGGGCGTTCCCCGCTCCGTAGAGTCCGTTGGCCCCCACCAAGCTGAAATATAGAAGCAGGCCACCGAATGCGGTCATCCAGAAACTGAAAGCATTCAGACGCGGAAAAGCCATGTCCCGCGCCCCAATCATGAGCGGAATCAGATAGTTTGCAAATCCGAACAGAACGGGCATAACCACGAAGAAAATCATGGTGGTGCCATGCATCGTGAACAGCCGGTTGAAGACCTGGGGCGAAACAAAGTCATTGTGCGGGCGGATAAGTTGAATTCGGATTACGGTCGCTTCGATCCCGCCAATCACGAGGAAGACTAACGCGTAGACGATATATAAGATGCCCAGCTGCTTGTGATCGACCGTTGTGACCCACTCGTGGAGCGTCTCGACAAAGGAGCGAGAGCCTGCGGCCGTACTCGGCCATGCGATGGACTCAGTCGACATTGAAAGCTCTCCTCATAGCATTAACGAAGCGTCTCCAGGTAGGTGGTTAGTGCCTCCAGATCCTGACCGCTCAACTGCATTGCCGGCATCAGCGAGCCCGGTTTGATGGTGTCAGGATTTAAAATCCATTGCCGTAGGTTTTCCGGCGTGTTCTTCGCCGCACCCGCAGCGATGGTGTCTCGGCTCATCAGGTGCGTGAGGTCTGGGCCGAAGCGGCCATTGGCCACGGTGCCCGCCACGGTGTGACAGTTGATGCAGGCAGTCGTTTCGAATATGCGTTGTCCTTGAGAAGCAGCACTCACGGTTGCCGGCTGGCGTTGCTCCTGAATCCAACGATCGAAGTCAGCACGGGGCTGCACGTAGACGCGCAGCAGCATCTTGGCGTGCTGTGTCCCGCAATACTGCGCGCACTGCCCCAGATAAATCCCCGCTTCATGGGGATCGATCCACATGCTATTCGGATGGTTGGGAATCAAATCGGTTTTGCCTGCCAGGCGCGGGATCCAGAAGCTGTGATCCGTATCCGCCGAGAACAGCTTGATGAAGGTCGGCGACGACTGATTGTCATCACTAACCGGCACGTGCAGTTCATTCGCAGTCACAACACCCAACCCCGGATAACGGTATTCCCACCAGAACTGATGGCCGATGGCAACGACTTCGATCGCATTGTCAGGTCGCGCAGCCCTCTGCACGCTGGCGATCACCCGCGCCGTTGCCATGAACAGGGCCACAACAATAAGGACCGGGATGACGGTCCAAGCGAGCTCTACCTGATTGCTGCCGTACACTTGAGGAGGTTCGCGTCCATCGTCATTCTTTCTTTTCCGGAACTTCACGACCGAGTAGAGCAGCAAGGTGAAGACGACCAAGAAAATGGCGCCTGTGACCGCGAGCACAAACAAAGACAGTCCGAAGATCGATTTCGCTGGGGTCGAGGCGGGAGCGAAGATATTTGTCGGGCTAAAGGGAGAGGCCGGGTCTGCAAAAGCTGCCGCTGTACAGCAGACACAAACGAGAATCTGCGAACCCAGGAAGTGCCATTGGTTTGAGCCGCGTAATTGCAATTGGCCCCCTCAGCTCGGCTTGAGCGACATCGGACCGAATCTCAGAATCTCAGTTGCTTCGTCAATACCAACGTCCTCACAACTCATCCACAT
>Ga0182024_10010644_pt1 | contig 18705 bp, 17 predicted proteins | sample P32metaG_FD_120480 | JGI IMG/M metagenome (GOLD analysis project Ga0182024, IMG submission 120480) | Permafrost microbial communities from Stordalen Mire, Sweden - P3-2 metaG (Illumina Assembly) | ecosystem: Environmental > Terrestrial > Soil > Wetlands > Permafrost | place: Sweden: Stordalen... | reverse complement strand
TCGTCGCCAGGCCGCGCGCGAACGAAGCGGTGAGCCGCCTTGTCGCGCGCACCGAAATATAGGCAGCCGACGCCAACGCGATCCCGACCAGACCGAGAAGGCCCCACAGCCAGGCCATGGCGCCGATAAAGCCGCGATCGGGCGCCCAGCTGAACCAGCCGACGATGCGGCCCTGCGCATCATGCACCGACTGCACTTCGCGACCACGGTCGGCGGTGAGCTCGGCCTCGAAACGGAGATCGTGCAAGCCGGCGCTGCGCGCGATGAGATTAAGCTCACCAGCATCGAAGCGTCCGACCGTTCCGTCATGGCGCTCATAATGGCGCTCGCCAAGCGCCGCCTGCAAAGCCGCGTGCCGCTCGGCGGCAAGACCGCTATCGTTGCGCTGCGTTTCAGTGAGACCAATGGCGGCGCAAGCCAACACCGCAACCGCCAGGACCAATGATGCGACCGCGCCACCGCGCGCCATCATGCCGCCAGGCATGGCACCACGCATGGCGACGCCCGACGGCCAACCGGATCGCCGCCGCGCCCCGCTTTTTCGGCCCTCCCCAGCGGCCTTCATTTCCCACGCCCCTTACGCAACGCGAACGGCGTAAAGGTAAGCGAGCGTGATTAACGGCAAGGAAAGGCGCCGATCGGCCAGCGCGACTAATTGTAACGCCGGTTATCAACAGCACGGGCTGGCGAATTGTAATGTTAACATGACATTAACCAGCCAAACTTTTAGTCTTTTGTGAGGGTGGAAGGTGGTACGTGGCAGACTTGGTATTGGCAGGTCGAGGGCCTGCCTTTCGAGAGCTGGGGGAATGGCAAGTATCAGAGCCGGCTTAGTGGCCGCAGCCGTGGCAACGGCGGTGAGTCTACCGCTTGCCGCGGTGTGCGCGCCCGCCCAAGGCGTTTCGCCTGACCAGGTCCAAGGCCAAGCCAAAGACCAGCTCAACGCTGCGCCCGCCGATCAGAACAAAGCTCCGACTGCGGACCAGGGCCAAAACCAGGCGCAGAATACCAGCCAGACCTGTCCCGGGAAACCGGACGCGCTGGGCACGAGCCGCGTGCTGCCGATCGATTTTGGCGCCTATCAGCAGCTCGGCCGTATGCAATATCCGGATTCGCTGCCGCTCAACGACAAGGAAGTCGTCATCACCTTCGATGACGGCCCGCTGCCGCCTTACACCGACCAGGTCCTCGACATTCTGGCCGCGCAATGCGTCAAGGCGACGTTCTTCATGGTGGGCGAAATGGCGCATTCGTTTCCGGCAACGGTGCGCCGCGTCTATGAGGAAGGCCACACCATCGGCACGCACAGCGAGCATCATCCGGTCGGCTTCGGCAAATTGCCGATCGAACGCATGCACCAGGAAATCGACGGCGGCATTGCCGACGTCAGCGCGGCGTTCGGCGGCGATTCCAGATACCTAGCGCCGTTCTTCCGCATCCCCGGCCTTGAGCGTTCCGACCTTCTGGAGAGCGAGCTTGCCGAGCGCGGGCTGATCATCTTCTCCGCCGACATCGTCGCCGACGACTGGCATCGCGACATCACGCCGGCAAAGATCATTGCGCTGGCCATGAGCCGCCTGGAACAGCGCGGCAAGGGCATTTTGCTGCTGCACGACATTCATCCGAAGACGGTTGCCGCGCTACCGGGCCTGCTCCAGCAACTGAAAGAACAAGGTTTTCACGTTGTGCAAGTGGTGCCGTCGGCGGCTTACGAAGTCGCGATGGCGCGCAGGCCCGCCGTGGGGATGCTCGCTTCGGCGACTTCGGACGACCTTGCGATCGACGACGGCGGAACCGCTGCGCCGATGTGGCCGCATGCCGCCGATAATCTGACGCCCGATGCGGCAGTGCTGCCGGTCCCCGACGCGGCGGCTTTCGAACCGGATGCCGATCTCGCCGATTTGAGCGGCGAGGTGCGTTGGCCCGACGTGCCGCCCCCCGCCCTGGCTTCGTCCACCCCGGATAAGATCACGCCGCGCGGCCGGCACCGGAGAACAGCGGAGCGGCCGGAGCACCGAAAGCTTCACGTGGTGCGCTCGGAAGAACATAAGCGGGTTGAAAAGGAGCGGCGGCCGGAGCATCGCGCCCATGCCGGCGCCGACGGCCAGCACGCCGACCTCATGACCCGGATTCGCGCGGTTGCCGCGCTGGTCTCGCCGGCGCAGGCGACACGCTGAATCGCGACTCCCCTCCGCCGCCTCGGGCCCGCCGTTCGGCCTTGTCCCGCTATAGCCTAGCTGTTACATCCGCGCCGTCGTGCGTCGGCCTGGCGCATGGCCAAGCCCACATGCGGCCGTGGCGGAATTGGTAGACGCACTAGCTTGAGGTGCTAGCGGGGCAACCCGTGGAGGTTCGAGTCCTCTCGGCCGCACCACCCTTCGCCGCAGGCCCAGCGCAGGCGAAGGTTTAGGCGCCCGCGGGCGTCCGCGGCAGGATTTGCTTGACCTCGACCGCGATCTTATTGCCGCTGACGATCACTGTGCCTTTCGCCACCGGCAGGTTGTTGGCGAGGATGCTGACTTCGTCTTCCTCGGAGGCGTCGAGCTCGATGATAGCGCCGCGGCCTAGCCGCAGCACTTGGTGGATCGGCATGGAGCTCGTCCCCAACACCACCGCAATATCGATCGAGACGTTGTCGAGTGTTGGCAAGCTGCCCCCTGTTTCGGTTTTGGCGTTGGCGGTCCTAGAGCATGATCCCGAAAAGTGGAAACCGGTTTTCGGATAAGATCATGCTCAATCGACACGCTAGACCCCGATCCGATTCAATTGAATTGGATCGGGTGTAGTGTTGGACCTGTCATGGTTACGAGGTGGTTAACACGCGCGGCGACCTGAACATCGGGCTGAACCCTTCGCCCGGCGCGCCGCCGGTCGAATGGCTGGTGAGCGATTCGCCCGTCGCCTATGACGCCGCGCTTACGGCCATGACGGGGCGCGCCGAGGCAATCGCACGCGGCGAGGCGGCCGAACTTGTCTGGCTGCTCGAGCACCCTGCCCTCTACACCGCCGGCACTTCGGCGCGTCCAGCCGGGCTGATCGAAGCGCGATTTCCGGTCCATGTGACGGGGCGAGGCGGCCAGTTCACCTATCACGGACCCGGCCAGCGGGTTGGCTATGTCATGCTCGATCTCAAGCGCCGCGCGCCAGACGTGCGCCGCTTCGTCGCCACCATCGAGCAATGGCTCATCGACGCGTTGGCCGCCTTCAATATCCGCGGCGAGCGGCGCGACGACCGTGTCGGCGTCTGGGTACGGCGCCCAGATAAAGGCCAAGGGTTGGGCGACGGCTTTGAGGACAAGATCGCCGCCATCGGCGTGCGCGTGCAACACTGGGTGACCCTGCACGGCTTTGCGCTCAATATCGAACCGGAGCTGTCGCATTTTTCCGGCATCGTGCCGTGCGGCGTCACCGACGCCCGCTACGGGGTGACCTCCCTCGCCGACCTCGGTTTGACCGTTTCGATGGCGGAAGTCGACATGGCGCTGCGCGGCGCGTTCGAGCCGTTGTTCGGCGTCACCGCCGACGCTCAGATCGTGCCGAGCACCGAGAATAATTCGTCGCGCAGCCGCAGCGCGACTTCGTCCGGCCCGGCCTCGCGGTGATCGACAAAATCGACCCGCGCGCCCGGCGGCCCGGAGCGGCAGTGGTCGATCATCGCCAGCACATCGTTTTCCAGCCCGATGAACAAAGCCTCGACCGCGCCGTCGCGGCGATTGCGCACCCAGCCTTGCAAGCGGCGCTCCAGCGCCGTCACTTCGGTCCAGGCGCGAAATCCGACGCCCTGCACCCGGCCGCGGATCAGGACATAGCGGTGCACGGTCAAGAAAGCTCTCCAAGCTTGCGATAGCCCGATCCCAGCGTGCGCACCGGCAGCCATTCTTCCAAGGATGCGATGTAGTCGTGCGGCAGTTCCAGCGCACTTGCTGCTGCGACGACAATTTCCATGTAGCCGGCCTTGGGCCGTCCAAGCGGCCGGTGCCGCGCGACATAGACCAGCGCCGGACGGCGACGCCCGCCCTGGAGCACCGGCAGGATTTCGGCGCGATATTGCCGTGCCGCAACGTTCTCCCAAAGATCGAGAGTGACGCGGTCGCCTGGCTTGAGCCGCCACAGCACGCCATACACCGTATGCGTAAGTGCAGGCTCGACGGACGCATAGCCGTCCGACGTGATGACGAAGCGGTAATCGGCAAGCCGCGCCGTACCGATCGGCACCGCCGTCGGCGCGTGTTTGCGCATGACGCCGCGGCGCATGTTCGATCCATAGGCGAAGTGGAGCATCAGCTCTCGCCGACGAGGCTCGGCCGCCGCGCTGTCCATATCGAAAAGCCGGCGGCCACGACGATCGGCGCAAAGCCGATCAGCATCAGCAGCACCACCACAAACCAGGCCACGTCGTAATGCGGCGAACCGATCAGGGTGACTATGACGTAAAGCAGGAGAATGAGCTCGAGCGCGCTGGTCGCGGCGGCGTTGTCCATCAGATCGCCCGATGTATTGAAGAAGCTGTCGGCGACGATCATCAACAGGACAAGGGAAAGTAGGTACAGCAAAGCAACCGCGGCGGCCACGCCGCCGCCGCGCCCGGCATCGTGCAGCCGCTTGGCGTGCAACACGTACCAGACCCAGAGCAGCAGAATTTGCGCGGCAACAAAGGGCCACAGTCCGCCGTGCCTGATCACATCCGGCGTGGTCAGCAGATGCGAGGCGACGCCGAACAGATAAACGCCAACCGCGCCATACATGAACGGCTGCGGCTTGAGCCGCCCGCTCGGCGAGAGAAGAAACTGCATTGGTTGCATCTGGCCTGCCCCGGCAAAGCCAGCATCATGCCCGATTCGGCAAGGTCCGCCTTTAGGCAAAAAGTCCCGCCTTCAGGCGAATTCCATGATCACCGCGTCGACGGCAACGCTGTCGCCGGGCTTGACGCGAACTTTCTTGATGATGCCGTCGCGTTCGGCACGCAAGATGTTTTCCATCTTCATGGCCTCGACCACGGCGAGCGTCTCGCCGGCCTTGACCTCCTGGCCCTCGCCGACGCCGAGCGAAACGATAAGGCCCGGCATCGGGCAGCGTACCGCCTTCTCGCTGTCGGACAGCCTTTTGACCGGCATCAGCCGTGCGTAGCGGGCCTCGCGGTCGGTATAGACGAAGGCTTTGACCTCGATGCCGTGATAAGCGAGCTCGAAGCCGTTCGGGATCGCGCGCACATGCATGGCGACCGATGTGCCGTCGATCGTGCCGGCCCAGACCGGCATGCCGGGAATCCAGTTCGATGACAAAACGTGCCGGGCGCCATCCTCGAAGGTCACGGCGATCGCGTTGCCGTCATGCTCGACGTCGGCTTGGTATTCGTCGGGCCCGAGCCAGATCGCGCGCCGCCGCTCGCGCGTCAGCGTCGCGTTCAATTGACCGGAAATTTTGCGCTTGCGCTCGCCGAGCAGGTGGTCGATCGCCGCGGCGACGCTGGCGATGGCGCGGGCGATTTCGCCCGCCGGCGCAGTTCGCTCGAAGCCGCCGCGAAATTCTTCGGCGATAAAGGCGGTGGAAAGCTTGCCGGCGCGCCAGCGTGGATGCTGCATGATCGCAGCGAGGAACGGAATGTTGTGGCGGATGCCTTCGATGGTGAAGGCATCGAGCGCTTCGGTCTGCGTCTTTATCGCGTCGTGCCGCGTGTTGGCGTGGGTGACGAGCTTGGCGATCATCGGATCGTAATAGAGCGAAATCTCGCCGCCCTCGGTGACGCCAGTGTCGTTGCGCACGGTGACGCCGTCATGCACACCTTCGGCGGGCGGCCGATAGCGCACCAGCCGCCCGATCGACGGCGCGAAATTACGGTAAGGATCCTCGGCATAGATCCGGCTTTCCACTGCCCAGCCGGAAAGTTTTATGTCGCCTTGCGTGAGCTTCAGCGGTTCGCCGGCGGCGACGCGGATCATTTGTTCGACCAGATCAATGCCGGTGACGAGCTCGGTCACCGGATGCTCGACTTGGAGCCGCGTATTCATCTCCAAAAAGTAGAAGCTCTTGTCCTGCGCGGCGACGAATTCGACCGTGCCGGCGCTGTCGTAACCGACCGCCATCGCCAGCGCGACGGCTTGTTCGCCCATCTGCTGGCGCGTCTTGGCGTCGAGCAGCGGGCTCGGCGCTTCCTCGATGACCTTTTGATTGCGGCGCTGGATCGAGCATTCGCGCTCGCCCAGATAGATGACATGGCCGTGCTTGTCGCCCAGCACCTGGATTTCGATGTGCCGCGGGTCGGTGATGAACTTTTCGATGAAGACGCGATCGTCGCCGAAACTCGATTTCGCTTCGGAGCGGGCGCGGGCGAAGCTTTCCGCCACCTCCGCCTTGGAAAACGCGATGCGCATGCCTTTGCCGCCGCCGCCGGCGGAGGCCTTGATCATCACCGGATAGCCGATCTGTTCGGCGATCGCGATCGCCTGATTGTCGTCCTCGATGACGCCGAGATGCCCCGGCACGGTCGAGACCTTGGCGCGGGCAGCAGCCTTCTTCGACTCGATCTTGTCGCCCATGGCGGCGATGGCTTTGACATTGGGCCCGATGAAGACGATGCCGGCCTCGGCCAGCGCGCTGGCGAAAGCCGCGCGCTCGGATAAAAAACCGTAGCCCGGATGCACCGCCTCGGCGCCGCTCGACTTGCAGGCGGCGACGATGTTGTCGATCACCAGATAACTTTGCGCGGCCGGCGGCGGTCCGATCGCCACGGCGTCGTCGGCCATCTCGACGTGGAGCGCGTCGCGGTCGGCCTCGGAATAGACCGCGACAGTCTCGATCCCCATCCGGCGCGCGGTCTTGATGATCCGGCAGGCGATCTCGCCGCGATTGGCAATCAGGATGCGCTTGAACATCTAAGCTTACGATCCCGCGAACCGGCCTGTTCGCTTTGCGGCGGCGGCATGGAAATGTCAATGATGCTGCACATCCGGCATCAATGCCGCAGCAAGAGCGACGCAAGCAGCGCGAGCGCAAGAAGCGCTGCCATGCCCTGCCAGAATTGCACCGGATAGCGCTGGTAGAGCGTCCGCGTACCGCCGGTGCCATGCTGGGCGCGCGCCGGCCCCTCCTCCATCTCAATGGCGAATTCCATCATGTCGCGATAGCGGTTGATCGGATCGGCGGCGACCGCGCGCGCCAGGATGGCCTGCAGCCATGCCGGAAGATCCGGCCGCAGCTCGCCCAACGGCTTCGGCCGGTCACGGCGCGGTTTGCTGGTGGCGTCGAGATTGCCGTAGGGATACTCGCCGGTAAAGGCGCGGAACATGGTGACGCCGAGCGCGTAAATATCGGTCGCCTCATTGCCGGGTTCACCGCCAAACATTTCCGGCGCCATGTAAGCCGGCGTTCCTGGAATGTCGTCGGCCGGAAAATCCTCGAGCCCGGGCACGCGCACCACGCCGAGATCGATCAGCTTGAGCGAGCCTTCGCGCTCCAGGATCACATTGTCCGGCTTGATGTCGCGATGGATGATGCCGGCGCGATGCAGCGCCGCCGCGCCGCGAGCCAATTTGATCGCGATATTGCGGCCTTCCTCCAGACCGATCCCGGGCCGTCGCGCGAGCCGCGTTTCCAGAAGCTCGCCCTGATAGAGCGGCATCACCGTATATAGACAGGTCTGCCGTCCCGGCGGCAGCACGATGGTGCGGCCGACATAGGGACTGTGCACGCGCGCGCCGACCCAGGATTCGCGCGCGAATGCCGCGCGGTAGGTCGCGTCGACCGCGACCTGCGGCTTGGGAAATTTCAACGCCACCTCGCCGGTCTCGACCTCGTCGATCGCGCCGAACAGGCGCGTGTAGCGGCCGTCGGACATCAGCACTTTCAGCACGAAGCCGTCGACCGTCTCGCCGTCGATCGGCACCGGGATCAGCGGCAGGTCCATGATCTCGGCACCGATATCGGCGGATCCTGCGGTCGGCAGATCGATGATGTCGAGTACCAGCGCCGTGCAATTATCGTTGCTGCCGGCGTCGAGCGCGGCCTTCACCAGCGCGCGAGCCGAATCCTCGGAGCTGGAGCGTTCCAGCAAAATTTCGGCGATTGTTTCTGGCGTCAGGGAGCCGTGCACACCGTCACTGCATAAGAGGTAACGGTCATGCAGCGCCACGGGATGCGCGGCGTAATCGAGCCGTACTTCCGTCTCGACACCGAGCGCGCGCGTAAGAATATTTGACCGCCCAGAGCCGTGCTCCTCGCGAACGTGATCCGTCGTCAGGCACGCCAGACGTTCGCCGCGCAGCCGATAGGCGCGCGTGTCGCCGACATGGAGCACGTGCGCGATCCGACCGCGCAACACCAGCGCGGTAAAGGTGCATCCCATGCCGGCGGATTCGGCGTTGCGATGACCCTCCGAATAAATCCAGCGATTGAGCGAGTTGAGTACGCGCGCCGAGGCTCGGCGCACTTCCATGGACTCGGGCAGGTCGCAGAATCCGTCAAGGAAGCCGCGTACCGCCGTCTCGGCGGCGATACGGCCGCCTTTGGCGCCGCCGATACCATCAGCGATCGCGCCCACGACCTCGCGGCGCGGCTGCGGCAATTCGGGGCCGAACACCACGCCGGCAAAATCTTCGTTGCGTTCGCGCGGTCCGGTTTCCGATGCGAAGCCCGCGCTGGCCTTGACTCCGGACATCCGCTCGGCCGTCAGTGCGGCTCCGGTTTTGGCGGAGACCGGTGCCGCCGCTGGCGGGGCGGCACTGGCGGCATTAATCGAGTTTGCAGGTGTCATGGAGGAAGTAGCCGCCGGTGCTTGAAGCGACAACCACCGTAAGATTTCCTGACTTCCGATCAAGCTGATAGTTTTCGCCGCCGGCGGTGTGCCAGGAAATTTGCGCGTCGCTGATCTCGGCCGGGAGCGAGTCGACCATATTGCGGTCGTAGTCGACCCTAATCTGCCAATTCGCGCCGCTCGACGGATTGGTGCATGTGATTGTTTTTTCGCCGGTTGGCGCTGCACCCGCGGTTGCGGAAAAGGCGATCGCTAATCCCGACACGGCCAACGCACCAACTCGCGCAGCCACTGACCTAGCCAAAATCAATCCCCGCATAGCCCCCTGCCTAGTTTCTATTCAAGATGCAGTATTTTTAGTCATCGCCGTCCAACTCTGCCCAAATCCTCCACGGAAATCGCATCCAGTCAACGTCCTAATGACTGGCATAAATTTTGCCACTTCGTTCCGCGCTCGCCTAGTCATCATTGGTGCTTAGGGCGGCAGATACTGGGGGAAAGGACAGGATATGGCACTCGTTCCATCACCGACTTGGCTCAATGAAGGCGACAATGCGTGGCAGATGGCTGCTGCGACTTTCGTCGGCCTGCAAAGCATTCCAGGCCTGACGGTTCTCTACGGCGGCATCGTCAAGAAAAAGTGGGCAATCAATTCCGCTTTTATGTCGATGTACGCTTTTGCGTCGGTTCTCGTCGTCTGGGTTCTCTTCGACTACAATATGGCCTTCGGGCCACAGTGGTTTCCGTTCCTCGGCAAGCCTGGATTGGCGTTATCGGCCGCGTTTACGTTAGGCCAAGCGACAGTTCCGGCAGCGGCAGCTGGCATGCCCGCCCTCGCCTTTCCGATGGCGACGCTGATGTACTTCCAATTCGTGTTTGCGGCGATCACGGTCATCATCTTGGCCGGATCAGTCTTGGGCCGCATGAATTTCACGGCTTGGATGATCTTCTGCCCGGTCTGGATGACGCTGGTTTACACCGTGGGCGCGTTCAGCCTCTGGGGTGGCGGCTGGCTTGCGACCTTGGGTGTTGCCGACTTCTCGGGTGGCTACGTGATCCATCTCGCGGCCGGCGCCTCAGGGTTCACCGCCGCTTGGGTTCTCGGCCCGCGTCTTCAGGCTGACCGCGACCACTTCCCGCCGAACAGCTTGCTGGTGACCTTGGTCGGTGCCGGCATCCTGTGGATCGGCTGGAACGGCTTCAACGGCGGCGACCCGTACTTCGCCAATGCTGACGCCGGCGCCGCTGTCATGAACACCAACACCGCCACCGCGGTGGGCCTCCTCGTCTGGACGCTGATGGACAAGATGGCCTACGGCAAGCCATCGGTTCTCGGCGCCGTCAACGGCATGATCGCCGGCTTGGTCGGCATCACGCCCTGCGCCGGTTATGTGGACGGCACGGGCGCGATCATCGTTGGCGTCTGCGCGGGCATCATCCCGTGGCTCAGCATGAACAAATTTCAGAAGCTTGGCTTCATGCAAAAGGTCGACGATACGCTTGGCGTGTTTTCGACCCACGGCGTGGCTGGACTGATGGGCGGTCTGCTGACGGGCATCCTGGCGAACCCAGCGATGCTGCAGTATATCGGCACCGACAAGGACGCGCCCGGCGTGAGCATCACCGGTCTGATGTACGGCAATGCCAATCAGCTGCTGCTGCAAGCCGAAGGCGCCGCCTTCATCATCGTGTACAACGTGATCGCGACCTTCATCATCCTCAAGGTGATCTCGATCTTCGTCAGCCTGCGTATGGACGAAGCTACCCTGAAGGTGGGCGACGACGCGGTGCACGGCGAAACCGCTTACGCGATCGGCGTGGAGGGCGAATAACTCCCCTCGCCACTTCCCTTGCGAGCATGATGGCCGCTCGCAAGTCAGGGTCCGCGCCTCTTCTCTAGTCGCGCGGACCCATGGCGGCCCCAAAGGGGCCGCCTTTTTTATGAGGCCGCGGCCACGCTAGGCCGCCTTTTCGCTAATAGCCCCGCGATAATCCCCCGCCAGCACGCGGCATTGTCACGTGCAGGTCATATATCGCGGACTAGCTTGCCCTCGAACGCCGGCACAATTTGGGGGATCCTATGACCAGCAAGCTCTTCTCGGGCGTCGCGTTTTGCGCGTTAGCGGCGCTAGGTTCGGTTTTCATCCCACTCAAAGTCGCCGATGCCGCGGAATCGATCGCGCCGGACAGCACGTCCGCTCCTGGCCCGCAGGACGCCGCGCCGACCGCAACCCCAATCAAGCACCTCGTGATCATCTTCAACGAGAACGTCTCGTTCGACCATTATTTCGCGACCTATCCGAACGCCGCCAATCCGCCGGGCGAGCCGGCATTCACCGCCAAGCCCGGCACGCCGAAGGTCAATAATCTCGCCAATGCGCATCTGTTGACTGACAATCCAAATTTCACCAACAAGGCCAACGGCAGCGATGCCGCCGAGCCGTTCCGGCTTGATCGCAGCCAGGCCTTCACCGCAGATCAAAATCACGCTTATACCGCCGAAGAACAGGCCTATGACGGCGGCAAGACCGACCTGTTTCCCAAATTCACCGGCAAGGCCACCAGCGGCGGCGCCGGCGCCTTCGGCACCAAGGGCCAAGTGATGGGCTATTACGACGGCAACACGGTCGCCGCGATGTGGAATTATGCGCAAGCCTTCGCCATGAGCGACAATGCTTTCGGCGACACTTATGGCCCGTCAACGCCAGGAATGCTCAATGTCTCGTCGGGTCAGACCAACGGCATGACCATCGTGGCCACAACAAAGCAGCCGTCAACCGTCACCGCTGTTTCGTATTACATCAATGACGGTCAGGGCGGCCTGACCATGATCAACGACGTCGATCCCGGTTACGTTGTCTGCTCGAATCCGAAAGATCAAGCAATGATGTCCGGCAAGACCATCGGCGATCTGCTCAACGGCGCCACCATCACCTGGGGCTCGTTCATGGGGGGGTTCCGCCTCGACGCCACCAACCCCAACGGCTCGACCGGCTGCAAGCGCGCGACGCATTCGACGGTCGTCGGCGCCGACGTCGCCGACTACATCCCGCATCACGCCTGGTTTCAATACTACGCCTCGACTGCCAATCCGAAACACGAGCGGCCGAGTTCGGTGGCTGCAATCGGCTACAGCCTCGAGCACGACGGCACGACGCACGATCCGGCCAATCACAACTACGACCTGACCGATTTCTACGACGCGGTGAAGGCCGGGAATTTTCCGGCGGTGTCGTATATCAAGCTGCCGGCCTATCAGGACGGCCATGCCGCCTATTCGGATCCCCTCGACGAACAGAACGGCACGGTGACGCTGATCAACTTTCTCGAGCAGCAACCGGATTGGAAGAATACCGCCGTCGTCATCACCTGGGACGATTCCGACGGCTGGTACGATCACGTCTTCACCAGAGTGACCAGCCCGTCCTTCGACGCCGAGGCGGATCAGCTCAATGGCCCCGGCAAGTGCGGCACCGGCACGGCGCTGCCTGGCGGAGGCGGCAAGCCGGTCAACGGCCGCTGCGGTCCCGGGACGCGTATCCCGCTCTTTGTGATTTCGCCCTGGGCAAAGAAAAATTATGTCGGCCACGCGCAGATTACATTCGCCTCCGTCGTTCGCTTCGTCGAGGACAACTGGCTGCACGGACAACGCCTCGGCGGCGGTTCGTTCGATGCCACAGCGGGATCGATCAACGGCCTGTTCGACTTCTCAGGCTCCGGCAAGACTGCGGCGCTCTATCTCGATCCGACGAACGGCACGCCGCTCAAAACACCGCCATCGGGAGACGCTCACTGAAGACTGGAGCGCAACTACCCTGGCTTGTCATTACAAGCCTGTGCTGTGCCGCCGGGCTCGCGGGCGCGGCGGCCACTTCCGCGTCACAGACGACCGGCGAGAACCCACATCCGATTGCGCTTGTGCGTCCGCCGAGCGGACCGCTGTCGGCCATGGCTGAGCTCGGCCGGTTGATGTTCTTCGATGCGAGCCTGTCTTCCTCCGGCCGGCTCTCGTGCGCTACGTGCCACAGTCCGCAGCTTGCTTATGGCCCGCCGGGCGACCAGCCGGTGATGCGCGGCGGTCCCCAATTGTCTCGTCCCGGCGTGCGGGCGGTGCCGTCGCTGACCTATTTGGAGCGGCAGCCGAGCTTTGCCATCGGCCCCGACAACGAAGAAAACGAAAATGTCAGCATCGCGCAGCTCGTCACCTTGAGCCGGGGCGCCTTGCGCGTTCAGAAAACCGCGCCGCAGGAGAACCGTTCGGCGACCAATATGGTGCCGCAAGGCGGCCTGTTCTGGGATGGCCGCGCCGACACGCTGCAAGACCAGGCGCTCTCGCCACTGCTCGATCCGCGCGAGATGGATGGCGGCTCGATCGACATTGTCGCCGGCAAATTGCAGGGCTCAGATTACGCGGGGCGTTTTTTCCGACTGTTCGGTAATTCGGTGTGGTCTGATCCGCGTCTCGCCGTCAGCGAGGCGCTGTTTGCAGTGGCGCGTTATCAGATCGAGGAGGTGAACTTTCACCCCTACACCAGCAAATTCGATTTCTGGCTGGAGGGCAAAGCGCGCTTTACCGAGAGCGAAGCTCGCGGCTACGCGCTGTTCAACAATCCGGCCAAGGCCAATTGCGCCGGCTGCCACGCCGATCAGCCGACGCGCGACGGCCTGCCGCCCTTATTCACCGATCATCAGTTCGAAGCCCTGGGCGCGCCGCGCAATGCGGCGCTTTACGTCAACGCCGATTCCGGATTTTTCGATCTCGGCATCTGCGGACCCTATCGGCACGATATGTCGGCCGACACCCAATATTGCGGTCTGTTCATGACGCCGACCTTGCGCAACGCTGTGACCCGGCACGCGTTCTTTCATAACGGCGTTTTTTCTACGCTCAAACAAGTTCTGGATTTCTACGACTTCCGCGACACCGACCCGCAACGAATCTACCCGCGCGACGCGGACGGCAGAACCGAGAAATTCAACGATCTGCCGCCGGCCTATCAAGCCAATGTTGACGTTACCGATCCGCCTTTCGACCGCAAGGCAGACGATCCACCGGCGATGACCAGTGAGGACGAGGACGACATCATCGCCTTCCTCAATACGCTGGTCGACGGCTACAGCGGGAAATAGCAGCAGAACCCTACAGATGCCGCTGCGGTAGGCTACATTTGGATTAGGCTGCGGGCGCGACGGCCTTCGGCGGCAATCCAGTTGAGGATCGCGACGTCAACGTCATCGAAGCCCTCGGGCAGCCGCCGGCGAGGCGTTCGGGCTGTGACAACGATTTGCGAGCGCGCAATAACAGCGGCGAGCGTCTCAAGATCGGTAAATTGCATTCTCGGAACTGCCACTGCCGCCTCCGGCCACCTGGATGCAAACTCGCGCTGTCGACGCTTGTTCCCATGCGTCGCCTATCCTGAGCCACCGGTTCAAACTCCAATGCCAGGGTGGCCCGCAAGGGGCGGCAGTACGGCAATCTCGCGGCAGTCCCGCGCAATGTTTTGGCAGCACGTCCGCATGTGATGTCGTTCATCTGCGGCGAGGTGCCGCAACGATCGAAAATGACCTCTGAAATGAACTTCCCGGATTGACCGATAGCCCAGATGAAGTTTTACCTTTTCACGACAGGTCCGAGCAAATAATACTTTCGATTCAAGGGAATATTACCCACCGCGAGGCTGGCAATTTCACCACCTGGGCCGTACATACTACAAGGTGAAACATTTTCTGAACTTCGGATCATCCCGCATAACAATCGACCTACGCGACGGAGGATTTTCATGGCACTTGCGATTGGCGATACCGCCCCGGATTTCGAAGCCGAAACTACCGAAGGCAAAATCCGCTTCCACGACTGGATCGGCAGCAATTGGGCAGTGCTGTTTTCGCACCCCAAGGATTTTACGCCGGTCTGCACCACCGAACTCGGCACCATGGCGCGGCTCAAGCCGGAATTCGACAAGCGCGGCGTCAAGATCATCGGCTTGTCGGTCGATCCGGTCGACAATCATGCGAAGTGGGCCAGCGACATCAAGGATGTGGTCGGTTTCGCTCCCAATTATCCGATGATCGGCGACACCGACCTGAAGGTTTCCAAACTTTACGGCATGCTGCCGGCGTCGACCAACGGAAGCTCGGAGGGCCGCACGCCTGCCGACAATCAGACGGTCCGCAACGTCTTCGTCATCGGCCCGGACAAGAAGATCAAGCTGGTGCTGGTCTATCCGATGACCACGGGTCGCAATTTCGACGAGGTGCTGCGCGTGATCGATTCACTTCAGCTCAACGCCAAGCACCGCGTGGCCACGCCGGCGAACTGGAAGCAAGGCGAGGACGTCATCCTCACCGGCGCGGTCAGCGATGAAGAAGCCAAGAAGCTCTATCCGGGCGGCTGGAAGGCGCCGAAGCCCTATATCCGCGTGGTGCCGCAGCCGCGGTAGCTACAGGTTCAGCTCTCTGCTTTGATGATGAGGGCGCGGCCAGGTTGGCCGCGCCCTTCGCTTGAGGACCATTATGAATCCCGATGCTGAACTCCAGCCGCCTTTTGCCGACTTCATGGGCATGAAGATTACGCACGTCTCCAAGGACAAGGTCGTCGCGAAAATGTTCGTGCGCGATGAGCTCAACAATCGGTTCGGCACGCTCCACGGCGGCGCCGTCATGGCGCTTGCCGACAATCTCGGCGGCACCGCGACGATGGCGAACCTGCCGCCCGGTGGCCGCACCGCGACCATCGAGAGCAAGACCAATTTTTTCGCCGGAATTCCGGTCGGCGACACCGCCTACGCCGAATGCACGCCATTGCATCGCGGCCGCTCGACGATGGTATGGCAGACGCGGATCACCAGGAGCGATGGCCGGCTCTGCGCGCTGGTGATCCAGACGCAGATCGTCATGCTGCCGGACAAAGCCTAGAACGACCCCACAAACCCCTTGTTAATCACGCGGCTTGATCTGGTTCGCGGCATAGTCGGCAATTTCCAGGTCGTCGCCATGGCGGCGCTCGCTGAGACCACTTACTACGCCAGCGCGGTCCTGCGCTTCGCGGTTCTGACTCATCTTCCATTTGCCTTCGAGACGAGTGATGGCGAAGCGGAAGCCGACGATGCCGCGCAGCATGGCATCGACAAAAGTCTCGGGCGCGTCCGTGACCGCCCAGGGCTTGCTTTCATCTTTCTCCTGCTGCGCGGTCAATTCGCTGACGTGGCGGCGCAGCCATTCCGCGTCATCCATCGCTTCGACACGGCCGTAAGCGTGCACGACGGCATAGTTCCAGGTCGGCACGACTTTGCCGGTTTGCGCCTTGGACGCATACCAGTTCGGCGTGATGTAACCCTCGGCGCCTTGGAAGATCATCAGCGCTTCGCCGACTTCGCCAAGCTCTTTGCAATGCGGATTGGCGCGCGCGAGATGGCATTCGATGAGGCCATGGGTCCCTTCCTGCTTGAGCACAATGGGAAGATGGCTGGCGTAGAGGCCGAGAGCACCGGACGAGACGAGCGCTGCAAACGGGTGCGCGCGCATCAGGGCATGCATCTGCGCCACATCGTCAACGCGAAAAAGATCGGGCAGGTACACCGCAGTTCCCTTCAAGTCACCCTATAAAATTGCAGCATCACCGTCGCTGGCTCGCGATGGCCGGTGCAGACAATAACGTGCTTTGTCATCCACGCATACCGCGCGGCGCTGGTCTCGAAAAAAGTCACGCCGCGAAAATAATAGGCATTGGGCTCGACCGGCTGGCCCGCCGCCAACGCGGCAATGACCTCGGCCGGGCCGTGGCGAAGCGCGAGATTGCGGACATAGATTAGCGCGCCGTCGTCGGTACGAAGCGTATAACGCGCCTCCAATTCGGCGACGCCATCGCTGCGCAGCACCTGCCAATCCGCGCCCCCTGAGAGCACCACGCCGCGCAAGCGCGGCCCGGAAAACTCTCCGCCAGTGATCGGGACGATGCGCCGGCCGCCTTTGCCGACATCGCCGAGGTCAAGCGGCGCGTCGACCGTGACGCGCGCAGAAAAGATGAACTCCAATCCCGGGAGGGGCAGTTCCGGCTCCGCTGGTTCGGGGTTTGCCATCCGCGCCTCACAATGTCATCGTTTGCAAAAGCGAGCGAGGATAGCATGGAAGTTCGCGCCGCCGTGGCCTACGCGCCCGGCAAGCCGCTGGAAGTGACGACGGTTCAACTCGACGGCCCGCGCGCCGGCGAAGTCCTAGTCGAGATCAAGGCGACCGGCATCTGCCACACCGACGAATTCACGCTCTCGGGCGCCGATCCGGAGGGCTTGTTTCCCGCCATCCTCGGCCACGAAGGCGCCGGCGTCGTCGTCGACGTTGGTCCCGACGTCACGTCGCTCAAAAAGGGCGACCACGTCATTCCGCTCTACACCCCGGAATGCCGGACCTGCCCGTCGTGCCTGTCGCGCAAGACCAATCTGTGCACCGCCATTCGCGCGACCCAGGGTCAGGGCGTCATGCCCGACGGCACTTCGCGCTTCTCCATCGGGGGCAAGCAGATCCATCACTATATGGGCTGCTCGACCTTCGCCAATTTTACCGTGCTGCCCGAGATCGCGGTGGCGAAAATCCGCGACGACGCGCCGTTCGACAAGGTCTGCTATATCGGCTGCGGCGTCACCACCGGTATCGGCGCGGTGATCAATACCGCAAAAGTCGAACCGGGCGCCAAATGCATCGTGTTCGGCCTCGGCGGCATCGGGCTCAATGTCATTCAGGGCCTGCGCCTCGTCGGCGCCGACATGATCATCGGCGTCGATGTGAACCCGGAGAAAAAGGCCTGGGGTGAACGCTTCGGCATGACACATTTCGTCAACCCGAAGGAGATCGGCGGCGATCTCGTCACCCATCTGGTCAATATGACCAAGAGCGGCGCCGACCAGATCGGCGGCGCAGACTACACATTCGAATGCATCGGCAATGTCGGCCTGATGCGGACCGCGCTGGAAAGCTGCCATCGCGGTTGGGGCCAAAGCATCATCATCGGTGTTGCCGGCTCGGGCCAGGAGATCGCGACGCGGCCGTTTCAGCTCGTCACCGGCCGGGTCTGGCGCGGCAGCGCCTTCGGCGGCGCCCGCGGCCGCACCGACGTGCCGAAAATCGTCGACTGGTACATGGAGCGCAAGATCGAAATCGATCCGATGATCACGCACACAATGCCGCTTGCCGACATCAACAAGGCTTTTGCGCTGATGCGCGAGGGTAAATCGATCCGCAGCATCGTGGTGTTTTAGGCGCTCAAAGCGTTAGAAGCACAGGGGGCGTTGGACCGGAAAGTAGCCAAGATGACGATCGACCGCCGCTCATTGCTCAAATATGGCGCGACCCTGCCCGCTGTCAGCGCGGCCCCGCGCTTGGCACAAGCGCAAACGCAGCCGCAACCGCCGAACGAGCAGCCCGTTGAAAAGGCTGATTACACGCTCCGCATCGCCACTGGGCTGGTCGAGCTCGCCCCCGACCACATCGCTTCAACGACGCTCTACAACGGCCAATTTCCGGGGCCGCTGATGCGTCTCACCGAAGGCAAGCGGGTGGTCGTCGACGTCCACAACGATACCGACACGCCGGAATTGGTGCATTGGCACGGTCAGATGATTCCGAGCGACGTTGACGGTTCAGCCGAGGAAGGCACGCCGTATATTCCACCACATGGCACGCGCCGCATCAGCTTTGTGCCGAAGCCGTCGGGCTTTCGCTTCTATCACACCCATGTGGTGGCCGGCGGCGATCTTAATCGCGGCACTTACACCGGGCAGGCTGGCCCTGTTTACATCGAGCCCGCCAGCAATCCGGGCGCTTACGATCGCGAAGTGTTTTTGGTGCTCAAGGAGTTCCTGCCGTCATTCAGCCAGGGCGGCGATATGGACATGGATTTTCTCAGCGGCGACCCGATCAAACGGCTCCAAGACATCGGCGAGCAGGCCGACGACCAGTTCAAG
>Ga0182024_10010643_pt1 | contig 18706 bp, 18 predicted proteins | sample P32metaG_FD_120480 | JGI IMG/M metagenome (GOLD analysis project Ga0182024, IMG submission 120480) | Permafrost microbial communities from Stordalen Mire, Sweden - P3-2 metaG (Illumina Assembly) | ecosystem: Environmental > Terrestrial > Soil > Wetlands > Permafrost | place: Sweden: Stordalen... | reverse complement strand
GTTCCCATTCCGAACACAGCAGTCAAGCCCACCTGCGCCGATGGTACTTGGGGGTCCCCCCCTGGGAGAGTAGGTCGCCGCCGGGATTTCTTGAAAGGCCCCCACTTCGGTGGGGGCCTTTCGTATGTGCCCCATCAATGCCCGGCGTCGCGGCCCCGTAGCATCGCGACATGAAGTCCGACGCTCATGGGGTGGTTTCCAGCACGCGCATCTACCTCGAAGAGGGAAAGTCCTGGGTCTTTGCGGTGGCGCTGGACTGGCCCGGGTGGTCGCGACGGGGAAAGGGAGAGCAGGCCGCCGTCGAGGCGTTGCTCGACTACGCCAGCCGTTACCGACTTGTCGTGGGACCGAGTTTCGCGCCCGGTCCCCTGGAAGTGGTGGGTCGCCTGTCGGGCACCATGACCACGGACTTCGGGGCGCCCGACGCCCGGGGTCCCTGGGACGAGGAGTTACTGGATGCCGAAGAAGCCAGCCGCCTCATCGGAATTCTGGAGAAGTCGTGGCGCTACTTCGACCAGGTCGTGTTGAGCGCGCCGTCGGAGTTGTCCAAAGGTCCGCGCGGCGGCGGTCGGGACCGCGACCAGATAGTGGACCACGTGCGCGAGGCCGAACGCGCCCTCGCGTCGAAGCTCGGTCGGCGGATCGCTCCACGAACCCCGTGGAGCGAACAGCGCGCCGCCATCCTCGACGTCCTGCGCGCGGGGGAGCCCGGAGGCTCGTGGCCCGTGCGCTACGCCCTGCGCCGGGGAACCTGGCACGTGCTGGACCACGCGTGGGAAATTGAAGACAAAAGCGCTTGACGTGACCCGTCGTGACCGAACGCTCACTCGATCAGCGGCGCAGTCGCACAATCGGTGGTAGGAACGGATTCGGATCGACGACGGGGGAGAGTTACGAATGGCCGACTACACCCGCCTCTTTAGTGCGTTGACCATTGGCCCGTGCACCCTCAAGAACCGGATTGTTTCGTCGGGCCACGACACCGTGATGGTCGAGCACGGCGAGGTCACCGAGCAACTCATTGCCTACCACGCGGCGCGAGCCGAGGGTGGCGCGGGCCTCATTATTGTCCAGGTGGCCGGTGTGCACGAGAGCGCGCGCTACACGTCGCACATCCTGATGGCCATCGACGACTCGTGCATCGCCGGCTACACGAAACTGGCTTCCGTGGTGCACCAGAGCGGGACCAAGATCTTCGGTCAACTGTTCCATCCCGGGCGCGAGGTGATGGAATCTCAAGACGGGTCGAGTCCCGTAGCCCTCGCCCCTTCGGCGGTGCCCAACGAGCGCTTCCGTGTGATGCCGCGGGCGTTACACATTAATGAGATCGAAGAGATCATCGAGGGCTACGCCCAGGCCGCGCTCCGTCTCCAAAAGGCCGGTCTGGACGGCGCGGAGATTGTCGCTAGTCACGGCTATCTTCCCGCTCAGTTTCTCAATCCCCATCTCAACCTGCGCGTCGACGAGTACGGCACCACCGCGCAGAACCGATTGCGGTTCCTCCGGCGAGTCCTTGAAGCGGTCCGCGAAAAGGTGAGCAGCGACTTCGTGGTGGGACTTCGCATCTCGCTCAACGAGCACGACCCGACGGGACTGGACGAAGCGATCGCACTGGAGGCAGCGGCCCAACTCGACCGCGATGGTCTCTTCGACTACGTCAGCGTGACGACCGGCACCTCGTCGGGGCTGGCGGGATCTGGTCACATCGCGCCCGAGATGCATTACGCCAACGGCTATACGGCGCCGCTGTCGGCCCGCATGAAAGAAGTGGTGGACGTGCCGGTAATGGTGGCGGGAAGAGTCAATCAACCCCAGGAAGCCGAACGGATTCTGGCGTCCGGCGACGCGGACGCCATCGTCATGACCCGGGCCCTGATCTGCGACCCAGAGATGCCCAATCTCGCCGCCGCCCATCGAGACGACGACATCCGTGCTTGCATTGCCTGCAATCAGGCCTGCATCGGTCATTTCCATCTCGGTTTTGCGATCTCGTGCATCCAACACCCCGAAACCGGTCGAGAGATTCGTTACGGACGGCGAATTCGGACGTCTCGGCCCCGTTCAATAGCGGTGGTCGGCGGGGGACCCGCTGGGATGAAGGCCGCGGCCGTCGCCGCCGAGCGGGGCCACGACGTTACGCTCTACGAAGCCACCAACCGACTGGGGGGCCAAATCTTGCTGGCCCAGCTGATGCCCGGGCGCGAAGAGTTCGGAGGGGCCGCCACCAACTTGCAGCGCGAAGTAGTGCGGGCCGGCGTGAAGGTGTTCACCAACACCTTGGTCGACGTCGGACTACTTCGAGCCAGTGCACCCGACGTGGTGGTGGTCGCCGCCGGTGCCCGTCCCTACCGTCCGACCCTCGAGTTGATGGGTGAGCCCGCACTTTTGGACGCCTGGCAGTTGCTGGGTGGAGCGACCTTGCCCTCGGGTCGGGTAGTGGTGGTGGACTGGCGCGGCGACTGGGTGGGCATTGGGGTCGCGCGCACGCTGGCGGCCCGAGGACATTCCGTGACGCTCTGCGTGAACGGCTACGCCGCGGGCGAGGGACTGCAGCAGTACGTCCGCGATGCCCTGCTCGCGGCGTTACAGCGCGAGCGGATCACCGTCGTGGCATTGGTGCGACTCATTGGGCTCGACGATGACACCGTCTATCTCCAGCACGTGTTGACTGACGAGGCAATTCTGCTCGCGCCAGTCTCTGGGGTGGTGCTGGCCTGCGGACACGAATCGTCGACGGAGCTGTTCGCCACTTTGTTGGGGGAGGACTTTGATGTCGTAGGAGTGGGTGATTGCTTAGCACCGCGCACCGTGGAAGAGGCGGTGCTGGAAGGATTGGTAGTGGCGAGCGCCCTCTGACGCGGTCGGCGGGATCGGTCGATGCTTGGCCAGTCGCCGCGGATCTGGACCCGATAAACCTGTTGGTCGTTCGCCCGGAAGGCTCACGCGGCGCGTAGGTGGGTACTGACCACCGATTCGAATAAGGTGAGTTTTGAGTTGTCCGTTGGAGCACGTTCATTTCGGTGATCACACGGTGGGTCTAGCGCACTTAGGGGAGATGCATGTCGGTAGGCCAGGAGAAACCAGCGAGTCGTGAAGGGCGCCAGCGTGACCCCGAACGCACCAAGCTCGAGATCCTCGCCGTCGCCACCCAGGAGTTCGCCGATCGCGGGTTCGCCGGCGCGCGCGTTGACGAGATTGCCGATCTGACCCGCACCACCAAACGGATGATTTACTACTACTTCGGCTCGAAAGAACGGCTCTACATGGCCGTACTGGAGAAGACCTACGAAGCGATTCGGATCACGGAACAGAGCGTCGACGTGGACAATCTCGATCCGGTGGCCGCAGTACGAAAGTTGGCTGAGCTAACGTTCGACCGTCACGAAGCCAATCCGACCTTCAGTCGCCTGGTGAGCCTCGAGAACATGCACCAAGCGAAGTACATCACCGCGGCCAGTGGTTTTCCCGGACTCGATCGACCCGTCATAAAGATGCTGCAGCAAGCGCTCGAACGGGGCGCGGCCGAAGGGGTGTTCCGTCGAGAAATTGACGTCTTCGACGTGCACATGCTTATCAGCTCGTTCTGTTTTTTCCGCATCAATAATCACTACACCTTCGAGGCCAATTTTGGCCGCGACCTCGTCGAACCCAGCCGACGCGCGAGGTACCGTCAGATGATTGGCGACGTGGTGGTGCAGTACCTCACCAGTGCGCCTTCGTAGTTACGGTTCGAGCTGTAGCTGCAGACGACCGAGGACCTCGTAGCAGTGCAGCACAGAGAAAATCGACGAGTTCGGCTCATTTCCATCGCGGATGGATCGCACGAACTCCCGGTCCTGGAGTTCGATCCCGTCCATCGACGCCGCAACATGGGAGACGTCGATCTGCTCGTCCATACCGTTGAAGAGGTCGTCGTAGCGCGCAACGTACGTCCCGTGGTCGCAGATGTAGCGGAAGAAGGAGCCGATCGGACCTTCGTTGTTGAAGCTCAATGACAGCGTGCACAGCTTGCCCGACGGCGATTTCAATTGGATCGACATGTCCATCGGGATCCCTAACACGGGGTGGACCGGGCCGGCCATGATGTTGGCCGTCGACACGTCCTCGCCGCACTGGTACGCGAAGAGGTCAATGGTGTGGGCGGCGTGATGCCAAAGGAGATTGTCAGTCCAACTGCGCGGACTGCCTAGAGCGTTGGTGTTGGTGCGGCGAAAGAAGTACGTCTGCACGTTCATCTGTTGTACGCAAAGTTCGCCCGCGACCACGCGCTGGTGCACCCACTGGTGCGAAGGATTGAATCGCCGCGTATGCCCGACCATGCAGATGAGACCGGTCTCGCTGGCGACCCGCGCCACGCGCACGGCGTCGGACCAGTGGTCGGCGAGGGGGATCTCGACCTGGACGTGCTTGCCCGCGCGCAGCGCGGCGATTGACTGATCAGCGTGCAACTGCGTGGGCGTGCAGAGAATGACCGCGTCGACGTCCGTCCGCTCGAGCGCCTCTTGGAGATCGACCGTGGCCTGGCCCGCACCGTACTTGTCGGCGACGGCCCGGGCCTGCTCCAACGTGCGACTGACGATGCTGACAACTTCGACGTCGTCAATGCGCGCTAACGCGTCCAAGTGCTTGATGCCGAAGGCGCCGGCGCCGGCTAACGCGATGCGCATCCCCGTCCCCTTACTTCGCCGCGAGGGACTTCAGGACCAGGTGGCCCACGGCGGTATTGGAGGCCGGCACATGGTAGAAGCGATGCAGCAGTTCGACCGCGTCGCCGAGCGCCCCGCGCATGATGAGCCACATCACCAGTTCGATGCCTTCTGAGCCTGTTTCGCGCAGGTATTCGATGTGAGGAATCTTGCGCAGGTCGTCGGGATTGTCGACCATATTGTCCAAGAAGGCGTTATCGAAGACCTGGTTAATGAGGCCGGCCCGGGGCCCTTGCAGCTGATGGCTCATGCCGCCCGTACCCCACACCTGCACGTTGAGATCCCGGTCGTAACTTTCGACGGCGCGACGAATGGCCTGGCCCAACTTGTAGCACCGTTCGCCCGTCGGAGGAGGGAATTGAATCACGTTGACCGCGATGGGCACCACTTTTACGGGCCACTCGTCGGGCTGGCCGAACATCAGCGAGAGGGGCACGGTGAGTCCGTGGTCTACGGCCATCTGATTGATTACGGTCATATCGAACTCGTCGAGAATCAAGGACTGCGCGAGGTGGCAGGCCAGGTCGGCGTGTCCCATGACGGTGGGCACTGGTCGCGGACCGAAACCCTCGTCGGCGATGGGATATTCGTCGGCGCACCCGATGGCGAACGTCGGGATGACCTCGAGCGAGAAGGCCGAGGCGTGGTCGTTGTAGATGAGCACGATCACGTCGGGCCTTTCCCCGGCGATCCATTTCTTCGACCATTCGTAACCGGCGAAGAGTGGCGCCCAATACTCGGTGTTCTGCTTGCCTAGGTCGAGCGCGGCGCCGATGGCCGGCACGTGGCTCGTCGTGACGCCCGCGGTGATGCGAGCCATACTCAGCGGCCATCCTTAATGGAGCGAAGGCCTTCGGGGGAGCGACCGCCGTGCAGCATCATGGCCGCGTACTCGTCAACGTTCATGTCGGTCATCGACGCCGCCGCGGTCTGGAAGCTGATGCCGTCGGAGGAGAAGATCTTGGCTAGGAAATAGATGTTCCCGCCGTTGGCGATCATGGCGTTGTAATCGCGATCCAGCACCGCCTGTTTCTGGGCTGCGGTGAGCGACCACTCGTCGAGGTAGACCGCTTCGTCGGACTTGAATCGCTCGCGGTTCTCGGGCTTCATCAAGCTCATGCAGAACTGGTTCAGACGAAAGCCTTGGTGCGAACGTTCCGCGGTGAACACGGTGGTGCCGGGGATGTCGTCTAGTTCAGCGTTGTCGACCACGGTTTAGCCTTCATCCCAATAGAGACGCGCGGGGTTCGCGACCAGTAGCTTGCGCTGGAGTACGGGACTGGTCGCAATGCGAGGTATGAAGTCCACCAGTTTGCCGTCGTCGGGCATGTAGCCCTTCAGGTTGGGGTGCGGCCAATCGGTGCCCCACAGCACTCGGTCGGGGAACTCCTCCACCACTTTTCGTGCGAAGGGGACGACGTCATCGAAGTTCGGGGGCCCCGAAAGCGAGATCCGTTCGGGACAGGTGACCTTGGTCCAGAAGTTCTCGTGCTCTCGCATGAGTCGCGTAAACCGGTCGAAGCCGGGGCCGTTGGCGGGTTTTGAAACATCGGGAATTCCCATGTGGTCCACAATGACACGTGTGGTAATGGATGTAAAGAAATCCCATCGCTCCTCGAGGTCGGCCGCCTCAAAATAAACCACCACGTGCCAACCTAGCGGGGCAATCTTTTCGATTATGCGGTAGTAGTACGCGTCCGGTTCGGGGTCGACCAACCGACGAACGTAGTTAAAACGCACCCCGCGCACCCCGCTTTCGTGCATCTCGTGAAGTTCACTTTCACTGACGCTCGCCTCAACCGTGGCAACTCCTCGCGCCTCGCCGTGGGCGGAACACAGCACGTCGAGCATGGCCGAATTGTCGGATCCGTGACAGGTGGCCTGCACCACCACGTTTCTCTGGAAGCCCAAAAGGTCGCGGAGGGCAAAGAGTTGCTCCTTGCCCGCGTCGCACGGTGTGTACTTGCGTTCGGGAGCGAAGGCGAAGACGTTGCCGGGACCAAAGACGTGGCAGTGCGCGTCAACCGAACCGCTCGGAAGTCGGAAGGTCGGCGTGGAAGGGTGGGGCTCGAACGCCAGCCAGTCGGCGTCCATGGTGAAGGTGCTAATCACGAGTGACCGCGGGATTTTAACGAAGCGTCCAATCGGGGAAACACCCGGCGTGCATTGCCGGCGTAGACCTGTGTTCGCTGGGCTTCGCTCAGATCCAGCGCGTCGACGTAGCGCTTGGTGTCGTCAAAATAGTGGCCGGTCTCGGCATCGATGCCGCGCACCGCGCCCACCATCTCGGAACCAAAGAGAATGTTGTCGAAATCAATGACGTCAAAGAGCAGGTCGATGCCCCGCTGGTGGTAGACGCAGGTGTCAAAAAATATGTTCTTCATGAGGTGCTCGGACAGCGGGGGTTTGTCGAGCATGTCGGCCAGTCCACGGTAGCGACCCCAGTGATAGGGGACCGCACCCCCGCCGTGCGGGATGATGAACCGCAGGTCGGGATAATCCGCGAAGAGATCGCCTTGGAGAAATTGCATGAAGGCGGTGGTGTCGGCGTTCATGTAATAGGCCCCGGTCGAGTGAAAGTTGTCGTTGCAACTTCCCGAGACGTGGACCATGGCCGGCACGTCAAGCTCGATCATCTTCTCGTAGATCGGATACCAGTACCTGTCGGTGAGGGGCGGACCCGTCCACCATCCTCCGGTGGGGTCCGGATTGAGGTTGAGGCCCACGAAGCCCAACTCCAGGACGCAACGCCCCAACTCCTCGACGGAACTCTTGATTGAGTCACCCGGGGACTGGGGAAGCTGGCAGACCCCGATGAAATTGTCCGGGAACAAGGAGACCACCCGTCCGATGAGGTCATTGCAGGCCTTCGACCAACGCTCGCTCACCTCTTGGTTCCCCAAGTGTGGTTCCATGGCCGAAGCGCGTGGGGAAAAAATCGTCATGTCCGCACCGCGTTCTTTCAAGAGTCGTAGCTGGTTCTTTTCAATGGTCTCGACGATCTCCCCGTCAGATATAACGGGGTAGCTCGGAAACGGACCGCCGGTGCTGTAGGCGGCCAGTTGCGCTTGGCGCCAGAGAGCGTGGGGTTCGGGGGCGGTCGTGTAGTGGCCGTGGCAATCAATGATCATGGACCGGTCCATGTGGACGAAGGAACAAAAACCTCGCCGCACATTAGGAGTCGAGCGGTGCGCACCAGCGCGGCGGAGTTGACGTGAACCTCGCCGGCGCCGCAAGACACGTCCATCGACACACTGAAATAGCCCGTGGGGTGTTCCACGTCGAGCGTCACGGCGTGGTGGTCGCCGGAAAGGCCGGCAATTTCTTGGGCGACGGATCCGGGCACTAGACAAGCCGTTGCCACCGAGACCGCGCCGAAGACACCGATTGCCTCGTGCACTCGTTTGGGAATGAAAGTTCTGGTGGCGATGGCGCCGCCATTCTTCGCCGGCGCCAGCAGACTGACCTTGGGTATTGACGTGGTCGTGACGTCGCCGAGGTTCATGAGCGGACCGGCGGCCCGGCGAAGCTGTTCCACCTTTTCGCACACCGCGGCGTTGGCCTCGATCTCGTGTGGTTCCTCGTAGCCGGTGAGTCCAAGGTCTTCGGCCTTCACGCATACCACGGGCATTCCGTTGTCGATGCAGGTCACCCGTAGGCCTTCAATGAGGTCGACGGCGTTTCCGGTCGGCAGGAGCGATCCGCAGGTCGAACCGGCCACGTCGTAGAACTCAATGGGAATGGACGCGCCCGTGCCGGGAACGCCGTCGATGTGGGCGTCGCCTTCGTAACGCACCATCCCGTCCGGTGTAGAAATTCGCGCGACCGCCAGATTTTGGGTGTTTTCCATCCAGATGCGGACATTGGTGGTGGCTCCCTGGGCGCTTAGTAATCCCTCTTCCAGTGCGAAGGGTCCGACGCCGGCGAGCAGATTGCCGCAATTTTGGTGGTCGGACACCTCGGCTCGGTCGGGCCAGACCTGGAGGAAGAGGTAGTCAACGTCCACGTCCGGCCGCGAGGACTTGGCGATGACGGCCACCTTGGAGGTCAACGGATGGCCGCCACCCATCCCATCAATTTCTCGAGCGTCCGGCGCACCCATCGCCGCCCGCAAAACGGCGTCGCGGGTTTCGACGTCGGCGGGGAGGTCCTTCTGGTGAAAGTAAAGTCCCTTGGAAGTGCCGCCGCGCATCACCAGACAGCGGATGGCCGTCTGGGACGTCACGGCGACCACTCCTCCGTGTAGATGAGACCGCGTTGGGCCAGACTTTCGCGCATGTCGTAGAGATCGAGTCCAAGTGCACCCGAGGCCAGTTTGGCCCGTTTTTCCCGTTCGTTCTCTTCACGAACTTGGCTAGCGGCACAAACCCGTTCGGCCTGCTCGTATTTGATGACCACCACACCGTCGTCGTCGGCCACGATCACGTCGCCCGGTCGGATGTAGGCACCGGCGCACACGATGGGCGTCTGCACGTTGCCGGGCGTCTCCTTGACGGTGCCCTGTGCGCTGATGGTCTTGGACCACACGGGAAACGTCATGGTCGTCAGTTCGGCGACGTCGCGAACACCGGCGTCGATGACCAGAGCCCTGACCCCATGGGCCACGAGGCTGGTGGCTAGCAGTTCGCCGAAATAACCGTCATCACAGGGACTCGTCGGGCTCACGACCAAGATGTCGCCCGGCTTGGCCTGCTCCACGGCCACGTGAATGGACCAATTATCACCCGGTGCCACCTCGCAGGTCAGGGCATTGCCGGCGACGCGAACGGGCCGGTAGATCGGCCGCAGGCGTGAAGAGAGAAGCCCGGTACGCCCCTGCGCTTCGTGAATCGTGGCGACGCCGAAGGTGCCCAGGGCATCGACCAGTTCCAGATCCGTGCGCCGCGTCTTGCGGACGACTACCGCCATAAATTCCTCCGAGAAGCCCTGGATGCATCGGTGATGCGTTGCCAGGTGCATTAGGTTTAATTAACTGAACAGTACACTATAAATTTAGCGGGTCTGGGGTTTTTCCAGTCAAAGGTCGCGAGGGCTGCGCAGCGAAGGGGAGTCTCGTGAAGGAAATTCACACGCAGGTGGTCATCGTCGGCGCCGGTCCGGCCGGCCTCCTGCTCGCTCAGTTGCTCCAGCGCGAGAGTATCGACACCGTAATCCTCGAGCGCCGTAGTCGCGAGTACGTGGAAAAACGCGTCCGCGCTGGCGTCATTGAATACGGCATCGCGAATTTCTTGGAAGCGGCGGGCGCCGGTGAACGAATGAGGCGTGAAGGACTCGTGCATCACGGTGTGGAAATCCGCTTCGAGCGCACCTCGCACCGCATAGTGCTCAGCGAACTCTCGCCGGGCAAAGCCATCACGGTCTACGGCCAACAAGAAGTCGTGAAGGATCTGGTGGGACTGCGTCTGTTCGCCGGCGCTCCGTTGTTGTTCGACACGGAAGTGAAGTCCATAGACGGCCTCACTTCCGATCAAGTTTGCGTACAGGCCGAAGGCATTGACGGCACCATTCGAGTCACCGGAGACTACGTGGCGGGCTGCGACGGAAGTTTCGGGGTGGCCCACCGTAGCCTTCCCGCGTCGGTGGTGCGACGTTATGAGCGGACCTATCCCTTTTCCTGGTTGGGAATCTTGGCCGAGGCCGCTCCCACTACCGAAGAGCTGATCTACTGTCGCCACGAAAACGGTTTTGCGCTGTACTCCATGCGCTCGCCGACCCTGAGTCGACTCTATTTAGGCGTGGCGCCGGAAGAGAACCTGAATGAGTGGTCGGAAGATCGAATTTGGCATGAGCTCAACGTGCGCCTCGCGACCGACCAGGTTACCGAAATAAATCAAGGTCGCATCATCGAGCGGGGCATCACCGCGATGCGCAGCATCGTCATAGAGCCCATGCGTTTCGGTCGAATGTTCCTGGCCGGTGACGCCGCGCACATCGTGCCGCCCACCGGGGCCAAGGGAATGAATTTGGCGCTGGCCGACGTGCGGGTGCTATCCGAAGCATTGTTGGCTCGCTTGCAACATCACGACGACAGATTGCTCGACACGTATTCGTCGACGTGTTTAGAGCGCGTGTGGCGGGCCGAAGAGTTCTCCAACTACATGACCCAAATGCTGCACCCCAACCCTCATGACGAGTTCGACAACGGCGTGCAGTCGGCCCGTTTGCGCCAGGCCGTCACCTCGCTCGAAGCTTCCACCGTGCTGGCAAGAAACTACGTGGACCTCAACAGCCTCTAAAAGGGATAAGTCGCCATTTCGCTTTGCGCGGTAACCCACTGGGTCTCGGTGTAGGCGTCCAGATTGGCCAGCCCGCCCATCCGCGATCCGTTGCCGGAGGCGCCGGTACCTCCGAAGGGAATCACCGCTTCGTCGGCCACCGTTTTGCCGTTGATGTGAATTGCCCTGCAGGTGATGCGGCTGGCGAGCTCGAGGGCGCAAAGGTCATCGCTCGACAGAATGCCCGAGGAGAGTCCATACGGCGTCGCCCCCGCCAGCGACGTAGGCCCGACCAGTGCGTACCCGCATTTCTCCGGTGGTCGGCTGCAATACCGGGGCTTCACCGGCCCGCCGGGGCGCCCGCCGTCCAGAAAAACAGTTCCGTGCCACGATGCCCCGTCTAGAAATGACACATGAACCTCCTAGTTCAAAACTGCTTGTGTGCTCATCACAGATTTGATAGTTTGCGCTCTGCGGAGGCGTTTTCGCAGTCTTGTCCGACAACCGTTACAACATTTTGCGGGCTATAAATGAGGGACTATGTACTTGCGTGACCATTGGTATGTTGCGGCGCTCAGCCAAGAGCTCCAGAGGGAACCGTTCTCTCGTCAGATCCTCGGCGAACACGTGGCGCTGTTTCGCAGCGGAGCGGGCCAGGTGGTGGCTCTGGCCGATCAATGTCCCCATCGCGGCTACCCGCTCTCTTTGGGCACCGTCGTGGGCGAGCATCTGGTATGCGGTTATCACGGTTTCACCTTCGACGGTTCGGGCACTTGCGTGGCCGTGCCCGGACAGGACCGTATTCCAGGCAAAGCAAACGTGCGCAGCTATCCCGTGGTCGAGCAGGGTCTCTGGGTGTGGATCTGGATGGGCCGAGGTGACGCCGACCGATCAAAGCTGCCGTCAACGCCCTGGCTGCTAGACAGCGAGCATTGGTCCTGCGTGTCGGGCGTGGCCAAGATTGAAGCGTCCTTCGAGTTTTTGGTCGACAACCTGCTCGACCTCTCGCACGAAACATACCTGCATAATGGATCCATCGGGACTCCCGAAGTCGCTACCACGCCGATTGAAGTTGAGGTTGATGAAGATAGTCGCGTCGTCAGAGTGTTTCGACACATGAACGCGGTCGAGTGTCCTCCGTTCTACTCACGAACCACAGGATTGGTGGGCAAGGTCGATCGATGGCAGGACATTGACTATTTCCCGCCGGGCTACTACCTACTCAACGCCCGACTTGCTCCGGTGGAGCGACCCCCGTTGCCCGACGGCACGGACGATCACGCTTTCCATATGAAGATCTTCTACGGGCTCACGCCCTCCACCGAAACCACGGTCTATGACTTCTGGGCCCTGGCCCGAGATTTTTGCGTGGGCGACGACGCCATTGACCGATTCCTCGAGAAAATGCAGACGGGCGTAGTGCAAGAGGATGTCGATGCCCTGACCATTTTGCAGCGACGAGCGGAGGGTACGTTAGAAGTAAACGAGGTGAGCGTCAAGATCGATCGGGGCGGCTTGGCGGCCCGCCGGATGTTGATGGCGATGAAGGACGAGGCGTCGGCGGTGAGTTGAACGTCAACACAAAGTAGGGGGATTTTCAGGAATCAGCGAAATTGATGGGTTATGTACGAAATAGTGTGTTAAGAATCAACCATCCATTATTCAGGGGGGGTCATGAAATGAGTGAAGAAAAGATCAATGCCGCGAGTTCGGCGGGAATTCCAGGCTGGGGAGGCTTTGAGTTCGGTCGCCGACTAGGCCTACAGGCCGCGGCCGCAATTGCCGCTGGGGGCGCCTTTGCCTCGCTGGTTGACGTTTCCGAGGCCTTCGCGGCGTCGAAATCCAAGACCATCAAGATTGGCTTCGTCTCGCCGAGAACCGGAGCGCTTTCGGACTTTGCCGGTCCGGACAAGTACGTGCTTTCCCAAGTTCGCGCGGCCAGTTTCTTCGCCAAGGGCATCAAAATCGGTGGCACCACCTACAAGATCGAAATCACCGAAGTGGACACCCAGTCCGACCCCAACGTCGCGGTTCAGGTAACCCAGGGATTGATTAACGGTGGGGCGGACTTGATTCTCACCAGTTCAGCACCCGAGACCACCATCCCGGTGAGCACCACCTGCGAGGCGGCTCACGTGCCGTGCCTGTCGACGGTAGTGCCGTGGGAAGCGTACTGGGGCGGATTCTCGGGGACCTCGATCACGCCCGAGGGAGGCGCCGCGGGCACCGGTCCCAAGTACAACGCCACCTTCTTCTTCGGCATCCCGCAGTTCTCCGGATGCTTCGTGCCCATGTGGGAGAAGGTGCAGAAAGCCACCGGGGCCAACAGCTACGTGGCCGAAATGTTCCCCAACGACGCCGACGGCAACGCCTTCCGTGCGGCCTTCGGTCCGACGGTGGGGGCGATGTTCCCCAGCAAGTACACGTTCGTTGACGGAGGCGCGTACGCCGACCTCACGACGTCGTTCACGTCGATGATCCAAACGTTTAAGACCGGAGGACCCAACGGCGGACCGTGCGACCTCTTCGTTAACTGTCCGCTGCCGCCCGACTTCCAGACCTTCTGGACCCAGGCCTCTCAGCAGGACTACAACCCGAAGCTGGCGACCGTGGCCAAGGTGATGCTGTTTCCCACCGACGCCTATGCGCTGGGCGCGTTGTCCAACAACATCGCGACCGACGCCTGGTTCACGCCGTACTCGCCGTACGAATCATCGCTGACCGGGCTCAAGGCCAACGCCTTTTGCGCGGGATTCCAGGTAGCGACCAAGGGCCAGTGGGTGCAGTCGATGGGCTCGACCTACTCGCTCTTTGAGATTGCCGTCGAGGCGTTGCGCAAGATTAAGAATCCCCACAACCGTTCGGACTTGGCCGAGGCCCTTCAGCACATAAAGTACGACGGCATGTGCGGTCCCATCAACATGCGCTCGACCAGCAGCAATCCTTTGGCCGCGAGCCCCGCGCCGGGCATCGCCATCATCCAGCCGGTGGGAATTCAGTGGAAGCCCGGGTCAACGGAGTTGGTGGGCCACAAGAAGTTTGCGTGGTCGCCGTGGGTCGTCGATAACACCCTCAACAAGTCCATTCCCACCAACGCCACTCTCGATCCGACCAACGCCTAACGAGGTTACGTGCCGCTGCTTCAACTGGAAGGCGTCTCCAAAAAATTTGGTCAGGTAGTAGTGGGCCAAGAGATCACCTTCCAGTTGGAGGAAGGCGCGGCGGTGGGCATCATTGGACCCAACGGGGCCGGCAAGACGTCGCTCTTCGCGATGATTTCGGGCGACGTGAAGCCCGATTCCGGCCAGATTGAATTCGGCGGTCACAACCTCGCCCGATTGGGCCAGGCCGCGCGGGCCCGTTTGGGAATTGGCCGCACGTACCAGGTCCCTCGACCCTTTGAGCACATGACCGTCTTCGAAAACGCGTTGCTGGCGGCCCAACAGGGTGCGCGACTTCGCGGCCAAACGGCCCATACGCTGGCCTACGACTCGCTTGGCCGCACCGGGCTGGCTGCGTTCGCTAACGCCTCGGCCGGTTCGCTCGCCCTCATGCACCGCAAGCGTTTGGAACTGGCCCGAGCGCTCGCGACCCGACCGCGAATCTTGCTGCTCGACGAAATCGCCGGGGGACTGACCGACTTGGAAGTGAATGAACTCACCGGCATCATTCGCGGCCTTCGCGCAGAGGGCATCGCCGTGCTCTGGATTGAGCACGTCGTTCGTGCACTGCTCTCCACCGTGGACCGCCTGCTGTGCCTTTCAAGCGGAGCCCTCATTGCCGACGGCGATCCCAAAGAGGTGGTGGGCTCTGACGCCGTTCGATCGATCTACTTGGGCGGCAGGATCATCAATGCGGTACCGGCTCCGTGAGCGATACGTGGCTGGAGGTGCAGGACCTGACCGTGCACCACGGTCAACTCCGCGCCGTGGACGGCGTCAGTTTCCAGGTGGCCCGGGGCGAAGTGCTGACCATGGTCGGTGCCAACGGCGCCGGCAAGTCAACGCTGCTGCGAACCATCGCTGGGCTGCACCATCAGACCAGCGGCACCATTTCCTTTAAGGGAGTCAACGTGACGAAGTTGGCGCCCCAGCGCCGAGTGCGCATGGGGATTTCGCTGGTGCCAGAGGGCCGGCGCCTTTTCCCCTCGTTGACGTTGGAGGAAAACCTTCAAGTGGGAGCCCACCGGGCCACCAAGGGTTCCTTCACCATTGAACGCGTCTACGAACTTTTTGAATGGATGCCGCAGCGCCGGCGTCAACGGGCCTGGCAGTTCTCCGGCGGCGAACAACAGGCCATCGCCATCGGGCGCGCACTGGTGGCCAATCCCCAGGTGCTCATGTTGGACGAACTCTCTTTGGGATTGGCCCCGATTGTTGTCGAGCGCATCTACGCGCTGATACCCGAGATCGTTGCCCAGGGCGTGGGTATCTTGCTGGTCGAACAGGACGTCACGCTGGGAGTGGGCGTTGCCAACCGAGTGCACTGTCTCCTAGAAGGAAAGACATCGCTCGTCGGCACGCCGGGCGAACTCTCGGCCCTGCAGATCGAACGGGCCTACTTCGGTGCCGAGATGAGTTCGCCGTCGCACCATCACGAAGATCATCCGTGATTTGGCTGAACGTGGTCATACAGGGAGTGCTGGTCGGAGGGTTCTACGCCCTTTTCGCCTGTGGGCTCTCGTTGATGTTTGGCGTGATGCGGGTGATCAACCTGGCCCACGGCGATATGGCGGTCGTGGCTGCCTACGTGGCCGTCTTCTTGACGCCGCACGCCCACATTCCTGAAGTCTGGGCCTTCCTGGTCGTCGCGCCCCTGTTTGGCTTGGTTGGTTACGTCGTGCAACGTACGTTGATTCAAAAGAGCATTGACCGCGATCCCTTCACCACGCTGTTGGTGACCTTCGGACTTTCGGTGATCATCGAGAATCTCCTGCTCGAGATCTATTCGTCTAATGGTCAAATCGTGAACGTCGGCGAGCTCATAACCAAATCCTGGCATCCCCAAACCATCATTTACATCTCGTACGTTTCCCTGGCGGTGCTGGCCGCGGCAGTGGTGGTGCTCGCGCTACTCCAACTGTTTCTCTCCAAGAGCGGAACCGGGCGGCTCATTCGGGCCGTGGCCGACGATCACGAGGCGGCCCAGCTCAGCGGCACCAACTACCAGCACATCTTCGGCATCGCCGCCGCCATTGCCTTCGCGACCGTGGCCCTGGCCGGTATCTCCTACGGCATGATGACCGAGTTCGCTCCTACCTCGGGCGGGGTGAACCTGCTCTTCGCCTTCGAGACGGTGGTCATTGGTGGCATTGGATCCCTCTGGGGCACGTTGGTGGGCGGCATCGCCCTCGGCGTCGCCCAACAGTTCGGCGCCCACATCAACCCGGAGTACCAGGTGCTGGCCGGCAACATTTTATTCCTCGTCGTGCTGGCGGTGCGTCCGCAGGGTCTCTTCGGCAAGAAAACGGCGCTGTCGTGAGCGTGCTCACCAACGCGTCAAACCCGGGGGAGGGACTGCTTCGAGTTCGCCGATCGACGCACTCGCCGGTCTACACCCTGGTGGGTTCGCTGGTGCTGGTGGTGTTGCTCACGGTCGCCCCGTGGATCGTGCCCGCCGAATGGTCGGCGGTGCTCCAGAACTTCTTCATTCTGGTGACCATGGCGACAATGTGGAATCTCTTGGCCGGCTACGCCGGCATGATCTCCATTGGACAGCAGGCCTTCGTGGGGCTCGGCGCCTACGCGACCCTCTTCTTCGCCCTCAAGGGCGTCAATCCCTTCTACACGATTCCCCTGGCGGCGATCACTTGCTTGGTGATTGCCTATCCCGTCACCTTCCTCCTCTTTCGCCTGCGTGGTGGTTACTTCGCCGTTGCCACCTGGGTGGTGGCGAGCACGGCCGGCATAATAATTGTCAACCAGGCCTACCTGGGCGGCGGCACGGGCAAGCTGCTTCCCGGGATGCCCAACCTCGCTCCGAGGTCGCTGCAACATTTGATCTACCTGGCCACCTGGGCCGTGGCGCTGGCGGTGGTGACGGCGACCTATTTTCTGTTGCGAAGTCGCCTCGGCTTGGTACTGGCCTCCATCCGCGACAACGAGGTCTCCGCGCGCAGTTCGGGCACCAAGGTGACGTCGGCGCGCCGTTTGGTGTTCCTCATCGCCGCGGCCGGCACCGGCGCCGCCGGCGCGGTGTTGGCGCTCAGCCAGACGTATCTGCAAACCGGCAACGAGTTCAATTTGCAATGGGCGGCCGAGATGTTGTTCGTCTCGATGATCGGAGGGCTGGGCACCATTGAAGGGCCGATCCTCGGTTGCATCATCTTCTTCGCGCTGCAACAGTCCCTCGCCCAGCAGGGCGCCTGGTATCTCATCATCTTCGGCACCATTGCGGTGGCGGTGGCGATCTGGCAGCCCCGGGGACTCTGGGGCGCCTTTCGCGACCGCTTTCACGTGGAGTTGTTGCCGGTCGGACACTGGGTGGGCGACCGGAAATCGGAAATGAAGGTTCGCCGTCCATGGTTCGCGCGGTTGGTCCCTAGGGGACGAAAGAAGCCTCTTACTTAAAGGCTCTGCGCCAGTAGGATTAACGGATGCCTTCTGCCAAGCCCGCACCCCGACGCGCCCCAGGCGCCGGCAGAACACCGGGCAATGGCCGTCGCGACGGGGTAGCACCTAGGTCGACTACTGCCCGACGAAACGCGGGCCCGGGGCCAGCTACCAACGGACGAACCCCGCGAGACGGCGCCGAACGGCGAATTGATCGAGCTACATTTCCTCGGACCGACTCCCCGCGCGGGCCAAGGCGCGAGCATGAGGATGATCCACGCGATGGACGGCCGCCCTACGCCAGACCGGCGTACCAGCGAAACGAACAAGGCGACCACGCTCGACGACCCCGCCCCGACGTGCGACCCGGTAGTCGTGACGCACGGCCCTCGAATCCCCGTCGCGACGGCGGCGCCGTCGGACGAAGCCCGCGAAACGAAGAAGGCTACGGCCGCGATGACCGTGACCGACGTCCCCGTCCCACCGGTGGCAGCTCCAACCGCTCGTCGAACGCCGGACGTTCCTCGGAACGATTCGAACGCGACGATCGTCCTTCACGCCGACCCGGCGCGCCATCTTCCAACGGCGCCCGGTCCTCCGGTCTTCCCACCAGTCGAGACGGTCGTGCTTCTAATGATCGCCGACCGAGTGCGCCGCCCAGAAGCGGGCGAGGGGCCGCGAGTAATCGTCCCCGTTATCCTTCCAATGGCCGTGGCCCTTCCCGCGCAGCTCGTGAACTCACCGCCGAAGAGATAGAGCGCCAAAGGGCCAACACCTACGGCCAGAAAAAGGGTTGGGGAGGAGTGGCGCGCAGGGGAGCGGTCAGTATTCGAAGCGAGGGCCCCTCGATGCAGAGCACGCCCAGCGCCGGTTTCACGCCTGATCCACCGTCGCAGTGGGTCCAGGAGGTTCGCCCGGCGAGGGTCGCGGCACCGAGCAAGGCCAAAGTTAAAGTCAAGTACGTCCTGCCCGGCGACGTCGCCGCGGACGTGCGCAAGGCCTTTATCGGCACGGCCTACATGCGAGAAAAAATGGTGGCCACCCTTACGCGCGCCGCCGAGGCCTACGACCGCAAACGTTACGAGGAGGCCTTGCGACTGGGGCGGATCGTGGCCGACGCCACGCCTGGCGTCGCGCCCGTTCGTGAGCTCACCGGTTTGGCGGCCTACCGGGCCGAGCGATGGAGCATGGCCAAGATCCATCTGAAATCTCACTTCACCATCACCGGTGACCC
>Ga0182024_10010642_pt1 | contig 18706 bp, 24 predicted proteins | sample P32metaG_FD_120480 | JGI IMG/M metagenome (GOLD analysis project Ga0182024, IMG submission 120480) | Permafrost microbial communities from Stordalen Mire, Sweden - P3-2 metaG (Illumina Assembly) | ecosystem: Environmental > Terrestrial > Soil > Wetlands > Permafrost | place: Sweden: Stordalen... | reverse complement strand
TCGGAAATATTGTTCCAGATGTAGATGGCTCCCGCCGCGCCGGATTTTTCGAGAGGCTTGATGTCGGGCGTGAAGCGGTAGACGCCGATGACGCCGTAACGCACGTTGGGAAGCGGGGTGTGCGCGGGATAAGTTCCGACGAGATCGCCTGCCAACGCTCCGCCGCTGCGATCGAGCGCGGGCGGCATTTCGATCAGGACGATTTTCCCGGCGGCGCCGGAGTAATCCAGTTTGTCGCCCATGCCGGCGTAGTACAGGGGCGCAGTCACGCCATTCGCTCCGGTGGAGCCGGAGAAGGGTCGATAGCTCGCCGCGTGAATGTCTTCGCTGCCGACCTTGATGCCGTACTCTTTCAGATCCCAACGAGGCAGCGTGTAGGTCTTACGCTGGGGCGTGAGTTTAGAGCGGCGCAATTCGGCGTCGAGAAAATTGACGAAGTTCACGTGACCGGGGCTGCCGGTATAGGCAGGGCACCAGCCGGCGAGCTGCTGGAGCCATTTCCAGAGCTCCTCGGTGTCGGGGAGATTGCCGGGGACCAGGTCGGGGAGCGAGGCGGCGTCGACCGGCAGCGGCGAAGAGAGTTCGGGCAGCATCATGCCAAGGGCGGCGGCGCCCGCGCCTTTCATGAAGTTTTTACGGGTGAGATTCATGGGACCTCCTGGATATAAGGAAGAAGCATCTTCGGGACCGCTCCCTTTGGTCGCGGCGCGTTATTTAACCGCTCCCTTTGGTCGCGGCTCGGTAACGGAAATCGTCACCGATTAGTTTACTAGGATTGGTTTCGCGGTGCACGCGGGTTCTGTTAAGTGAGCGCAAAGAGGAAATTGAGCGTACCGCTCATTCACATTCGCGGTTCAGAAAGGCGGTTCAGAAAGAACGCCGAGCAGCGCGAAAAAGAACGTGGCGAGCGCGGGGCGCTGCTGCATCGGATAATCCACCAGGCAGTGCACGAACACGGCGAGCAGTCCGATGCCCCACAAGGATCGCAGCGCGGGCCGGACGCTTATCGCGACAATCGCCAGCATGATCGCGAGAAACGGTATGCCGCCTTCGGCCGCCCACTGCACCCAATCGTTATGCGCCTGATTGACGAAGTTTCCATCGTCGAAACGCGCGTAGGCTGGATAAGCGGTCGACCAGGTGCCGAGGCCGAATCCCATCAGCGGCCGGTCGCGCACCATGTCGAGCGAAGAGCGCACCAGCTCCGCGCGCAGCGAATAAGGGTTGGGTTCCTGCAAACGATTCCAGATGGTTTCCCAACCGACCACTCCGGTGAGCAGCACGATCGCCGCGAGGCTGCCCGCCAAGCCCCGAACCATGGTTCGCGCCGAGATGAGTTTGCGCGAAAAGACCAGCAGCGGCGTCGCGACGATTTCGCTGAGGCACAGGATCGACCCGGCGCGCGATCCTCCGGCTATCACGGATGCGAAGAGCACGGCCGCAATCGCGAGGTAGGCCATGGATCTGCGCCGGTCGAGCAGTGCCCGTACGATCGCCAGCGGCAGCACGGCTTCGACGAAGGCGGCGTATTGATTTCGATAAACGAAGGGACCGAGAGTCTGGGCGCCGGTGGCCAGATCGAATTTCCAGAACACCACGCCGGGCGGGGAGGTGAGTTCGGTGAAGATGGCGACGATGCTCAGGGCGAAGGCGAACATGAGGATCAAGCGCAGGAATCGTTCGCCGTGTTGGAGTCGCGCGCTGCCGTGGGTGTAATCGAACGCCAGTGAAAACGCGACCAGGTTGACGGCCCATCCCAGCACGGATTCCCAGGTTTTCAATTCGTAGACGGAGCGATGGGCGACGATCTGGATCACGCCCCAGGCGGCTGTGACGGCGAGAAGCACGGCGACGGGAGGGATTCGGGAGGATGGCGATGAGGGGTGTTCGTCAGATGTCGCCGCCGCTCCCTTACGGTCGCGGTTCTGAACGAAGACCCGGCGGACGATTGCGACGGCCGCCAGAGCGAATAGGGAAACCTCAAAGACGCTGAGGGCCCATCGCGCCGGGACCCACATGGTGAGGATTCCGAAGCAGAGGATGGCGGCAAGGATCATCGTTAAATGGCGCACACTGTAACGCGGCTGTGCGATCGTCGAGCAACGATTGTAGCGCGGCTATCCTTAAATAGAGCCGCGAGTTGTTGGAAGTCGTGGCTCCCCCACCCCGACGGGTGGGGCTGGATTGGATTCCCCCACCCTGACGGGTGGGGCTGGAAGCCGGGTTGGAACTCTGTGACCATTCTCGAATTCACGCCGATCGTGTTCGCCATTTCGATGCTGGCGGGATTCGTGGGTGCGCTGACGGGCCTGGGGGGCGGCGTGATCGTAACGCCCGCGCTGACGCTGCTGTTGGGAGTCGACATGCGCTATGCGATTGGGGCGAGCCTGGTGTCGGTGATCGCGACCTCTTCCGGCGCGGCGGTCGCTTATTTGCGCGAAGGCTATTCGAACATGCGCGTGGGGATGTTTCTCGAAGTCGCGACGACCTTGGGCGCTCTGTTGGGCGCATATCTGTCGGCGAGGATTCCGACCTCGGCGCTGGCGGTGATTTTCGGATTGGTGCTGTTACATGCGGCGTGGCAATCGACACGCAACGCTCCTGAGGACGCTCCCGGGGCGTCGGTCGACCGGCTCGCGCGCGCGCTGAAATTTTCGAGCACCTATCCGACGCCCAATGGCTTGAAACATTACGATGTGCGGAACGTGAAAACCGGATTCGGATTGATGTTCGGCGCGGGAACGCTTTCAGGACTGCTGGGGATCGGGTCCGGCGCGCTGAAAGTGATCGCGATGGACCAGGCGATGCGCATCCCGTTCAAAGTATCCACTACCACCAGCAATTTCATGATCGGCGTAACCGCGGCGGCGAGCGCGGGCGTGTACCTGAGCCGCGGCTATATCGATCCGGGGCTGGCGATGCCGGTGATGCTGGGAGTGCTGGCGGGATCGCTGTTGGGCGCGCGGATATTGGCGGGCGCGCGCACGCAGGTGCTCCGCTGGGTGTTCGCGGGCGTGGTCGGGTTGATGGCGGTCGAGATGATTTGGAGCGGGATCGGAAAGAAAATCTGATGACCGACGAGCGTTTGGAAAAAATCGTCGCGAATTTGTTGCGCACGGGCGTGAGCATCGCGGCGGCAGTGGTGCTGATCGGCGGCATCGGCTATCTGTTACATCAGGGCGAGCAACCAGCCAACTATCACAGCTTCCATCCCGAACCCAGCGTCGATCGAACGTTGCGTGGAATCGTCACAGGGGCGGCGCGATTCGATTGGCTTTCCATCATCCAGTTCGGATTGCTGCTGCTGATCGCGACACCTATCGCGCGCGTGGCGTTTGCGCTGGTCGCGTTCGGGCTGGAGAAGGATCGGGTTTACGTGACGGTCACGGCGATTGTGCTGGCGGTGCTTTTGTATGGACTGATCGGCAGCCGCTAAATTGGGACGCGGCCGTCAAGCCCCGCCCGTGAGGGCGGGGATCCGATGCCGGAGTGAACGATGAGTTAGGAATCCCCGCCCTGACGGGCGGGGCTTGATAGCGCGACCAGGGGGTCGCGCGCGGGTCAGGGGACCGCCCCACAAAGACTACTTCCAGGCCCCGAGGAGTCGACGCACCAGCACCAGTTCTCCCAGGTGATACGCATTGTGATCGGCCACCACGAGCGCTTCGCGCAGAATGGTCTGGCCGTCGCCATGCGGGATGCGCGCGAGCAGATCGACCTTCGGATCGCTGACCAGCGCGCACATGGTTTCCAGATCGTCGCGAAACGCGCGCACGCTTTTCGACCATGCCGTCGCGCTCGGGGGCGCGGGAGTCTTGGGCCAATAGTCGTCTGGCCATTTCAGCGCGACATAATCTTTGTTGCGGCTGAAGTCGAGAATGTCCCAGTTCGCAATCCGAAGATGCTCAATGATTTCCCACGGCGAATGCGGACTGCCTTTGGGCCTCTTGCCGCGCAACGCCACCGGAAGGCCTTTGATGGCCGAGTCGAAATCGACGTGCGCGGAGCCGCCGCGCAGCAGTTTGACGAGATGATCGCGAAGGGGGTCGGGCATTTTGTCCTCCAGTATTAGCGTACGCTGTTCGGGTTGCACGCGAACGCGCTGCCTTTACGGTCGCGCCTCAAAAGCCGGAACGCACTCCCTTACGGTCGCGCCTCATTGACGGCGGGTGGGGCGGAACGCGACAGCCCGCGCCGGGGAATCAATTCGCGGTGGGCCTCTGCGCCGACTCGATAATAAAGAACGATACCGGAACCTTCTGCCCTTCCAATCGGAGGCCGAGTTGCTCCGTAAGAGCCGTAAAGAGAGACGGAGTCGCGCTGTCGTCCCACCAGAGCTTGAAGTTGTAGGCTCCGGTGAGTCCGGTCTGGTCCACCACCGGACCTTCTCCTCTCTGCGACAGCAGATTCGCCAACATCTGTATGGAACACTTACGACCATTGAGAGTGATCGGCTCGCCTTCCCTTACCTTCGTCGTTCCGCTGAGGCGGGGTTCAACTTCGTCGTCTTTGGCTTTCTCGAGCTTCGGTCCGTTCTTAGCGACGACCAGCGCGAACCCCTGCATGTCCTTGTCTTCGCGGTGAAATTTCAGCTTGAACCGCTCAACCAGGAGGGCTTGCAGCATCTGGAGAAGCTGCGCCTCGGTTACCTTGGCCGGATCCTCGGCCTTTGCTTCGATATTGAACCTCTCAGCGCCCAGGGCGACCCAATCGGGACCTTTCTCACTCTTAAGCAGTTCCAGGGATGCGAGGCCGTAGGCAATAGAGATGAGGTGACTCAGGCGGGCGTCGTGGATCACGCAGCGGCCGAGGGGCGGTGCGGCAGCTTCCCGACTGGGTCCGTAAACGGAATCGATCCCATGGCAACCGCCACTGAAGCCGTTGTTGCCGGAGCCACTCGGTTTGACGGAGGCGACTTCAAACGTCAGGGGGGCTGCCGCAATGTGCGGCGCGAAGGTCAGACACAACCACGCAATTCCGGGTGCGGCGAACACAAATCGCTTCATGGCTTACTTCCGCAGTCGGAGACCGGAGGTTCCCGAAAAGTTATTGCAACAGCGCACGCCAGTCTCCGCTCGTGTCGGGTGTGTTATCCCCGCCCTAACGGGCGGGGCTTGAAAGACACGCGCTCCCTTACGGTCGCGCCTCAAAGAGAGCCGGCTACGCCTTGATCGGCTTGTCGGAAACCTTCCACTTCTTCTCGTCGAAGTACAGGACTTTGCCCTGCCGGTAGGATTCCACCGCCATGGTGATCAGCACCTGCGCGCAGGCGCCGGTCTCAACATCCAGGTGCGGCTTCTGCCGCGTACGCATGCACGCGAGGAAATTTTTCACGTGAGCCGTGTAGGAATCGTATTGATCCACCGCGATCTTCTGCTCGTCGCTGCCGAATTTGTAATCGGCAAACATGGGACTGGTGACGTACGGCGCATCGCGATTCGCCCGCGTCCGCTTCACCTCGGGACGAAGGATGATATTGTCGGTGCGGCCTTCGAACTGTCCGTGCTCCACCATAATGATGGTGCCTTCGTGACCGCGGATCAGCCCGGGGATGTGCTGCGAGTTCGCCATCGAAGAGCTGAGCACCACGGAGTGGCCTTCGGGATAGTCGGCAATCAGGTGGAACGTGTCGGGCACTTCGCGCTTCTCTTCGAACTTCTCGCCGCCGTAGATTCCGCCGCCCGACATCACTTTGGACGGGAACTGCGGTTTATCCCAGCAAATGTTCAGTGGCGCGGCCACGTGATAGAACAGATCCGTCGCGATGCCGCCCGAATAATCCCAATACTTGCGGAAGCGGAAGAAACGGTCGGCGTCCCAGGGGCGCTTCGGCGCCGATCCCAGCCACATCTTCCAATCGATATAGTCGTCGCCTTTGCCTTCCGGCCCGGCCGCGGGATCGATGGTGTAATTCCATTCGCCCCCCACCGAATTCCGGTGATACGATCCCTGGCTCATGATCATCTTGCCGATCATGCCGTCGGCGATGGCCTTCTTGGCTTTCCACCACTGATCCGCCGAGGTGGTCTGCGACCCGACTTGCAGCACGCGCTTGGTTTCCTTCACGGTGTTGACCAGTTGATGGGCTTCGTCGATGGTGTGGCACATCGGCTTTTCGACGTACACATCCTTGCCGTGATCCATGGCTTCGAGCGCGACGCGCGCATGCCAGTGGTCCGGCGTCGCGATCACCACCGCGTCGACGTCCTTACGCGCGAGGATCTCGCGATAGTCGAGATAGCCGTCCTGAATCTTGAGCTTTTCTTTGTTGGCATTGATGCGCTTCTGGTAGCAATCGGCAATCGCGACCACCTGGCAGGAATTGTCTTCCGCGCCCACCCGCGCAAACATGGCGGCGTCGCCCGATCCACGGCCGCCCACGCCGATCACGGCGACGTTGATGCGGTCGTTCGCGCCCAGCACTCGCGCGTCGGAACGCGCCGACGAGGACTTGCTCCCCTTCGCCAACGCGGTGCCTGCGGTAGTGAGTGCGGCGCCTACGGCGGAAGCCTGGCGGAGGAAATCTCTGCGATCGTATTTTGAATCGCGCACAACGGCACGAGCGGCCTGTGCGTTAGACCGATTATCGTTCGACATGGAAAGCGCTCCTTCTGTGGGTCTAGTTTACAGCAAATCGCGTTTAGTTTAAAGCAAGTCAGAGACGCGGGCTAGGCTGAAGTTGGTCTTCCATGGGAGCCGGCCGCGGCGATCGAAATGCCCAGCACCAAATGAACACGCTCAGCACGTGGGTCAGGGACATGAACAGATCGGGGAATTCGCGCAGGGTGGATTGCTCCGGAATGAAGCGGCGGATTCCAAAGCCGATCGCCTGACCCGCCACCGCGACGCCCACGCCGATGCTCACCTTGAGCAACTGGGGATCGCGCTTGCGGGATACAAGGAGCGCCGACCATAACGCGAGGTTCATGATAGCGGCGCCGAAGTTAAGCATTTGGCTGGTGGTGTTGAACCAGCGCCCCCAGCCAAGGCTCCAATGGGTTGGAGAAGTAAAAAACGGGGGATGGAACAGTACAAAAGGTAGAACCAACGCGACCGCGACAACTCCCGCCAGAATCCGGGACATCTTGGCTCGCAGAGGATTGCCCTCGAGTGCCAGGTTGGTGAGCGAGATCACCACCAGGAAAAGGAGCAGGTCTATGATGACCTCGTCGCTCCAATACACCCTCCGAAAAAGTCCGGGATCGGGATGAGCTCGGTGAGTGACGACGAATTCCAGGGCAGTAGTGACGAGAACCGCGGCAGAATAAACAAAAAGAACAATGGCACGCCGGTTGGGTCCGCGAAGAAGAAAGAAGAGAAGGACTAACTGAAGGGCTACATCAACAGCTGAAAGAACATCTTGGAGGTAGGACACTAATGGGCTCCAGGCCGAAGCTCGAACCGGAGCCCATCGTTATTAGAACTGGAGACTCGAATATTACGACACGATACAGCTGTCGCAATCCGGTGGCGGAATCGGGCCATGCGCCGTGATGATGCAACTATCGCAATCCGGAGGCGGAATCGGGCCATGTGACACCGGCCCATTGCTAGTCGCACTGGAGAGCAGTGTAACACACATCAGAAGAGACCCACCAATCAGCTTATTGTTCATGAAATCCTCACTTTCTAAGCCTTTTCGCCTCCGTACACACCCTAAGGGGCGTACTAAGCGACATACCTTAGCTTAACTAGGGACGTTTGAGGATCTATCTAGGATTTTCCCTTAGTACGAAAAATATACTAGATTCTAAGGGGTTTACGCTAGCGGTATACGGAATGACTTAGGTGAGATCCGATCGAGACGCTTAAACAGCGGCCCGGTTGGATCGCTTTTTCACGCCCGGCAGGGGCTGGCGGACGGTGACGACGCCATGTTTGGCCATTTCCGTCAGGAACTGGCGCAGCGTATCGCGTTCGTATTGGTCTGCAAATCGTTGATAAAATTGGGCTATCGACGCCGGCAGCTCAGTCCCGAAAAAGTCCAGCAACGGCCTCGCAGCCCCGGCGAAAGTGAGCAGATTGCCGTTAAACGCGATATCGATGGCGCCGTCGTCCCGGGTCCGCGAGTCCAACCCGAGCGGAGCCGCCAGTTCCACGATGGAACCTTCCGATTCAGGTAGTACTTTCTGAGTTGCGCTCGAAGGCAGGTTGAAGTAGGCACGCGCGACAGCGTTGCCGCTCGAATGTTGCGTGAAGCGGGGTAGGAGATCGGCGGGCGCGAACGCTTCCCGGATCGATTCCCGTATCCCGGTTATATACGCGGCCTGCGCGGCGGCGTCGCCCAACAGAGGAACATCCATCCGCATGCGCTCGTCGTTCGGCAAATCCTCAGTCACCCAGCGAACGATGTCGATACCGGTCGGCTTATGAATCCCGAGGGTCAAGTGCAGCGTCGGTTCGTCACAGGGGATCGCGACGTGCCACCATCCTCGGGGAAGATAGAGAACCTCGCCATCCATCAAAAAACCTTCCCAGACCGGGGCGCTGGTGGGCGGCGTTGTGCCGAGTTCGACGCTGTCTTTGAGAGGGAATTTCTCGGTCGGTTCGTAGACTTTCCACTGCTTCTTCCCCGCGACCTGAAGAACGATCACGTCGTGGCTGTCCCAGTGCACATCAAAGGCATGAGAGGTCCGCCAGCCGGCGTAAAGGTTCACGTTGATACGACTCTGCAATGCTCGTCCCACGTGCTGCGCCAGGGCCTTCAGCGGCCCGTGAACCTCGTCCACGGCCGCAACGATCAGCGTTGCCCCATCCCGCAAAAGCCCGGTCAGTTCGGCGGCCCGGATTTGTCCGTTTTTGATATACAGATCCGGCGAAACCGCCCTGCCATCCTGGGTCAGCCGCAGCCGCGGAGGAGCCAGACGCTGGGTCTCCAGCATCTCGTTGACGACGGACCAGGGGAACAGGGAGCTGAACCTTCCCTGCGGTCCCGGGAGATGCAGGAACTTCTGGCCCCAATAGCCCTTTATGAAATCCGCGGGCGCGAGCGGGCCGAGAACGTCGTCGAGGTTCGAAGATGGCATAGCTTAAGTCTTAGGCTTGGGTGATCCGGCAGTCAAGGGCGAGGTCCGATCCCACGGACTCATTGGATGATCAACCGGGTTACGCAGCGGAGAATACTCCCTCCTTTCCGACCTCTCGGAATGGCAACAATATAGTTGGCAACTCAGTTTTTTGACGGCTTCTCAACGCGATCGATGATCAGGACCTCGACTGGGCCTTTCGTCGATTCCAACTTCAGCCCGAGCTGCTCTTGTACGGCCGTGAAGATGGACGGCTCGGTGGCGTCAGGCTGAGCGGTGGCGTCTGAATCTTGCCTTGGCTCGGGAAACGGTAATCCTACTGAGCTCTGGTCATAGTGCAGCTTGAACTCATAGTTTCCGGAAAGCTGCGTTTCGTCGACTACTGGCCGGCCGAGCAGCCGTGACAAAGCAATCGCCACGTTCGCAAACGTGGTGCTCCTCGCCGTAATGGACCCACGACCGACCCCGAGGCCGCCTGGGACAAGGCTGTCTTTCGCTGCCTGAATCTTTGGTCCGCTCTTACCGACTACCAGAACATACACGGGGAGTTCTTTCGTTTCCCGGTGGATCTTCAATTGGAAGCGGTCCTCGAGCAGCCTCCGTACCATCAGCCAGATCTGGGCGTCGCTGAACGAGCCCTCCGGCGCCTTCGCCTGAATCGCATATCTATCCTTGACGAGCCAGTCCGGCGCCCCCAATAACTGATAGTCTCTAACGTCGTACGCCCGCAGAATGATCGTTCTCAGCGGGAGATTGGCGGCGGCAAACCTCCCGCCGGGAAGAAGCTCCAATCTGCCACCCGCCGGCTCACTAGGGTCGACGAGGTTGATCGAAGCAACTTCAAACTCCAGGGAGGCGGCTGGGGTTTGCGCGCGAACCTGCCACATGCTCACGAGAGATCCCGCCAGGGAGACGGCTAAAAATATCCGACCGGCCAACGCGGAATGGCCCACCTTCGAATGCATTTAGTATTCCCCATTTTAGCGCGGACGCTACAGCCACGAAAACAAGGTCGTGTCTCAGTTTGAATTTCGGCCTGCAGCCCTTGGGGATATCTGTTCCGCGCGGAGGCGTAGGTCCGCCTTGGTGGTGAGATTGCCCCAAGGCATCTAAACACAGCGTCAGAAGTATTTGCGAATGGCCGCTTGCTGACGCGCGCGGTTCCGTAACAGAACCGCGACCATCAGGGAGCGGATGCGCAAATACTTATGACGCTGTGTTTAGCTTGAGCCATCGCATAGCGCTTCCCGAATCGATATTTCCACTGGCGAGTAAGCACCATCCTCGCGATGAAGCCGGTAGGGCTCTCGCAAACCCAACGGCGGCTGCGCCATGAAACGCGGCATTGACCCGCGATGGCGCTGCGCCGCATGAACAAGGAAAGGATGGCACAGATAGACGGTCCCCGCCTCACCTGTTGCCACGGCCATCGGCCGACCGGCGCTCATCTCGTTGAGGTTCATGTGCGACATACCCGACTCGCCCGCCGGTTCGAGGAACCGGGCCATGTCCATGTGTGAGCCTACCCTGATCCTCGTTGGGGCATCATCTGCCCCAATATCAGAAAAAAGAAACAACATCAGCAGGGCGCGGCCGCGCGAGGTCACGTTCACGCGCCAAGCGGAAAAATCGTGCTTTTCGTTCGGATCGCAGTCGTCATCGGGAAAGCTGAGATCGACGTGCCAGCCGGTATCGCCGGGATCGTCCGGATGCGGGAAACGCACAGGAAAGCTCCCGAGGCCATCGCGCGGTACCCAGCGCCCCTTTCCAACCAGCCGATCGAAGGCGGCGTGGAGTACGGGCGTGTTCGCTGCCTTCTGAAAGGGTCCCCCTCCATAGCCGGGCAGCCGGATGACGGGTTTTGTCCATGTTGCCGGATCATGGGGATCGAAGGGGATATCCCGCCACATGATGGCGCAGGCTTGCTCGGCCAGTTCCCGAGGAAAGGCGCGGTCGATACGGATGAACCCATCCCGAATGAATTGCTCTACCTGCGCTTTGCTGAGCGCGCCCGCGCGCAAACGATCATCGTCAGTCATGAAATTTCTCTCTGTCGCCAAGCCGTTCACCGGCAACTCCGAAAGTCGGAGACCGCAGGGTTGCTAGGGTTCCGAAAACAGCTCGGCGGCTGTGGCCTCCAAAGAGTCAACGCCTCACAGCAACCAAGCATGATTCTGAAAGTCCGCATTCCACCATTCCTGACCTCAAACTGAGACACAGCCGTCCCCCATCCAGGGGAAGATCACCCGAAGCAGCCCGATCTCACGGCACGACAATCGCGAGATCTTGAATTTCTCGAAAGTCAGTGTCGCAGGTTACCAGCGTCGCTCCGATGGCGAGAGCGGTCGCGGCGATCCAGAGATCGTTCTCATCAAGCGGGAGGCCGCGGCGCTGCCGCGCCACCTTCACGTAGGCATAGTGATCGCCAGCGCCAGGCGGGATTGGCTCGCATGCCAGCGCTGCGAAAAGTATCCGGGCTTTCACTTCGAGATCGGAACGGCGTTTTCCCGCAGCCAGTCGTTCGAGACCAAACAGAATCTCGCCACGGGTGACAGGACACACCACAACGCGATCATCGGTTCCAACGGACGAGAGCCATGACGCCATCTTGCCGTCTCCCCGCATGATGGCGCTGATCGCGCTCGTGTCGAGGAGATATGTCACGATTCCGATTAATGCGAAAAGAGATCAGGTGCCCGAACAGGCAACTGTCCGGCCGCAATGGCTGCGTCGAGCTCGTCAACGTCCGAAACACTCAGGTGAGGCGGCTCCTGCATCACTCGCAGGATGGTGGAGGCGGAGCCGGCGCGACGTTCCGGGCTGCACTCCACAAGCAGGGTCAGCCGTTCGATCGCCAGTTGTTGGATGCTTTTGTGCTGTGCGGCCGCGATACCCTCAAGACCGCGCGCGAGTTCGTCGGGCACTTCGATAATCAGGTTCGCCATTTCGCTCAGATCCCTGTCCTATTGTGCTCATATGGGAGCCGTCCCAGCAATGTGGCTGCCATCCGAGCAATGAATCTTCCCTCTAAGGCCATCGGCATCATGGCGCTGCGCCGTGAGTTACAACGGCTCTCGACCTCTTCCGCACCGTCCTCAGGAAGATCGCCGGAACAGCCGCGCGATCTGAAGCATCGCGATGTAGATGTTGAGGAATCCCAGGCCGCTGATCGCGCCGCGGAAGTACGGCTCATCCCAGATGTTTTGCAGCACCGGACCCATGGACTGGATGTAATTCAGGTCCCAGGCGTCCCCCATCCACGGAAAGATCACCAGAAACAGCCCGATCTCGAAAGCAAAGATAGCGAAGCTGATTCCCAGAAGGCGGCCCTGCCAGGCTGACTTGGCCGGGACCTCGGCCACGCCGCGGGCATTTTGTACCGGTGCACTTTCTACCGGTGCACTTTGTAATGGTCCATTTTGTATCCGTGCACCTTGTATCGCTTCGTTTCGCAATTCCGCGTGTTCAGTGGATGCGGGCTCAGGTGACGCGTGGTCAGGTGTTGATCCAAGCGACGCGTGCTCAGGATCGGGAGTCCCGGCGGGCTGACTTGGCGGCTCGGTGAACCGATCCGGCTCGTTTTCCGGGGTCATGGACATGCGAAGAGTTCGCCTTGCTCTGGAAAGGGCCCCGGAACCAATTCGGCAACGGAATCCACAACGGGCCTAAGTTGAGGATAACCGGTCCAGGCCTCGATAGGGCTGGCCTTGCGGACCGGCTCGAAACTGAACCGGTGCAGGGCCGTAGGGCCCAGTCGATCGAGTGCCGCGTAGTGGTCGGGAGTGCCGTATCCTTTATTGCTCGCCAGGCAGTATTCGGGGAACACGCGGCCCCACTCGCACAGCGCGTGGTCGCGAGCGACCTTTGCCAGGATGGATGCGGCGGCGATCGAAAAGCTACGCGAGTCGCCGTGAATCAGGGGCTTCTGGGGAAGCTCCACGTCCAGCTTCAACGCGTCGATCAATAGATAGTCGCAGCGGATCTCCAGGCTTCTGCATCGGACATGCAAGAGGTCGAGGGCGCGGCACATGGCGAGTTTAGAGGCTTGCAAAATATTGATTCGATCGATTTCGAAGGCGTCCGCCGCACCGACGGCCCAGGCACACGCGCGCTCGCGAATCCGTGCGGCCAGGACCGAGCGGCGGTCCGGATCGAGCGCCTTGCTGTCGTCGAGACCGCGGATGGGTCGCGCGGGATCGAGCACCACGGCGGCGGCGAATACCGGCCCGAATAGTGCCCCTCGTCCGGCTTCATCGAGGCCCGCAATCACCTGGTACCCGGCTGCGCGCGCGGCGCGCTCATAGCGGCTGGTCGGCATTCCTTGTCTTCTTTAACGCGCACAACGCCACGTTCAGGCGGTGGGGCGGACGCCCTCGTCCGCGCCGGACCCCTGGTCCGGCTATTCGCAAACAGGAGCCGACGAGGGCGTCGGCTGCGGACCAGGGGGTCCGTCCCACGCAAGACTTCTGACGCAGACCACCAGCTCGGTCCTATTCGCGCTCGCGCAGCCGCGCTGCCTTGCCCTTGAGGCCGCGCAGGTAGTACAGCTTAGCCCTGCGGACCTGGCCCGTTCTGACCACGTCGATGTGATCCACCACCGGCGCATGCACCGGAAAGATGCGCTCCACGCCCTGGCCGAAGCTCACCTTGCGGACCGTAATGGTCTGTCCCATGCCGGTGTTGTGTTTGGCGATCAACACTCCTTCGAACGCCTGGAGGCGCTCTTTATCGCCTTCCTTGATCTTGACGTGAACCCGGATGGTATCGCCGGGGCGAAACTCGGGGTGATCCACTGCGCGCTTACTCTTGTTCAGAACCTTGGTCAACACTGCGTTGTTCATACGAATCCTTTTCCGACAAATCGGGCTCCAATAAATCCGGGCGGCAACGCGCCGTTTTTTCGAGCGCCGCCTTCAATCTCCATTGCCGGATCTGCTCATGATTCCCGCCGAGCAGCACTTCCGGCGCCTTCCAGCCGCGAAATTCCGCGGGCCGCGTATACTGCGGGCAATCCAGCAGTCCGTTTTCTCCAAACGATTCGGCCACCGCCGACTGCTCATTACCCAACACTCCCGGACACAGCCGCGCGACGGAATCGATCACCAGCGCCGCCGCCAGTTCTCCGCCGCTCAGCACAAAATCGCCGATCGAGACCTCTTCATCCGCCAGATGCCCGGCGACGCGCTCGTCGACTCCTTCATACCGGCCGCAGATCAGCAGCAGCTCATTGAGCGCGCTGAATTCCCGCGCCAACGCCTGATCGAACTTGCGTCCCTGCGCCGACAGCAGGACCACCTTTTTCAAGGCATCCTGTTTCAGATCATCATTCAGAGCGTTCCGCCCGGCGGCTCCGCGCTCCGGCCATATCGATTCCACCGCTTCAAAGATCGGTCCGGCCTTCAACAGCATTCCTTCTCCACCGCCGAACGGCCGGTCATCCACGGTCTTATGCCGGTCCCGCGTCCAATCCCGCAGATCGTGCACGCGAATCTCAATCAGCCCGGCCTCGCGCGCCCGCTGAATTACGCCGTGATCGAAGGGCCCGCGGAAAAACTCCGGGAAGATCGTCAGGACGTGGAAAATCATAAATCCAGCAGTCCTTCCGGCAATTCCGCCCGGATGATCTTCGCCTCCACGTCGATCCCATTGCAGATCGCCCGCACGAAGGGGACCAGAACTTCGCGCCCGCCGGCGGCTTCCACCACCAGCAACGGCGCGCTGCCGAAATCCTGAACGCCAGTCACCACTCCGATCGGCTGTTCGCCGCCTTTGCTCGAACAGTCCAACACCTGACAACCGATCAGGTCCGCGTGCGAATACTCGCCCGCTTCCGGCACGGCGCGCTCGCCTTCGGCGACCAGCATATCGGCGCCGGCCCACGCTTCGGCGTCCGACATCGAATCGATCCCCGCGAACTTGAACACCGGCCGGCCGTCATGATGCCACACACGCTCGACCTCAGCCGTCCGTTGCCGATCGCCAACGGCGAGCATCACGGTTCTTAATTTCTCGACCCTGCCCGGCTGCGAGCTGTAGATTTCCCCAATCAGCTCGCCGCGAATGCCGCGGGCTCGAATCAACCTGCCGACTGCGATCCAGCTCTCATTCACTCGGGCGTCCGCATTCGAACCCGCGTCACTCCAGGATTTCCAGAGTGAACCGCCGGTTCAATTTCATTCCTGCCGCGCCCAGCAGAGTCCGGATCGATCTTGCAGTCCGGCCCTGCTTCCCGATTACTTTCCCTAAGTCGCTGGGCGCGACTCGCAGCTCGAGGACCGTGACCTGTTCGCCTTCCACTTCGCGAACCACCACTTCTTCCGGCAGGTCCACCAGCGCCTTTGCAATCTCTATAACTAAATCCTTCACCCGTTTTCACCCTCCTGTGGGGTCGATTGTAACAGATCGGGCTCAGGTTTCATCTCACGCCGCGGGCGCGGGCTCAGCCGCGGGCGCCGGATTTGTCTTCAGCAATCGTGCCACCGTATCGGACGGCTGCGCGCCGTTCTTCATCCAATGGGCGATCCGGTCATGCTTCAGGTTCACCGCCGCCGGCTTTGCCACCGGACTATAAGTCCCCACCACTTCCACCGAACGGCTATTGCGGGCGCGTTCCTTATCAATCACCACTACGCGATAGGACGGCTTCTTTTTTCCGCCGAACCGCGCCAAACGAATCATAAGCATCGTTGCAGCTCCTGTTTCCTTTTCGTTTCCTGTCGTAATTCCGTGTCGCAATCTCTATTGTGGACCAAATCCCATCGGCAGCTTCATCTTGCTGAGCCGTTTGCCCAGGAACCCTCCGCCGCCCGTAAAACTCTTCATCATTTTGCGCGCCTGCGCGTACTGCTTCAGCAAACTATTCACTTCCTGCACCGAAGTGCCGCTGCCCTTGGCGATCCGCCGCCGCCGCGCGCCGTTGATGATCATGTGATTGGCGCGCTCCCGGATGGTCATCGAATCGATGATCGCCACCAGCCGCGTAATCTCTTTCTCATCCACCTTGACGTTCTTCAAATCCTTCATCGGCCCGATCGACGGCATCATCCCCAGAATCGATTCAAGCGGCCCCAGCTTGCGCAGCTGCCCCATCTGATCCCGAAAATCAGCCAGTGTGAAATCGTCGTCGAGCAGCTTGCGCTGCATCTCCTCCGCCGATTTCTGATCGATCGACTCCTCCACCTTCTCGATCAGGCTCAGCACGTCGCCCATCCCCAGAATCCGCTGCGCCACGCGATCCGGATGAAACGGCTCGAGCGCGTCCGACTTCTCGCCCACGCCCACGAACTTCAACGGCTGTCCGGTCACCGCGCGGATCGACAGCGCCGCGCCGCCGCGCGCATCGCCATCCATTTTCGTCAGGATGGTCCCTGTGATGCCAAGCCGCTTGTTGAATTCGTCGGCCGATTTCACCGCGTCCTGCCCGGTCATCGCGTCGGCCACGAACAGGATTTCCGCTGGCGAAAGCTGCTCTTTCAGCTCGGTGAGTTCGGTCATCAGTTCATCGTCGATGTGCAGGCGACCGGCCGTGTCGACCAGCAGCACATCGCGACCGGTCTGCGTCGCCTCTTTACGCGCAGATCGCGCCAGTTCCGCGGGCTCCGATTCTTCCGGCGTGCCCTCATAAATCGGCAACTTCAGATCGCGCGCCAGCACCGACAACTGTTTACGCGCCGCCGGGCGGTAGACGTCCACCGAAACCATGATCGGCGAATGGCCGTTCTTCGAAAGCCATCGCGCCAGCTTCGCCGTGGAAGTGGTTTTGCCGGAACCTTGCAACCCGACGATCATCATCACCGTCGGCGGCTCATTCGCGGTGCGCAGCTTGGCCTGGTGCGTGCCGAGCATCTTCACCATTTCGTCGCGAACGATCTTGACCACCTGCTGCGTGGGCGAAAGCGCGGTGAGCACCTCGGCTCCCATGGCCTTTTCTTTCACCGCTTCGATGAACTGTTTGGCGACCCGGAAATGCACGTCGGCTTCGAGCAGCGCCACGCGTATTTCGCGCAGCGCGGCCTCCATATTTTCCGCCGTGAGTTTCCCTTCTCCGCGCAGGGTTTTGAATACGCGTTGAAGCTTGTCGCTCAGGTTTTCGAACATGGCTATTTAGGAAGCTCTCCGCGGCGCCAAAAAGCCCGCTGGAGTTTATCGCTTAAATTCTCAAACATGATTTGCCCGCTCAGGTAACCTAGGATGATCCAGACGCCTAACGGTGGGCAGTACTCACAATATTGTAGCGCAGTGGCTCGATCATGCGCTCCGGAACTACGGGGCGGAGGGAGACGTAGGAACGCCAATAGCGTCCCATATTGCGGAAAGCCCGGCTACAATGAACGCCATCGCGACCATAAATATAAGCGCCCAAAGCGTCGGTGTAAAAACTCACGTTCCGATTCTCCATCCAATGTCTCGCTCGATGCCCCGTTGCTTGTCAGCCAATCTTTCCTGCCGAGCTTGATTGAATCCGGCGCACGCCCCAGCACCAGCGGCAAATGCCAACAACACGCAGGCGACCAAACTCCGTCTCGAGACAGCCGACCCAGCTAAGAAATCAGCGAAGGGAGGAGCCAGCCAAGTGAACGCCCAAAGCGCGGCACCACCAACCAGGAACCACCCGAACAACTTCTGCCACCAGGCAGGCTTTGAGGGCGTTGCTACTTCTCTTGGACCGGCATTCATGTTTATACGCTGCCCTGAGTTGTCTCTGATCGGCTTCGGACATCGAGGTAGACGTAGGTATCCTCTTCGCCGCAAGTCGGGCACCGCCATAGGGCGCTCAACGTGCCGCTAAACGCCGTCGCGATGTTATCGCCTCGCGGCTTTCGATCCACCTCAATCTCGCGTTTGCATGCCTTGCACTCTACGAAATAGACCGTGGTGACCACGCGATTATCATACGCCCATCCGAAGGTAGGAGGCTGGTGATATGATCCTGGAATGTCGGAAAGGCCAGAGGATCTTAATCGTGAGGCAAGGGAAGACAAGATTGAGTCGATGGGACTGTGGTGCGCATTCTGCAAGGAGCGAATTGCAACCGAGGCCGATCTAGAGTCGTTTAACAAGAATAGCCATCGCTGCAGCCGTTGCGCGCACAAGGTGCAGAATGACTAGTCGGTCACAGCGAGATTTTGCTCGTCCAGAACAACACCGTCTACTATCGCGTGACCGATCGACTCTACTCCGTGCCGATCACGGACAAAGGAATCGGCACAGCCAAGCCAATCGCCACGGACAACATTATCCGCGACTCGCATTGGGCGTTTATCAAGCATTAGCTGACTGGTAAGATAAAAGCGTGGCAACGATGCTGAGTCCCGAGGCCGAGCAGTTGGCGCAAGAGCTTGCGGCTAAGAACGGGAAAAGTGTCGACGACGTCGTCACCATCGCCCTCCGCGAACAGGCAGAGCGTGAGAAGCGTCGAGCTCACATTCACAACGTGATCAAAGAAATCCAAGATGAGGTCGCCAAGCTGCCAGTGCTGGACGATCGCTCGCCCGATGAGATTCTCGGGTATGACGAGTTGGGCTTGCCCCACTAAATGATTCTTGACAGTTCCGCCGTGATCGCCATCGTCCTGGGCGAACCTGAGGCCCGCGCATTTGAATTGGCGATTCAGAACGGCCCTAGGTGCCTGATGTCAGCGGCCTCAGTACTTGAATGCTCAATCGTGTTGCGACGGCGAC
>Ga0182024_10010641_pt1 | contig 18707 bp, 17 predicted proteins | sample P32metaG_FD_120480 | JGI IMG/M metagenome (GOLD analysis project Ga0182024, IMG submission 120480) | Permafrost microbial communities from Stordalen Mire, Sweden - P3-2 metaG (Illumina Assembly) | ecosystem: Environmental > Terrestrial > Soil > Wetlands > Permafrost | place: Sweden: Stordalen... | reverse complement strand
GCCAGCGCCTCGTCGTAGCGGCGCTCGTTGATGAGGCTGACGGCGCGCACATAGGAGGCGTCACCTTGCGAGGGCGAGGCGAAGAGCAGGCTGGGCGGCGCCGTCAGGGCGGCGGAAGCGGAGGTGGCGAGGGCGGCCTCGACGGCGGCGATCGCCGCCTTGAGGTCCGCCGCCTGAGCGCAGGTATCGTTGCAGGCGGCGGCGCGCGCCTTGAGCACGTCGAGCTCGGCCCCGGCCCTGTCCTTCTGCTTGAGCTTGGCCAGGGCGACGGCGAAGTCGCGATGCGGGTCGATGGGATCGGGATCGAGTTTCACCGCCTTTTCGTAGGCGTGGACGGCGCCCCTGACATCACCGGACCCGGACTTGGCCTGGCCGAGCATGTACCAGACGGCGGCAACCTTGGGCTGGGCCTCGGTCACATGCTCGAAATGTTCGGCGGCGTCGCGGTATTTGCCGGCCTGCAAGGCGGCGGTGCCGCGCTGATATTCCTGAACCGGGTCGTACTCCGGGGCGGAGATGCTGGGCATCCCTCCCCCGCCGCCGCCCCCGCCGCCGCTGGCCCGCGCCAGCGCGGGCGGCAAGGCGGCGCCCAAAAGGAGGATTGTGAATGCCGCGGATGAAAGAAGGCCGGATCTCATGAGCACCTACCGTTTCGATAACCGCCCCGTAGCGAATTCATGCCCTACACGGCAGAGGTTGTCACCCCCGATCGGGCCACCGGGCGCTGGGCGCCCGCCGTTAACCACTTCTTCATGATGAACAGCGAGTTTACGCGGGTCTTCAGTTCGAAGGCGCCCACACCATCATCAACTTTCATAAAGCCCGGCCCCACCCGCCGGGCTCTTTTTTCGCCCGGGCGGCTTTCTTGCGCCCCCTTGCACGCGGAGGTAATAGCCCGGCGCGGCGCGATAGGCCCATTCCTCGGTAGCTCAGTTGGTAGAGCAGCCGGCTGTTAACCGGCGGGTCGCAGGTTCGAGTCCTGCCCGGGGAGCCATCGCCCAAGGTTACCGGTCCATCCTGCCATCAAGCCATCGCCTGCCATCTTGATGGCAGGCGTGGTTTCCGCTACGGTCTTGGGATGGAGGCTGCCGATGCCTGAGCCTCAGCTTTCCGTTCGCAGCGCCAAGGCGCGTGATCTCGCCCACCGGCTCGCGCGCAGGGAGCGAAAGTCAATCGCCGAAATCGTCGAGCGGGCTCTGGAAGCCTACGAAGTCCGTGAAGTCGGACGTGAGCCGGCCGCTTCCTTCTATGCCCACCTATCGACCAAGTACGGGGCCGATATCGATCTCGAGGCTGTCATCCGCGAGACGCGGCGCGTCGAACCAGGTCCCGACCTTTGATCTTTATCGACACCAATGTGCTCTCCGAGACCCTGCGCAAGTCACCGGACCCGTCAGTGATAGCGTGGCTCGTCCGGCATGACGCCGAACTCGCCTTGTCGACGGTGACAATCGCGGAAATCGCCTTCGGCATTCAGAAGCTTATGCCAGATCAACGGGCGCGGCGATTGGAGCAGGGACTTGCCGACTGGCGACATCGCTTCGCCGACAGGATCTTTGGCCTGACGGAGGAGGCCGCGCTCGCCTACGGGGAGATCATGGGCGCCGCGTCCCGGCAGGGCGTGAGGATGTCGGCGCCCGATGGCATGATCGCCGCCATCGCCAAGATCAACGACGGCCGGTTGGCCACGCGCAACCTGGCAGAGTTCCGAACCGCCGGCTTGGACCTCATCTCTCCCTGGGATTTCTAATCCTCCCTCGGCGTGCGCTCCCGGTTCACGCCTTTTTCTGCTCCTCGCCGACGAAGAGAACCGGGGTTCCCTTCTTCACCGCCTTGCCGAGGGCGGCGGCGTCCCAGTTGGTGAGGCGCACGCAGCCGTGGGAGGCGGTCTTGCCGATCCTGGTGGGATCGGGACCGCCGTGGATGCCGTAGGTCGGAACGGAGAGCGCGATCCAGGTCGAGCCGACCGGGTTGTTGGGCCCGGGCTGGATGGTGAGCTTGCCCTGGGCGCGGTTGCCGAAGGTGAGGCGGGAGGGATCGTAAGTGTAAGTCGGATTGGGGACGACCGACCTGACCTCGAACTGGCCGCTGGGCGCGGGCCGCTCCGTGCTGCCGACCGTGGCCGGGAACTCGGCCGCGACCTTGCCGGCGGCATCGAAGGCGACCACCTGGTCGGCCGACTTGTCCACTTCGATCCTGGCGACGGGAGAAAGGGGCGTGACGGCCGGGCGGACGACCAGGATGCGCGTTCCGGCGACGGCGAAGTTGGCCCCAGGGTTGAGCGCCTTCAGCAGCGCCGGATCCATGTGGAACTTCTCGGCCAAGGCCTGAACCGGTGTCGTGAACCCGAGGCGAGGAAGCTTGGCCTGGGCGGCCATGCTCGGCGGTACGGCGCCGATGAACGGCCCCTTCACGTCTTCGGCGGCGACCACATAGTCCTGGGTCACCGGGCCGCCGTCGGCGGCGCTCAGCGCCTGCCAGGCGGCGGCGTCGATTGAGGCCGGAACGCCGGCCGGCGGCGCCAGTCCACGAGCGGTCTCGAAGGCGGCCAGGGCGCGGCGGAAGTTCGAACCGTTGCGTCCGTCGATGACCCCGGGCGAGAAGTGCGCCCGATCGAGGATCACCTGGGCCCGGATCAGAACAGGGCGCATGGCGGCGGCGTTCGCGCCCGGCGTGAAGACGGCGGCGTCGATGGCCCTGCCCCGGGGGGAGTCCGATCCTGGGGCGGCGCCCGGAGGATCGGCGGGGGATCCCTCGGGCGGCGCCGGGGCCGCCTGACCGGCGGGCGCGAGCGCGGTGGCGGGCGCCGGGAGCGGAGCCGACGCCGGCGGCGGCGCTGCAGCGGCGCCGAGCGGCGCCGTCGCGACGGCGGCGGGCCGGCCGGCCGAAGCGCTGGGGGCGCCGCCGGCGGCGGGGTGGGTCTTGAAATCGTCGCAGCCGGCCAGGGCGATCGCGGAAGCCGCCAGCCAGAGACCCCCCAGCACGCCACGCAACCTCATCGACGCCTCCACGTTGCCTCCCCCGTGGGCAAGCCGCGGCGAAGCTTCTGGTTCCATGGGAGGGCCATCGCGACGGCGCCCCTGGCAGTCTTCGCGCTGGCGTGGACGCCGGCCCTGTCGCCTTCGGCGCGGGCGGCCGTCGGGTGGGCCGGGGCCGAGGTATGCGAGGCCGGACCGAGCGGGGCGGCGGAGCTCAACGCGGCGGGTATCCGGTCCCTGGCGTTTGCCCCCTTCGGCCGCCCCGAGATCGGTTGGGAGATCTACCTTCCGCTCATCGCCCACGAGATCGGGACCCGATGCGATCCACGCACGCCGGCTTTCGCCGCCGATCTGGCGGCGTGGCAATCGGCGCACGGGATGGCGCCCGGCGGCGTCGTTGACGCGGCGACCTTCGCGGCGATGCGGACCGCCTGGCAGGCCCGCCGGCCTTTCGTCGACGCCAGCCACCGGGCCTGCCCGGCGCCGCCGGCCGAGACCAGGCTGGCGATGGTTCCGGCCGGCTTGTCCTACGGCGGCAAGGTGATGCAGCTGCGGGCCGGGGCGCTGGCGGCGTACGAGGCGATGCGGAGCGCGGCGCGGGCCGAGGACCCGCGGATCGCGGCCGATGGGCGGCTGATGATGCTGTTCTCGGCCTACCGCAGCCCGCAGTTCGACGCCGCCCGCTGCGCCCGCGAGGGCAACTGCCAGGGCATCGTGCGGGCGAGCTGCTCGGCCCATCGCACGGGCCTGGCCATGGATCTCTACCTGGGCGCGGCGCCCGGTCTGGCTCCGGATTCCTCCGCCGACGCCAACCGGTTGTTCATCAGTCGCGGGCCGGCCTATCGCTGGATGGTGCTCAACGCTTCCCGCTTCGGCTTCGTCAATTACCCCTTCGAACCGTGGCACTGGGAATGGACCGGCGAGCCGATCTGAGGGGGGCGGTGAGGCGACATCTAGCCTGCGCGCTTCAGGCGGGCCTCGGCGCAGAGGCGGCGCAGGTCGCCCGCGATCGTTGAACCATAGAGCTGGCTCAGCACCTCGGCGTTGGCGAAGCCCTCGGCCCGCAGTCCCTTCTTGATATCGCCGACGCCCTGGCAGGCTCCGGACCGGGCAAGCTGATAGGCGCGTTCGACAAGTCTCTGAGAGCTGGGCACGATTCCAAGGGTCATACCGAGTTGCGCGCCCGGTGGCGACCTCTGGAGTGGAGTGAGTTCGTCCGCCGGCGGTCATTGCGCCATCGATATCACAGAACGCAAAAGTACGAAAACGTCCCCGAAAAGTCCGCGGACGGCCGAAAAAGGCGTCCAAAATTGTCGTGAAACGCACCCGAAAAGACCCAAAAAGCTACGAAAAGGGCCTGAATTGGCTACCATGAAATAGCATATCTATCTGATATAATTGATATATTTCCAAGGCGAACGGCCGCGAGCCGTGCAGATTACGAAAGAGTCCCGACGCGCCGATGAGATTGACGAACACATCGCCAGAGAATATTGCACTTTGCATTGTCCGTCAAATCGATTGGCCACGCGCCCCTTCCGTTTGGAAGCGAGCTTCGCCGAGGCGATGATTCAGCCGCTGCCAGCGCTCGAACCTACCCCTGGGCCCGGGGCGCCGGCGAGGGAAGCGTGCCAGGCCAGGGCGGTGCGAATTATGGTCTCCAGGCTCTCGTGCCTGGGGGTCCAGTCCAGGGTGGCCTTGAGCAGGGAGACATCGGAGACCGCGCTCACCGCATCGCCCGGCCGCCTTCCTACCCGCCGCTTGGGCAGCTCGCGGCCGAACACCGCCTCCATGGCGGCGATGACCTCCAGGACGGTGTAGCCCCGGCCATAGCCGCAGTTCATGATCGCCCCCTGTCCTCCCGCCTCGAGGTAGCCCAGGGCGGCGACGTGGGCCTCGGCAAGGTCGCTCACATGGATGTAGTCGCGCTCGCAGGTGCCATCGCGGGTGGGATAGTCATCGCCGAAGATCAGCAGTTCGCGGTGCAGGCCCAGGGCCGTCTCTATGCCCAGCGGTATGAGATGGACCTGCTCTTCCCCACGCTGGCCGGATCGCCCGGCCGGATCGGCCCCGGCGACGTTGAAGTAGCGCAGGCAGACCGGCCGGAAAGCCGGGTGGGCCCGGGCGAGGTCGGTCAGCATGGTCTCGGTCATCGCCTTGGAAGCGCCGTAGGGGCTGACCGGGCGGGTGGGACTATCCTCGGCCACCGGCGAGCGCTCGGGCGTGCCATAGACCGCGGCGCTGGAGGAGAAGATGAAGTGATCGACCCCGGCCTCGATGCAGGCGCGCGCCAGGGACAGGGAAGCGCAGGTATTGTTGCGGTAGTACTTGGACGGGTCGGCCACGGATTCCGCCACCGACAGGCTGCCGGCGAAATGCATCACCGCGCCCACCTGGTGGTCGGCGAGGACCGAGCCGACGAACGCCGCGTCGGCGATATCGCCCTGATGGAAGGCCGCCCGCGGCGGGACGGCCTCCCGCGCGCCGGTGGAGAGATCGTCGGCGACGATCACAGTGCGCCGGGCCGCCAGGAGCGCGAGAACCGCATGGCTGCCGATGTAGCCGGCGCCGCCCGTCACCAGGATCGCGGGGTCGGTCAAAGAGGTCTCCTAAGGCCCTTCATCCTCGCGGGATCACGCTCGAAACCCAATATCGGCCCGGTTGGCGGCGGTCAGGTAGATTCCCCCGCTGCGGGCGGCGAGGCGGGTTTCATCAAAGTCACGATGAGGAGGATCCGGAACGACTTCATCGCCGGGATGGCGTTCACGAGTCGCTCCCACAACATGCCAAAGAAGTACGTTGCGGCAGTAGTCCTGAGGTATTCTGGTCGTCCTTCGAGGTATTCCAGATGCGTCAACTTAAGATCAGCCTGCGCGGCGACACGGGTCAAGTCACGCCTCGTGTTGACACGATATCGCGTCACGAACACGTCCTCTCCGGCGACGCCTAGCAATCGGAGGTACCAGCGATGAAACCGATGCGGTGTGAGTCGGGCGATGAAAGGCATGTAGTGTCGCCGATTCGGTGTCTTCGCGAGAAACACCCCTCCCGGTGCGAGAACCCGTCGGACCTCCGCAAATACCCGAACAGGGTGTTCAAGGTGTTCCAGTACATTGTCGGAAATGACAATATCGAAGCTACAGTCGGGGAATGGCAAGGATTCGCCAAACCCGACCACACTCTCATCCAGAAAAGGGTTTTCCTTCACGCGCTCGGTCGGGTCGAGCCCGGTGACCGATTTGGCGAGCCCACGGAAATTCATCTGGGGAATTATGCCTGCGCCGGCTCCCAGATCGAGGAGGCGCGTGTCCGGAGTCAGGTGGTCGAGAACACGGCGGCGAAAATTTTCGTCGTTCCAAGTCTCTTTCATCCCGGAATAAAAGTGATCGTCAATCCAGCCAACCAGCCCCATGAACTCACATCGTCTCCCAATGAATGATGCGCGCGCGTGGACTGTCGCGCGCTGGGGCGAAAACCAATGATCGCCGATCACGACGCTTCCTCCAGTCGACCCCCTTAGCCCGTCGCGACGGCGTGGCGCAAGGTTCGGCCGAGCCGCGACACAGACGATCGCAACCTGCCACTCGGTGACGGCGCAGCCAGGCGCCGCGCGTCACCAGCGCCCTTTATTGGAAGTCATGGCGGACCACGCCGGGTCGACCGCACGAACGATCAAAAGAAATTTATGGCGTTGTTGGCCAAACTCCGTCGGGCTATGAGCGTCCGCGATAGGTCCGCAAGATGAGGAGGGGAGCATGAACTGCCCCTCCCCTAAAGCGGCGTCGGGATGTTGTGGGATGACGGTGGCGCCAATAGTCCGAAAGCTCTTTCGCGCGCCGGCGCGGTTCACCGCGTCACTGTCGTTCGGCAGGGACGGCAAGCTCAGGGTCGGTCGCGGCGCGAAGGTCGCGATACATCTCTCGCTGGTGTTCGTCGCCTTTATTATGGCGTACGAAATTCGTCGCGGCTTGCCATTCGGCTGGTGGCTGTCAAATCCGCAGGCGGCCTCCATCGTCTTGTGGGCCCTTCTCTATACCGTGGTCGCCGCGGGCGTCGAACTGGTGTTCCGCGCCGAGCGGGCGTCGTGGCGTTTCGCTTCGACCAGCGAGGTGCTGAAGCTGGCCGGCAGCACCGGCGTCACCGCCGGCGCCTTCCTCGTCATCATATTCCTCAACAGCCGCGCGATTTCACTGCCACGGTCGACTCTGGTCCTGTCGTGGCTCCTGAGCCTCTGTGCGCTGGTCGGCGTGCGGCTGGCGTCGCGGTTCTATTACGATCGCTCGCTTCTGCGCAGCCTGTTCACCGACCGTCGTCCGGGCGGCTTGCCGTTGACCCTGGTGGGCGAGGTCGGACAGGCGGAGGCCTATTTGCGGCGGTGGGCGGCCGGCGCCGAGCAGCAATACAAACCGGTCGCCATCTTCGCCACCGAGCGAAGCGGCCGGGGTCAGTTCATCCACGGTGTGCCCGTGCTCGGCGATGCGGGCGATCTGGCGGACCATTTCACGCAAGTCGCGACCCGGCCGACGCCCAGAGGAGCGGTGCTGTTCCTCGACGATCCGATTTCGCGCTTCGGCCTGACTTCGGGGGACATCGGTCGGCTCAAGACCCAGGGTTTCAGATTGCTGCGACAGGCGAGCCTGGTCGAGCTGCAGAGCGAAGAGGCCGGCGCGCACGGCCTTCGGGAAATGAAGCTCGAGGAGTTCCTGCCGCGGGCGCCGCTCTCCCTCGACCCCGGACCGATCGCCTCTCTGGTGGCCGGAAAACGCGTTCTGGTCACCGGCGCCGGCGGCAGCATCGGCTCGGAACTGGCTCGCCAGCTCGTCGCCTTCGGCTGCTCGCACATAAGCCTGCTGGACCATTCGGAATTCCTGCTGTTCGAAATCAATCGGGAGCTCGAGCGCGCGGCGCAAAGCGGCGTCACCAGCCGCCACGCCGTCCTCTGCAATGTGCGCGAAGAGGGGCGCGTTCGCGACGTCTTGGCCGCCGAGCGACCCGACATCGTCTTCCACGCCGCCGCCCTCAAGCACGTCACCCTGGTCGAGAACAATCCTTGCGAGGGGGCGCTGACCAATGTCCTGGGCACCTGGAACGTGGCCGCCGCGGCGCGGGCGTGCGGCGCCTCGCAGATGGTGATGATCTCGACCGACAAGGCGGTCGACCCGACGACCATGATGGGCGCCACCAAGCGGATCGCCGAGGCCCTGCTGCCCGCCCACGCCGATGGCGACACCCGCTATTGCGTCGTCCGCTTCGGCAACGTCCTGGGTTCGGCCGGCTCGGTCGTGCCGATCTTCAAGGATCAGATCGAGCGCGGCGGTCCGGTCACCGTCACCCACGAGACGGTCGAACGCTTTTTCATGACCATTCCGGAGGCGGTGCAGCTCGTCCTCCACGCCACCGCCATGCGCGCCGACGATTCGAGCGCCGGACTGCGCAAGTTCGTACTGGAGATGGGCGATCCGGTGAAGATCATCGATCTGGCGCGGCAGATGATCGAACTCAGCGGAGGCATCCCCGGCGTCGACATCCCGATCGAGATCATCGGCCTTCAGCCTGGCGAAAAGCTGACCGAAGAGCTCGTCGACGAAAACGAGGCGGCGACCGTCTGCGTCCCGGAAATCACCGAGATCGCCAGCCGAATCCCGGAAATGGTCGTCGAGAGAAGGGACGTCCTGAACCTGTCGGCTCTTGCGCGTTCGGGCGAGGCGGAGGGGGTTCGTGATCTGGTGGCCCAGTTACTGTCGGCGGTGCGTCAAGGGCCGCCCCTAACGATCATTCCTGCTCTCGGGGCGCAGGCGAGGTCAGCGGCCGACGAGGAGGATCGTCGTTCGGCCGTGGCCAGACGGTCACCCAGTTTCGCCGGCGGCGAGTCGCGATTGCTCTGACACGGCCACCATCGGACCGCCGGGATATCGCGGGATCCCCAACATGGATCCCGACGGATCAGGTCGATCCGGCGTCGCTCCATGGTCCCTGACGCAGAGGATGGTTCAGCTCGTTCGGAGCATCGTCGATCCCGATGTCCGTCCTGTCCGCCAGAATATGATCCAGGTTGAAATGGCGACCGCCGCCTGCGCCGTCACCTGCGCCACATATGGCGCCGAAGGTCCAAAGAGTTTGATTCCGATGAGCATGATCACCGCGAACAGCAATACGGTCCCCGTCTCGAGCCCGATGGCATAGAGGAGCTTCCGTCGCGCGAGCGCCACCTGAAGGGCGAGCATTGCCGAGGCGCGGAAGACGTCACCGGCCATGTAGGCGATAATGGGGACGGCGGCGGGAAGGTACTTGTCCGATAAGAAGGTGTGGATAAAGAATCCCGGCGCCGTCGCGAATACCGCCATCAGGACGGCCATCGCGATCGTCGCGACGGCGAAGCTCCTGACCACTATCCGACGCCCGGACGCGTTGTCCGCGCTCGCCGCGAACGCCGGTAGAAATATTTGCAGCATGAACAAGGCGGTCAGTTGCGCGTTCATGTCGGAAATTCGATTGCCGACAAGCCAGAACCCCAGAGCCTTGACGCCGAAATCCTGGCGATAGACGTAGCGGAGCCCAAACATCGCCAGCGAGGTCGTCGATGCGGTGATGACGAACGCGCCCGAATATCTAAGAAGCAGCCGAATTTCCTCGCCGAGCTTTCCGCCCGGTTCTCTGGCCGGGAGCGCCATCCGCCGCACCATCACCCAGCCGATGCCGCCAGTCAGGACCGGTCCGGCGGTGAAAGCGAGCACGGCCCCGATCGCATCTCCCATATGCAGGAGCGTCAGAGCCCCCGCGGTTCCCACCAGCAATCCAATACCCTGAGCCGCCAGGCTCGCGGCCGGACGCTGTCGACCCGCGAGCACGGATCCATAAATCAGCGACGGACCGGCGGCCGCGCAAAGAAACGAGATCCACGGCACGACCGCGGAATCCTGCGGCGATCCGGTCAGCAGGATCGCAATGGGCCGGTGCAGCAGAGCAACGGGCACGCAAACAAAGAGGGAGGTCGCCGCCCAGATTGCAAAGGCCGCATCATGAGCTTTCCGCACCTCGGCAAGGTCCTTCGCCACCGCGGCTTGTCGAATGAGGCCGTTTTGAATCCCCCCGGCTGAAATCAGATTGAGAAGCACGGACAGCAGGAAGAACTGGGAGAACACCGTAAAGCCCTCGACCGTGAGGTAACGCGCCGAAAACTTGATGACGGCCAATCCGGCGATCGTCTTCAGAGCGAAAAACGCCGGAACGGCGAGGGCCGAGCTCGCCGCGCCGGCCGGCCTGGTCAAGGCCCGCCCCCGACAGGACGGCGCCGTTTTCTTCGCCGCTTGGGAGCCGGTGGAATCGATCCCGGGAAAGGCGATGCACGGTCATCTCGGCGAGCACTCGCGAGCGCCCGGGTTCGGCGTCCGAGACTCAAATGCGCACCCAGGACTTGGTCGCACGATCAAATCTTCGGACGGCGTGGGCCGGATTTCCCACGACAATGGTGTCCGCCGGAACATCGCGGGTCACTACGGCGCCGGATCCGACAACGGCGCCATCGCCAATGACGACACCGGGCAGGATGCAGACCTGTTCCCCTATCCAAACGTTGTCGCCGATCTTGACCGGCTTGGAAGCAAGCGGCCGCTTTCCGGGGGGAATCGAAGGGGCGCTACCCGGATTCGAAATGTCGTATTGGCCGTGATTATGGTCTGATATGAATACCCGGCTCGCGATCAGTACATTGTCGCCGATCTCTACTCGCTCGGCGGCTGCAATATGCACATAGTCATTGACTTCGACATCGCTGCCGACGAAGAGACATGGCTCACGACCGTCTCCCCAAGCGTCCATGCGCAAACCAACACCGGACGTGAATCCGGGTTTCAGCCTAATTCTGCGGCGGCCGCGAATGTACCAGGGGTAGCGAATAATGCGCGCGTTCGAGAAACAAAGCCGTGTCAGGACGACATCCCGACATAGGCGCAAGAAGCCAAGGACCCCGTATAGTTTCAGGTACTTGATCATCCTAAGATCTTCCGTTTCTCACTCTGGTGAGGCGCATTCGGGTGCAACTTGGGCGTTCATAGGCTCGAGAACGCCTGTGGCTGCAATCAAACCGTCCCGGTAAGGAAGGCCAAGCCGAGTAGAATCCGGTCTCGTCCGCGACGCCGAAACGCGTGAGCATGCGCCGCGAGCCACAGACGATCCATCGGGCCAAATTTCGACAGTCTTTCGATGACCTGCCGTTCGAACGCCCCCATGGCCAGTACGTGCTTCAACCACAGGACGTGACGCCGATACCATCCAGACCGCATCATGCCCAGGCGCGCGCGTAAGCCCGCCAGGCCGAGCAGCGCCCCGTACGCGTTCGAGGCGTGCTGTCTATAGACGATGCGCGCGCCTTGATCGTGGCGCCAATCGAGACCATGAGAGCGGCAAATGGCATAGATCGTCCAGTCGTGAGAGAGCGTCATCGGCGGCGCCTCCAACCTCTCTATCGCCGAACGGACCATTCCGAACGCCCTTGCGGTGATGACATAGGTGCAGCCGGCCGACGCTCCTTGGAAGAGATAGTCCCATCGACGTTGCGCCTGCGCCTTGTCGACGATCCCGCAGCTATTCGAAGCGGCGTCATAGGCGATCAGATTGGACGAATAGCCGTGCGCCCCAGACGAGCGCAGCCCGTTCATGGCCTGCTGCAACTTGTCCGGCAGCCACACATCGTCCTGATCGGCGAAGGCCACGAATTCGAAACTCGACAGGTCAGGGCCGCGCATCAGATGGAAGAAGTTGGCCGCCGCCGACCCCGCGCGGCCTAGCCCGTTCGAAAGGACGGTCACTTTCCCCGGAAAACTCGCGGCAAATTTCTCCAATAACCCGGGCGTTTCGTCAGTGGATCCGTCATCCCTGGCGAATATGTGGATATCGACGCCGGATTGCCAAAGCAGTGATGTCATCTGGTCCGACAGAAACTCCGCGCCGTTATATGTCGCCATCAGAACCGCGATCCTGGGCACCGTAACAGGTCTACTTAGAGTCACCACGCCAGGATGTTCCTAAACTGTACCACAAATATAACGACAGACCCCAATACGATGGCCACGTCGCGAAACCCGCCAACGCGAAGTCGGTTCCATGGCGCGGCGAGGATGCCGGGTATTACCCAGAACAGTGATTCCCTGAACGCGGAGCCGGGCGAAAATTCCATGAACACAAATATAATATACGATGACAACAGGTAACCCCTAAGTCTTATGCACCTGTCGTCATTTAGTAAAAGAAAGAATATTACAAACGCGGAAGCTGCCGCCCAATACTCCACGTGATACACACTTGCAGGGTGGCCAGGTAACGGCGTTGAAACGTCTTGATCCACGGATACGAAATAAACGAAATATTTCCCAATTGCCGCCGGAAACACCGACATGAGTTTTAGAAAAAATGCGATAATATCATCTCTAAACACAAAGAATAGCACGCCATAAGCGATTATCGCAAGCACAATTGCGGACCCTCTTCGATTCAACCATTCCAAAGCTTTAAATCTATTTTGGAACACAGATATAACCAACGGAGGAAGCGCCAGCAACGCGGAAACGTGGAAGAGAGATCCAATTAGACACAAAACAATACTGATATATTTGCCTCTTGAAGCACTCATGGCTGCAAGCGCAACCACAAAGTAGGCGGGGGTCGCTCTAAGTGTGACGAAGGCCAGCATCGGACCAAATAGCGCGAATATTATCAGCACCGATTGCCACGAACTCTGGTAACGTCTGGCGACGACGACTAATGAGAGAAAAAATACCAGAGGCAGAAAATAACGCGCAATGTCTGTCGATGTCAAAGAGTTGTCACTTATGACCCTCAGGCCGTAGAGAAGGCCAGATGATATGGGCTCGAAGGTGTACCAGTTCCGCGATACGTGGTTATATAAGTCATCAGTGATAAAGACATAGCCGTAGTAGTCGGCAAACGACGATGGATTGGATTTGATATCTACAATAAGCAGAGTTAGAAATATGACTCCAATCGACATCGTGTAATATAATCTGGGCCGGGAGCGAGCAATTGATCTTGCCATGGTGGTAATACCTGGAAGTTGGTCGGCATCGTATCGAAGGAGCCCGGGATCATTGATGGCTTGGACCGAGCCGGCGGCAATATGGGCGAGAGAACCTGCGCTCCGCAAGCGCTTTGACCGCTGTGGGAACAACGCGGATCGGGTCGCGGCTCCGTTCCCCGGCGATCATCCGCGACCATGAGATCCCCGCGAGATGGCCGAGCAATTCTCCTGGATGGCCCTTTAACTTCCCGCCCCGATAGGGCGGCCGAGCTTCCATGGATTTCACAATCTCCGGCTCGGTCAGTCACTTGGGTGAGATACTTCGAGCAAAACCTAGAATGCCAGGGCCGCGGTCATGTAGTCGACGGTCGTGGAGGATGAGGCCATGTAGTCGAACTCGATTTTTTCCTGCGCCGACGGCGCGCCGGAGACCCCCGAACGCGGGACGCCTGAGGAGAACGTCTCGCCGATCGTGAGAGACCTGTCGGTCGGTGTCCCGACCACTGCCACCGCCAGGGTGTCACCCCCGTAGGGCGTGCTGGCGTCCGCCATCTGGTGGATTGTGGCGACCATCGGCGCCGCACCGATGCAATATACATCGACGAGGTACCTTCGGGAGAAGACGGTCACGAAGCCGCTCCTGGACACGCCGATATAGCCTATCGTCAATGTGCCGGTTAGATTCTGCACGTTCGATGGCGCCCCGGACCGGCCTGCCCTGCTGATGGTGACGAGGTCGTTGACGGTCGAGGTGACCGTGAGATCGGAGGAGACGACGTCCTTGCGGGGCCGGCTGCTGACGTAGGTCGTCTGGTTGTTGTTTCCCAGCCGGTCCTGGTTCTCGCCGATGACGGCCATCTTTGTCGGGCCGTTCGAGGGCGTGTGCCAGCTATTGGTCCCGAAATTGACGACGCCGTCGCTGGACCATTGGTAGGGGATGAACCCGCCGCCGGTGTTCGCGCCGGTAAAGTGGGAGTGCTGGACGGTCGTGGTGTTGGTCGATCCGGTTTCGGTCAGGAGGTAGGTGTGGGTGCCCTCGGCGTAGACGCCGTCCAGGTTGAAGTTAGTTGGTTCGCGCAACAGAATCGTCGACCGGCCGGCGACGCCGCCGCCCTGAAACACCGTTCCGTAGAAGTTGTTGTCCGACGACGTCCCGAAGTCGATGTGAGGCCCGGAATGGTTCTGCGAAAGGCCGCCGAACCAGTTGTTGCCGTTGGTCGGATAGGGGGAAGTGATGCCGGTCGGCGCGTCGTCCCATTCCAGATTGTTGAAGGTGGAGACTTCGAAACCCCGGTTGGTGGTGATGTTGCCGACCGTCTGCAGGTCCATCACCACGTTGTCGAAGGTGATGTTGGCCACTTCGGAAGAGGCGGTGAAGGCGACCGCGTAGGTCCCGCCCCGGAAGGTCATGTTCCTGAAGGCGATGTAGAGCGCGGCGCCCGCATTCTGGTTGATTACCTGGGGGGCGGCGAGCGCCACGTACTGGTTGGTGAGGATCGAACCCGGGCCCTCGCCCGAGAAGGTGACGAAGTTGGGGATCTTCAGCGACGATGAGATGTAGTAGCCGCCCTTGGGCAGGTGGCATTCGCCGCCGATGTTGCTCCCGGGCGGCGGCGCCACGAAGTCGAGGCACGCCTGGATGGCGGCGGTGTCGTCGGTTGTCGAGTCGCCAATCGCCCCGAAGTCGAGGACGGTCAGGTTCGAACGGTTGGCGATAGTCCAGCACTGGCCATCGGCGGAAGAAATCCTGCCGGCCGCGGGGCAGCCCTTCCCGCGCACCCACGGCGCGCCGCCACCGTCTCCCGGGCTCGACCAGCCGGAGGTCGTGAACGCCGTCAGGTCAGGTGGAAACATGCTGGTTGCGATCTGAGCGGTGGTAATCGCGGGAGCCGGTCCGTCGGCGGCAATCGGGTCGAGGATCGGCGAGACCGAGCGCGTGCTGAGGTTCGCGGCCATCGCCTTCTCAGTAACCGCCTGGGAGGCGCAGGCAAACGCCAACGACAAGGCGACAAACCAACGAGGTTCGATTTTCAGGCACGCCATGATCCCTCCGCGGTCTCGACATCGCGCTCGGATCACGATTGCCAATCACGATCAAGGGCGCCGATGGCGCCCCATCTCCTACGGAAGCTCCCGGCAAACTCTTTCGGCGAGAGCGGCCCAGGCAGTCCCGAGCCCCAACGGCGCGCTCCGGCGCTTACCATTTCTCAGTTAATTCCAGAGTAAGAGCCTCTTGCGCCGACGCGTCCGGCGGGAGGTTGGGGAGTTTGAATGGCTCGGTCCAGGAATGCGTCGTCTCGTATCTGCGGGGCATTGGGCGCGATTGCGGTGCTCTTCACCAGCGCCACGCAGGCCTGCGCCGCCACCACGGGGCCGACGAGCGGGCCGCTCAGCGAGCAGCAGCGCCTGAACAGGCTCGAAAAGATGGTCGCCAGCCGAATCGCCGCCGACGAAAGGACCTTGGCCGCGCAGGCCATGGAGTTGGCTAAACAAAAGGCGATGATAGGCGAACAGCAGCGCGAACTGGCGTCGCTGCGCCAGATCATGGCCGGCGAGCTCGATCAGATTCGCGCCGCCGGCGATGGTCCGCCTCAAACCACCGTCCTGGCGGACAACGGCGCTCCGGCCCCGAGCGGCTCGACTCCGCAACCCGTGGGCCAGGCCCCGCCCCCGTCGCCGGAGCAGAACCCGCAGAACCTGGCCTTGCCGCAGGGCGTCTACGTGCTCACCCCGGCAGGCCACGTGTTCTCCAACAATAGCGTCACCTATCAGAACGCCTCCTCCAACCGCGTGGTGTTCGAAGGCGTGGAGATCGCCGGGGCGGTGCTGGTCGGCGAGCTCCAGGCCAACCAGACCGAAAACAACTCGGTGCTCGACACCCAATCGGTGCGCGTGGGCCTGGGCAAGGGGTTTGAAATAGAAGGCTCGATCCCCTGGGTCGCGCGCTCGGATCGGGTCACCACCGTGGTGACGGCCAACTCGACCCTCGAGCAGACCTTCGACATAAGGGGCAGCGGCGTGGGCGACGCCGAAGTGACCGCGCGCTATCAGGTCACCTCCGGCCGGCCGGGAGAGCCGATCGTGATCGCCAACCTGCAGGTCAAGAGCGACAGCGGCCTTGGACCCTACGATGTGCCGTTCGACTCCGGTGGGGTGGCGCAGCGCCTAGCGGTCGGCTCCGGCTTCTGGTCGGTAAGTCCAACCCTGACCGCCCTGCTGCCGAGCGATCCGGTCATCCTCTTCGGCACCCTCGGCTATCAGTACAGCTTCTCGCGCGAGGTCAACAGACTGATCGGGACGGCCCAGGTCGGACGGGTGTCGCCCGGGGGTTCCATCAACGGCGCCATCGGCTTCGCCTTCGCGCTGAACTCCAACTTCTCCTATTCGCTCGGCTACAAGGATTACTATTTCTTTCCGACCATCACCCAATTGGGCGGGGTGAACCAGGCTTCCACCAATCTGCAGGCCGGCGCCCTTTTGTTGGGCGCCTCCTATCGTCTGAACAGCCGGATGAGCCTGAACCTGAACTTCGAGTATGGCGTCACCGCCGACGCGCCCAACGACACTGTCATCATTTCGATCCCGTACTATTTCTGACGCGGGCAGGACCCCCTCGGGTCGAGACGCGCCCATTTTCGGCGCGGGTAGGCGGTTTTGGACCTCACCGAGGGCCGCCGCGACCGTGACGGCGGTTAGTGCGCCCCGACTTGGGCGAACTGCACAGCCTGGTTCAGGGCGTAGACTATGGAGCCGCGTGCGACGCTCGCCTGGAGGGCGGCGAGCCCCGGCACGGTCAGAACCAGGGCGGTATTCTGGTCGATCGTCTGGCCGTTGGCCGTGTTCACGACCAGATTCTGGATGAAGGCGGGCGAGACGTTGGTCAACACCGCCGTCTCCCCGCCGCCACTCTTGATCACAACCCCGGTGGCGTTTTGAACCCCCTGGAGATCAAGGCCCGTGACCGCCGAAGCGGACTGGGCGCCGGTCCCCTGGACCAAGGTAGCGTTGCCGAGCTGAGGATTGACCCAGGTGGTCTGCTGGCCGACGCCCTGGTTGTCGAGCGTGATGGTGCTGACCAGGGCGACCTGACCGTTGACCGTGGTCGTCACCGTCGCTCCAAAACCGACCTGGATGCCGTCGGCGGTAACAAAGCCCGCCCTCTCCTGTTCGAGGGCGGAAGTCGGCACCGGCGCCATGCCGGCGAAAGGATCCGGCTCCGCGGCGGCCGCGCCGGCGCAGGCAAGCAAGAACGCTGAGGCGACCGCGATGAGCAGATGGCGGATCATGGGACGATCGCGTCGCTGGCGACGCTCGGCGGCGCCACCTGGAAGACGGTCCGGATTTCGGCCAGGGCCAGATCGTTGATGGCGGGCGGCTGATCGACGACTGGTTCGAAGGGCGTCGGGGCCACCAGCGCCCATTGGCGAGGATCGTCGAAACCGTGGTGGTCCCCGGAGGGCGCGACGTCATGGATCACGAACACGATGCCGTCCCACATGGCCTGGAACTGGGCGAGGCTGTAGCTCCGCAGGCCGATCGCTGGGTCGCCGACCAGCACCCGGCCCTGGGCGATGCTCTTGATGACGACGAAGTGCTTGTATTGGCGCACGTTTACCACCGCGATGGCGGGGATACCGATCTGGGCGAAGCGCTGAAGGGGGATCCTGTAACCGTCCGAAGGGAGGCCCTGGGCGGCGAGATAGCGTTTCATGTCGGCCATGGAGAAGCCGAGACGCCGGATCGACTTCTGGTCGCCCGTGGCGAACATGGCCTTGAAGATCTGCGCCTCGTCGACGGCGCGCCCATACTGGTACTTCAACAAAGTGGCCAGGGCGGCGGATCCGCAACTGAAGTCATATTTCTGGCGCACCACGATGCGGAAAGGCAGGTCGCGGTAGCTCATCACCGAAAGCACGTAGGGGCCGCCCGACTCGGGCGCCATCTGCACCGAACTGGCGTGGGCGCCGGCGGCGAGCGCCGTCGCCGCCAGACCCAGTGCGGCTCGGCCCAGGGCTCCACGACCCATGGAGATCAATGGGTGGAAATGGGAATGTGACATGGGCCCGGGAGTTCCTGGGCGCTTACGGCCCCGCGGGCGCCTGAATGATGGTGACGCTCAGGGTGCTCTCGAGATTGTTCTGATTGCCGCTGTTCATGATGAAATTGCCGACGCCGCTGAAGCCGGAGAAGGCATTGGTGTCGATCGACACGGCGCCATTGGTCATGGCGCCCGCGTTGATCTGGTTGCCGGCGTTGACGGCCGCGATCGTCTGGTCGGTGATCGACAGCGCCGAACTCCCGGCGCCGCCCCTCACCGCGCGCAGGTCGTCGCCCGAGAGCGGCGCGACCCCGGCGAGGACGGCGGGGAGAGGAGCGGTGTCGATGGCCGGCGCGACCTGGACCGAGCCGGCGACAGCTGCGAGCGAGGCGCAAGAGCCGCCACCGGCCAGGGCCGAGGCCGAAACGGTCAACAGGCATAACAAGACTATGCGAGACATTGGGCCCCCGGAGGTTGCGTAAGCAAGTACTGTGCGCCAGCGACCTGAAGGCCGCTGGCGCATCTTGTCTCGGCCTTAGGGAGCGGTCGAGCTTCCGAAGGTAAGGGTCGCCGCAGCCGCCACCGAGGTCTGGGCCTGGGTGTTGGACAATACGCCGGTATTAGAGACAACCGTCTGAATGCCCGAGATGGCGTCGTT
>Ga0182024_10010640_pt1 | contig 18708 bp, 14 predicted proteins | sample P32metaG_FD_120480 | JGI IMG/M metagenome (GOLD analysis project Ga0182024, IMG submission 120480) | Permafrost microbial communities from Stordalen Mire, Sweden - P3-2 metaG (Illumina Assembly) | ecosystem: Environmental > Terrestrial > Soil > Wetlands > Permafrost | place: Sweden: Stordalen... | reverse complement strand
GCAAGCCCCTGCGGCAAAGCAAGGACCGAAAAATGCCGTCGTGCCGGCGTCCGCCGGAGCAGCCGTCAAGTGATCTCTGGCCCAGGTCCCACCGCCGTTGAGTCCGATGTAGAAGCCGGTCCAGAGCGGCGGCGGCGGAGGCGGCGGAGCCTTGTAGAGCGGCGCCACCGGCACCGCCATGTCGGCCGCCAGTGCGGGCGTCCCAATCAGCGCCACGAGCGCGGCGCCGGCGATCAGTAGCTTCTTCATACTATCCCCCTTCACAGATTTTCCTGAGTATGAATTTCGCACCTTCCGCAACGGTGCACTAGGCTGAGACTGGCCTTGCGATCGCTTTCCGGCGACCAGTTGCAACTGGGACACAGTCAAGAGAACAAAATTTTTCAGCACGCCCGCTCAATGGCTTAGGACGAAAGTTCCATGACCGTGTGTGGGGGAACCGCCTGGCTGCGGGCCGACATGCGCTCATGACGTGTGGACGACGCCGTTTCCCGGCAGCGAAGTGCCATAGGTCGATCGTCTGTGATGCCGCGCAACGTGCGCTTTTTGTGAGTAAAGTGCGCGTTGATCAACCACCGAACAAATCTCGATTTGTGAATCCACGCCCTCGCGTTTTGACCGCGTCATGTGTGCATTTGACTCAACAACGCCATTTGCCGGTGTCGATCACAGCACCATTAAATCTTTTCCGACCACGATCTCGCCCTTGAAATACTTCTCAGCCGGCGCCCGCCAGGTCTCGTCGGAAATGCTGTCTATGGCGGGCGTCAGATGCGACAGAACGAGCGTCTTGACCCCCGCTTCCTGCGCGATCCGTCCGACATCCTCGACCGGCGAGTGGTCGGCGTTCATGTGCGCCATGAAGGCATCGAATTCTACCGGGCGACCCTTGGCGATTTCACCACGGATATATTTTTCCAACGCAGGCACATACATGGCTTCGTGCACCAGGACGTCCGCACTCCTGGCGATTTGGGCCACGGCCTCAAGCGGCGTGGTATCGCCGGAAAACGCAATCGAGCGGTCCTTGAAATCGAAACGGTAGCCCAGCGCCGGCTTTACCGGCGGGTGATTGACGATGACCGCGGAGACTTTGACATTGTCGTCCCGCGTTACCGGCCCCGCCTCTGATATCTCCTCCACGTTGACCGCAGTGAACGGCTTCATCTTGAGGTCTTCCGCCCAGAAGTCGACGGTCTGCTTGTAAGCTCGCATAAAATCCTCGGTCATTTGTTTGAGCGGCGGCGGCCCAAACGCGCGCACATCGGTGGGCATGCCTTGGACCCAGCCGACGATCAGCAAGGGGCCGTATTCGATGTTGTGGTCGGGATGGTGGTGGGTGATGAAGATCGAGCGCAACGCCTGGAATGGAATGCCGGTGCGCGCGTATTGATCTGTGCAGCCAAGCCCGCAATCGAGCACGTAAGCGGCGCCATTGCTCAGCATGACATGCGAGGTCATTTCACGCGTACGTCCCGGCACCGGACCGGCGGCGGTTCCGAGCAACACCAGCTTGGTTCCCTTCGCGTCCTTCAGCGCGGCTTGCGCCTGCTGAGCAGCAGCTGTGCAAGCCGACGTCTGCGCGAGGGCGGGGGCTGCACCCGCTGCCAGCAGTGTCGGCGCCGCCGCCATCTTTGTCAGGAGCGCTCGCCGCGAAACGTCGAACAATGTCATTTGTTCCTCACTGAAATTGCAGCGCTGCAGCAGATTTTTAAACGAACGCTCAACGCTGCGCTATCTGCCGGGCGTTATGTCGCGTTGCGGCCCCCAAGCGGACATTCGCCGCGATGCCGCGCCATGTGCGCTTGCGAGTAAAGCGCATTGACCGACCGCCAAACAATCTCGATTTATGAAATCCGCGCCCCGGTCTAGGGGTTTGTGCCGCTGGCGGCGTTGGCGTCGCGGATCGCGTTGCTCAGATCGTGATGCTTCAGCGGCAGCGAGCGGATGCGCCGGCCGGTGGCGGCGAACAGCGCGTTGCACACCGCCGGCATCAGCGCCGGCACCGGCGTCTCGCCGACGCCGCCCCAGAAGCCGCCGCTCGGCACGATCACGGTCTCCACCTTGGGCATCTCGGCGATGCGCAGCATCTGGTAATCGTCGAAGTTCGACTGCTCCGCGGCGCCGTCCTTGATGGTGATCTCGCCGTAGAGCGCCGCAGTCAGCGCAAAGACGATGGCGCCCTGGGTCTGCGACTCGATGCCGAGCGGATTGACCGCGTGGCCGCAGTCGATCGCGGAGACGACGCGATGCACGCGAATGCGGCCGTTCGCGACCGACAGCTCCACGACCTGCGCGCAATAGCTGTTGCAGGAATCGTTGAGCGCGATGCCGCGGAACACGCCGGGCGGCAGCGGCGCGCCCCAATCGGCCTTGCTGGCGGCGGCGTCGAGCACGGCCAGATCCTTCGGGCGGTTGCGCAGCAGCCGGCGCCGATAGAGATAAGGGTCGATGCCCGCGGCATGCGCCATCTCGTCGATGAAGCACTCGCGGTAAAAGATGTTCTGCGTGTAGTTGATGGCGCGCCAGACGCCGACCGGCACATGAGTTTGCCGGATGACGTAATCGACGTGATAGTTCGGCACCTCGTAGGGCATTTCGTCGGCAAAGCCGTCGACAAAGCTGACGTCGCCGGCGGCGGTGCTCAGCGTCGGAACGATCGCTGCCACGAACGACGGTCCGGCGAGCCGGATGCGCCATGCCGTCGGCATCCCGTCGGCATCGAGGCCGGCGACGAGGCGCGCCACCCCGACCGACCGATATGAATCGTGCGCGATGTCCTGCTCGCGGGTCCATAAGAGCTTGACGGGCGCGCCGGCCTCCTTGGCGATCAGCACGGCCTGATGGACGTAATCCTGGATGACGCTGCGCCGGCCGAAGCCGCCGCCGAGCATCATCGGGTGGACCGTGACCTTGTCCTCCGGCACGCCGGCGGCGATGGCGGCGGTCGCGAGCGTGACAAGGGCGTCCTGGGTGGGGGCCCAGACCTCGACCGCATCGGGCCGCACATGCGCCGTGCAGGTCTGCGGCTCCATGGTGGCGTGCGCCAGGAACGGCACCGCGTAGTCCGCTTCGATGCGCCGCGCCGCGCCGGCGAGCCCGACGACGACGTCGCCGTCGGAGCGGCCAACGTTTGCCTGAGCCGCATCGAGGCCGCCACGCACGAATTCGAAGATCGCTTCGCTCGAAACCCGGCCGTTGCCGCCGTCGTCCCATCCGATCCGCAACGCCTCGGCCGCGCGTTTGGCCTGCCACCAGGATTGCGCCACCACGGCGACCGCATCCGGCAGGCGTACCACGCGGGGCACCCCGCTCATCGTCGCGAGCGCGCTTTCGTCAACGGACTTGAGCGTGCCCTGAAACACCGGACACTGCACGATGGCGGCGTACAGCATGCCGGGCACCCGCACGTCGACCGCATAGATCGGCGCTCCCGTGACCTTGTCGCGGGCGTCGAGCCGACGCTGCGGCTTGCCTGCGAGCGTCCAGTCGCGCGGGTGCTTCAGCGCGATGTCGGTCGGCGGCTCGATGGTCGCCGCGTCCTCGGCGACCGCACCGAACGTCAGGGTGCGGCCGCTCGGAGTGTGGGTGATGACGCCGTTGCGCGCGGCGCATTGCGCGGCCGGCACCCGCCAGCGCGCGGCAGCCGCGGCGATCAGCATGGTGCGCGCCGTCGCGCCAGCGCGCCGCAAATCCTTCTGCGAAGCGGGGATCGAACGGCTCGCGCCGGTCGACATGTCGCCCCAGACCCGGTTGCGGCGCAGGTTGTCCTGCGGCAGCACGAATTCGGTGCGAACCTTGGCCCAGTCGCACTCCAGTTCCTCCGCGACCAGCAAGGCGAGGCCGGTGGAAACGCCCTGACCCATCTCGGAGCGGGCGATGCGGATCGTCACCGAGTCGTCGGGCGCGATCACCACCCAGCAATTGATCTCGCGCGGCCCGGCCGCAGCGGCGCGCGCCGGCGCCGAGCCGCCCGGCATGGCAAGGCCAAGGGCCAGGCCGCCGCCCGCGATGCTCGCGCCAACGATGAAAGAACGGCGATCGAGTTCGCCGCCGGCCATGGATTACCCCTCTTCCGCCCCGCGACAATGCCCGATTTCATGTCGTTTGCGGGGCGAAAATTCGCCGCCACCATGATAGGCCATCGGTTCCGCCGATCATAGGGAACTGCCATGGTCCGAAGAGCCAGAAAAACCACCAGAAAGACGGCCCGAAACACCGCCCGAAAGAAGCTTGCCAAGCCACGGCTTGCTCCGCAGCCCCGCGGGCTTACCGCGCGGCTACGCGCGATCGAGGACCGGCTCGAAATCTACAATCTCATCGCCGGCCATCCGCCGAGCGCCGATACCGGCGGCGACGCCTATGCGGAGGCGGTCTACGCCGAAGACGGCGTGTTCGACCGCGGCCCCGGTCTCTCCGGCGCCACCGGCAACAAGGCGATCGCGGCGAGCCTCACGAGCGACGGCCACCGCGCCGCCATCGCCGGCGGGCTCGCGCATTTCACCGGCCTGCCGCACATCGCGCTCGACGGCGATCGAGCCGTCGTCACCTCATATCTGCAGATCCTGACGCCGAACAAAGCCGGCGACCTGGTCGAGGTGCCCAACCACGGCGCCTCGCGCGGCTACCATATCCATCGGGTGGTGACCAACCGCTGGGAGCTCGTGCGCACCGCCGCGGGCTGGAAGATCAAGCGGCGCACGCTGCGCCTGGTCGACGGCTCGGAGCCCTCGCGCGAAATTCTACGCGGGGCGCTGGTGGGATACGGCAAGCGGGCTTGAGCGTTTGGCGATGCGCGATCGCGCGCAGGCGATTCTGACACGAATCATACGTCCCAAGCCGGCGCGCGGCCGGCCGGATTGGCGATCCGGCCGTTCGGCCGCTTCAGCGCGCAGATGCGGCGCATGTCTTCGCCGCTGAGCTCGAAATCGAACAGGTCGAGATTTTGCGCGATGCGCGCGGGGTTCGATGAGCGCGGAATGGCGGCGATGATGTCCTGCTGCATCAGCCAGCGCAGCGCCACCTGCGCGAAGGTCTTGCCGGTGCGGCGCGCGATGTCGGCGAGCACGGCATCGTCGCCGAGACGGCCGCGCGCCAGCGGGCAATACGCCGTCAGGACGAGGCCGCGCCGGCGGCAGGCCTCGATCAGCTTCGCCTGGTCGAGATAGGGGTGGCACTCGGCCTGCAGGTTGACCAGCGGCTCGGGGCACAGCCGGATCGCCTCGTCGAGCATCGCGATGTTGAAATTGGCGACGCCGATGTGGCGGGCAAGCCCGCCGCGCTTCGCCTTGGCGAGCGCCCCCATGGTCTCGGCGAGCGGCGTGCGCGCATCGGGCCAGTGCACCAGAAGGAGATCGACGCAGTCGACGGCGAGCCGCTTCAGGCTCTCATCGACCGAGCGCGCGAAATCGGCGGCGTGCAGGTATTCGTGCGACACCTTGGTGGTGAGGAAAATCTCCTCGCGCGGGATGCCCGACGCGCGCATGCCCTCGCCGACGCCGCGCTCGGTGCCGTATTTCCAGGCGGTGTCGATGTGGCGGTAGCCGAGCTTGAGGGCGGTCGCCACGAGCTCGGCGCAATCGCCGAGCGAAGAGGTGCCGAAACCGATCGCGGGAATTTGCGCACCGTGCGCCTTGAGCCGGGGAGCCAACGGCATCGCCGAAACCTTCTGCGACGTGTTCACGTGCCGACCTTCAGCTCCGCCACCAGGCCGCGCAGCGCCGCGACCGTGCTCAGCGCCACGATGCGGCCGGTGCGCGGGTTGTCCGACGGCACGTTCTCGATCGACATCGAGAAGCGCGCGGTGTCGGCCTCGACCTCGATGCGGTGGGTGTTGCGATCGAGCGCCGGATCGGCCCAGATTTCGAGCCGGGTGCGGTCCGGCCCGATGCCGGCAAGACTGAGCGCCGCGGCGACGTTGACGTTCGCCGGAAAGCCGCGCGCGCCCTCGCGCGCCGCGCCGTCAAACAGCTTGCGCGGCGCATTGAGGCCCTTGAGCGAAATGCCGCGCTCGACCAGATAGGGCGCGCCCTCAAGCCCGCCCGGCGGCTTGCGCGTGATCATGGTGACGGCGTGGATGGTGCCTTCGGCGGCGGCGCGCACCGCGTCGAGCCCGATCAGCGCACCGGTCGGCACCAGGATGCGCGCGCCGGTCTCCTTCGCGCGCTCGACCAGATCCCAGTGCTCCAGCAGCTGGCCGACGCTGAGCGGCACCAACATCCGGCCGCGCTCGATCGCCGCGGACGCCACCGTGCGGAACATGGCCGGCGGCAGGCATTCGACGACCACATCGCACGATTGCGCGAGCGTTTCGGCGGCGACGACCGGGATGCGGGTGCCAACTTGCGGCAGGTTGCGCCGCGCCTTCTCGGCGTCGCGCACCGAGACTGCCGCAAGCACGAGGCCATCGATGCCGGCCTCGATCCGCCGCGCCACCTCGAGCCCCACGGCGCCAAGGCCGCCCAGCCCGACCTTGAGAGGCTCTCGCGCCACCTGCCCCTGCCCTATCCCGCTCTGGCAGCCGCCTGCGCGGCTCGCTAAACTCCGCCGACAGTCTCTATGCGCCGGCCGGGCGCCGCGCAACCCGGCCATCCCGCGGCCGGAGCGAGTCCTCAGAGAGAGTGCATGACCAACGTCAATCCAAACACCTTCACCACCCGCCCGGAAATCGAGGGCACGTTCGGCGTGGTGACATCGACCCATTGGATCGCCACCGCCGTCGGCATGGGCGTGCTGGAGCGCGGCGGCAACGCCTTCGACGCCGCCGTGGCGACGGCGTTCACGCTGCAGGTGGTCGAGCCGCATCTCAACGGGCCGGGCGGCGACGTGCCGGTCATTGTCTACGACGTGCGCCGCGGCAAGCCGGAGGTCATTTGCGGCCAGGGCGTCGCGCCGGCCGGTGCCACCATCGCGCATTACCGCGCCGAAGGCCTCGATCTCGTCCCCGGCACCGGGCTGCTCGCCGCCTGCGTGCCCGGCACGTTCGAGACCTGGATGATGCTGCTGCGGGATTACGGCACGATGCGCCTCGCCGACGTGCTGGCGCCGGCGATCGGCTACGCGGAGCACGGCCATCCGCTGCTCGAGCGCGCCAATGCCACCATCGGCACGGTGGCGGACCTGTTTCGCCGGCACTGGCCCACCTCGGCCGCGGTGTATCTGCCGAACGATGCGGTGCCGGCGACCGGCTCGCTGTTCGCCAACAAGACGCTCGCCGCCACCTACGGCCGCATCGTCAAGGAGGCGGAAAGTGCCGCCGGCGATCGGGTCGCGCAGATCGAGCGCGCGCGCCAATCGTGGTCGCACGGCTTTGTCGCCGAGGCGATCGACCGCTTCTGCCGCACCCAGGAGATTTTCGACACCAGCGGCCAAAGCCATCGCGGCGTGCTCACCGCCGACGACATGGCGCGCTGGACGCCGCATATCGAAGCGCCGCTCACCTACGACTATCGCGGCTATACGGTGTGCAAGACCGGCCCGTGGGGCCAGGGCCCGGTGACGCTGCAGCAGCTCGCACTGCTCAAGGGGTTCGATCTCGACGGGCTCGATCCGACCGGGCCGGATTTCATCCACCTGATCGTCGAATGCTCGAAGCTCGCCTACGCCGACCGCGAGGTGTTCTACGGCGATCCGGACTTCGTCAAGGTGCCGATGGCGACGCTGCTGTCCGACGCCTACAACGCCGAACGGCGCAAGCTCGTCGGCGACAAGGCATCGCTGGAATTGCGCCCCGGCTCGATCGAGGGTTTTGGCGCCGTGATCAAGCTGCGCCGCGAGACCGTGCCGATGGCGGCCGGCGCCGGCGAGCCGACGGTCGGACGGCTCGGCAACACGCGCGGCGACACCGTGCATTTCGACATCGTCGATCAGGCCGGCAACATGGTGTCGTCGACGCCATCGGGCGGCTGGCTGCAATCCTCGCCGGTCATTCCCGAGCTTGGCTTTTGTCTCGGCACCCGCGCGCAGATGTTCTGGCTCGAAGAGGGCCATCCGGCAGCGCTCGGGCCGGGCCGGCGCCCGCGCACCACGCTGTCGCCCACCATGGCGCTGCGCGACGGCGAACCCAGCCTCGCCTGGGGTTCGCCCGGCGGCGACGGCCAGGACCAATGGATCACGCAGTTTTTCCTGCGCCACGTCCATTGCGGCATGAATCTCCAGGAGGCGATCGACGCGCCGGCCTGGCATTCCGACCATTTTCCGAGCTCGTTCTGGCCGCGCGTGGCGCGCCCCGGCGTGCTGGTGGTCGAAGGCCGCGTGCCGAAAAAGACCGTCGCCGAGCTGGAACGGCGCGGCCACCAGGTCGAGGTCGGCCCCGACTGGTCGGAAGGCCGCCTCACCGCAGCCTCGCGCGTCGGCCGCCGCCGCCGCGCCGCCGCCAACCCGCGCGGCATGCAGGGCTACGCCGCCGGGCGGTAGCTTCGTCGGCATTGCCGCGAAGCAGGAACCGATCCTTCGTCATGGCCGGGCTTGTCCCGGCCATCTACGTCTTTGTTCAACGCCGCGAACAAGACGTGGATGCCCGCGACAGGCGCGGGCATGACGAGTCAGAGTATTTGAAAGCCGGTTTTAGGCCGCGACGGTGCCTAGAAAATCTTCCACTTCGCGGCGCAGCTTTGCGGTCGCCTGCTCGACCTCTTCGGACGCCGCCAGCATGGTTTCGGCCGAGCCGCGGGTCTGCGTCACGCCTTGGGCGACCTCGTCGAGCGCCGCGACGATCGCCTTGGCGCCGACCGCGGCGCTGGCGACGTTGTGCGAAATCTCCCCGGTCGCGGCTTCCTGCTGCTCGACCGAGCAGACCACCGCGGTGGTGTACTGGTTGATATCCTGCATGCGCCGGGTGATCTCGCGGATCGCCGACACCGCGTCGCTGGTCGAGCCCTGCACCGACAGGATCTCGCGGGTAATCTCCTCGGTCGCCTTCGCGGTCTGCACCGCGAGCGATTTGACCTCGGAGGCGACCACGGCAAAGCCGCGGCCGGCCTCGCCGGCCCGCGCCGCCTCGATGGTGGCGTTGAGCGCGAGGAGATTGGTCTGTCCGGCGATGTCCTGGATGAGCTTGACGACGTCGCCGATCTTCCCCGCCACGCGGGCCAGCGCCGCGATATCCTCGTTGGTCGCGCTCGCTTCGGCGACGGCGGTGCGCACCACCTCGTTGGCCTGCGTGAGCTGAAGGCTGATCTCCTTGATCGAAACCGAGAGCTCCGCGGCGGCGGTCGCCGCGGTCTCGACGTTGACCGAGGCCTCGTTGGAGCCGTGCACCGCGCCCTCGGTGCGGCGTAGCGTATGGTCCGAGGTGGTCAGCAGGGTGCGCGCCGCCGCCTTCATCGCGGTCGCGCTCTGGCCGACGGTCTTGAGCACGCTCTCGACCCGGGCGCGGAACGAGTTGATCGCGGCGTCGATCGCGCCGCGCCGATGATCGCGCTGGCGCAGCGAATCGCGCTCGCGCTCGGCCAGCATCTGCTCGGTCACGTCGGTGTGGGTCGCCAGCCAGCCGCCGTTCGCCATCGGCCGGCCGACCAGCGCGATGAGGCGGCCGTCCTTGATTTCGATGGTCTTGGTCTCGGTGCGCCGCTCCGCCACCTGGCGCAAGCACTCCGCGACATAGGCGTCCGGATCGCCCGTGAAGGTGCCGACGGCCGCCCGCTCGACCAGGAGTTCGCGCAGCGGCGTGCCGGCCCGCGCCAGTTCGGGCGGCAGGTGATACATTTCGATATAGCGCTCGTTGCACAGCACCAGCCGGGCCGCGCTGTCGAACATGCACAGGCCTTGCGTCATGTTGTTGAGCGCGGACCGCAACAGCCGGTACTGCGCTCGAATGCGCACGATGACGAAGATGCCGATGCAGGACATGGCGGCGAGCGCGCACGGCACGCCCAGCATGGCGGCCGCGAGCGGCCCGGGCGCGTCCGTCAGCACATCGACCAGCCAGCCGGGGCCGAACGCGGCGAACACCGCCGTGCCCGCGCCAAAGCCAAGGGCGCCCGCCAGGACGACGAGCCTCCAGTGGCGGCTTGCCTTGGATAGTCTTGGGCCGACAGCCATCGCGTGTGTGCGCCGAATTCGATCGGCTGACACTAGGTCCGAACCGGTTGTTTTGAAGTTAAGGAATGGTGCATGAACCCTTAACAAAAGCTGAGCGTGCGACATTCTTGCGGGTTCCGCCCGGGCGCGCCGCGGCAGACAGTGGCGCGGCCAAAGCAGAAGTGGCGGCCAAAATAGATGTGCGCCGGCCGGAAAAGGAAAGATGATGCCGCTTGTCCGAAAAATCGCCGCCTGCGTCGTGCTCATGCTCGCCGCCGCGGGCGCCGGCCGCGCCGAGGACTATCCGACGCGCCCGGTGCGCATCATCATCGGCTTCGGCGCCGGCTCGGTCGCCGATACGCCGGCGCGGCTGCTTAGCCAGAAATTCAGCGCCGCGCTCGGCCAGCAGTTCATCGTCGAGAACAAGCCGGGCGCCGGCAGCAATGTGGCGGCCGAATACGTCGCCCGCGCGCCGAACGACGGCTACACCATCTTCATGGCGACGGCGGCGCAGACCAATTACGCCGGCATGACCGTCAATCCCACCTACGACGTGGTCAAGGATTTCGCGCCGATAGTGCGCGTCGCCTCGGTGCCGAACATTCTGGTGGTCAACCCGGCGCTCGGCGTCGACAATCTCAAGGACCTGATCGCGCTCGCCAAGACCAGGCCGAACCAGATTTTCTTCGCCTCGTCGGGCGTCGGCACCACGACGCACGTGGCCGGCGAGTTCATCAACATGATGGCCGGGATCAAGCTCGTTCACGTGCCCTACCAGGGCAGCGCGCAGGCCCTGACCGACGTGGTGACCGGCCGCGTCCAGTTGTGGTTCGCGCCGGCCTCGGCCGTCATCCAGCAGATCGCGGAGGGCAAGCTCAAGGCCATCGCGGTGACCACGGCGCAGCGCGCCGGCATCGCGCCGGAAGTGCCGACCATGGCCGAAGCCGGCCTGCCCGGCTACGATCTCGGCCTGTGGTTCGGCCTGCTTGCTCCCGCCGGCACGCCCAAGCCGATCATCGACAAGCTCGCCGGCGTCGCCGACGCCGCGCTCAAATCGAGCGACCTGATCGAGCCGCTGCGCAAGATCGGCATCGACACGGTCGGCGGCAGCCCGGAGGATTTCGCGCGCTATATCCAGGGCGAAGTGAAGAAGGCGACCGAAGTCGCCATCGCGGCGGATATCAGGAAGTGACGAATTCAGATCATCCGTTTGCCGGGATCACCGGCAGCACCAAATAGGAAGCCATGTCGCCGCCGGCATGGATGGTGTTGGTGCCGGAATTGTAGTCGGCGTGGTAGTGCATGTAGTGGGCCGAGCCGACGCCGTCGCGCGGCTGCACGTCGAGCCGGATGCGGTGGCCCTGCTTGAACACCATCGAGGTCGGCCAGATCTCCACTTCGACGCGCACGATCTCGCCCGGCGTCAGGTAGAGCCGGCGGACGTGGCGGTGATAGGGCCGGTAGGGCCGCGACAACACCGGGTCGAGTTCGCGGTGCGAGACGCGCAACCAGCCCTTGGCCACCGGCACCGGCGCGCCCTGCTGGCCGGTCTCCATCACCTCGTTGCCGTCGGGATCGATGTTGCGCAGCGTCAGGAACAAATCCATGTCCTCGGTCGAGCTCGACACCCACAGCACCGCCGCCAGCGGCCCGGTGATCTCGGTATCGACCGCCAGACGCGAGGTCTCGAACGACACTCCCATGCCGGGCTTGATGCCGCCGCCCATCACCTGCGAGGCGGCGGCCGAGGTCGAGCCCATGGTGCCGAGGCTCGACGCCGCATAGCCGCGCGAGCCGACCGCGGGCGGATTCTTCACCTCCAGCGTGCCGACTCCGTGGTCGGCGGCCGGCTGCGACAGATCGAGATAGAGCTTGGTCCAGCGCGTGCGGGCGAGCGGCCATTCGTGCTCCTCGCGCCACACCACGGCGTCGCGGCCGTGGCGGATCGCGAGCTTGATCGGCGGCTCGGCCATCACGCCATTGTCGATGTCCTTGAGCCAGTAATCGAAGAAGCGGATCTGATCGCGGCGTCCGTCCTCGGTGTAGAACGGATGCACGTGCGAGCCGGTATGAATGCGCAGCTTCTTGTGCGGCGTCGCCGCGCGCATGAACGCCTCGGTGTTGCCGCGCAGGTGCAGCCCCATGCCGCTCCAGTTGCCGACGCTGAACATCGGCACGTCGATCTTGTCCCACTGCGCCTGCGCGCCGCGGAACGCGCCGCTGTCGAGGCTGTTGTGCAGCCAGAAATGCAGCGTGTTGATGTGCCAGCCGTCCGGCTGCTGCTGCGAGGCGCGCCCGAGAAGGTGGTGCAGCATGTGCGCGGTGTACCAGTTGGTCATGAACAGGCTCAGGATCCCGCCGTGGTAGAGCGCGTCGCGGTAAAGGTCGGCAAATCCCTCCCACGGGATGATCGCCTTGAGCGACGGCGGCCGCAGGTTGGCGGCGAACCATTGGTTGATGGCGAAATAGGAGATGCCGAGCAGGCCGACCTTGCCGTTGCACCACGGCTGCGCCGCCGCCCACTCGATGGCGTCGAAGAGATCGACCGCCTCGGCGAGCGACCACGGATCGTACTGGCCGGGAGATTTGCCGCTGCCGCGCCCGTCGACGCGCACCGCCGCGTAGCCGCGCGGCACCCACCATTGCGGATTGACGGTCTCCCAGTTCATCCAGTCGTTCGGCGCCTCGGCGAGCGTGTCCGGCACCACCCAGAGCTTGTCCTTCTGATAGGGCCCGAGATTGAGGATGGCGGGAAAGCGGCCGTCGCCGTACGGCCGGAACAGGTCCGCCATGAGCCGCGCGCCGTCGCGCATCGGCACTTCGACGTCCTTCTCGACGACGACCGCATGGACCGGATCGGCGATGTCTTGTCGTTCGTTCATCGCGGCTGACCGGCCCGACTCATGGCCATCAATCAATCAATCGGTAATCTCGATCTTCACTTCGCCGGTGATCTTGCGCCAGCGGTCGATCTCGCCGGCGAGCCAGGTTTTGGCGTCGTCGAGCGACTTGCTTGGAACGCTGTTGAAGGTCTGCTTGGCGAACGCGTCCGCGACCGCCGGCGCCTTCATCGCCGCGACCGTGGCGTCGAAGATCGTCTGCAGCACCGCCTTCGGCGTGCCGCCCGGCGCGAACAGGGCATTCCAGGCGATGGTGCCGACGCCGTCAAAGCCGAGCTCCTGCATGGTCGGCACGTCCGGATAGTCCGGCAGCCGCGCATAGTCGACCAGCGCCAGCGCGCGAAGACTGCCGGCCTTCAGCTGCGGCGCGCTGCTCGCCACGTTGAGGAAGGCGACCTGGGTCGAGCCGTTGAGCATGTCGTTGATGACGCCGGAGGCGCCGTTCTTGTTGGGTATGGCGGTGATGTCGAGGTCGCCGGCGCGCTTGGCGAAATACGCCATGTCGTAGTGCGGGAAGCTGCCGGGGCCGACCGTGCCGTAGCGCAGCTGGCCGGGATTCTTCGTGGCGTAGGCAATGAGCTCGGGGACGTTCTTGACGTCGAAATTCCTGGTCGCCGCCAACAGGAAGGCTGGAATGTCGACCGTGTTGGTGATCGGCACAACGTCCCTGGCGTAGTCGATCTTGAATTTCCCCGGATAGATGATCGGCGTGATGGCGTTGGTGGTGACGTTGCCAATCATCAGCGTGTAGCCGTCCGCCGGCGAACGCGCCATGTCCTCGACGGCGATGATGCCGAAGGCGCCGGACTTGTTCTCGACGTAGAACGACTGGCCGAGGCTCTTACCCAGTTGATCGGCCAGAATGCGCGCGACGATGTCGGTGGCGCCGCCCGGCCCATAGGGCACGATGATCTTGACCGGCTTTGTGGGATATTTCTGCTGCGCCGCGGCCGGCGCCGCGGTGACCGCCAGGCAGAGCGCCGACAGCACGAGCATTGCCAGACGCGTCATCGTATTCCTCCCGATTGCGCTTGCTTGGCCGCGGCGGCCGCCGCGCGCCCGCAACGCGCCGCATCGTCTTTTCTTATCGCCGCGCGCTCACGCGGCCTTGATGCCGTGCAGACTGTGAGCAGCATCCTTGACGGTGAAGAACACGACGTCGCCCGCCGCGCTCGCCCTGCCGGTATGCACCACGTCGGCCGGCACATAGACCACCGAGCCGGCCGGCGCCTCGATGGTCTTGTCGCCGATCGTCGCCAGGAAGGTGCCCTCGAGGATATAGATCCACTGCTCGTTCGGATGCGAATGCGGCTCGGCGCCGGTGCCCGCCGGCATGCGCATCAGGCCGACGATCATGCGGTCGCCTTCGACGCAAGAGCCGTTGGCCGTCGAATAGTCCGGGCCGCCGAGGATGTGATTGACGTTGGCGAGATTGAAAACGTATTCGCCCGGCGCGGCGCGCTTGGCGCCGGGCGTGCGGGCGGCCGGGACGGGTTCGGCCAGAGCTTCGGCCATGGAATCGGCCATTGGGGCGGCTCCTTCGTGTTCGCTGCGGCCCGATGGTAATTGAGGGGCCGCAGGGACGCCAGCGCGGCGGCTCCGCGATTTCGCGGACCAACCGACACGGCCGAGATTTTCACGCTTCCGACACTTTTCTAACGGCAATGTCGCCGGCGCGTTGGGGGAATTTTCGAATGATCCGGCCATCTGCCGCGGCCCGCGTCTGCGGCATCCTCATGGGCGCGGCGGGGCTTGCGGCCTGCGCCGGCGACAACGCCCCGCCGGCCGGCGAGCCGACGTTCTACCAGAGCCTCGCGCACGCCGACGCCACGGTCGACGCCAACGCGGCGCAATCGATGATCTCGGGCTATCGCACCAACAACGGGCTCGGAACGCTCACCATCGATCCAGAGCTGATGCGGCTCGCCGCCGAGCAGGCCCGCACCATGGCGGCGCGCGACAAGCTCGATCACGATGCCGGGCATCCGTTCCAGGAGCGTATCCAGAAATCCGGCTACGACGCCGCCGTCGCTGTGGAGAACATCTCGGCCGGCTATCACACGCTGGCCGAGGCCTTCTCGGGCTGGCGCGATTCGCCGCCGCACCGCGCCAACATGCTCAACCGTAGCGTGACCCGCATGGGCATCGCCGCGGTCTATGCGCCGCAGTCGAAATACAAGGTGTTCTGGGCGCTGATCCTCGCCAAGCCCGACGAGCATCACGGTTAGGCCGACAACCTCATCCTGCTGCGAGCCGCACCTCAACCGCCACCCCGTCATCCTGAGGTGCGCGCCGCAGGCGCGCCTCGAAGGATGCGGCCCGCGCGCCCGGGCCGTCGCCCTTCGAGGCTCGCTGCGCTCGCACCTCAGGGTGACGGAATAGGATCAGCGGCTCGCCACCATCTCGAACATCGCGCTGCCGTAGGTGCCGCGCGCCTCGGCGAGGAGCGGCGCGACGGCGTCGCGGAAGGCTGAGTGCTCGCGCGCCGTCAGCACGGCGATCTCGCAACCCTCCTGCTCGATCGCGGCGCGCGCGTCGCGGTCCTCCTCGATGGTGAGGCCGCGCTGGAAGGCGACGGCGCGCGCGACCGCCTCGCGCATCGCGCGCTGCACATCCGCGGGCCAGGCTTCGAACGCCGGGCGGTGCAGAAAGATCGGCCGCGAAATGTAGAAGTGGTTGGAGACGGTATGGAAGCGGTGGAACTTGTGCACGCCGTAGGTCACGGTGTTGGCGAACGGGTTCTCCTGCGCGTCAATGGTGCCGGCCTTGATGACGGCGATGGCCTCGGTCAGGTCGAGGCGCAGCGGAATGGCGCCGAGAAGCGCGAACGTCCTCGCCTGCACCTCGCTCGGCAGCACGCGTATGCGCATGCCGGCGAGATCGGCCGGCAGGCGCACCGGCCGCAGCCGGTTCGAGATCTGGCGGAAGCCGTTCTCGAAATAGCCGAGGATGCGATAGTTCACGCGCTCCTCGATCTTGCGCGCCAGCAAGCGGCCGAGCTCGCCGTCGATGGCGGCGCGCGCGGCTTCGGTACGCTCGAACAGGAACGGCAGATCGACCAAGCCGAGCTCGGGCACGCGGTCGGTCAGATAGCTCGACGACTGGTAGCCGAGCGTGAGCACGCCATCCTCGACCAGCCAGAGAATGTCCTCGGCACGATAGCCGAAATCCATGATGTTCCAGACGTACTTCACGTCGACGCGGTCGCCGAGCTCGGCCGTGAGCGTGTCGCCGATCAGCTTGAGGGCGCGCGAGAACGAGGTCGTCGGCGGCCCATAGCCGCCCATGCGGATTTTGATCGGATCGGTCATGCCTGGATGTCCCCGCCGCAATGCTACGCGTGAAACGGCCGCGAAAGTCAACGGTGAGGGCTAGAGCATGATCCCGAAAAGTGGACACCTGTTTTCGGACAAGATCATGCTCCACTAATAACGCGGAACGGGATGACGAACGTCATCCCGTTCTAGCGAGCAAACAAGCCGCGGACCCGTTTGGCGGCGGCGATCGCGGCGCCGCGCAGCCGCTCCAGGCGGCGCGCGCCGGCGAAGCGCGCGCGCGGCCGCGCCGCGATCAGGAGGTCGCCGAGCGCCAATCGCTCGCTCCAGATGCGGTCGATCACCGGGTTGACGGCGGCCGCGCAGGAATCGGTCTGCGCGATGGCTGAATTTTCGGCGAGATCCTCGGTCACCGCGGCGATCAGCATCACGCCGGGCGAATAACGCGCCAGCGTTTCGTCGTAGGCGATCTTCCACAGCCAGGCGGCATTGGCGCTGCGCAGCGTGATCGTGGCGGCGATCGGGCGGCCGTCGAGCAGAATGCGATCGACGGTCACCTGGTTCGCGGCGGCGAGCGACGCCAGGGCGGCTTCGACGAAGCGGCGGATTGCGTCGTTGCAGGCGGCGGCGGTGCCGGCCTTGCCCTTCCAGCCGGCCGCCTCGAGCGAAAGGAAGTGCTCGACGGCCGCATCGACCGCGCCGGGTTCGGTCGCGGCGGTGAACATCAGCGCGCCCAGTTCGCCCAGGCGGCGCGCGGTGCGACGCAGCTCGCGGAATTTGCGCGGGCCGAGCGCGCGCTCGACATAGTCCGACCGATCGGCGGGCGGCGCCAGCAAGGCGCGGCTGTGCCGATTGAACGCGGCCGACGGCATCTGGGCGCGCCGCAGGATGGCGCCGAGCGCTGCCGCAAACGGGCCATGTTCGGGCACGAGCGGCAGCAGCAGCAATCCCGGCAGCAGCGGATCGGCGGCAACATGCGCGAGCCAGGCGGCGATGACCGGCTCGGCCGCGTCGCGCTCGACCAGCGGCGTGCCGAGCGGCGCATAAGGATGCGTCCAGCCGACCAGCAGCGGCAGCTTGAGGCCGTAACGCCGCGTCTCGATGCGCGCCGGGAACAAGCCGAGCAGCCGGCGCGGATCATCGCCCGACCAGACCAGCACGGCGCCGGCATCGCGGCCGAACACCGCGGCCGCGGCCAGCGCGAAGTCTGGCTCATAGAAGACGTTGGCTTCGAGCGCGCGGGCCGCCAGCTCGCGCCACTCATCGACAATCGACTCGAGCGCGCCGAACGCGCGCCACTCGACGGTCAGCGCATCGGCCGCATAGCGGTCGGCGGCGGCGGCGCGGCGTGCGCTGGCGATCGCCGAGGCGGTGTGCTCGAGCGCGACAACTGCGTGATCGGTCGGCGCATTGACCGTCATGGTCGTGCCTCAGCGCTCCCTGGGCCGGCCGAAGATGAAACAGTGGAAACCCAGCCGGATTTTCGCCACCAGGAACAGGCTGGTCGATTCGAACACCAGCGTCACCGCGTAGGCGATGGCGGCGCCGATCAGACCGAGCCACGGGATCAGCACGATACAGAGCGTGACATTCATCGCGAACGAGGTGGCGTAGATCAGCGCGCAGGCGCGCCGCTCGCCCAGCATGTTAAGGAGCCGCTCCGCCGGCCCGACCGCGGCGCGAGCCAACAGCCCGATCGAGATGATGAACATCAGGCCGTAGCCGGAGACGAAGTCGCCGCCGAACAGCCGCAGCAGCGGCTCGCCCATCGCCAGGATGACAAGGATCAGGCCCAGCGAGGGCCAGAAGGTGAGGCGGATCGAATGGGCGAGAAAATCGGCGAGCCGCTTGCGGTCACCGGCGACATGGTATTCGGCGAACTTGTGGGCGACGGTCTGCGCCACCGCGAAATGGATGAAGGCGACCAGCGCCAGCGTCTTCACCGCGGCGTAATAGACCGCGACGTCGTCGGGCGGACGGAACTGCGTCAGCACGATCACGTCCGAATAGGCGAGCAGGTAGAAGAAGCCCTCGACCAGCGAGATCGGCATCGAGGTCTTGAGCCAGGTGCGCGCCGCATAGGCCCGCGGCCCGCTCTCGACCAGGCGCGCCAGCCGCCACTTGACGACCACGAGCTGTCCGAGCGTGCAGCTCCACAGCGCGATGACGGTGACCAGCATCGTGGTGACCGCATCTGTCGGCAGGCCGTACGCATAGGCGAGACCCATCAGCGCCAGCAGCACGACATGGCGCAGCACGTAGGTCGGCACCAGCCCGAGATTGACCCAGTTGTAGGATCGCGCGATGCCGCTGAGCACCTGCGCCACGCCGAACGCCGGCAGCGCCGCGCAAGCGAGGAGCAGCGGCGCGATGGTCTTGGCGTCGACGAACGGCGACAGCGCGATGACGGCGACGGCGAGGGCGGCGATCGCCGTGGCGGTGAACAGCGCGAGCCACAGGCTGCCGCGCAGATAGCCGCGCAGCAGCGCCAGTTGCTTGTGCTCGGTGTATTC